>Ga0316197_10000307_pt1 | contig 34704 bp, 32 predicted proteins | sample OudBiesiAoxic_MG_FD_204939 | JGI IMG/M metagenome (GOLD analysis project Ga0316197, IMG submission 204939) | Coastal sediment microbial communities from Oude Bieten Haven, Netherlands - site A oxic | ecosystem: Environmental > Aquatic > Marine > Coastal > Sediment | place: Netherlands... | reverse complement strand
AAGTGTTCTTTAAAATGGTCAATGTGCATCGAATTCTCCTCGTTAAAGGAGGTATATGATCACAGGTAAATCTGATCGTCAAATCGATCGTTTAATTGATTAAAAAACATTCGTGATCTTGCCCTGGTCTTCATAGATAGTTAAATCATCGCCATCTAATTTATATGCGTAAAATAGTAGCCTATGTTCTTTTGACATTTGAATAGTATCATCTAATTTATTTTTATAATTTGGTTCAATTAAAGGTGTTCGAGTTTCAATAAAGTAAATTAATTGATTTGATAAATTAAATTGTTTTCCTGTTACTTTCCATTTTGCTATACCCTCACTATATTTTAACGTATGAAGAGCAACAAAATCACCTCGATAACAGGTCATTTTTATTTTGTGACCAGGGTTGATTGAATCTATAATGTTAATCTTATAATTACAACCGCTACCATTAATAAATGCATAAAAAGAAACGGAAGTGATAAAGATACTTAATGATATATTTATTCTTTTCATTATGATTTAAATTATTACCCATGAGTGAATTACGGTTAAAATAAAATATGTCAATAATAAAAATATTATTAGTTGAGTTGGTGATGATAAAAATATAGATTTTAATTTATTACTATCGTTAGCTATAATAATGTTATCTTTATCTATGCTTTCTTGATATATTTCCTTTTCCTTTTCCTTTTCCTTTTCCTTTTCCTTTTCCTTGTAGCTAAGTTTATAACCTACTCTAGGAGTGTTGATTATTAGAATATTGTCATGTTTTAGTATCTTCCTTATATTTGATATAGCGACAGCGAGAGAGTTTGGACCGATAAAATCAGGGTGGTCCCAAGCCGAAACTATTAGTGAGTTTTTATCAATAGATTTATTCGTATTTTTTATAAGAAGTTGAAGTACTTTACTTTCTGGTATTGAAATAGAGTAGGACTGATTATTTATTATAATCTCTGGCCTATCTTCTATTAATAAAATTGAGTTGTTAAGCGTGAGTCTCATTATTGTCGTTTTTTAGTGTTAGTAATGTAAAATAATATAGCACTTGAGATTTATAAAATACAGCATTGAGATCACAATTAATAGAATTGTTATTATAATTTAGATAGTGGTGAATTTTACTTAAGTTAATGTTTTTTAATAAATTATAACTAATTAATGTTTATTATTAACTTATAATTAGTGAGTGGTTGATACTTATGCTTCTAAAAGTTTATAAATCAACAAGCCTTAAAAGGAGAGGTTTTTATGTCGGCGGTATATTGCTTTTCATTATGTAAAAATACAAAAACGTTAAACTCTATTGAGTGCCTAACTTTAGATGAAATATCTCATCTCAATGATGTTTTTGGAATAACATTTCAGCTTGATATTAATAATGATGGGCTTTATGAGTTTGAAATAGTACTACATTAGATTTCCAAGTTTGTAATGAGTGAATCTAACTTGTAGAGATTGATTTTCACGGTTATGTATAATTAAATTCTCTTGAATATGAGTGTTTAATAATGAGTATAAAGATAAGTTTATTTAGGGTTTAATTTAATGAGTTTGAAAAATAAGATATTAACATCTACATTTATATTACTTTTTATTGTGTCTGGAGGATTAACATGGCTTGGATACTCTTCATTTAAGAATTATAATGAAAAAATAACATACACCAATCTAGATAAAACGGATGAGCTTTATTCAGAATCATTAGAAAGTGCGTTAGATAAATATTTTATAGCACTAGAAACATTTAGTGTAGAGTTTAATCGTGATGGAGAGTTATCAAATCAAGAATTAGTAGTTGAGCAGTTAAGGTTGATTTATAATAGATTAGGGGTTGATGATGCTTGGCTAGGTATGGCTGATGGTAGAGCGTTAGAGTATACAGGCCAATTTCACCCTACTTTTAATGCTATAGAAGATAAGAGAGAATGGTATTTAAGAGGTATTAAAGGAGAAGAGCGAATAGTAACGGATAGTTACTTAAACTCTAATGGTGATACTGTTTTTGGTATCGCACATCCAATAATTAATAAAGGAATAGTTGTAGCAATTGTTGCTGTAGGAGTAAAGGTTAATGCTCTTGATAAAATAATGGATAATATAGCTGAAGATGGGCAGATATATTTATATGAGATAAAAACAGAGCAGGTGATTAGCTCAAAAAATAAGAAACATATAGGAAAATTATTATTTAATATTAATCCGGATTTAGATGGATTTGTTGATGGAACTTTAAGATTTAAAAGTGTCTTTAGAGATGATTATGTTATAGCTTCAGTTGCAGATGTAGATTCAGCTGATTGGAGATTGATTATTTATCAGTATGAAGGTGAAGTGTATGCTGAAAGTAACAATATGCTAAAAGAGTCATTGATTGCTTTCTTTGTGATTTTAGTAATCTCATTAGTTCTTGTTTATTACTCGGTTATTCATCTTATTTATAAACCTATAGGTGGGGAACCTACTGAAATATCAAGTGTTTTATCTAAAATATCAAAAGGTGATTTATCACAAGAACTAGTTTCATCAGGCAAAAATACCGGCATTTATTTATCGCTTTTGGCTTTAAATAAAAGGTTGTCTGAAATTGTCACAACCAGCCATTCTATTTCAAATAGTGTATCTGCTTCATCTGAGGAATTAACTGTTGTGATGTCTGATACTGCAAAAAACTCACAGCATGAATTAGCGCAGATAGAAGAGATCTCGACTGCAATTAGTGAATTATCTAGCACCTCTAAAGAAGTAACAACAAATGCATCTCATGCAGAGGAAGAAGCTCAAAAGGCTATAACTAATGTATCAAGTGGTCGTTCGACATTAGAAGACTCTATAGCATTAACGATTAATATTAATGAGTCGGTTCAGCAAACGGCTGAAATGATTACAGCATTAAGAGATGATGCTATAAATATTGGCGAAGTCACCGATGTTATTAGAAGCATATCAGAACAAACAAATCTACTTGCTTTAAATGCGGCGATTGAAGCGGCGAGAGCGGGAGAGGCAGGAAGAGGCTTTGCGGTTGTTGCAGATGAAGTGAGAAATCTTGCAGCGAAAACTCAAGAATCAACAATCAATATTCAGGGGATCATTAGTAAACTGCAAGCTCAATCAGAAAATGCTAATAAGAATATGTTAGAGAATGTCCATTCAATTCAAGAATCAGTGGATCTGACTGAAAGTGTAAAAGAATCGTTTAATGAAATTGTAAATGCTGTCCAGTCTATTTCTGATATTAATACGTTAGTTGCTACGGCATCGCAAGAGCAGTTTAGTGTAACTGAAGATATCGCTAAGAATACGATACGAACCTTTGATTTGGTAACTCAGAATGTTTCAGCTGTAAACCAAACGCAGCAAGCTGCTGATGAATTATCTAAGTTGGCAGTTGCTCAAAAAACAGAGTTAGATTTTTTTAAAACGAATTGAACCTAAAATAATGGCCTTTAGAGTATCATACCTAAAGGCTTTATTTATATTTAAGGTTTGATGTTCTGTAATTTTTTAGGCAAAATAGTATTGTTTATTTTCTAGGCGAGCTTGAGTATCTATGCATTCATTAAAAAACAGTAAACTACTACGATTGCTACAGTATTTACCAATTATGGTAATCGTTGTGTTTACTATTGTTTTAAATATGAATGTTATTAATAGTAACGAGAGAAAAATCACGGCCTTACTTGATGCGGTGCATAGTGAGGTACTAGAAACAAAACAACAGCAAGCACAAGTGGTTGTAGAGCAAGCCTACCAACAAATCGAGCATGAAAAAGCACTTATTGATAGAATTGCACGTGAGAAATTACGCCTTCGAGTACAAACCGCTTTTAGTATTGTAGATGGTTTACTTCAGATAAATAGAGATAAACCCCTGAGTGAAGTTAAGCAGTTGATAATAGATACATTAAGAGCGATGAGATTTGATGATGGCACAGGCTATTTTTATATTTATGATTTGAATGGCAACAATATCATGCATCCAATCTTACCTGAAATGGAAAATACACTGATGCTTGATATGGTTGATTCGCGTGGTAATTACATTATTCAGAACCAGCTTAAGTCAATAAAGGAAACTGGCCAAGCATATAACCATTACTGGTATATAAAACCAAATCAGCAAGATAGAGAGTTTGAAAAAGTCAGTTTTGATCGCTATTTAGAGTCTCTTGATTGGTATATTGGCTCAGGTGCTTATGTAGAAGATATTGAGAAGCAAATACAAGCTCAAGTACTAAGCATGCTCTCGAGTGTGAATTTGGGCAATACTGGTTATATATTTGTTTCGGATATTGACGGTAGTGTTAAACTACAGAATCAGAAAATCATCACTGATCATCCTTCTTTATTTTTGTCTAATGATAATGAGAAACACCAAGAATTAATTCAAATAGCTAAAACAGGTGATTTTTTTACTTATGAACACACTGATGTTCATTCTGGAGATATTGAAGAAAAAATCAGTTACGTTCGCCTTATCAAGGATTGGAATTGGGTCATAGGAACAGGTTTTTATACTTCTGATATCACAAAGCTAACCGAGCAAAAGAAACAAAAATTGATTGTCGAATCTCATCTCGAATTACAAATTATGTTGGCATTCAGCGTGCTGCTAACGATCTTGTTAACTGTGATTGTTCTTGTAATTGGTAAGCGAGTGACTAATCACGTTATCTTGTTAGAAGAGCAAGTCATTGGGGATTATGAGCGTCTTGAGAGCAGTAAAAATGAGATGCAGTACATGGCTGAGTTTGATTTGCTAACGAACCTGCCAAATCGCACCTTATTATCGACTAAAATTCAAAAAAATATTGGTTTATCTAGATTAGAAGATAAAAAAGTGGCGGTTGTTTTTGTTGATCTTGATGATTTTAAAAATGTGAATGATCAGTTTGGTCATTCTGCTGGTGACTAATTATTACAACAAATAGGCAAACGCTTTGAGTTAATTCTAGGAAAAAATGATTTTGTTGCCCGATTTGGAGGAGATGAATTTGTTTTTTGTTTGCCATTATTAAAAAACAGTGATGAAGCAAGGCATAAAGTTGAGCAAATTTTAGGAACCTTTGAGAAACCGTTTTTGTTAGCTGGCAACCAAGTACAAACAAGTTGTTCTATTGGTGTTTCTATGTATCCAGATGATGGTCATAGTGTCGAAGAGTTAATTTCAAAAGCAGATATCGTTTTATATAGAGTAAAAGATCAAGAGAAAGGAAATGTTTTATTCTATGATGCTGAAATTAATCAGCAAGTCCAGCATGATTTTCAATTAGAAAACCATTTAAGACAAGCGTTAGGCAGTAATGAGATCGGTGTTGTGTATCAACCTCAGATTGATGCAGAAACACAACAAATCTGTGCCGTAGAAGCGTTATGCCGTTGGAATAGTGATGATCTTGGTTTTATCTCACCACTGGATTTTATTCCTTTAGCTGAACGTACTGGTTTGATCCATCAAGTGGGTGAGTTTGTATTTGAAACGGCGTGTCGAGATACATTGGCGCTTATGCCTAATGGCGTTAATGCAATAGGGGTCTCGATTAATATTTCGCCAAAGCAATTCTCATATCCTGGTTTTGAAGATAAGGTACTATCCATTGTTAAGCGTGTTGGCATTGATATTGAGCGCATTACCTTAGAGATCACTGAGAATATCTTTATTGAAGATCTACATTCTATTTCACCTATCTTAAATCGCTTTAGAGATCATGGTTTTGGTATTTCATTAGATGATTTTTGTACTGGCTATTCGTCACTGAATTACTTAAATAACCTGCCTATTACTGAAATTAAAATAGACCGCTCTTTTGTTGATAAATTACTGAGTAATAAGCAAAGTGATACGTTAGTAAAAGCGATTATAGCGATTGGCTCTTCTTGTCATATGAAAGTGGTAGCAGAAGGGGTCGAAACTATAGAGCAGCATCAAAAATTAAAAGAGTATCATTGTGACTTACTGCAAGGCTATTACTTTGATAAGCCATTAATGATTGATGATTTAGTTGATCGCTACGGTGAGAAAAAGACATTAGCAAGTTAGTATTAATGAAAATAATGGAGTGGGTTTAACACTCCATTATTGTTTTTATAAAGATTAAACGACCGCTTTGTCTTCTGATTTTCCTTTCATTTTTAATGCGATATTAACCAAAGCGATTAAAACTGGCACTTCGATTAGAGGCCCAATAACACCAGCAAAAGCTTGATCGGAGTTCAAACCAAATACCGCAATAGAAACAGCAATCGCTAGTTCAAAGTTATTTCCTGTTGCTGTGAAAGCAATAGAGGCGTTTTTATCATAAGGTATTCCCATTTTTTTACCGATAAAGAAACTAGAGAAGAACATTAAGACAAAATAGATAGCCAGCGGAATAGCAATACGAACAACGTCCATTGGTAACTCAAGGATCATTTCACCTTTTAGGCTAAACATAAGAACAATTGTACCTAGCAGCGCAATCAAGGTAATCGGTGAAATCTTAGGAATGAAAACCGTGTTGTACCAAGCTTCGCCTTTTTTAGCGACTAAGATTTTACGGCTTAAAAATCCAGCTAGGAATGGGATACCAAGATAAATTAAAACACTTTCAGCAATGTCCATCATAGAGATATCAACCACCATGCTTTCATAACCAAATACAGGTGGAAGAACACTAATAAATAACCATGCCATAAAACTGTATGTCACGATTTGAAACGCAGAGTTAATCGCAACTAAAGCGGCACCATATTCTTTATTTCCTCCCCCAATATCATTCCATACTAATACCATAGCAATACAGCGAGCTAGGCCAATCAGAATAATACCGACCATGTAACCTGGGTGATCACCTAAAAAGGTCAATGCCAGAATAAACATAAGAATAGGGCCAACAACCCAGTTCATAATAAGAGAGAGTGTAATGGCTTGTTTGTCTTTTACAACAGTGCCAAGCAAGTTGTAATTCACTTTTGCTAACGGTGGATACATCATTAATATCAGGCCAATAGCTAAAGGAATATTGGTTGTCCCGACCGACATGGATTCATTCCATTGTGCAACTTGAGGGAACTGAACCCCAAGTAATACACCAATAGCCATAGCGATAAAAATCCACAGTGTTAAATATCTATCTAGAAAATTGAGTTTTGGTTGCATAAAAGCTCCTTATATAACCATCGAGAATCGTCGAAAGGCGATGATTGAGGGTGATGTTGAGAATATTAAATGAAAAATGTTTAACTACGTGATTATCTAAATAATTAAGGTTACATTTTAGTCCAAAATCGTATGAGTTAAGTTATCAAACTTCTGAAGACAGTCTCTATTAATGCGATAGCACATTTTGGGTGGAATAGGTTCAGCCGTAATAAAACCTGCTTCTTTAAGTACACGTAGATGCTCAGATACAGTCGATTGGGCCAGACCTAAATCGGAGACTAAATCACTATTCAAACACCCGCCTGATTTTTCTAATGATGACAAAATACGTAAGATACGAATACGAGCAGGGTGTGAAAGTGCTTTTGCTAATGTAGCTAACGTCTTCTCTTGCTGATTATCTTGTTCTGTTGAGCTAAAACGACATATAGTATTAGTTTTGCAAGTTGCTGGCATCGCTTATCCTCCCTAAGTTCTTAATCGTTTAATTACGATTGATATTAGAGGTAAGAAAGAAAGAGATCAAGTGATGATTAAAATAAATAAAAGAAACGAGAATATACTTGCAAAAAATAGTGACATACATCAATAAATCAAATAATCATGCTTAAAGATTCACAAGTTTTCTACATATTGACCGCTATAGTTATAAGAAGATGAATTATTAACCAAAAGGTAATGACAATGTTAAATGGTGTTTCTTCATATCAAAATGCAATGACATACTCTAAGCCAATGCATCCTATTGCAACGGCTGATAATCCAAGTGTGAAAGTATCTTCAATGGGTTCGGCAGTAAAGGTGAGTGACAACCAAGTAAGCCTATCAAGTGAAGGAAAAGCGTTATTGTATGCATTGCAAGATATTGAGAAAGAAAGCCAAGCAAATCGTGAGTTAAACAAGGGCGTTACAGATGATGTTGAATCTTTTGCTCATGGTGCTTTGGGCATTGATCACCCGGATAAAATCGAAGAAGAAAATGATTCCTCTTATTCTGCAGGGCAATACTTGTCTGCAGCTTTAACTGTTGGTGGGGTGTTATTAGCACTGGTTTGATAATTGGTTCTCATAATCGTGTATTCTTATCTAAACTTAGGTTATCGTTAAGAAAATACAACAATAGGCATGATTATGTTGGCTCGATTAGGAATAGCAATACAGGCGTTATTAGCGATCTCAATTTTTTATTTGGGGTACACGATTTACGCGTTTACCAACTCAGTAAATACCATTGTCGAGAAATATCCAGAGTTAATGAGTGAAGTGAATAAAACGGCTGATAAATTGGAAATTGAACAGTGGTTATTATTAGCGCAACATATTGAAGATCTAACTCCTCAAGTTTTAACCTTAGTCAGTGAAGTAAAGGACACCATTAAGGATGTAAACAAGACGGTTGCTTCTGTTGACCATAAAATCCCGATGATCCTCAATGAAGTAAAGTCCATTCGTACAGAATCGTTACCTGAAGTGATCACGGTAATGAATGTGATAAATGAAAAAACAGTACCTACCGCATTGGTAGAATTAAAAAATTATCGTGAGCAAGTTTTCCCTAAAGCGTTTGTAGAGAGTAAGGGATACCGTGTAACGACCATTCCTGCGGTAATCAAAGAGTCGGAAAGATTACGTAAAGAAATCCCACCTATTATGCTCAAAGCCGATCAAATTATAGATAAAACGGAAGAGCTTTCTCAGCAAGCAACGCAAGGTGCAGTAAAAGGCGTGATAATGTCGCCGTTTAATTTATTGAAAGAAGCCGGTACAGAGATTCAATCGAAGGTGCAGCAATAGTAATACCAATCGTAGTAAATAACTGATCATCCTAGCTGGTTAAAATGCTTGATAACGGCGTTGAAATTTTTGATTTTAGAATAAAAACAGACACAAAAAAGCCGATCATAAGATCGACTTTTTTAGTATTATTACAGCTTACCAACGGTAGCCCAGATTGCAGATAGCGTGTCTTGACCAAAGGCAATGCTTCGCTCTGGAGACCAACCATACAGCTCATCAGCGTGGCTAATATGATCTTTAAATGGCATTTCAACAGTATAAGAAAGACATTTAAATTGCTCACCAACCCAGTTAGAGCCAACGGTTAAGTTTGCAGTGCCTGGCTCATCTTTGTCGTAACCAATCTCGTCTTGGAACTCAGGAGTAATGGTTAATAGAGCTTGTTTAAAGGTATTCTCTAAATCAGCAATACGTTCGTTATAAGAAGGAAGGCCTTCACTACCAGCAACGAAGTTGTATGGGATAGCTTCATCACCGTGGATGTCTAAGAACATATCAACACCAGTTGCTAACATACGCTCACGAACTAAAAATACCTCTGGTGATCTTTCCATTGACGGCGTTTGCCATTCACGGTTCAAATTCACACCAATCGCATTAGTACGTAAGTGACCACGGATACTGCCATCTGGGTTCATGTTAGGAACAATATGGAAAACAGAGGTATCAAGTAGGGCACGACCAACGGTGTCAGTTTCATCTAATAGGCGAGATAATAAACCTTCAATGAACCATTCCGCCATTGTTTCACCAGGATGTTGACGACCAGTGATCCAGATGTTCTTCTTACCTTCGGCTGGCTCACCAATAGTTAGTATACTGATGTCATTGTTATCTAGTGTCACACCAAGTGTTTCTAACTGACAGCTGTGGTGGGTTTGTGCACCGTGCAGTAAGTCTTGATGGCGATCGTACGAGTAAGGTGCAAAGTATGCGAAGTACATTGAACGGTACTCAGGCATCACATTAAAGCTAAGCGTATCACCATCAAATTCAGTTGGTATACGGAACCACTCTTCACGATCATAAGAAGCAACCACATCATAATCTTGCCAACCTTCAGGGTAAGCTGATTTTGCTAACCCTAAGATTTTAAATGAATGCTGTTGTTGAGGCTGGCTTTCTAAACGAAAGTGAAACCACTGAGCGATCTCAGTTTGGTTATCAGCAGGAATAGTTAGCTGAATATCATCAGGTGTATTCGCTGCAACTACATGGATATTACCACTTTCAAAATTACTGAATATTTTCATTTATATACTACTCAAATTATAAATATCGTGATGATTAGTCTACGCCTAGTTTAGCGCTTCATTCAATACTTTAGTTAAACGACCTACCGCTTCAACCAACTCTTCAGGATTTGCATTGGTAAAGTTTAAACGTAACGCTGACGGTGCGCCTTCTGGTTTTGGATAAAACACAGGGCTTGGTACAACCGCAACACCATTAGCAATTAATGTTTTAGCCAGAGCGAAAGTGTCGCAATCTGGTAGAGATAACCAAATAAACATGCCGCCATCTACAGGGTTTAGCACGCAAGTTTCAGGTAATTGTTTTTTCAATTCAGCGAATAAAACGTCATAACGTGTTTTGTAAAGCGCTTGAATTTGTTCCATGTGCAGACCAAAATCAGCGTGTCTTAATAAGCCAACTAGCAGTGCTTGCATTGGTACGCTTGAGTGTAAATCAGCGCCTTGTTTTACTTTAATCAATGGCTCTAAGTAGCTTTTCTTACCCGTTACCGCACCAATACGTAAGCCCGGAGAGGCAATTTTTGAGAATGAACGCAGTACGATAGAATCGTCAGGACAAAATGTTGAAACCATTGGCAGCGCTTCACCGGTAAAACGCAGTTCGCGATATGGCGCATCTTCTATGAAAGCAACTTTGTATTTAATACACAGTTCAGCCACTTTTTTGCGTGTTTCTAAAGACCAACATACGCCAGTCGGGTTGTGGAAATCTGGCACGGCATAGAACATTTTTGGTGAGTCTTGAATAAAGCATTGCTCTAGCTCTTCAAGATTAGGACCAAAATCGGTTTGAGATACGGTTGCAATATTAGCTTGAACCAAACCAAAGACTTGCATAGCACCAAGGTAACTCGGCGCTTCCATAACAACGGTGTCATTTGGATTCACATACGCTCGTGCAATAAGATCTAGTCCTTGTTGAGAGCCAGTACAAATCATTGGCATATGCGTATCTGGTAATTGGTAGCTTTCAGTCAGGAGTTCTAATAGAGGTCCATAACCTGCGGTAGCACCGTATTGAAAGACTTCTGGCATATCAGATAGGCTTTCTAATGTTGCTTTCATTAAATCAATAGGGAACGTTTTCTCATCAGGTAATCCACCTGCGAGAGAGATAACATTCTTGTCTGTTGCTGCTGCTAAGATCTCTCTGATATAAGAAGATTGGATCTGTTGCAGTGAGTGAGCTATTTCCATATGTGTTCCCATCATTATCTTATTTATTTTATCTCTTGATAGTACAAGGCGTTGATTAACTTTGTTTGTCCGTTTATGCTTATAAATATGTCCATTTATGCTATTTTGAGTTTATGAACCAACAACACACATCAAGAATCAATGATGTTCTGTTTTATATACATAAAGACATCAGTAAAGAGCTTGCTGCAAAAGATCTTGCTGAGATTGCTGCGTATTCAGAACAACATTTTCATCGCATTTTTAAACAAGTGGTGGGGGAGTCTATTCATCAATATATTCGCCGAACTCGCATGGAGTATGCCGCGAATCAGCTTATGTTTGATACCAAATCAACTGTATTGGATATTGCAAATACCTGTGGATTTAGCTCACTCTCTTCTTTTAGTCGTGCATTTAAGTCGACTTTTGATATGTCTCCGGGGGAATGGCGCAAGCATGATTTACAGATATCAGATAAACCGTATTTGAAAGATCCTGAAATTGCAGAGGGGTATTTAAGTGTGGCTGATAGAGTGTTACCTCAACCAAAAATCACAGAAGTTTCAGAGCTGTTGGCGGCTTATGTGAGACATGATGGCTATAACCGTTCAATTCGAAATGCGTGGCTAGTATTAAAAGCGTGGGCAAATACTGAGAATCGAGATTTCTCTACTCAGTTTGGCTTACACCATTCAAATCCTGCATGGGTTGAGCTTAATAAGTGTCGTTATGTAGCGTGTATTGCGATTGATAAACCATTGAAATATCGTGGTGTGGTAAATCAAATGGTGATCCCTGGAGGATTACATGCGGTGTTTCGGTTACATGGTGTATATGGGCAACTATTGCCACAAATCAGTACAGTATTAGAGAAATGGTTGCCGGTGTCAGGCTTTAAATTAAGATCGACACCAGCGTATGTACGTTACCACAAAAACCATTTTTTAAATGAAACCGAAGAATTTGAGTTGGATTTTTATCTGCCAATTAGCTTTTATTAGCAAGATTTGGCTTATTTGGTTTCTTCATTTTGATGTTAGCAACCATGATAGAAAGAATAACCAATATTAGGGCACATTTTTGACCATTAGAGATAGGCTCATGATAAATCCATATTGCTAAGGCGAGATGCAAAGTCGGTTCAATATATTGAAGTAAGCTTATCTTGCTTAATGGTGTTTTGAGAATAGATATACTCAATAGCAGAATTGAAGCGAGCTGCAATGGCGCCGTTCCCATTAACTTGCTAAAATCTGCCAATAAAAGGCCATCAGAGTGAGTCATGATGTACCACAAGGCAATAGGTGCAAAAAGGATATGCTCAAAGAAAATTGCACCAAACGTATTTAATTTAATCAGTTTTTTAATGGCAATATAGCTAGCAAAAGAGAGTGAAATAGCCAAACTCAGAACAGGCAATTGTTGATCTAAATAGACATAACTCACGATGGCCAATACCATCAAAAATAGAGCAATTTTTTGGGGTGATTTAAGCTCTTCTTTAAAAAAGACAAAGCCCATAAAGAACACAAAAACAGGCGTGATATAAAATGCTAATGATGCTGCCATGATATTATTGGTGACGGTTGCATACACAAATCCCAACCACGATAAATTCATCAAGATCCCCGCCATAAATGCAATTGAGATATTTCTAGCCGTACATTGCTTTTTGTCTATCAAGTTGGGTTTAAAGCAAAAAACAGCAATTAGAATCACAGCCGACCAAAAGATGCGGTTAGATAGAATTAATGCAGGGCTGAAGCCTTCCAGTTGGTGGAAGTAAACAGGAACTAATCCCCATATAATAAAAGCCAAAGCCCCAAAAAATGTATACATAACGAACCTTTTAATAATCTACATCAACATGACAGTAGTGCGCTATTTGAATAGTGTCGATTCTATGCCCTTCTTTGATATTTTGCTATTAAGTAATGCATCCCATATGATGAAAGTAATTATTTAAAAGGAATTAAATTATGTCAGAGGAAAAAGCGATACTTTATTACGTCTATGATCCAATGTGTTCATGGTGTTGGGGCTATAAGCCTGTATGGGAGAAAGTAAAACAAGCTATCTCTAATGACGTTGAAATCGTCTATGTTCTTGGTGGGTTAGCGTCAGATTCAGCCGAGCCTATGCCACAAGAGATGCAGACCCAAATTGCGTCGTATTGGCAAAAAATAGAAAATTACTTAGGTACTTCTTTCAATCATGACTTTTGGGATAAAAACACACCGCGTCGTTCTACATATCCCTCTTGCCGTGCCATTCTTGCTGCGCGAGCTCAAGGCGCTGAACTAGCAATGCTTGAAGCAATTCAAACCGCTTATTATTTAAAAGCGATGAACCCGAGTGATAATGAAGTATTGCTTTGCTGTGCGAGAGACATTGGCTTAGATATGGCGAGATTTGAGTTGGACTTATTATCTCCAGAGACGCATCAAGCATTGTTAGATGAAATTACATTTTCTCGTTCAATTGGTCGAAGTGGTTTTCCTTCTTTATTTTTTAAAACAGAGGATGAGTTGATTGAGTTCCCAATTGATTATGAAAAATCAGAAGGGACCGTTGCACTATTAAAAAGTCGTCTATATTAATAAGTAATAAAGAAATTTACACCAATCTCCTCACTGGATAAGGAATTATCAATGGCTGCAGAATACACACCAGCAAAAATTTGGGTTAATGACACTGATGGCGGTAATAAATGGGCAAATATAAATAGCCCTGAATCAGGTGCAAGGCATGAGAAAAAGCTTCCAGTAGGTGAGCATTCTTTACAGCTTTATTCTTTGGCGACACCAAATGGACAAAAGGTAACGATTCTATTAGAAGAGTTATTGGCACTAGGCATTAAAGAGGCTGAATACGATGCCTACTTAATCAATATTGGTGAGAGTGACCAATTTTCATCAGGCTTTGTGGATGTTAATCCAAATTCAAAAATTCCTGCATTGGTTGATCACTCTGTTGATCCTGAAGTTCATGTTTTTGAATCCGCTTCTATTTTGGTTCATCTTGCTGAAAAGTTTGATAAGTTTTTACCAAAAGAAGGCAGTGCAAGAACCCAAACCTTTAATTGGCTATTTTGGGCACAAGGCTCAGCCCCATTCTTAGGTGGCGGTTTTGGTCATTTCTATGCCTATGCTGATGAAAAACAAGAATACCCAATTAACCGCTTTTCTATGGAAGCAAAACGCCAACTCGACGTACTTGATAAGCAACTTGCTAAAAATACTTATGTTGCAGGAGAAGAATACAGTATTGCTGATATGGCGATTTGGCCGTGGTATGGCAACCTAGTATTAGGTAATTTGTATGATGCTGCTGAGTTTTTACAAGTAGAGAGTTATACCAACGTAGTGCGCTGGGCAAAAATGCTTGAAGCCAGAGAAGCGGTGCAACGAGGAAAAATCGTAAACCGTTCATGGGGTGAAGAGTGGGAACAAGCTCCAGAGCGTCATAGTGCAGAAGACATTGATGTGGTGTTAAAAAAGCAATAGTAAATTTCTAACTTTATTTAGATAAATAAAATGATGATTCGAAAGAGTGAGTTGTTTTTCTACTTACTCTTTCTATCATTTTTGTTGTAATAGCTATAATTCCTCTCAATAATAGTCATTAACTGGTGCGAAGTCTGTATCGAAGATACCTTCTATGCAAACATTATTTACAAATAATTTAGTACCATAAACTAGGTCTTGGCGACCATTGTCACCTACTTTCACTGAATGCTTAATTTCAACAATATCATGGTTATTCGTATCAATATATAAGACATAATTTTCCAAATCTATCTTGTAGGCCATAGTTTTTTTAAAGTTACTTAATCTAACGTACTCATTTATTTATTTGTAAATGGCGATTAATTAAATAATAAAAATAGGCATGAGCTGGATATTATGATGGCACTGGCGAAACATATAATGAATCCTTTTCTTCTTGATGGTTTAATTAACACCACTGATGAATGTGTAGGTATGCAGTCAGGCTTGTTTTGATGTAACTCTGGGATGTAGTCATAAAAATCATTCATTGTGTATCTCCTCTAAACTATGCTTAAAGGATCTATTATTGAAACTTTATCTGCAATTGTTACGATAAAAGTGACGTTATATGATACCTTGAAGGTATTGGTTAGATACGAGTAGATGAGATGGATAAGTTAAACAATGAAACTTGTGAAGTAATAAAGAGAGAATTAAAAAAAGCTAGCTTATCTTATAGAGATCTAAGTGAGAATATGGGAGTCTCTGAAGTTAGTATAAAAAGAATGTTGAATGGACACCAATCGTTATCTATTTTAAGGGTTTCAGAAATATCTGAAATAATCCAAGTTTCTTTATCTTCCATTATAGCTGAGGCAGAAAAAAATATAGCATCTGTTCCATTATTTACTAAAGAACAAGATATCGCTTTTACTAAGTCACCAGAGTTATATACATTATTATATAGTATTCTTAGTGAAAAAATGAACTCAAAACAATTGATGAATTTTTATGATTTGAATGAATCATCAATGTATCTTTATTTACGAGAGTTAGAAAAATTAGATTTAATATCAATAATTTCTAATCTAACGTTTAAGTTGATTGTTCCAAGACATATTGCGTTTCCTGATACGTCAAGATTTCAAATATATTATAAAAATCATGTAATTGATGGATTGAAAAGAAGGGTAGAATACGTTAACCCATTGAAGAAAGATGCTTATTTTATTACAAGTAAGCTACGTTTAACGGAAGAAGAGTTTTTCGAGTATAATCTGAAATTAGAAGAGTTAATGATGAATGCATTAAAATTGAGTCAAACGAGGAATTCTTCTGTGAGTGATACTTTTGAATATACGATTGTTGATATGGGAGCAAAGGGGGCTTATCACCCTGAGTTAAAGAGACCTGAAAATCTAGTATAAATTATCGATAGTAGAATCGCCTCATTATTAGAGGCGACGTATATTTACTGCTTATAATTTACATCTCAAACAAGAAGTAATAACCATAGCCAACCACAAAGGCTGGAACTGCTGAGTAGAAGGTCGCAACCATTGCCGCTTTTGGTGCTAATGCAATCGCTGGGAATAGGGCGTCACCATCGTTTGATATTGCATTTGAAAGCTGTGCTGACATTGGCATTGCGCCGGATAAATACAGGCTCGTAACTAAAATCTGAGGACCACAACCTGGAAGTAAACCAATCGCCAAACCAATCAGTGGCATCCACATTCCATAGCCTAAGAATACCGTTTGTAAATTGATGCCTGAAAAGTAGGTGGTTAGTTCAAAAATTAAGAAAGCGACAATTACCCAAGCTGAGACAAAGTTAGTGTCTTGTGCTGCCTTTTGCATTGGATGAGAACTTACACACTTATTATCTTCTGAAACTGTTGATTGATAATCACTGATCTCTTTGGTTAATGACCATAACATCATGCTGCCAATCGCTAATATTGCGCCAATCCATTCAATGCTGTGTTGGGGTAAATGAAACAGTTGATTTATATCCACTTGGAACGAACCGAGTAGGGCAATCACTGTTGCAGGAATTAATACCCATTTCCAAAATACACCCTGTAAGTTGATCGCCTTTACTTGTAAGCATGATGTGCTTTGCTCTGAATTTTCAGAGTTTTGATCTTGTTGTTTATCTTGAGTCTCAGGGCGTAAAAAGTCGTCTTTATGTAATGCATTTACAACAATGCCTGAGATGGCACCAACCACAACACCTAATGCCATTACACCAAACCCCACTTTAGGTTGCGCTGCAATTAATAAGAAAGCCGCATCCCCCATAGTAGCCGTTAAAACCGCAACCACTGACCCAAAACCTACTTTGCCACTAATGTATTGGGTGGTAACTACAATGGCACCGCCACAGCCAGGCAGAGCACCAAGTAAAGATGAAAACACCACTTGGTTGGTACGAGACTTATTATAAAGCGCAGTAATACGATTGGTTTTACCCATTATATTCGAGAGGTAATGGTAAATAACCAATGTGAAAGCTACGTAGGTAGATACCGCCCAAAAAGCATCAGATAAGGTTGTGACGGTGATCTCTCTTGTCGTTTCGGCCCCCATTAAGGCTAATAAAGTGATAGGCAATAATAGACGCTTGTGTTGCAGTGAAAACTGCGAAAGCGAGAGTGATTGTGAGAAAGAATGAGTAGTCATCATAATAATAAAGCCATCAGTAAATGCGAATGATTATTAGTATATGCAAATGAGAATTATTATCAACTATCATTTTAATAGTTTTTCCCGATGAATAAGTAGCTGGTCACCGTATAAATTATGATATGACCCAGCGTTGGAATAGAAATCTGCATAGATATTTGATTACGGAGAATAGTTAATTAAAATCGCGTAAATGTTAAATAAAAGTTGTGATTGCACGCTTGTTTGATGAGATTAAATGCTGCTGACTGAGTTTAATTTGCTACTATCAGCGAAATAGATTGAGTCAAAGAACTCAATACGCAGTAAAGAACAGTCATGAGGGAATATATGAAAGCAGTTGAAGCGAATTTTGATGGCCTTGTTGGGCCAACGCATAACTACAGCGGTTTATCGGTAGGGAACATCGCCTCTAAAAATAATAAATCCGGCGCATCGAACCCAAAACAAGCAGTAAAGCAAGGCCTAGAAAAAATGAAGGCTCTGCATGATATGGGCTTTACTCAAGGGGTGTTAGCGCCACAAGAGCGTCCAGACATTCATACTCTGCGTCGTTTAGGTTTTTCTGGTTCAGACGCAGAGGTGTTACAAAAATCTCATCAATATTCACCACAACTACTCGCTGCGTGTAGCTCAGCCTCAAGCATGTGGACAGCAAACGCAGGTACGGTTTCTCCAAGTGCTGATACCTCTGATGGCAAAGTTCATTTTACTCCTGCTAACTTAATTAATAAATTTCACCGTTCAATTGAAGATGAAGTGACGGGTAATATCTTAAAAGCCACGTTTGCGGATGAAAAACACTTTGCTCACCATGAAGCGTTGCCTCACAGTGATTACTTTGGTGATGAAGGTGCAGCAAACCACACTCGTTTTTGTAATGAATATGGCGAACAAGGCGTCGAGTTTTTTGTCTTTGGTAAAAGTGCGTTTGATGAGAGCTATCTTGCTCCGAAAAAATACCCTGCGCGCCAGACATTAGAAGCCAGTGAAGCGATTGCACGAACGCATGGTTTACGCGAGCAATTTACGGTGTTTGCACAACAGAACCCTGATGTCATTGACCAAGGCGTGTTCCATAATGACGTTATTGCTGTCGGTAATAAAAATACCTTGTTTTGCCATCAACAAGCATTTTTGAATCAAGAACAAGTGAAGTTAGAGCTAAGTGCTTCTTATGGTTCTGACTTTAATGTTATTGAGGTTCCAACAGATAAGGTATCGGTTCAAGATGCGGTTGAAACTTACCTATTTAATAGTCAATTAATCACTAAACCAGATGGGACTACCTTGATCATTCTTCCACAGCATTGCCGTGAGAATCCAAGAGTATGGGCGTATCTAAATGAGCTTGTAGAGCAAAAACGTGGCATTGATGAATTGCATACCTTTGATTTAAAACAGAGCATGCAAAATGGCGGTGGGCCAGCGTGTTTACGTCTACGTGTGGTATTAAACGAAGCAGAACAAAAAGCAGTAAATCAACATACCTTGATGAACGATCAGCTATTTACAACGTTAAATCTGTGGGCTGATAAGCATTACCGAGATCGTATTGAAGATAAAGATCTTGCGGATCCACAATTGTTATTGGAATCGCATGCAGCATTGGATGAGTTAACACAAATCATGCAGTTAGGCTCGGTGTATCCTTTCCAAAAATAAGTGATTAATGGCTTTAAATCAGATTATGCTTAAGCGAATTAAGTGTAGTTAAGTATAAATTTGATATAAAGCCATTTTTTATTCTTCAATTTAGCTTATAGAGTAAAAAAGTGAGATTCTAACGCTTCATAATCCTGGTGTTGATTGAGTGTCAATAACCACTCCTTTTGGCTGTTTTCTATTTTATTACTAACAATAAATGCAGCCTGTAAGTGTGCATTAGTCAGCACGATTTGACGATGTTCTCCTTTTGGCTCGAGTATTAGTTTTTTATTAGCCTTATTGTTTTTATTGTCTAACAAATTACTTAGTTGGATTATTAATTCTATTGCATTCAGTGTGCTAGCAATGCGATATAAATAGCCATTTGGTATTTTCTCTATCACCCAATAATCAAACTTTACAGTGTTTATTTTAGTCTTAGTGATAAATAAGGCCTCGCTCTTGTGTTGCCATGCTTTGATATTAATAGGTGTGTGTTTGAATTCCGGTTGGCCTGATATCTCATCTACGTATGGGTTGATTAATAGGCAAGGCTTGCTGTTTTTAGCCGTTGAACTGTTCCAATGAATTGGCATAAACAGGGAGGACTCAGCAATGTCGTCAGTGATTTTTACTCGTGCTTGAATTTCACTGTTTACATTGTAAATCGTCGCTATATGGTCGTTTTCGAGTTGATATGCCTTTGCTGTATTAGGATGAATTTGCACAAAAGGCTCAGGAGCGTGAGAGGCTAATGTTTCTGATAATCCAGTTCGGCTCATGGTGTGCCAGTGATCTCGTGTTCTTCCCGTATTTAATAACAAAGGAAAAGTAGCCGTTGTGGTTTGTTGAGGAGGTTGATAGTTTACTGCAATAAAATGAGCCTTTTTATCTGCAGTATAAAATTGCCCATCAGAAAATAAACGCTGATGCTCAATTTTGGTTTGTAACTCTAATACCGGCCATTGCTGAGGCGATAATTCACTGTAGCCTTGGTCATCTAGCGTTGTTAAGCCAATTAAATTAAGATCTCTAGACTTATCTTTCTGCCCTAATGTGGTCATCTGTGCGTATTCTTTAAATACATCTCCTTCATGTCGATAACTAAATTGCTTTTTAAAGCCCATTTGTTGGGCAACTTGAGAGATTATCCACCAATCAGGTTTGGCTTGTTCAGGGCTAGGTAAGATACGGCGTTGACGTGAAATCCTTCGTTCTGAATTCGTTACCGTGCCTGATTTTTCACTCCAGCCTTGAGCAGGAAGCACCACGTCGGCAAATTCCATGGTATCGGTGTTATTAATACAATCAGACACCACAACAAAAGGACATTTTCTTAAAGCGGACATGATTTTTTGAGTATCAGGTAAGCTCACCACAGGGTTAGTAGCCATGATCCAAATCGCTTTTATCTTTCCGTTATCCATTGCATCAAACAGATCAATCGCTTTTTCTCCTTCTTTTGTTGCAAGAGAATCTGTTTGCCAAAAATCAGAGATCAATTGATGATGTATTGGGTTATTAAACTCCATATGGGCGGCAAGGGTGTTGGCTAATCCACCGACTTCACGGCCTCCCATTGCATTTGGTTGGCCGGTAATAGAGAAAGGACCAGAGCCTTGATAACCTATTTTCCCCGTAGCTAAATGGCAATTAAGAATACTATTTACTTTATCTGATCCCTGTGATGATTGGTTTACACCTTGAGAGTAAATGGTAATTACATTGTTATATTGGGAAAACCATTGATAAAACTGTTCTATTTGACAATAGTTAATGCTAGTTACTTCTTCTATTATGTCATCACTTTCGATACTCTTAATCGCATTATCGAAGCCGTTAGTGTGTTTTTTTATGTAATCATGGTTAAGTTTATTATGCTTAGTAAGGTAGCTAAGTAAGCCATTGAATAAAGCCACATCTGATCCAGATTGAATAGGAAGGTGGAGATCGGCAATGTCACAGGTTTCTGTTTTACGAGGATCAATAACGACAATTTTTAGATCCGGATTCTCCTGCTTTGCTGTTCGTAAGCGTTGAAATATAACGGGATGACACCAAGCCAAGTTTGATCCGGTAATAACAACTAACTCGGCGTGTTCAAGATCGTCATAACAGATGGGAACCGTATCACTGCCAAATGCACGTTTATGCCCAACCACGCTAGAAGCCATACAAAGTCGTGAGTTACTGTCGATATTAGCACTGCCGATAAATCCCTTCATTAGCTTATTTGCGACATAGTAATCTTCAGTTAAAAGCTGTCCTGAAACATAAAAGGCGACAGAATCAGGACCGTATTTTTGTATGGTTTGCTGAAACTGTTCCGCAATGTGTTGAGTTACTTCAGGCCAATGACTAGCCGATAGGTTATGATCTTTTCTAGCTCTTAACATTGGGTGAAGTAGACGATTATCACTCTTTACTGTCTCACCTAATGCAGCTCCTTTTGTGCATAAACGACCATAATTAGAAGGATGATCTTTATCTCCTCTGATGGTTAATGAGCCATTAGAATTAGGAACTGCTTCTATACCACAACCGACACCACAATACGCACAGGTGGTTTTTATCCATTTATCATCACTCATCTCTATTCCTTATTGAAATGCTATTAATAAAGATAGAGCAAAGTTTAAGCCATTATTTTTCTATTTTAAAATGAATGGGTATTTAAATATTATTGTTATTATTCATGGATTTACTCGTATTGCCATAATAAAGAAGATTGCTTGTTGCACTAGAGTGATAACTTTAATTCAATAATTGCACTGTTTTAGATAAAAATGCACTACAAGTGAGCATTTTTAGTTATTTTAAGTGTATTTATGTTTTGTTTTTCCTCATGTAACTAGATGTCTTATTTTTTAACCTATTGAAAGTAATTGATAATTTAAATTTGTTTATCTTGATTTATTGAGGGTGGCACTCTCTTTGCTGAATGTGTTTATACATTTTAAAAAAGGATAGCCATATGAGTAAGCAAAGGATTGTTGTGGTTGGTAATGGCATGGTAGGGCATAAATTTATCGAAACCCTCTTGGCCTCATCACAAAGAGAAATAGAAATTATCACCTTTTCAGAAGAGCCGAGATTGGCGTATGACCGCGTGCAATTAACGTCTTATTTAACAGGTAAAACAGCCGATGATTTAGCACTGACAACGCATGATTATTATCAACAAAATGGGGTTAAATTCGTTGTTAATGAAAAGGTGATCCGTCTTGATTGCGCTAAAAATCAAATATTGACCAATAAAGGTCGAATTGAAAGCTACGATAAATTGATACTTGCTACAGGGTCTTATCCTTTTGTTCCGCCCATTCCTGGTAACGATCAAGCTCATTGTCATGTGTACCGAACCCTTGAAGATTTAGATGCTATTGAAGCCTCAAGTAAAGAGAGCAAAACAGGGGTGGTTATTGGTGGTGGTTTATTAGGCTTAGAAGCGGCTAATGCGGTTAAAAATCTAGGACTAAAGACTCATGTTGTTGAATTCGCACCACGATTAATGGCAGTACAGCTCGATGAGGGAGGGGGCGCTTTATTACGTCGAAAAATTGAAGACTTAGGTGTATCAGTTCATACCGAAAAAGCGACCACAGAAATTATTGCAGGGGAGACGTCTCGTTATCGAATGAACTTTGCGGATGGCTCTCATTTAGAAACTGATATGATCGTTTTTTCTGCAGGCATTCGACCACAAGATACATTAGCAAAAGGGACTGAAATCCAACTGGGAGAGCGAGGTGGGATTGCGATTAATGATCAATGCCAAACCTCGATTGATAATGTGTACGCTATTGGTGAATGTGCGTTATGGCAACAGCAGATCTTTGGCCTAGTTGCTCCTGGCTATCAAATGGCTAAAGTCGCAGCTAAGCATATTTTAGGAGAAGTCTCTGAGTTTTCTGGTGCGGACATGAGTACCAAGTTAAAGCTATTAGGAGTAGATGTCGCCAGTATTGGAGAAGTTCATGATAAAACGGAAGGCGCACAATCATATACTTATCATGATGAAATCGAGCAAGTGTATAAACGACTAATTATTTCAAAAGATGGTAAGAAAATTGTGGGAGCAGTACTTGTTGGCGATGCTGATGCGTATGGCACGCTACTTCAATTAAAGCAAAATGACATGCCATTGCCAGAGCAACCTTCAGTGTTAATCTTACCCAATGTAAAAGAGGATAATTCATCAGCAATGGGAGTTGAAGCCCTGCCTGATACCGCGGTAATTTGTTCGTGTTTTGATGTAACCAAAGGCGATATAAAGCAAGCGGTAAGTGCTGGCTGCACCAGTATGTCGATGCTAAAAGAAACCACAAATGCTTCTACTGGGTGTGGTGGTTGTTCTGCCCTAGCAAAGCAAGTATTAGACAGTGAGTTAAGTCAGCTAGGTGTCGAGGTGAATGACCATTTATGTGAACACTTTTCTTATTCTCGACAAGAGCTCGCAGATATTATTCGTATTAATAAGATTAGTACTTTTGATGAGGTGCTAAACAGCCACGGCTCAGGTTTAGGCTGTATTACTTGTAAACCTGCGATTGGGTCAATTTTGGCTTCTTATTGGAATGAGTACGTTCTTGAAAACCATCATGCAGAGTTACAAGATACCAATGATATTTATCTTGGCAATATGCAAAAAGATGGTACTTATTCGGTTGTCCCACGTATTGCTGGCGGGGAGATCACCCCTGACAAATTGATCGTGTTGGGAGAGGTAGCGAAAGAGTTTGATTTATATACCAAGATCACTGGTGGGCAACGAGTGGATCTGTTTGGTGCGCATCTTAGTGAGCTGCCTGTTATTTGGAAAAAGCTGATTGATGCTGGATTTGAGACGGGTCATGCCTATGGTAAGTCGGTGCGAACTGTTAAGTCGTGTGTTGGTAGTACATGGTGTCGTTATGGTGTTAATGACAGCGTTGGTTTAGCGATTAAATTAGAAAACCGATACAAAGGGTTACGCTCTCCTCATAAGATAAAATTTGCAGTCTCTGGTTGTACTCGCGAGTGTGCAGAAGCGCAATCAAAAGACATTGGCGTTATCGCGACAGATAAAGGTTGGAACTTATATGTGTGTGGAAATGGTGGAATGCGTCCACGTCATGGGGACTTGTTTGTTACTGATTTAGATGAAGATACGTTAATTGCTTATATCGACCGGATCTTAATGTTTTATATTCGTACCGCTGATCGCCTGCAACGTACCTCTGTCTGGCTTGAAAATCTGGAGGGCGGATTGGAGTATTTAAGATCCGTCATTATCGATGATTCACTCCATTTAGCTGAAACGCTAGAGAAAGAAATGGCGTATAACATTGGAAATTATCAATGTGAATGGAAAACTACGATTGAAAACCCTGAGAAACTGAAACGATTCCAACACTACATCAATAGTAATGATGTGGATGAAGGAGTTAAGTTTATAAAGGCGCGTGAGCAAAAATTTCCCAAAGTTAAAAGCGACAGCTCTGCTATTGAAATCACATTGGTTGAATAAGGAATAAGATCATGAGTAATTGGATTACCATCTGTAAAATTAATGAGTTAACGCCACAATTAGGGGCGTGTGCCAAAGTCGAAGATAAGCAAGTTGCGCTATTTTACTGTAAGCGAAGTGAGCGTCTGTATGCGTTATCAAATTACGATCCGATAGGCCAAGCGAACGTGATCTCACGAGGAATGATGGGGTCATTAGAGGGTGAACCTTACCTATCTTCTCCGCTTTATAAGCATCACTTTCATTTAGAAACCGGGGCGTGTATAGAGCAACCGGATATATCGTTAACGACTTACCCTGTGCGGGTGATGGATCACCATGTACAAATATGTCTAACTCATTAAAGGACTCAATGATGACCGATAAATTTTCACTGTTTTCATTTTCAGGAAAGATGAAAGTACTGCATTTAAGCTGGATGGCTTTTTTTATTACATTCATGGTGTGGTTTAACTTTGCCCCTTTACTTAATGTTGTTAAAGAAACGCTTGGATTAAGCTCTGAGCAGATAAAAACCTTATTAATTCTGAATGTCGCTTTGACGATCCCTGCACGGGTTATTGTCGGGATGCTAACAGATAAATATGGGCCAAGAATTGTCTATTCTGCCTTGCTTGCTGTCTGTTCTCTTCCTTGCTTTATGTTCGCTTTTTCTGATTCGTTTATGCAAGCAGCCATTGCTCGCTTTTTACTTGGGTTCATTGGAGCAGGCTTTGTCGTCGGTATTCGTTTAGTTTCTGAATGGTTCCCTCATCATGAGCTAGGTACTGCCGAAGGGATTTATGGGGGATGGGGTAATTTTGGCTCTGCCGCCGCCGCATTTACGTTGCCAACTATCGCCCTATGGTTTGGTGGTGACGAGGGCTGGCGTTATGCAGTTGCGATCACCGGAGTTATGAGTTTACTGTTTGCTTTTGTATTTTATGCGAATGTTACTGACACACCAAAAGGCGCGACGTATTTTAAACCAGCTCATTTAACGGCAATGGAAGTGACCTCTATTAGTGATTTTTACCTGCTTTTGATTATGAAAATCCCAATGTATGCCGCATTAGCGCTTTTGGCTTGGAAATTGTCACCATCAGGTATTGATATGCTTTCAAGCGTGATGGTTAATGCAATTTATATCGCGTTAATTGTGATTTATTTTTATGAAGTATCACAAGTCTGGAAAGTTAATAAAGACATATTTACCAATGATGTTGCGCCACATCACCAATACAAATTTAAGCAAGTAGCGGTATTGAACGTTTTGTATTTTGCGACCTTTGGTTCAGAGTTAGCCGTTGTATCGATTTTGCCATTGTTCTTTTTAGATACGTTTGAATTGACGCCTGTTATGGCAGGAATGGTAGCCTCGGCATATGCGTTCATGAATTTAATGTCACGTCCCGGAGGCGGATGGATATCGGATCGATTTGGTCGAAAGCCGACATTAATGATCTTAACCGCAGGATTGGCAGTAGGCTATTTTGTTATGGGGCAAGTCGATAGTGAGTGGCCACTATGGCTTGCTGTGGGGGCTGCTATGGCGTGTTCTTTCTTTGTTCAAGCGGGTGAAGGTGCTGTATTTGCTACTGTTCCATTAATTAAACGTCGTATGACAGGGCAAATTGCGGGGATGACTGGGGCGTATGGCAACGTTGGTGCTGTGGTTTATCTAACAATACTTTCCTTTGTTGAGTATCAAACCTTTTTCTTGGTGATAGCAGCAACGGCAGTGCTTGGCTTTGCAACTTTACTGCTGATGGAAGAGCCAAAAGGGAAGATCACAGAAGTGAATGATGACGGTAGCATTACGCTCATCGATGTCTCTCATTAAACTAAGCTTTAGGTAGCCATCTTTAAGGGAGATTTTTCGATGGGTAACAGCAAGGAGGCGTGTTTCATGTCGAATCAAATAATCTCTCAGCATGAGTTAGATTTACGTATTGGTGGCTACTCGACGCAAGGAAAGAGAGAGGTTAATCAAGATGCATTTATCGTTAAACAGTCCTCTGCTTCTGAGCAACAATTTAAAGGTGATGTGGTTTGTATTGCAGATGGCGTAAGTTGCAGCGATAAAGGACAACAAGCGAGTCATACTTGCGTGACTCAGTTTGTTGATGATTACTTTTCAACGCCTGATAGTTGGAGTGTAAAGCAATCAGCAACCAAGGTATTACTCTCGATAAATTCATGGTTGTACCAGCAACGAAAAGACAATGATCTTCATCATAATGGTTGGCTAACCACATTTTCAGCGGTGGTGATTAAATCTAATACGGCGCATGTTTTTCATGTTGGAGACAGCCGTATCTATCTCTATCGAGAAGAGAAATTACAACAATTAACACATGATCATCAACGACAAGGCGTAGGAAGGGAAGCTTACCTTACCCGAGCATTGGGAATGGATATCAAATTAGATGTTGATTATCACTCTGCCGCTTTACAAGAAGGTGATTTACTACTGCTGACAACGGATGGAGTGCATGATGTATTGTCTAATGACGAGATGAGTTTTGAGTTGTCGCAAGAGGGCATGAGTCAATTGTCATTGGAATCAATGGCGACGCATCTTTGTCACCAAGCATTGGATAAAGGCTCACAAGATAACGTAAGTTGTTTATTGGTTGATGTACTTCAATTACCCAATAAAACCCCACAAGAGCTATTATACTTATTAGATCAGTGCCATATTCCGCCAGTATTGAAAGTAGGCCAGAAGATTGATCACTATCGAATTGAAGAGGTTATCTATTCTGGAGTTCGTAGTCATGTGTATTTAGCGACCAATGAAAAGAACGCTGAACGTTGCGTTATTAAAGCTTCATCACTGCAATTTAGCGAAGATAAATCCTATCTGTATTCATATCTCAGAGAGCAGTGGATAGGGGAGGCCGTGAATAGCAAGAGGGTAATGAAAATACTGCCACGCGTAAGTGATAGCCGTTTTATCTACCATGCGTGTGAGTATATTAAAGGCATTACGTTAAGACAATGGATGCGAGATAATCCAACGCCTGAGCTTAGCCAAATGCGTTTTATTATTGATGGCATTATAAAATCGGTAAGAGTGCTACAACGATTACAGATTGTGCATAGAGATTTAAAACCGGAGAATATTATGATCACTCCAGACAATAGCGTCGTGGTGATTGATTTTGGTGCAGCAACAGCGGATGGGTTGGAAGAAGCATTGCAAGTGTCAGGCGATACTTATCCTTTGGGCGAGCTAAATTACACCGCGCCTGAATATATAATAGGTGATAAAGCAACACATCAGTCTGATATTTATTCCATAGGTATTATTTGTTATGAGATTTTATCAGATAAAGATCGTACTCATTGTTTGCCCTACAAGCAGATAACTCAGCAAGGATTATTGACAAGACACCCACAACAAAGCGAATACTATTCGTTGTTATTACACAATGTAGATCTTCCAATTTGGATTGATGAAGCGATAAAGAAAGCGTGTCACATTATTCCTTCAAAGCGCTATCAACATATGAGTGAGTTTATGGCTGATTTAACCATACCAAATCCTCAATTACTAAAAAACAAACGCGCCCAACCCTTAATGGAAAGAGAGCCTCTTTTGTTTTGGAAAGGGCTCTCTATTGTTCTCGGGATTATTGTCATTATTGAGTTTTTGTTTGTAATACAATAAAGAATGTAATTATCAGTTTGCATCTCAAAAAGATTTCTGACTTAGGTATATTTATTTTAAATATGGGCTAAGTATGGCTTCAATTCAAAATGCTTAATTCTATTCTGGTATAATCTTTTCTATAGGAACGGCCTTAGCGTTATTTAGCCCCTTTTTGATGAGAGATAAAGATTATATGTTGAAACTGTTGCGACAGATAGAAAAATGGAAACTTGTGTCGTTTAGCTTATTCATTTTCATTGTGAGTTTTTTGTGTTCAACCAGTTTAGCAGTAGTATTTCCCGCGATCATGAGGCAAAACTCTTGATTGGGCAACTTAATACAGTCCTAGATTCAGCTGAGCAATACTCTCATGACAATGGAACTTTGCCTCCAATTACCTCCGATACCAATACGAAATTCGGCTACTTGAATATCAATAACTTAATTGAAAACCCTGGTTTACCAACATGGCGAGGGCCGTATCTACCTTATAGCGATACATGGATAGGTGGCGATCAGTATATTGATCATCCAGGTTACATCGCGACGCAACTGCTACTCAAAGACAAGAATAGCAGATGGATACGAGGAAGCTCCGAAACAGGCTGTGAATTGTCGTCACCAGCTTGCTCGCTTGCTGCTTGTATTTGGTTAGTTCCAATACAAGTCGCACAAGAAATTAATCATATAGTAGACGGTAATATAAGTATGGAAAGCTCTGACGCAAAAGGAAAAATACGTTACGAAAAAGCTTTTTTGGGTGCACTTGTATGTATGATAGGCAATGATTATCCAATGCCTTCATTTTGATTAGAAGTGAGTCACAGACAATACTTACTTATCGTGCACACTCATTAAATCATCGACAAAGTGGTTCAATGCACGCTCTTCAATAGTTCTAATTTTTAGCTGCTGAGAGTCACTTAGCATGGCATTGTTTTAGGAGATGAAAGTCTTTTAGGGGCTCAGCCGAACGAGAATCGTTAGCCTATTGCAAGGGGTGAGCCGAGAGGTGAAACATGAAGCAAGTGAATGATAAAGTATTGTGGTAACGAGTAGAAATCTGATCGTAGACTACGATAATTTGGGTAACCTTATAGATAGAGTAGCCAAATCTATACGAGTAGTCAGGAAGTTGAGCGCAGTTACCTAAGCCATAGATTTAGCTGCTTAGATCATATTCGTTTATTAAAAATGCGAAAGAAAGAATGAAAAACGAATATAATGGAATTTGGACAGTTGAATAAGGCACTGATTTTGGGTCTACCACCTGTAACGAGAAAGCGAAATGCTTGGAAATTAGTTATGTCAGATAAAGGGGGGAATTATCAAGAACACCTTAAGTGAGTCATTCTCTTCCAAACGTAAACTGATGAAGATAGGATTATATACATTATTTGATGTTTATAAGGCATTGAAAATGTATTTGGAACCGCTGTATAAGACCCACAGCTATGTGGTAGTTTGAGAGAAAGGAGGCTGTGAGACCTCCTCCAATTTGATTTATTAATAGGGTAAGCGGTCAACCTCTAAGCAGCTATCAAGGTCTTTAAGATCACAGCCTTTGTTAAACCATTGTTTTTTTTCTTCTTCTGATTCAGAAAGGTTACCAGCAGTTCGGCAACCAGAAGCTTCGCCTAAATCACAGCTGCGTCCATAATATAAGATTGCACCGAGGATGTCTTTTTGTCTTTCTACACCACGCCAAGCAAAATTGTAACAAGCATCAGCATTGGCTTCTTCACAACATGCATTATGATCTTGAGCGAGACGAGGTGGGTATAATGATTCATCCGCACTACAAACAGCGGTCAATCTTTCAATTTTTGGTTTAGGAATCATTATTAAGTATGCACGTTGAGCAATTTTTTCATTATTATAGTAAATTGTCATAACCCAGTTACCAGGAACTAATTCTGCAGAATTCTCAAACAACCAAGTCGCATAGTTTGTTCTATTGAAGTATAAAGTATCATTCCAACTTGTTGACGTTATTTCGGAACCATTTGCTTGCTTCATTACTGGGTGAGTTACTGTTATTTTAATTGGTAATTGGCTTAACACTTTAGGTGCTGCTGAATTTGACTCGTCAGTAGTAATGTTAATTTGTTGTACAGCCTTATAGCTAAATCCAAAGCCACTTTTTAGCTTTGCTGGAATAGCGAAAGAGCGCTTATATTCATAGCCTATCACCATATTACCATTATATTTTGGTGTAGTAATCCCCGATTCTAAGATATCTACATTAACAGAAACATTAGCTGGTATTTGACTTTGCGAGGCTTGATTATTGTTAACAGCGGTTTCGTTTTGGTTAGAAGCGCAGCCACTGACAATGCCTGCCATCATCAGTAATACAACCTTGATGCTTTTCATAAGTATTCCTTTATTTTTTAATTATAGAGTTCCATTTCGTTGAGTGTGCAGAAATGGGACTGTATTTTAATGGAATTCATGTAATCTATCTAGTGATTAAGGCTAACTTATTGTATTGATTATTTTAATTTATTTCCTGTATGCACACTCATTAAGTCATCTACAAAATGGTTCAACGCACGCTCTTCAATCGTCCTAATTTTTTTCTGCTGAAAGTCACTTAGCATGTGGTACATACTCGCGGCACCAAAGTCGCCAAAGATAATATTCGCATCTGCATCAAATAAGGTGTTATGCGCATATAAATCCCCATGACACACTTGGTTATCATGCAGGTGCTCAAACACATTACGCATTTCAGCGGTCATTTTATTAATGTGTTCTAGTGATAGTGTGAAACCATCAGGGAAAGTATCTCGTGTGCAGCTTTCTAAACTTGGCGGTAAACCCAAGTTTTTATAATGCGCAGGGATCAAATTCATGATCAGTGCGAGATGATTTTCTTCATTCACCTGTGCTAATGATTGCACTAAACTTGGATGGTTACCGACTTTTAAACACGCTTGTAATTCATCTTCAGGGTAACCATCACTGGTGACTTCACCTTTAAATACTTTAACTGCAATTTCTTGTGGGAAATCCGTTTGTTCTGTATTCCAACGCGCTTTAGAAATGACACCAGAGGCACCTTGGCCTAAAACGTTTTCTAAGGTGTAACTTGAAGACGCAATACTTGGGACTGATTTTACTTTTAAATCTGATTTACAGAATGGATTCCCCGCAAAAGCAAACCACGCCAGTTTTGGTAAATCTAACAGTTGTTCTGGGCATTCGACTAATTGGTTTGCTGAAATACGCAGTAACTCAAGATTGTGTAACTGAGATAAGTTAGTCGGTAGCTCGGTTAGGTTGTTACCCGCTAATGCTAACTTTTGCATTAAATGGCAATCACCTAATGAGTTAGGTAATGCTTCAACTTGGTTATCAGTTAAGATCAACCAACGCAGTTTTGGTGGAAAAGCGTTTTCAGGAATATGTTGAATTTGACACGATTTGAATCCAATCATCTCAAGGTGTTGACACTGCGCCAGAGCATCAGGGAACACAGTAAATGGATTGTTTGATGCAAAGAAGATCTTCAATTTAGGTAATTGACTGATCTCAATCGGTAGCGTAGTTAATTGATTATTCGATAAATCTAAGATTTCTAATGAATCCGAAAGCGATAAGATCTCAAGTGGAAACTCTGTTAATCCTTCACTTAATTGTAATCGAGTAATACCTTGTAATTCACCGGATTGTAACTGCGCTAATGTATGCAAACTAATCTACCTATGCTGTTTATATTTTGCCGCCGATTGTACGGTGTTTCAGAATAAAAATCTAATATACCTGTTTGGTTATAATGGATATAACGGATGGGTCATTGGCTCTTGAATTGTCATCACGTATCTTTTGTTCCATTGAAATATATTGTGGATAAGGGAGTAAATGGAACTTACTTCAAATTACGTGGAGAAGTTTAAATGGCTGTATTAAAAAATAGAGATAAAGTATCAAAAGCAGGGCTGATAATTACAAGTTTATTATTATGTTCTACGAGTGTGTCGGCTAAAGAATCAAATGACGATATACAAGATATGTCAGATTCTCTCGCTGTATACACCCAAGCTGGAGCCGGCTATACGGATAAAGGATTGAACTTAAAAGTTGGACAGACCTACGATACAGGTAGTGATACAACGATGGGGATGAATATTATTGAAATTAAAGGTATCGGTGGGGAAGCAGTTGGATGGAATGGGGACGCTCGTTCAGACAACGATGACAGTATAGATTCTCTTCGTTTTCGTAATTTTAGTGTCGATTTAACCAATGGTCGCGGTGCTCAGGTTGACGTCGATTGGAACTTTGATACCAATCAAGGCTCGGTATCTTATAGTTTCATACAGGCACTTCCAAAAATGGGACCTGTCAGTTTATATCCTTTAGCAGGGTTAGGTTTGGCAGCTGGTGAAGCATACGATCCGCAAGATAAAGGGGCTGCTCAAGCACAAGACCGTTATGACTTGCATGGCTCTTTTTATGTTGCTGGCCTCTACAGTAAAATTGAAATTACCGATAAAATTTGGATTAACTATAATCCAATGTATTTAGGTACTATTTCTGGTTCTGAAGAATACAAAGATAATGCTTATGGCATTGATAATGATGCTATTCTAACTCATGAAGCAGCGATTAGTTACCAAATTACTAAGCGTTCAAATGTTCGTTATTTTGCAAACTGGACAGAAGATACTCATTATTCCGATGGCGACCATAGAATTGAATTTAACTATCAATTTTAAAGCAGTCATCATTTAAAGATTCGATCTTATATCATCCAATGGATTAATTAATTCGTTGGATTTTTGTCTTTTAAAAATAAATATTGAGTAATTCATGAATCTAAAATCCACATCAATTTACCAAGGTGTATTTCCTATTTTAACCCTATTTCTTATTAGTTCACCTTTTGCTCTTGCTAAAGAAAAGCATCAGGATGATCCAACAAAAATAGTGACCAAATTGGGACTTGGATATAACGATGATTTAACTATTTCAGGCTCGATTGGGTTAGACCCTGTTCGTATGGTTAATATGAGAACTACTGCTGATGGGGATGACTGGCGTCTTGGTGGATCATGGCTATTACCCATAGGCATTATTAATGTTAATTTTAGTCGTACAGAATATGACCATAGTGCCTATAAAAATAACTACAGTATTGGAACCTTTATACCACTATCCTATTTTGGGGTAGAGCCTATGGGCTGGCAAATTTTCCCAATGGCTGGTTATGCTTATAACGACGGTGAATTTGCTGTTGAACAACATAATGAAATGCAATCTGGTGATTATGTCTTGATGTCTAACTCAAGTCATAGTGGCTATTTAGGGGCGTTTGCATTAAAACCACTGACAGATACATGGAGTATTCTCGCTTTTGGTGGAGGGGCTTTAGGTTCTGATGATTACAGCAGTTATTGGGGAGGTGGTGGCCTTAGCTATAAGATAAATGAACACCAATCTTTTAATTTCTACGGAGTAATCAGTGAAGATGATTTTGGACACAATGAAAAAGTAGGCTTCTCTTATACCTATGAGTTTAATTAATGCCTAGTCATCTTCGGGGGTAAAATATTATCCACTAATCGTTCTAACCAGTTAAACTTTTCTGAATTCATATACTTAGTATTATAAATTAATGCGATTTTCATCTCATGCCGCTTTAGTTTGTCCTCCACCTTAACAAGAGTATATTTTTTAGGGTCAAGTACATTCATTAAGCTCTGTGGGGCAATAAACAGCATGTTTGAGTTTTCAAGAGCTTTCAAAATGGGATTGACTTGCTGAGAGCGGAATTCGGGTTGATTGGTAATATCTCTATCTGAGTATTGAGGCGCTAACATGGTTTTAAAGTTAAATTCAGGAACGATTAATCCGGCAAGGGGATAATTAAAAACTTCTTGAAGGTCGATAGTCTTATTTGCCATCGGATGGTTAATATTACAGATACCAGCATAAGTAAATAAACCAACTGGTACTTGTCGTAACTCTTTGGATACATCAATAGGATAATAGTTAGAAGCAAAAGATTTAGGCTTAAAAGCGCAGTTAACCAATCTAAATTTTGAATTAGACCGCTTAACGATTACGGCACCTTTTGATGGGATGGTGACACACATATTTATTGCTGATGGCTCTCGTATTGGTTCACTCCATTTGTGGGATACAAGTAAGAAGTTTGTTGAAATGCGTATACCAGATCAATCGTATAAAAATATTAAGCCGGGGCAATTTAGTTAATGCCGATCATTTAAGGTAAATATGATCGGTTGACCGATCCTTTTTAGATGTCAAAATCCAAGTGTATTTTATGCACTTGGATTTTTTTATGGATGTTTCTCAAGCTCTAAACATAATCAATGACTGGAAACCTA
>Ga0316197_10000306_pt1 | contig 34707 bp, 27 predicted proteins | sample OudBiesiAoxic_MG_FD_204939 | JGI IMG/M metagenome (GOLD analysis project Ga0316197, IMG submission 204939) | Coastal sediment microbial communities from Oude Bieten Haven, Netherlands - site A oxic | ecosystem: Environmental > Aquatic > Marine > Coastal > Sediment | place: Netherlands... | reverse complement strand
GGCCCCGGCCTCGGGCAGGTCGCTTGCGCGCACCGCTCCGTGTGGTCCGGACCCGACGATCTCGCTCAACAAGATCTGGCGTTCGCCCGCGAGCCGACGCGCCAGCGGTGACGCGGGGACGACGGCGGAGTGGTCCGGAGCCCGCGACGGCGGCGGGAGCGGGTACTGCGGCGGGGGCCCGGGTGAGGACGCAGCCTGTTCGACCGGTTGGAGGCGCATCAGCAGGGTCCCGACCGGCACGATCCGCTTGGTCGGCACGACGATCTCCTCGACCACACCCGCCTGCCAGATCTCGATATCGATGTCGGACTTCTCGGTCTCGACGCGAGCGACGACCTGGCCGCGCTCGACGCGATCGCCAACCTCGACGAGCCATTCGACGACCGACCCCTCGTCCATGTCGGCACCGAGCGAGGGCATCGAATAGTCGATCGACGCGGCGACCTCAGCGGAGGGGATCTCGGTCACTCGCCGACCTCGAGCAACTCGCTGGCTGCGTCGGCGATGTCGTCCGCCTGCGGAATCGCATGGTCCTCGAGGTGCCGGGCATACGGAATCGGCACCTCGGCCGCCGCGACCCTGCGCACCGGCGCGTCAAGTGTCCAGAAGCAGGACTCGGTGATCACCGCGGAGAGTTCGGCGCTCAGCCCGCCGGTTCGCCAACCTTCGTCGACGACCACCGCGTGATGCGTCCGCATCACGGACTCCTGGAGGGTGGCGATGTCCAGCGGGCGCAGCGACCGCAGGTCGATCATCTCGGCGGACACCCCGCGCGCGGCGAGCGTCTCGGCGGCTGCCAGCGCCTTGGGAACCATCCCGCCACTTGCGACGAGGGTGACGTCGTCACCGGAGCGACGGATGGCGGCCGACTCCAAGTCGACCGGCGAACCGTCCGGGGCAAGGGTTCCCTTCTCGCCGTACAACGCATTGTGTTCGAAGATGATGACCGGGTTCGGGTCGGCCAGCGCGGTCGGCAACATCCAGCGGGCATCGTCGACCGTGGCCGGTGCCACGACCTTGAGCCCCGGGACATGGGCGTACCAGCCTTCGAGGCTGTGCGAGTGCTGCGCCGCCAGTTGCCGCCCGGCACCGGTGGTCATCCGGATGACGACGGGCACGCTGAACTGGCCACCGGACATGTGGAGCAACGTCGCCGCAGTATTGACGATCTGGTCGAGTGCCAACAGGCTGAAGTTGACGGTCATGATCTCGACGATCGGTCGAAGCCCGCCGAGTGCCGCGCCGATGCCTGCCCCGACGAATCCGGATTCCGACAGTGGCGTGTTGCGCACCCGCTCCCGTCCGAACTCCTCGTGAAGTCCCTTCGTCACGGCGTACGTCCCGCCATAATCGGCGACGTCTTCCCCGAGCACGATCACGCGCTCGTCGTCGGCGAGCGCCTCGCGGATGGCCATGCGCATCGCCTCGCGGTATGTGATCTCCTGAACCGGGGCGACCGACGCAGCGTCGAGGTCGGTGGGTGCCGAAGGTGAGGACATCATCGGGCTCCTGTCGAAGAGGTGTCGGTGCGCGGGACGGTCACGTGATCGAGCAGTCCATCGACCGGCTCGAGCGGGCCTGCGTCGGCCGCCGACACGGCCTGTTCGGTCTCGGTGCGGGCCCGCTCCCACAGTGCGTCGATGTCGGCATCGGTCAGCAATTCCTGGTCGACCAGCCACCGGCCGAGCGTGTCGATCGGGTCGCGGAGTTTCCATCGTTCGATCTCGGCCGGGTCCCGATAGAGGTCGGGGTCGAACATGGAGTGAGCCCGGAACCGATACGTCTGGAATTCGATGAAGACCGGACCGCCACCGGACTCGATGGTGGCGACGGCACGGCGGGCGGCACGACGCACCTCCAACGGATCCATCCCGTCGACCACCCACGCCGGGATCGCGTAGGCCGCGGCCTTCAGGGCGAGGTCGACCTGGGATTCGCTCGTCTCGAGCGACGTCCCCATCGCGTACCGGTTGTTCTCACAGCAGAGCAGGACCGGGAGGTTCCACAGTGCGGCGAGGTTGATCGCCTCGTGGAACTCACCCTCGGCCATCGCCCCCTCCCCGAAGAAACACGCCGTGACGGCTGCGCGTTGCTGCATCTGATCGGCCAACGCCAGTCCGACCGCCAGCGGCAGATGTCCGCCGACGATCGCGTTCCCGCCATAGAAGCGTGTCGACGCGTCGAAGAGGTGCATCGAACCACCGCGCCCTCCCGAGCACCCGGTCGCCCTGCCGAACATCTCGGCCATGATCGATTCCGCCGGAACACCCCGAAGCAACGCATGGGCGTGTTCACGGTAGGTGGCGAGGACGTTGTCGGCCGGATCGAGTGCACCGATCACACCGGCCGCCACCGCTTCCTCGCCGATGTAGAGATGCAGGAACCCACGGATCTTCGACTCGGCGTACAGCTCGGCGCATCGCTCCTCGAAGACGCGCACCCGGATCATGTCGGCGAGCAACCCGCGGGCTTCGTCCGAGGTGACACCATCGAGCTGGAAGCGGCTCATCGCCCGCTCCCCGCAGACGCGACGGTCGTCTCGAGCGTCGACGTGTCGCCTTCGTCCTCGCCCAACTCGCGAGCTCGCAGCACACGTCGCATGATCTTGCCGCTGCGCGTGTGAGGCAGCGACTCGGCGAAGTCGATCTCCCGCGGCGACACAGCGGGCCCGAGCCGCCGCCGGCAGTGTGCCATCAGTTCAGTGCGCAGCTCCTCGGTCGGATCGTGCCCGCCGTGGAGCACGACGAACGCCTTGATCACCGCGCCGGCCGTCGGGTCGGGCTTGCCGATCACGCCGGACTCGACCACGGCGGGATGCTCGTCCAGCACGGCCTCGACCTCGAACGGGCCGATCAGGTGGCCGGCGGTCTTGATCACGTCGTCGCCGCGACCGACGAACCAGAAGTAGCCGTCCTGGTCGCGTCGCGCCAGGTCGCCAGAGCGATACCACTCGCGGTCGACGCCGACGAAGCAGGATCGGTACTTCGCGTCACGGTCCAGATAGCCGCGGAACATCGACGGCCACCCGGTGCGCAGCGCGATCTCACCGGTTGCACCCGGTTCGATCACCTCGCGCACCTCCCCCTCCGGACCGGTGACCAGTTCTCCGTCCCGCTCGCGTTCGAGCAACGTCGCGGTGATCCCGGGGACCGGATGCCCCATCGATCCGGGACGTACCTCGTCATCGAGGCGGTTCGCGATCATGATCGCGCCCGTCTCGGTCTGCCACCACGTGTCGAGCACCGGCACGTGGAACACGCGTCGCGCCCACAGCACCGATTCGGCGTCGAGCGGCTCGCCGACACTGGCCACGAGGCGGAGCACCGGAAAGGAGTCGGGTGCCGCACCGTCGCCCACCCGCTCGAGCATCCGAATGGCCGTCGGCGCGGTGTAGAACACGTCCACCCGCTGGTCGCGGAGGATCCGATACCACCGCGCCGCATCGAACTCGGCCTCGTCGACGATTGCCGTCACGCCACGCAGCAGCGGCGCGGCGATGCCGTACGACGTTCCGGTCACCCACCCCGGGTCGGCGGTGCACCAGTAGACGTCTCCAGGACGCAGATCGAGCACCGAGCCGGCCGTGGCGTGGTGCGCCACCGCCGCTTCGTGTACGTGCACGGCACCTTTCGGAGCCCCCGTCGTGCCGCTCGTGAAGTGCAGCAGCGAGGGCGTGTCAGGCGCCGTCGGCGAGATCTCGAACACGTCGTGGCCCTCGCCAACGAAGCGGCCGAACGACATCACCGTCGGCCCGTCGTCGGCGTGTTCGGGCACCGACGCCTCATCGATCCCGACGATCAGGATGAGTTCGAGGTCCGGCAGCCGGTCGAGGAGCTTCGTCACCTTGCGTCGATACTGGACGGGTGTCGTCACGAGCACACGGATCCGGCCGAGAGCGAGGCGCTGCGCGATCGGCTCCGGCCCGAACGCGGAGAACAGCGGCGAGTAGACACACTGGGCGCGCAGCGTGCCAAGCGCCGCGGCGTACAGCTCGGGAACGCGGCCGGCCAATGTCGCCACGCCAGAACCCGGGTCGATGCCGTGCCGTCGCAGTCCGCCGGCAAAGCGGTTCATCCGGTGTTCCAGCATGGCGTACGTGATGTCGACGGGACGCTCGGTCTCGACGTCGTCACGCGAGAACCACCGAACTGCGGTCTGCTCCCCTCGGCCCTCCCGGACGTGCCGGGACACCGCGAGATCGGCGATGTTGAAATCGGCGGTCTCGGACTCGAGCCCGAGTTCGTGACGCGACCGCTCCCAGGGATCGATGCTCATGTCGGGGTCCTCCGTTCTTCCTGCGTACCCGGCAACTTCGACGATCTCGCATGTTCGAGCAGGATCCGTCGTTCCGCCGAGGCGAGCACCCGGCGGGCCGGGCCCACCGCGTCCGCGTCGACCGAGATCGAGGTGATCCCCATCCGGACCAGCAACTCGGCGAAATCGGGATCCGACGACGGTGCCAAGCCACACAGCGACGACGTGATACCAGCGCGGTGACATGCGGCGATGATCTGCTCGATCGCCCACAGGACGGCGGTGTCCCGAGCGTCGAACAGTTCGGCGAGCACCTCCGAATCGCGGTCGACTCCGAGCATCAGCTGGGTAAGGTCGTTGCTGCCGATGGACACGCCGTCGATCCCCAGCGCCGCGTATTCCGGGATCCGCGGGATCACCGACGGAACCTCCGCCATCACCCACGTGCGCAGCCCCGATTGACGGCCGAGCGGGCTCGCCGCCATCGCCTCGAGACATGCTTCGAGCTCCCATTTCGTTCTGACGAACGGGATCATCACCTGCAGGTTCGGCGACATCTCGCGCACCCGGGCGAGCATTTCGAGTTCCAACGCAAAGGTTTCGGTGTCGTGCAGGTAGCGGTAGCAACCGCGGTAGCCGATCATCGGGTTCTGTTCGATCGGCTCGAACTCCTCGCCGCCGGTGAGCCCCCGAAACTCGTTCGACCGAAAGTCCATCGTCCGATACACGACCGGTCGAGGCGCGAAGGCAGCGGCGATCCTGCCGAGCTGCGCTGTCATGCGCGAGATGAACTCGGCCTGTCCACCGCTCGCGATCAGCGCCCGTGGATGACGCCCACCGAGCGCTTCGGTCACCATGAACTCACCGCGCAGCAGACCGACGCCATCGACATCGAGTGCCGCGACCTCCTCCGCCCGATCGGCGATCGCCAGGTTCACGTAGAGCCGGGTGGCCAGCGGCTCCACACTCGCCACCGCCGTCGAGGTCCGCTCGACGACCGCGGGGAGGGCGACGTCGTGCGCACCTCGAAGGACCACGCCGCGGCGGGCGTCGACCGTCACGACATCGCCGTCGCGCAGTTCCGTCGTCGCCGATCGTGTGCCGACCACCGCGGGCAGACCCAGTTCACGACTGACGATCGCTGCGTGGCACGTGCTTCCGCCGGCATCGGTGATCAGGGCGGAGGCACGACGCATGGTCGGCACCCAGTCGGGCGACGTCATCTCGGCCACCAACACGTCGCCGTCGACGAGCAGGTGGCCGTCAGTCGGCGACGCGAGGATCCGTACCGTTCCACTCGCCGTTCGGTTACCCACGCCCAGACCGCGCAGCACCGGCTCGTCGTCCTCGGCGTCGTCGAGGTCGAGCGTGGTGATCGGGCGCGACTGCACGATGAACAGTCGGTCGTCGACGTACGACCATTCGATGTCCTGGGGCACGCCGTAGTGCTGTTCGATGTCGAGACCGATCGAGGCAACCGCGTGGATCTCCTCGTCGGACAGCACTCGCTTCCATGCGTCGCTTCCTTCGACGACTTCGTGCCGGTCGCCGTCGGGTCCGCTGACGATCCTCGCCGCCTTGTGCCCGATCCGGACCTCGCGGACTCCCGCCGATTCCCGGTCGACCCGATACGTGTCGGGCTCGACCGCGCCGGACACGACGACTTCGCCCAGGCCGAACGCCGCTTCGATCATGACCTGCTCAGGGCGCGCCGGGTCGGCAGTGAACATCACACCGGAGCGGTCCGAGCTGACCATCTGTTGGACGACCACGGCGATTGCCGGCTCGTCGACCAACCCGCGCTCGGCTCGATACGACACGACCCGCTCGCCGAACAGCGACACCCAGCAGTCGACCAGACGATCGAGCAGGTCGATGTCGGTGACGTTGGTGAACGACTCGTTCATGCCGGCAAAGGAGGTCTCCGCAGTGTCCTCCGCCGTTGCCGACGATCGCACCGCCACCCGCGCGCCAGCACAGTGTTCGGCATACATCCTCGTCACCTCGGCCACGAGGTCGTCGGGGACGTTCACCTCGCGGAGCAGCCCGCGGGCGGTGTGCGCCAGTTCGGTCAGCTCGCCGGGGTCGGCCGTCGCCGCAGCCTCCGTGATGTCGGCGAGGCGCTGTCGGATCCCCGACTCGTCGACCACCTGACGATATGCCTCGGCCGTCACGACGAAGCCGGATGGAACCGGGAAGCCACTTCGGAGCAGCTCGCCGAGATTCGCACCCTTGCCACCGACGAGCAGGACGTCGGGGGAACCCACCTCACTGAGCGGGACCGTCAGCGGCTCCGTCGATCGGGAGCGGACGAGATGGGGTGCCGCCGGGGTGTCGGTCGTTGCCATGACTGGGTCCTTTCGTGAGGTCCATTTCCGACTGTCGCCGCTCGCGTCCTCTGCTGCCAGAGGCCAAGGTCCGCGCGATCAGGTGTCGATCACGGCTGGCGGTGCCGCCTCGTCACGAGCGTGGGGGAAGACGATCTGGGTCGACAGCACGCCAGACAGCGCTGCCAACTGGCTGGCGGTCGAAACGAGCGCATCGTCGAGGCTGACCATGCCGACCACTCGGTCGTGGTCGACCACGGGAACCCGCCTGATCGCGTGGCGCCCGAAGACCGCGTACAGCTCCTCGACATCGTCGTCGGCGTCGAGAGCGACAACACCCATCGACATCACTCCGTCGACACGACCGTCGGATCCGACGCCGCGTGCCAACGCTCGAACCACGAGGTCGCGATCGGTGACGATCCCGACCGGGCGCCCGTCGTCGACCACCACCAGCGAACCGATTCCGGCGTCCGCGAACATCCGTGCTGCGGCCGCAATGGTGTCGCCGACGTCGATCGTCACCGGCTCGCGCCATGTGAAGTCACTGACCTTCATTGGTCCGCTCCTTTCGTTTCGTGGTCGGCGTCCATCGGCTCGATGGAGCAGTCGGGACCCGGAAAGAGCAGGGTGACGTGATCGTTCTCGATCCACCGCACTCTGTAGGGCGGTTCACCGTCCGCTCCTCGGACCTCTTCGATTCTCCCGACACGTTTCGGTTCGCCAACCTGATGACCCGAAATCGTGAGTTTGTCGCCCGTATGTGCCTTCATGGTCCGGTCCTTTCACCACCTGTGTCGCCACGGTGACGACACGCTCGCTGGGGACCATCCATCGTTCGCCGCCGACGTCGCCGCGGGCAGGGTCCTCCGTCACAACATCGACCCGACCGCGCGGGGCTTTCGGCACTGTCGGGGCCTCGGTCCAGCGCCCATCGTTGAGGGGTGGACGACAATCGGTGCCAGCGCGAGGCGGAGCGATGACCACTGCTGCCTTGCTCGCGCTCGGACGCCCGACGTTCGACGTGGAGCTCGGCATCGAGCAGGCATCAGCGGCTCGACGCGTGCTGGACGCGATCGACGTGACGACGCTCGGAGAAGAAGCCGTCCTCACCGACGTCGTGGAGATCGCCCGGGCCGTCGAGTCAGCCCTCGACCAGAAGGCCGACGTCGTGATCGTGCTCCAAGCCACGTTCACCGATGCGTCCACCGTGATCTCGATCGCCGAGGCGTCCGACATTCCGATCGTCGTCTGGTCGTTCCCAGAGGCTCGCAGCGGCGCCCGGTTACGTTTGAACTCGCTCTGCGGAGCCAACCTCGCGGCCTACTCGCTGCGTCGGCGCCGGCACCGGTGCGCGTTCGTGCACGCCGACCCCGCAACCCCCGATGCCGGCGACCGTGTGGGCGGGGCAATCGACAACGCGTGCCGCGCAGCACCGATCACACCGCCCAGCTCGGCCGTGACGCCCGTGCTCGACCTGCACGCCGTCAGGACCGCCGAACGGATCGACGCGCGACTGCATCGCAGCCGCATCGGGATCATCGGTGCGCCACCCACCGGGTTCGAACCGTGCGCAGGCGACGACGACCAGATCGCCTCGACGTTCGGCGTCAAGGTGGCCCGTCTCGAACTCGGCGCCCTGTTCGAGAAGGCGACCGCTGCCGACGGGTCGTGCGTCGACGGCGTCGTCGAGCGCGTCTCATCGACACTGGCCGTTGATCCTGCCCTGACGAGGAGCGACCTGGAGCCGAGTGCCCGTCTGTACTGCGGCATGCGCAACTTCGTCGATGGCAATGGGCTGGACGCGGTCGCCACTCGATGCTGGCCCGAATGCATGGCCGACTTCGGCGGCGCCGCGTGCACACCGCACGCGATGCTCACCGAGGATCGCGTGCCCGGTGTGTGCGAAGCAGACGTCCTTGGCGCCGTCACCGCACTCGTGCTCCAACTCGTCGCCGGCACCGACCCGTTCATCGCCGACCTGGTCGACATCGACGACACCGACGACACGTCGGTGCTGTGGCACTGCGGCGTCGCGTCATCGCGGCTGGCCCATCCCGGCGAGGTCGCAGTCGGGACGGTGCACCCGAATCGGCGGGTCGCGCTCGTCAACCAGTTCGCGCTGCGCCCAGGCCGCGTCACCGTCGCGCGCCTCTCGCAGTGCTCGGGCGGGCTGCACCTCGTGCTCGCCGACGGCGAGATGCTCGATCGACCGCGTCCCTACGACGGCACGTGTGGGACGATCCGTTGGGATCGCCCGGTTCGCGACGTCGCCGCCACGATCTTCGGGCTCGGCATCGAACACCATCTCGGGGTCGTCTACGGTGACCACCGAGAGGTGTTGGTTGCACTCGCGAGGCGTTGGGGCATCCCCGTCGTCCGGCTCGGAGCGGAGCAACTCGCCGAGGAACGACAGTCGGTGGCCTACCCGTCGAGCAACCAATCGGGGTGATCCGCGATCACCGCCACCGGACACCGGGCGTGCGTCAAGGCGTGGCGGAGCGGCTGGGCCGTGTGGTGCCCCCGATCCAGCACCGACCGGTGCCGACCGAGCACGAGCAGGGCCGACCGCTCGCTGGCTTCGTCGAGGCGCAGGGCGGCCAAGCCGGGCGGCGTCGACACAACGAGGTCGAGCTCCGGACCGGCGAGCGTCTGCATCAGCTCGGCAAAGTGTTCGATCGCACCGTGCTGCCACTCGTCCGGGTCACGCTGTCCGACCTCGTAGCGGACGAGGTCGAGCGCACCATCGGCCTGGAACACCGGCGCATCTCCGGTGGCGTGCAACAGTTCGACGGTCAGCTGTCGTCCGCGCGCAAGGTGCGCAGCCCACCGAACGGCTGCACGCGTCGCGTTGCCGCGTCCGATCCCGACCACCACGGCCCCGTCGTCCAGACCAACCGGTGGCCGACCGGGGACGACGACCACCGGGTGGTCGGTGATCCGGATCAGATGATTGATCGTGCGCCCAACCCGCGCCGGTATCCCGAGCATCGAGGTGTGGGTGCCGACCACGATCGCGTCGGCGCGGTCGGCGGTGGCGATGTCATCGAGCGCCTTGGCCGCCGTCGAGACGCTGACCGTCGTCGCCAGTTCGCCGACGCGTGAACCCACCGCAGCGGTCCATCTCGTGACGAGGTCTTGCTCGAGCGTCTCCGCGTACGACACATCACGGCCGGCAACACCATCCGCGATGTAGCGAGTCCAGGGATTCAGCCCCACGACCGCGTGCACGCGTCCAGCCGCGCCGACGGTGTCCGCCGCCCAGTCGAGCGCTGTGAGCGACGACTCCGAGCCATCGAGTCCGACGAGCACGTTCCTCACGGTCCACCTCCCGATTCCATATCAGGTTCCCGTCATCGACCGCACAACGCGCGTCGCTTCATGGAACGTCGTGCCCATCGCGTCGACGAGGCGGCGGCCCGTCTCTCGGAGATCGTCGCGTACCGCTTCATCGCTCGCCGCGTGCCCGGCAGCGTCGATCGCGTCGTCGATCCGCTCGGCCAGTCGCTCCAACACCTCGTCGACGTCATCACTCTCCGACGTCTCCTGCTCGAGATGCAGCTTCAGCTTCAACGCAACCGCTTCGAGCTCGTCACCGACCCCCAGCCATGCGTCCTTCACCGCGTTCGTGCTCATCGCCTCCTCCTCTGCTCGGTCTCGTGCCGCGGCAACATCCACCGCTGCGTTTCCATCGTCGCTCCTGCGCCAGTCGCACAACAGAGTCAGACGGCCCGACGCTCGCGAAAGGGTCGAAGGGCCGTGGCGCGAACGGATCCGCACCGGGAGCATGGAGGACGACAGTTCTCGATCCGCGGCGGGAGAGAGGAGCAACCATGAACGCCTCCACACTTCGAATCGGTGTTGTGGCTCCCCCCTGGCTGCCCGTCCCGCCGCCCGGTTACGGGGGCACCGAGCTGATGGTGGATGCCCTCTGCCTGGGCTTGACGAGGCTCGGCCACGACGTGACCCTGTTCACGATCGGCGACTCCACCACGCCTGTCGAACGGCGGTGGTTGTTCGATGCCGTCGACCGCGGCCGAATGGGCGCTGCCGTGGAGGAGTTCCGACACGCGCTCGCCGCCTACGACTCGCTCACCGACGTCGACATCATTCACGACCACACCCTCGCCGGCATGTTCCTCGGGCCGGCACGCAGCAAGGTCCCGATCGTGACGACCATGCACGGGCCGTTCGACGACGATCTCAGCGATCTGTACGAACGGACGAGTGAACAGGTCCCGATCGTCGCGATTTCCCACGATCAGGCTCGCCGGGCACCGTCGACCATCCGCATCGCCGAGGTCATCCACCACGGTATCGAGATCGACCGATACCCGTTCTCGGACGAACCGGACGATCACGTGATGTTCCTCGGCCGGATGTCTCCCAACAAGGGTGTGGAGTCGGCCATCGAAATCGCTCGTCGCGCCGAGCGCCCGTTGCTCATTGCCGCCAAAATGCGCGAACCCGGCGAGATCGACTTCTTCCACCACACGGTGGAGCCGTTGCTCGGCTCGGACGCGATCTACGTCGGCGAAGCCGACTTCGACGAGAAGATCCGGCTGCTCTCGAGCGCCACGGCGCTCGTCAACCCGATCCGATGGCCAGAGCCGTTCGGACTCGTCATGGCCGAGTCGCTCGCCTGCGGCACTCCGGTCGTCGGCGGTTCCCTTGGGGCGGCTCCTGAGATCGTCGACGAGGGCATCACGGGCTTCCTCGCCGACGATGTCCCGTCGCTCGTCGACGGCCTCGGGCAGATCGATCGCATCAGCCGTCGTGGATGCCGGCAGGCGGCCGTCGAGCGCTTCTCGGCCGACCGCATGGCAGCCGACTACGTACAGTTCTACCGACGGTGGTGCCATGCCAGGCCGGCCATCCACGACAACGTCGCCTGACCGCTGACCTCACCGGCGGGCAGGGACAGCGATCCGGTCGAAGTCGTGGGCGACGACGACGTCGTCGAACTCGGCCCGAGCTTCGAGTCCGAAGGCATCGGACTCGCCGTAGCGACGCGAGAAGTGGGTGAGGACCAGGCGGCGGGCGCCGGCCTCCCGTGCCAGACGCCCGGCCTGGCGTGCCGTCATGTGCCCGTACTCGGTGGCGAGACCCTCGTCACTCGAGAGAAACGTCGATTCGCACACGACGAGGTCGGCATCGGCAGCGAGTTCCAACGCCGCGTCACACCAGGCGGTGTCCATCACGACTGCGACGGCTTGACCGGGTCGGTGCTCGGTCACCTCCTCGAGGTCGACCCGACGACCGCGGTGGACGATCGATCCGGCCGAGCGCAGCCGTCCGACGGCGGCGCCGGAGATTCCGAGTGCGTCGAGGCGCTCGGGCACGAACCGTCGTCCGTCCGGCTCCTCGAGTCGATACCCCATCGTCTCGACACTGTGTGACAGTCGAAGACATCGGAGCGTGAAATTCTCGTCGTGGTGGATGACGCCCGGTTCGGTGATCGGGCGCGCATCGACCGGGATGAGGTCCTGGTCCACCGTCGCGTGGCGGAGGCGTTGGAAGAACTCCTCACCACTCGCGGGGTAGTGGATCGGAACCGGGAGGTGGCCTTTGTCGATGGCGAGGCGCATGATCATGCCCGGCAACCCGAGACAGTGGTCGCCGTGGAAGTGGCTGATGCAGATCCGGGTCACCGACGCTGCCGACAAGCCGGCGAGCGCGAATTGGCGTTGCGTACCTTCACCGGGGTCGAAGAGCAGCGCACGACCGTCCCAGCGGAGGAGATATCCGTTGTGGTTGCGCTCGGCCGTGGGTGCCAGGCCCGCCGTGCCGAGGATCACGAGCTCGCGCGACGCCATTCCGTGTCCCCCGACTCAGTCTCGGGGCCGATCGCGACGATGGCCATGGCGGTCATGCCTCCTCCTCATTGCCATCGTGAGCGGTCGACCGCCGACGTCCCAGGGTCCCAGGTCCTGAATCGGCAACACCACGACACCCACCCCCGTCTCACAACACGACGACGTCGAGGGCTCCCTGCTTCACGACGACCGACCCGTGGCTCCCTTCGGCGCTGATGTCGACGACGGCATCACCCAGGGGGAGGTCGAGCAGCGCGATCGAACCGAGGTCGTCGGGGATTCTGGGGCGGAGCGTGATCCGGCCGCGAGGAACGTCGGGCTCCAAACCGAGCAGGGAGCGTACGACGAGCAGCGGTGAGGCCGCCGACCAGGCTTGCGGCGAACACGATGCCGGGTACGGGACCGGGACAGCCACGTCCGAGCGATCGAACCCACCGAAAAGCTCCGGGAGGCGGCCCCCCGAGAATGCGGCGGTCTCCAAGAGCCCCCTGGCGAGGCGCTGGGCCTCGACGTCACAGCCGTACCGTGCAAGACCGGCGATCGAGATCGCGGTGTCGTGTGGCCACACCGAACCACAGTGGTACGACAACGGGTTGAACCCGGCTGCCGAGGCCGCCAACGTTCGTACCCCCCAGCCGCTGAACAGGTCGTCGGAGGCAAGGAGCTCCGCCAGTCGCGGGGCTCGCGTCTCCGGCACGATGCCCGTCCACAACAGGTGACCGATGTTCGAGGTCAACGACCGGATCGGCCGCTTTCGATCGTCGAGGCCGACGGCGTACCACCCGAGGTCGTCCAACCAGAACACGTCGTCGAAATGCTGTCGTAGTGCTGCGGCTCGTTCCTCGAAGGCTCGGACCACGTCGATGTTCTCCCCGTGTGCGCGTGCGAGATCAGCTCGCCCGCGCAGCGCCGCATAGTGGTACGCCTGCACTTCGCACAGCGCGATCGGGGGAGGGGCGACCCGACCGTCGCGATGTCGGATGGCATCCCACGAGTCCTTCCAGCCTTGGTGTTCCAGACCGCTCGCGTCGCGCCGGAGGTACTCGACGAAGCCGTCCCCATCGAGGTCACCGAGCTGCTCGGCCCAATCGAGTGCGCGGTCCACGGCGGGGAGAAGGCCGGCCGTCCGCTCGCTGGCCCCCGTCCACCGGGTCAATTCGGCAACGAGCATCACGAACAGTGGAGTGGCGTCGACCGAGCCGTAGTAGCGGCCCGACCCGCCGAGCAGGCGCGCACTCAACCGGTCGAAGCGCACTTCATGCAGGATCCGGCCCGGGTCCTCCTCGGTCAACGGATCGGTGTGACGGCCCTGGGTCTCGGCCAGTTCGGCCAACACGCCGTCAGCCAGTGCGTGATCGACCGGGAGCGCCATCCAACTCGTGAGCAACGAGTCGCGGCCGAACAAGGTCATGAACCACGGGGCGCCAGCTGCGACGACGACTCGATCGATGTGTTCTGGATCGAAGATGCGCAGCGCTCCAAGATCGTCGAGCGAACGACTGACCGCGTTGGAGAGACCGCTGTTGCCGGCGACGATCCGCGCTGTGGAATCGCGCCAGCTCGCCAGGCGGGCCACCGGGACTCCGTGAGCGACATCAGCCCCACACCGCACGCTCGGCTCGATCTCCACGCCGCCCGCCGTGGCCGTCACCTCGAGGCAGACAAGCCATCGATCACCGGGATCGACCTGCACACGCCAACCGAGCTCGCCGTCGGCGCGCACGTCAGGGCTGGGGAATCCCCGCACCGACACCATCTCGACCGGTGAGTGCGCGACGGTTGGCGACCGGATGTCCGCTCCGCCGTTGCGCGCGACGAAGGTGCCGTCAGGAAGCGGCACGTCATGGCCTGCCTTCACGTCGAAGACATTGCGGAAGTCGGCATCCACGCTCAGCCGAACGTCCAGCTGATGCGTTGCTGCACCGTGATTGCGGATCTCGACCTCGTCGCGCAGGCCTCGGCCGACGTAGCGATGCTGCAGGACGACGAGCGGGGCATCGGCGGTGTCGCCAGGGTTGACACGGCCGATGAAGTCGGCGCCGAACGGACCGTCACCGACGACGGAGAGACCTTCGACGCGCACGCCATCGATGCGCAGCGTCCACTCCGAAAGGACGCGCGTGTCGAGCATGAACAAACCGTGCACGCCGTTCTCGATGTCACCGGCGCGTCCGCACAACATGAAGTTGGAGCCATCGACGAGAGTGACGGTGTCGTGTTGCGAGATGTCTGAACTCGCGGCCTCCAGCGTCCACGGGGAATCTGTCATGCGTCACCTCTCCACGCCCATCCTCCACCCGCTCCGAAGGCCCGAGGCACGGCCGAAGGACCCTGTTCACACAGACCCTGGGCGTCCCTCGCTTCCGGCGCGAGCGACGTCAATCGGGTGCAACACCACCGGCACGCTCCCGTCGGCCAGCAGACCACGGATGACCGCGGCCCGCCCGCCATCGAGGTGCTGGCTCCAGCACACGACCACTGCGTCGGCCTCGTCACGGCGGATCGCGGCAAGGATCTCGTCGACCGGCGCACCGAGTCGCAGCCGAGGACGCTCGGTGCGGCTCACCACGGGGCCGAGGTGACGTGCTGCGAACTCGTCGGCGAGCACCTCCCGATCATGGGGCGACGAGACGAACATCGGGACATGGGCGTCGTCGAACACGTGCAGCGGGACGATCGTTCCCATCGGCTCGATGAGCGCGGCGAGCACCGGGGCGACAGCTCGTGAGGTACGCGACCGACCGTCGAGCGGGACCAGGAACCGCTGGCCCTCTCCTGTCAGCGGCTCCGCGCCCGGCGGCACCACGATCAGGGACCGCCGGCTCCTCGTCACCACCGCTCGGGCGACATGACCGAGCAGGTCCGGTTGCGCGGCCAGCGCCCGTGAACCGAGCACGCCGAGCACGACGTCGTCCTGCTCGAGTTCGTCGACCAACGTGGCCTCGACCGGACCGACGACGACACGCGGTGTGGGCGACCGGGAGGCCCGACCACCGGGCGACATCGAGGCGCTGCGGCGCACGGCGGAACCGTCCGGCGGGACCACCGAGATGACATCCAGCTCGGCGCCCATGGCGCGCGCCACGTTCGTCGCGGTCGCCAGCACCGCGTCGGCGGCAGGCGAGTCGTCGAGACACGCAAGAACTCGTTTCCCGGGGAGCTTGCTCATCGGTGTTCCCAGCCCTCTCCGGTTCGCCGAACGTCGTGCCGGCAAGCCTTTCGCGTCTCCCCGGCCACGGCGAGGGGTACGGCAACCGAACCCTCCACTCGGGCACGGTCGTCCGAGACCCGGACGTCGATCGGAGTGCCGCGGTACATCAGTCGGTGGCGGATCGGCCCGAGTTCGGGTGGAACGTGCGGATCGAACACCAGCCCTGACGCCGTCGCCCGCAATCCAAGGAGTCCGAAGGTCACGGCCTGCCACAGCCCACCCATCGTCGCGAGGTGCAGACCTCCCGCCGTGGTGCCGGTCACGTCGTCGAGATCGAGGAAGGCGGCGAGCTCGAGCAAGTCCGTGGCCTCCTGCCATCGTCGAGCTCGGAAGAGCAGCGAGGCGGAGATCGCCGGCGACAACGAGCTGCCGTGAGCGGTGCGTTCGATCGCCCGCGCGAGGTTCCGCTCGAACACGCCGGCATCCAGGAGGTGAGGAACGAGGTGGTACGCCATCATCACGTCGGGTTGCTTGATGATCTGGGTGCCTGCGATCACGTCGTGGCCGAGGAGGGCGTCGGCCGACAGCGGTGGCTCCCCGATGTCGTGCACCGAGAGGTCGTCGAGCGCGTGATACCCCGAGAACTGCTCGTAGATGCCCGACTCGTCCGGCTCGACGACCAGCGCCTCGGACAGTTCTTGCCAGGTGCGGATCTCGGTCGGGTCGCAGCCGCCGAATCGAACCGCCGCGGCGGCTGCGAGATCAAGGTTGTGACGGACCATCACGTTGGTGAAGACGTTGTCGTCGACATGTTCGTGGTACTCATCGGGGCCGATCACGCCCCGCAGGTGGGCGGACCGGTCCTGGTCGATCTCGAGGCGTGACGTCCAGTAGCGCGCTGTCTCCACGAGCAGCTCGAGACCGTGGGAGGCGAGGAACTCGTCGTCGCCGGTCCAATCGACGTGGTTGCCGACGGCCCAGGCGATGTCCGCCGTGATGTGGATCTCGAGCTCACCGGTACGGATCGCGAGCAGATTCCCGCGGAGATCGTGTGCCGACACCGGCGTCACCTCGGTGCCGGCGGCCGCTGATTCCCACGGGAATCGCGCACCCCGTCGTCCTTCACGATGCGCACGGGCGCGTGCCTGTCCGAGACGCGCCCAGCGATAGTCGAGCGATCGCCGGGCGCCCGCAGGTGCGATCGCCGAGAGCACCGGGACGACGAACACATCAGCGTCCCAGAACACGTGCCCGCGATAGGACGTGCCGGTGACCCCGCGCGCGCCGATGGCTGTCTCCGTCGATGGTGTCTGGACGGTTCCGTCCGGGTCCGACCCGGTCGATCCCGCACAGAGGAGATGGAACGTGGCGAATCGGACCGCCCGCTCGAGCTCGGGTCGGTCCGGCATCCAGGTCCCGCATCGCGCCCACCGCCGGTCCCATGCACTGCGATGACGACGCTCCAGCGCCGCCGGTCCGTTCGATCGGGCGCGACGGAGACGATCGGCCGCCATGGTCTGGATGCCGGCACCTCCACCAGCGGCGATCCCGACGAGGCGAACGATCGAGCGGGACGACGACGTGTCGTTCACCTCGTCGTGCGCGGCAACTGCGATGCATGCGCCGGAACGATCGTCTCGTACCGACATCACTTCGGCCGTGCCGACCAGTGCGGAGGTCACCGACGTCCCGGGCCGTGGGCCCGGGCGAACCACGGGCTCGGTCGTCGCCACCGAATCGACCGGGCCATCCACTCGTTGGACCGCCACACCGACGTCTGCCCCGGACAGGAATCGGTGAACCATGATCTCGTGACCGTCGAACTGCCACCGATGGCGGACGATCCCGTGACGGAGGTCCACCTGCAACGACTCCGTCGACGGCCCGTCGAGGCGGCCCTTCACGGTCGTCCAGACCGGGCCGGCAAGGAGCTCCGGGATGTCGTCGCCCGTGTAGACGCCCGAGGCGAACAGGGCCGGCCAGGACACCGAACCATCCAGTCCAGTGAGTCCCCGTGCCCCGAACGACGCGTCGGCGACGGTCGCGATCGATTCGCACGCTCGACGCCCGCGACCGTCCAACGGAGCGAGGTCGACCACCCAACGATCCGACGAATCAGCCGACTGGACCGGCGTCGCTGCGGCCGTCGCCACCTCAGTGCGAGCAGGCGGCTGTCGTGCCGACGAACCCGTTCGTGCCATGCATCACCACCTCCTCGACCATTCGACCTCACATCGCCGTCGGTGCGCAGAGGCGGAGGTCCTGCGCCGCTGTTCGACAACTGGTCAAAGTCGGGACCTTCTGCCTTGCACGGTCGACCCATTCAGGAGCAGGCTGGAGTCGTGAGCGACGAGACGACGATGCCCGACTCGAGCGATGAGGAGTTCAACGCGATGCGCGGACGTCAGTCCGTCATCGGATTCGTCTCCGATGCGGTCACCTACGTCGAGCCGGACGCAACACTGCGCCACGTCGCCGAGGTGCTCCGCAGTGCCGACGTGAGCCTCGTCGTCGTGTCCAACGGCACCATGCTGTACGGCGTGGTGTCCGAACGCGACATCGTGGATGCGGTGGCGCTCGGGATCGATCTCGACAGCACGCCCGTGACGACGATCGAAGCGGAAGACCTCAAGTGGGCGACGTCGATCTCGACCGTCGACGACGTCGCCGAGGAGATGCTGGAGAACTACCTTCGCCACGTTCTCGTCGGATCTGACGATGGCGGGCTCGTCGGCGTCGTGTCGATGCGCGACCTGCTGACCGCCTACCTGGTCTGATCTTCGCGGAGCCCTCGTCGCAGACGCGTCGAGGGCGGGTCCGACTCGGGTCGTTCGACTCTGGGACCGGCGGCCTGCGTTCCTCATCGTGGAGTCATGATCCGGAGGTTCGAAGCTCGACCGCGCAATGCGCCGCGCATCCTGTGCATCGGTTCGATCACGCAGGACCACGTGTATCGGCTCGATACGCCGCTCGTCATCGGAACCAAGCATCGCGCCCGATCGACGGGCGACGTCGGTGGCGGCATCGCTGCGAACGCGGCGGTCGCCATCTCACGCCTCGGCGGCCACGCGAGCTTGGCCGGTGCCGTCGGCGCCGATCCGCTCGGCGATCACGTGCTCGACGAACTCCGCAATGAACGAATCGACGTCGAGCGGGTGCTCCGACTCCTCGCCACGGCGACACCCGAGTCGATCGTCATCGTCGAACCGAGCGGTGCCCGCACCATCGTCGCGTCCGCCACGATCGACCTCAGCGAGGTCGAAACACCGCTCCTCCACGACATCGGGTTCGCCGCGGTGCTCGTCGACGCCCGCTGGCCCGATGCGACCCGTGTGGCACTCGAATTGGCACAGACCGCGGGGATCCCCAGCGTCGTCGACGTCGACCGATTGCCGACCGACCCCGATCTGCTCGCCGCCGCGAGTCACCTGGTCTTCAGCGAGATCGCACTGGTCGAGCTCAGCGGATCCGACGACCTCGCAGCAGGTCTCCGCCGAGCCGCCGGGCGGTTCTCCGGTCATCTCTCGGTGACGTCCGGCGAACGGGGCATCACCTGGCTCGACGACGGGGAGATCTGCCATCTGCCCGCCTTTGCCGTCGATGCGGTCGACACCACCGGCGCGGGCGACGTGTTCCACGGGGCCTTCGCGTTGCGCCTTGCAGAAGGCGCCACCGAAGAAGATGCCCTCCGTTTCGCCGCAGCCACCGCGGCGGTCAAGTGCTCACGGCCCGGCGCCCGGGCCGGTATCCCGTCCCGGGCAGACGTCGAGGAGTTCCTGACCGTCAGGCGACCAACACCGTCTTGACGTTCACGAACTCGAAGATTCCCTCACGTCCGAGTTCGCGCCCGTAGCCGGAGTTCTTGACGCCACCGAACGGCAGGCGGGGGTCGGAGGCGACCGGCGCATTGACGAAGACCGTCCCGGCATCGAGCCGCTCTGCCGCGAGGCGTGCGCCGACCACACCGTCGCCGGTGTAGATGGCTGCGCCGAGTCCGAAAGCGGACCGATTGGCCAGCTCGATCGCCTCATCGGTGGAGCTCACCCGGACAACGGCCGCCACCGGACCGAACAGTTCCTCGACCCACGCTGCACTCTCGAGCGGTACGTCGGTGAGAATCGTGGGCGGGTAGAACGCCGTCTTCGGATCGTCGGGCAGGTGTCCTCCGAGATGCAGCCGGGCGCCGGCATCGAGCGAACGACTCACCTGGTCGTGCAGCTCGTCGCGAAGATCGCGGCGCGCGAGCGGACCGAGTGTCGTCGACTCGTCCAGCGGATCACCGATGACGGTGCTGGCCAACTCCTCCGTGAATGCGTCGAGCCATTCCTCGTAGACGTCTTCGTGAACGATGAAGCGCTTCGCCCCGATGCACGACTGACCCCCGTTGACGAGTCGCCCGGTCGCGCAGCCGGTCGCGGCGGCATCGACGTCCGCATCGGCGAGCACGATCGACGCGTCGGAACCGCCGAGCTCGAGCACGACCTTCTTCAGTTGCGCGCCCGCCACGGCGGCAACGGACCGGCCGGCTGCGTCCGACCCGGTCAGGGTGACGGCACACACACCCGGATGCTCGACGACCTCAGCGACGCGAGATCCCGGAATCACCAGCGAGGAGAAACAGCCCGGCTCGAACCCGGCGGTGTCGAAGAGCTGCTCGAGCGCCAGAGCGACGCCGGTGACGTTCGACGCGTGCTTGAGCAGGACGGTGTTGCCGGCCATCAATGTCGGAGCGGCAAAGCGGATGACCTGCCAGAACGGGAAGTTCCACGGCATCACGGCGAGCACCGCACCGAGCGGCTCGTGGTGGACGAAGGACCGACTGGCCTCGGTGGGGACGATCCGATCGGCCAGCATCGCCTCCGCCTCGTCGGCGTAGAACCGGCACACCCAGGCCGACTTGGCGAGCTCGGCACGGCCCTCACGCAACGGCTTGCCCATCTCCACGGCCATCAGCTCCGCCCACTCGTCGCTCCGCTCGAGCAGGATCTCGCCCACGCGGTGCACGCGTTCGGAACGCTCGGCGAACGTCGTGCGACGCCACGATGCGAACCGTTGCCACGCGCGGTCGATGATCGCCTCGACCTCGGCGGCCGAGTGTTCGGGGTACTCCGCCGCGACATCACCGGTGGCGGGATTGATCGACTGTGTGCAGTTCGTCATGGCCCCATCGTCTCGCTCACCGCGGCACGGGTCACAGGGGCGAACGACCTCCGCGCTTCGTGACAATCAACCCGACACTCGTGGTCGGTCTCCCGCTGATCGTCCCGTCGGTCGGGCTGCTGATCGGTGGTGCGGCTCTCAGGATCGCTGTCCCACCCGCTGTTCCACCTCGACCAGGGCGGGCGCCGAGCCGACCACTCCACCGCCGACAGGGCCCGAGTTCGGGACATCACGTGATCGAAGCATCGAAGATGGCGGCGACGGACGCAGCGAGATGGGCATCGAACTCGTCGTCGGACTGGTGCACGTCGAGCCCTTCGGTCAACGCCCGCGAGAAGCTGGCGATCATGCCGTGGTTCCGGGCGAGCCGGCCCGTCGCCTCGTCGCGGTCGTACCCACCCGACAGCGCAGCGACCCGCAACACCCGCGGATGTTCGACGAATTCGTCGTACAGCCCGTCGACGGTCGGCAGGGTCAACTTGAGCATCACGAGTTGATCGAACGCGAGCAGGTCGAGCTGCTCGGCCACGAGCGCACCGAGCGCGTGCTCGGCGGCGTCCTTGTCCGGGTTGTCGATCGAGACCTCTGGCTCGATGATCGGCACGAGGCCTGCAGCCATGACCTCCCGGGCGACATCGAACTGCTGCGCGACCACCGAACGAATCGACGAAGCGGCGCCGCGGGTGATCACAGAGCGCATCTTCGTCCCGAACACGTCCTGCCCGCGAGCGCGCTCGAGGAGCGACGACAAATCAGGGATCGGCTTCATGAGGCGCACACCATCGGTCTCGTCAGCGAGGCCGACGTCGATCTTGACGAACGGAACGATGCCTCGGACGTTCCACAGGAAGTCAGCGGTGCCACGACCACCCACGTTCCGATCGAGCGTGCCGGCGAAGAGGATCGCTCCGAGCAGGTGCGCGCTCGAGAAGCTCGGGCTCGCCATGATGCGGGCGCGCATCTGGTGCATCAGATCGAGTGTGGTGGCATCGTCGGCGCCGGTCGGGACGTCGATGCCGTAGCGGGCAAGTGCCCCGGGTGCGCTCCCACCGCTCTGATCGAGCGCTGCGATGAACCCCCGACCCAACCGCATCCGTTCCAACTGTTGCTGGTTCATCTCCGTCAGATGTCCCTCACGCCCCACCATTCGGAGCGCACACGACCGCCGCGATCTCGTCGGCCCAGTCCTGCACATCCGGCCAGTCCCGGAAGTCGCCCTCGGGGGCGTGCACGCTGGCAGCGACCAGCTTCTCCAGCGGTCCGAGGTCATGACGATCGAGTCGACCCGCGAAGACATGGTGAGCGCGGGCCTTGGTGAGTTCGATCAGATGAGCGACGACGTCCGGCTCGATCCCCGCGTCGGTCCCCTCCAGGTCGGTTCCAGGGTCGTCACCGAGGGGACCACTGCTGAACAACCAAACCGGCCGAGTCGCGAGTTCCGCACTGTGTGCGTCAACGAAGCGCTGCGCCGACTTGAGCCACTTTCCGTAATAGACCCCACTCCCGACCACGACCGCGTCAGCAGAGATCTCGTCACAGTCGTCGGGCGCCACGACCGTGACGCTCGCTCCGTGCGTCACGAGGCGCTGGGCGAGGACGCCGGAGATCTCGCGAGTTGCGCCATGTCGCGATTCGACGACAATCAATACGTGTGCGCGATCATCGGCCATGGGGCCATGGTGCACCCGTGCGCTCGTGAATGGCCAGAGTCGTTTGACCCGAGCACGGAGGACGAATGGCCCTTGAGCGAACGCCGCAGACCTGATTGGGTGGAAACGAGCGACGAGGGGTTCCCGCAGATGACCACGAGATCACCCGCCCTGGCACGCACGACCGACGTTGCCGATGGGCCCGAGACCGTCATCTCGATCGCGCATCTCGTCAAGACGTTCGGTCCCACGACGGCCCTGGACCAGCTCGATCTCCAGGTCGAACGCGGCGAGGTCCACGGCTTCCTCGGACCGAACGGCGCCGGCAAGACGGTCACGATCCGCATCCTGCTCGGCCTGCTCCGAGCGGACCGCGGGTCGGTGACCGTGCTCGGTGGCGATCCGTGGACCGACGGAGTCGAATTGCACCGGCGGCTCGCATATGTTCCGGGCGACGTGAGCCTGTGGCCGAACCTGTCGGGAGGCGAGATCATCGACTTCCTGCTCAGATTGCGGGGTCGCGTCGACCGCCATCGGCGCGACGAGCTCATCGAGCGGTTCGAACTCGATCCGCGCAAGAAGAGCCGCACCTATTCCAAGGGAAACCGTCAGAAGGTGGCATTGGTCGCTGCGCTGGCATCGGGGGTCGAACTCCTGATCCTCGACGAACCGACATCGGGCCTGGACCCGCTGATGGAGTCGGTCTTCCAGAAGACGATCGGTGAGGCAGTCGAACGCGGCGTGACGGTGTTGCTCTCGAGCCACATTCTCGCAGAGGTCGAGACGTTGTGCGATCGCGTCACGATCATCCGTGAGGGACGCGCAGTCCGCCACGGCACGCTCGCCGAACTGCGCGCCGTCACCCGAACGACGGTCACGGTCGCCACCGACGAACCGCCCGTCGGCCTAGAAGGCCTCAAGGGTGTGTACGCGTTGCGCCAGCTCGATGGCCACGTCCAATTCGAGGTGGACGGTGACGAACTCGACGCGGTGGTCCGACATCTGGCACCGCTCGGCGTTCGGTCGCTCGTGAGCCACCCGCCGACGCTCGAGGATCTCTTCCTCCGTCTCTACAGCCAGGACTCGACCGAGGTGACGCGTTGACCGTCGTCCTCGACGCCCCGCAGGCGCAACAGATCGACGCTGTTCACCGAACCGGACCCGCGTCCTCGTTCGTGGGTCTCCGACACCTGCTCCGGCTCGCACTGCGACGCGACCGGCTCAGAGTCGTGCTGTGGGTCACCGGCCTGGTCGGCGTCGTCGTCGCGACGGTGGAGAGCATCACCGGGCTGTACTCGACGCCCGCCCAACTCGAGCAGTACGCCCGAATCGTCCGCGGCAACACGGCGCTGACCGTCCAGGCGGGGCCGGGATACGGGCTCGACGACCCGACGCTCGGCGCTGTGATGATGAACGAACTCGCCGTCTGGATGGTCATCGCCGTGGCGCTGATGAACATCTTCGTCGTCGTGCGTCACACGCGGACCGAGGAAACGACCGAGAACGCCGAGTTGACCCGCGCCGCTCCTGTCGGGCGATACGCGGGGACCGCCGCCGCACTCCTCTGTGCGCTCATCTCGACGGTCACCGTCGCCACGGGCGTGGCGCTCGTGCTGGCGATGAGCGGGCTGCCAGGCGCGGGCACGATGGCGTTCGCCATGTCTCTGGTCGGGGCCGGCTCCGTGTTCGCGTCGCTCACGGCCGTGATGTCACAGATCGCCGCGACGCCTCGCTCGGCCCTCGCCCTGGGTGGTGTCGCACTGGTTGCCTCGTTCGTCGCCCGCGCAGTCGGCGACATCGGTGACGGACGCCTGTCATGGTCGTCACCGATCGGTTGGGCCCAAGCCATCCGCGCCTTCGCAGACGAACGATGGTGGGTGCTGGTCATCCCTGTCGGAACGTCCGCGCTGCTCATCCTCGCCGCTGTCGCACTCCAGGCACACCGCGACTTCGGTGCCGGGATCCTCACCCAGCGAGCGGGTCGCCCGACAGCGCCGCCGACGCTGGGTTCCCCGTTGGGGCTCAGCGTCCGGCTTCAACGGGCGTCGATTGTCGCGTGGTCGGTCGGGCTGGGACTCATGGGGTTCTTCTACGGCGTCGTCGGAGAGCAGGCCGAATCGATCTTCGAGGAGAACCCGGAGCTGGAGTCGTATTTCGCCCACCTCGGCGACGCCTCGATCACCGACGCCTTTCTTGCGACATCGGTCCTGATGATGGCGCTGCTGGCGATGGGGCTGACCGTGTCGTCGGTGCTCCGGCTCCGCAACGAGGAAGTGGGTTTCCGTGCCGACCTGGTGCTCGCCACCCCGACATCACGCTCGAACTGGTGGAGCAGTCACCTCGCCGTGACGTCGGTGGGGATGACGGTCGCGCTGGCGTCGATGGGCGCAGCGACGGGGATCGGCTTTGCCGCACTGACCGGTGAGGAGGCCAGAATCGCACAATTGTCTGCGGCCGCCCTGCTGATGGTCCCGGCCCAGCTCGTCGTGACCGGGATCGTGTTCTGCGTGGTCGCCTGGTGGCCTCGATGGTCGATGCTCGCCTGGGGCGTCGTCGCCGCGATCGTCGTGGTCGATCTGTTCGGGACGCTGCTCGAATTGCCCCAGTGGGTCATGAACGTGTCGCCCTTCCAGCACGTCCCCGCGGTTCCGGCAGTGTCGTTCCAAGCGGCTCCGATCGTGATCCTTCTCGCCTGCTCCGCCGTGCTCGCCGCGGTGGGCGCGATCGGTCTCCGGCGCCGCGACATCGGCTGAGGCAGTTGGGCAATTCGCCTCTGTCACCAGCCAGTCGGAGTAGGCGACGATCAACGTATGGGAACCACGTCGCCTCAACCGATTCCGGAGGCCGAGTTCAACTCCCGGATGGCCACGATGTTCCGGCACGCGGCCACGCTCCTCGAGGCGCAGCACGCCGACACGTTTCGCGTCCTCGCCTACCGGAACGGGGCAGACGAGCTCGAGTCGCTGTCCGAGTCGGCGGCGCAGATCTACCGGCGCGACGGACTCTGGGGTCTGATCGCACTCCCCACCATCGGCCGTTCGCTCGCACTGGCGATCGCCGACGTGGTCGGCGATGGGCACTGGCGCTGGCTCGACCGGCTCGAAGGCGACACCGACCCCGAGAAGATCCTGGCGACGCTGCCGACGATCGGCCCCAAACTGGCGCGTCGACTCCATCTCGAGCTCGGGATCGAATCGCTCGACGATCTGGAGCGCTCCATCTACGACGGACGCCTCGGCCGCCTCCGCGGCATCGGCGACAAGCGGTGGCATGCCATCCGCGACTCGGTCGTGGCCCGACTCCACAGTCGTCGCGAACCGCAACATGACGACGCGGGGCACGCCCACGTTCGACCCACGGTCGAGCTGTTGTTGAGCATCGACAACGAGTATCGGACAAGGGCCGACCAGAACGAGTTGGTCACCATCGCTCCACAACGGTTCAATCCGACCGGGGCACGGTGGCTGCCGGTGCTGCACACCACGCGTGACGGGCACCACTTCACCGCGATGTTCTCGAACACGGCTCGCGCCCACGAATTGGGCCGGACCAACGACTGGGTCGTGATCTTCGCCGACGGGCCCGACGAGGACCGGTGGACCGTCGTGACCGAGACCCACGGGCCGCACAGCGGTGAGCGCGTGGTGCGCGGTCATGCACTCCACGCCGATGGAGAGTGCCTGTCGCTCGCGGCGCAGTGATCGTCGGTCAGGTCCCCGAGGGAGCCGGCACGCCGATGGGCCAGCCGTCGACAACCTGGTCGAGGAACTCGCTCATGCCGACCCCGACCTTGCCGTCACACTCGTAGCGGGTCATCGCCTCGGTGATCCGGGTCTGCAGTTGCTCGCCGTCGGCAGTCGTGCGGCGGTTACGCAGCGGGATCATCGACAACACCTCGCCGGTGAGCTCGTACTCCCGTTCGGCGGTCTTCGCCCACGCGCGCATCGTCGTCTGCTCGCCGTTCTCGTTCCAGTCGGCGTCGACACGGCAGTCGATCACCTTGTGGTACTCGTCGCCGACGAGCACCATGCCGCTCGCCGACGGAGCACGTCCCTCGCCGCGGTCGATCACCGAGAGCATCATCGCGAAGTCGTCGCTGAAGACCATCGGGAGCCAGCGGTACCAGGTGAGTGCCTGCCAGTACCGCGGCCCCCACGACTTGTCGCGCAGGCCGAGCCCGTCAATCTCCATGACCGTCCCGGTGCTCTCGTCGTCGGCGGCTCCGACGGTGATCGTGCCGGTCACGGAGCAGTGCTGTTCGTAGTGTGCCTTCGCGAAGCTCTTGCCGGGCTCCACCTCGATCTCGCGTCCGTCGGCGTACTGCGGCTTTCCACCGTACATGGGGGACACCGCTCGATAGTCGAGCGAGACCGTGCAGTCGACCATCGGGTTGTTGCGGAATGCGGTGCGCGGGTCGGCCATCTGGCTCGGGTCGTCGAGCAGACAGACGCGACCCGTGTACTCGACGGTCAGGTGCTCGAACGGTTCGACGACCGAGATCGTCAGTCCGCCGGCGCTCATCGCATCGTTGTTGTCGATCTTCGGCCGGTCGTAGATGAAGCCGACTCGTCCGTCGGGCAGATACAGGCACACGGTCATCTCGGCATAGCCCTCGTTGACCCGGTTGCCGAGCCGGAACCATCCGCCTCCCTGCAATCCGAGGTCGAAGGCGTTGAGATACATCGACTCGTTGTAGTTCTCGGCCTCGTCGGGCTCGTGTGTGTATTCGTCCCCGGGTTCGAGAACGATCACGATCTCGTCAGGGTCGGTGGGCTTGGTTGCTGCGGAGTCCGGGTGCTGCTCAGTCATCGGTCGTACTCGCTTTCCAGGCTGGTCTCCAGCCTGCGGGGATGGTCGTGGCGTGAGGATGATCGGGCAATCGCCGGCAGCGGTTGGTGATCGTGCCGATGCCGTCGATCGTCGTGGTGATCACGTCGCCATCGCCGAGGAACAGTCCCTGGGCGACGCCGACGCCTCCGGGGGTGCCGGTGAAGATCAGGTCGCCGGGCTGGAGCGTCGTGATGTGGGAGAGATACGAGACCAGTGTCGGGATGTCGAAAAGCAAGTCGGCCGTGTTGGCTTCCTGGCGGAGCTCACCGTTCACATGGGTCCTGATGTGCAGTGCGGACGGGTCGTCGAGCTCGTCGGGCGAGACGACGACGGGGCCGATCGGGCCGAACGTGTCGAACGACTTACCCAGGCTGAACTGAGGCGGCGTCGCCGCCATCTGCACGGCCCGGTCGGAGACGTCCTGGCCGACACACAACCCCGCGACGTGGCCCCATGCATCATCGGCGGCGATGTCGCGGCCGCCCGGACCGATCACGACGACCAGTTCGCCCTCGTAATCGCAGAAGTCGCTGCGGAGCTCGATGTCGGCGTCCGGCGCGGCGATGCACGACCGGAATTTGGTGAAGATCAGCGGCACGTCGGGGACGTCCATCCCGCCTTCGGCCGCGTGGTTCCGGTAGTTGAGCCCGACCCCGAAGACCTGCGGCGGATTCGGAACCGGCGGTCCGAGGGTTGCATCGCCGAGGGCGTTCGACGGCGCCGCAGCCGTCAGCACGTCGTTGAACGCTGACAGATCCGATGGCGCCGACAGGAGCCCGACGGCATCGCTTCCCAGCCGCCCATCCGTCGCGGACTCGATGTCGATGTAGCGGTCGCCGATGACCAGCGCCGCACGACCGGCAATGCTTGCGAGTCGAAAACCCATCCGCTCATCATCGTCGGCGCTGCAGCCGCGGCTCGCACCGAAGCCGTCCGTTGCCGCCCCGCCCGGCCGCTTTTCGTGAGAATCTGCCGCGCCGGGTGCTGCCGATCCTCACGAAGTCGGCGCTGAGTCGTCAGCCGTCGGGGCCGACCACCAGAGAAGCGTTCAGGCGGTTTCGGTTGCGGCGGCGTCTTCCAGGCCGAGGTCGGCGATCGAGGTCTCGCGCATCTCGACCTTGCGGATCTTCCCGGTGACCGTCATCGGGAACCCGTCGACGAAGCGCACGTACCGCGGAACCTTGAAGTGGGCGATCTGGCCCCGGCAGAACTCCTTCAGGGCGTCCTCGGTCAGTTCGGCGTCAGCCGCGAGTTGCACCCACGCCATGATCTCCTCGCCGTACTTCTCGTCGGGGACGCCGATGACCTGCGCATCCGCGATCGCCGGGTGGGTGTACAGGAACTCTTCGATCTCTCGGGGTGAGATGTTCTCGCCGCCTCGGATGATCGTGTCCTTGATCCGACCCACGATGTTCACGTAGCCGTCCTCGTCCATCGTGGCCAGATCGCCGGAGTGCATCCAGCCGTCGGCGTCGATCGCCTCGGCCGTCTTCGCCTCGTCGTGCCAGTAGCCGAGCATCACATGGAAGCCACGGGTGCAGTATTCGCCCTCCTCGCCACGCTCCATGGTGATACCGGTCGCGGGGTCGACGATCTTCGACTCCACGTGCGGGAGCACGCGGCCGACCGAGGTGACGCGATGCTCGACGGAGTCGGTCGCGGTGGTCTGGGTCGAAACCGGGGATGTCTCGGTCATCCCGTAGGCGATCGTGACCTCGGCCATGTTCATCTCGTCGATGACCCTGCGCATCACCTCGATCGGACATGGTGAGCCGGCCATGATCCCCGTTCGCAGCGACGACAGGTCGAGCGTCGGGAGCGATTCGTGTCCGAGTTCGGCGACGAACATCGTCGGAACGCCGTAGAGCGAGGTGCAGTGCTCGTCAGCAACGGTTCGCAGCACGGCGCCGGGATCGAATGTCGGACACGGGATCACCATCGTGGCCCCGTACACCGAGCAGGCGAGGTTGCCCATGACCATCCCGAAGCAGTGGTAGAAGGGCACCGGGATGCACACGCGGTCACGCTCGGTGTAACCGCAGGCGGCCCCCACGAGCAGTGCGTCGTTGAGGATGCTGCGATGGCTGAGGGTGGCACCCTTCGGGAAGCCGGTCGTGCCCGACGTGTACTGGATGTTGATCGGATCATCGGGCCTGAGCGACGCCGCACGCGCGGCGAGATCGGCATCGTCGACCGCGGCGCCTGCGTCGATCAATGCAGCCCAGTCGTCGGTGTCGAAGTACACGACGTCGACGAGATCGGGCAGCTTCGGGCGGACAGCGTCGACCATGTCGCGGTACGCCGACGTCAGGTAGTCGGTGCGGGTGACGAGCATCCGACTCCCCGACTGGCGCAGCGCGTACTCGAGTTCGCTGGTCCGATACGCCGGGTTGATGTTGACCTGGATCGCGCCGATCATCGCGGTCGCGTACTGGACGTACACCCACTCGGCATCGTTCGGGCTCCACATCGCAACCCGATCACCCGGACCCAGTCCACGGGCCATCAGTCCCTTGGCCACCCCGATCACCGTGTGCTGAAACTCGGCCCAGGTCTGGCGGATGCCCTGATGCGCCACCACCAACGCCTCCCGATCCGGAAATCGCTCCACCGTGTTCGCAAGGTTCGCGCCGATCGTCTCGTCGAGCAGCGGTGCCTCGGTTGATCCCTGGTCGATTGCTGCGGTCATGATCACTCCCCCTGTGACGGCGCCCGACCACACGGTAACGCAGGCTCGGCGCCAGTCTCCGAGGCGCAGCCGTCTACCTTCTGTCCCGTGACCGCACACCCCGAACTCGGCTTCTACACGCTCGCCGGAGCGCCCGAATCCCCCCGCGAGTTGCTCGACGAGGTCCGCGAAGCCGAGGCGATGGGGCTGGGGGCAGCCTTCATCTCCGAGCGGTTCAACATCAAGGAAGCCGCGACGCTGAGCGGCGCCGCGGCTGCAGTGTCCGACGAACTTCGGATCATCACGGGGGCCACCAACCACAACACTCGCCACCCGATGGTGACTGCGTCGTATGCCACCACGATGCACTTCCTCACCGGTGGACGGTTCACCCTCGGGATCGGCCGGGGTATCCCGCCGATGCAGGACGCCTACGGGATCGAGCGGATCACCACGGCGCAGATGGAGGACTTCGCGCAGCTGATGCGGCGGCTCTGGCACGGTGAGACGATCGTCGGCCACGATGGTCCCGCCGGCTCATGGCCGATCCTGCGACTCGACCCCGACTTCGACGCGGACATCCCGCTCGGCCTCGTCGCATTCGGGCCGAACTCGCTCGACCTCGGCGGCCGGTTGTTCGACGACGTGATCCTCCACACGTTCTTCACGGATGAGACGCTCGAGCGCTGTGTCGCGACCGTGAAGACCGCCGCCGAACAGGCTGGGCGCGATCCCGACGAGGTTCGCGTGTGGTCCTGCCTCGCCACGATCGGCGACCACATCGCCGAGCCGCTGCGACTGAAGAAGCGCGTCGGCAGACTCGCGACGTACCTCCAGGCGTACGGCGACCTGATGGTCGACACCAACCGATGGGATCCGGCGGTACTCGACGCGTTCCGGGCCGACGAGATGGTCACCGGGTTCCGCGGCGCGATCGACGACAAGGCCACGACGGCCGAGCTCGAACACATCGCCACGCTCCTCCCCGACGAGTGGCTCGCCCCGGCGGCGACCGGGACCGCCGGCGAATGCGCAGCCGCCGTGCGGCACCAGCTCGCGCTGGGCGCGGACGCCGTCATCCTCCATGGCGCCACGCCGACACAGCTCCGACCGGTCGTCGACGCCTACGCGAACACCTGACCAGGAGCGGCACTGCTCCACTCACGGACCAATCGCGCGCTGCGCCTACGGTGAACCGCACGACGCGACGAACAGGGAGCCATCATGAAGGTGCAGGCAGCAGTCATTCGGACGGGGAACGGACCGTTCACGATCGAGGAACTGGAGCTCGAGGCGCCTCGAGGCGACGAGGTGCTCGTCCGGATGGTCGCTTCGGGAATGTGCCACACCGACCTCCTGTCGCGAGAGCTCCCGCCCGAATTCTTCGGCGGTCCGCAGGTCTACGGCCACGAGGGCTCCGGGGTGGTCGAGGAGGTCGGTGCCGACGTCACCGACGTCGCGGAGGGCGACCACGTCGTCCTGTCGTTCAACCACTGCGGGGCGTGCCCGGCATGCGACACCGGCAAACTTCCCTACTGCTACAACCTGACCGAATTCAACATGAGCGGCGGTCGACCCGACGGCTCCAAGGCGTTCACCGACGCCGGTGGCGATTCCATCGGCTCCCACTTCTTCGGGCAGTCGTCGTTCGCGAGCCACTCGGTGGTGGCCCGCACGTCGGTCGTCAAAGTCGACCCGTCCTACGACCTCACGCTTCTCGGCCCGCTGGGCTGCGGGATCCAGACCGGCGCCGGAGCAATCCTCAACACGCTCGACGTGCAGCCCGGCTCGTCAGTGGTCGTCACCGGCGCCGGGGCACTCGGGCTCAGCGCCGTCATGGCCGCCAAGGTGGCCGGCGCCGAAACGATCATCGCGATCGACCGCCACGCAAACCGACTCGAACTTGCCGAGAAGTACGGGGCGACGACCACGCTGTCGGGCGACGCCGCCGATCTGACCCTCGGAATCCACGACGCGACCGGTGGTGGCGCCGACTACGCGTTCGACACCACCGGCAACGCCGCGGTCGTGCGCGCATCGTTCGAAGGACTGAACAACCTCGGGACCATCGGGCTCGCCGGTGTCGGGTTCGGCGACCTCACGTTCGACTTCATCTCGCTGATCGGCGGTCGCACGATCACCGGCGTGATGGAGGGCGACTCCACACCGAGCGAATTCATCCCTCGCCTCGCACAACTCAACGCCGACGGCCGCTTCCCGTACGACCAGCTGATCACGACCTATCCGATCGACCGGATCAACGACGCCGAAGCAGCGAGTGCCGACGGCTCGGTGATCAAACCCGTCCTCCTGTTCTGACCGAGATTCGGTGCTCGGCGCCGGGCGTGCGGGTCGTTCGAAGGTCAGGATCGGAGTGACTCGTACGGGTTGTACGGGTCGCGCGGGTGCGGCTGGAGATCGATCGACAGGCCCCGGCCGAGCCGCTCGGCGTGCGCCAGTGCCACATCAGCGGCGACAAGATCCTCGAGCGCCCATCCGGTCGAGTCGAACACCGTCGGGCGGTCCCGAAGCTCGACGAATCGATCGCGGTGTCGTACGACCTCACACATGTCAGGACCGATTGCGACGCTGTCGAGACGCTGCGACTCGCCCTCGGCGAGGCACTGCTCACGGTGGTCGGGCACGATCACCGACCGGTCGAGGAGTTCACGCGGAAGCTCGAACTTGCCCGGCAGGTCAGCGCCGACCGCGTTGACATGGACACCCGGCCGGTGCGGTCCATCACGGAACACCGGGCCGGCCTCAGGGTCGACGGACGTGGCTGTGCACAACACGTCCGCATCGGCCACGACTCGCGCGGCACCGTCGACGATGTGGAGCGGGATGTCGAGCCCCGCACCCGCCAGCCTGGTGCCCAAGGTCGCAGCAACGAGATCGTCGGCGTCGTAGGCGAGGACACGTTCGATCGGACGCACGCGGCTGACCGCATGGATCTGCGTGACAGCCTGTGCGCCACAGCCGATCATCCCGAGGGTGATCGGGCCATCGACGGCCAAGACGTCGGTGACGACGGCTGACGCCGCTCCGGTCCGAATCGCCGTGAGCAAGCTCGCGTCGCACAACGCCAGGAGTCGCCCGTCTGCGGTGTCGTACAGCGCGGTCGCAGCGAGCACGCTCGGTGCATTGCGCTCCACGGGGTTGCTCGGGTGGTACCCCACCGTCTTGATGGCGACCTTCGATCCGGCGACCATCGCCGGCATCCACTCGATCAGACCGAGATCGGGCTTGATGTACCGGAACCCGCTTCTCGCGATCGTCTGGACCACGTCGGGCTCGTGCTCCGCGAACGAATCGGCGAGACATCCGATGACCTCGTCCATGATCGCGTCAAGGCCGACTTCGCGAACGATCCCCGCGATGCATTCATCGGTCAGAATCCGTGTTGCCGCCACCTTTCCAAAGGTACCGCATCGTGTTCGAGATCTCTGATCGAGTTCCGCGCTCGGCCCAGCCAGCTCAGGCGGAGGCGGCGAGCGACGCGAGGAACGTGAGGTCAGACGAGCCCAGGGTGTTCTGGTGGACCTCGACGGCGATCACGTTGTCGCCCGCCTGGATCAGCGCCGGGTCGATGTCGAACGCCCTGTCTGTGCGCTCACCGGATCCGTAGATCGCGCTCGGCGCCGCAGTGGCGTAGCTGACCGGGCCGTCGGGCAGGTTGAAGCGTGCGGCCTCGACACCGTTCACGTACAGGACGGCGCCGTCATCGACACGCAGATTCACCGTCGCTGCCGTCGGTGCTGCGGTCGCCGTGAAGCGCGAGCGGAAGTAGGTGGTGCGGTATTTCGGGTTGGCGGTCGGCCCGAACGAGACGACGGTCGTCTCGTCCCCGTCGCCGTAGCCGAATTCGCCGACACCCGTCGCCCACGCTGAGTCGTCGAAGGCTGGATCGAACCACGACGTTACGAGATCTGATCCGTCGTCGAGGTACGACCACACGGCCGACGCCGGCACGCTCGCGACCTCGCCGACCGGAGGTGGTGGAGGCGGCGGCGGAGGAGGAGGAGGAGGAGGAGGAGGCGGCGGCGGCTCGCCGGTGTCGGTGCCCACGAGGGTGGCCAGGAAGGTCAGATCCGACGAGCCGAGCGAGTTCTGGTGGACCTCGACGGCGATCACGTTCGTTCCGGCCTCGACGAGCTGTGGGTCGAGTGTGAACTCGCGGTCGAGGCGCTCGCCCGAGCCGTAGATGGCGCTCGGCGCCGCGGTGCCGTAGCTGACCGGGCCGTCGGGCAGATTGAATCGTGCGGCCTCGACACCGTTCACGTAGACGACGGCACCGTCATCGACACGCAGTTCCAAAACGAGCTCGGTCGGAGCCGCGGTGGCCTCGAAAAGCGACCGGAAGTACGTGGTCCGATACTTCCGGCCCGCCGACGGCCCATAGGAAACGACCGTGTTCTCGTCGCCGTCGCCGTACCCGAACTCACCCACTCCGACCGACCAGCCCGATGCGTCGTACGCGAGGTCCCGCCACGCAGTCCCCAGATCCACTCCGACATCGGAGTACGACCACGATGCCGACGCAGTCACCTCGACGACGTTGCCACCTCCGGGCGGCGGAGGTGGTGGCGGCGCGGCGACGGTGATCGATGTCGTTGCCTTCGCCGTCGCACCATCGTCGTCGGTGACGGTCAGCGTTGCGCTGTACGTCCCGGCGGTCGTGTAGGTGTGCGCGGCTGTGGGACCAGCGGCCGAGGTCCCGTCGCCGAAGTCCCACGTCCAGCTGAGGATCGAACCGTCGGAGTCGACCGAGCCGTTTCCGTCGAATGCGACGGCAACCGGCGCCGCGCCGGTGGTCACGTCGGCGGTGACGACCGCTGTGGGCACCTCGTTG
>Ga0316197_10000305_pt1 | contig 34799 bp, 29 predicted proteins | sample OudBiesiAoxic_MG_FD_204939 | JGI IMG/M metagenome (GOLD analysis project Ga0316197, IMG submission 204939) | Coastal sediment microbial communities from Oude Bieten Haven, Netherlands - site A oxic | ecosystem: Environmental > Aquatic > Marine > Coastal > Sediment | place: Netherlands... | reverse complement strand
TCATGACGTGAACTTTGATCCGTCGGAGAAGGTGTGGTTCGATCGGGTGGGTACCAGTCGCGGTTACGGGCATTTTATTTACAAAGATGTGCTGTTTCTCATGCTAAGCACCGAAGACGAACCCAAGCAGAATGTGGACCCGGAACTGCGTGCTAAATACGACGCGATAAAGGCGGGCGAGTTGAGAGATCCCAAGCAAATCCAGGAGGTCATCATGCAACTGGAACACTGGGCGGGAAAAATTAATATCAGCGATGCCCAGCTTGAGTACTTCACCAAGGTTCTGGAGGCCAACCCTGATGTTCGTTGGACAATTGGCTTCATGCACTCGCCACCCTGGGTGCAGGATGACCCCGGCAACTTCGCGAAGATCGAATCCCTACTGGCAAACAGGCCTTATACCATGTTCGCAGGTCACACCCACACCTACAATTACACGCGCCGAAACGACCGCGACTACATCACCATGGGAATGACGGGCGCAGGCGTGCAGCCAACCGAATCTGTGGGCAATATGGATCACGTTGCATGGGTCACAATGACTGAAGAAGGACCCATTATCAGTCAGATCCTTCTCAACGGCGTCCTCGACAAAACAGGGGCCGACCCAGCCTTGCAGGAATTCCTCTTGTACAGACCGCGATAGTTCCGCGTTAGGCCGTTGAAATGCTCGCCGTGATGGAACCTGCACGAGCCGCCTTCCAGCTACTCGATCCTATAATAGTGCGACCCGGCGATCAGCACGCTTGATCCACTCCGGCAGGAATGTTGGCTGCCAGGGCTCCCACCCTGGTCCGCTCCACTCCCGAGAGTTATCATCCAGGCCGCTCTGGTATCGCTCGCACCGGCTCCGAAAGGTGCCATGAAGCGACACCGATCAAATCTCCAGACACAAAAAACCCGCCGAAGCGGGTTAATGACTGGGCTTAGTTCTTAAACCCTTGTTGCGCCTTGACCATCCAAGGCCAGCGAGTCCAAGTTCAAATAGCAGGAGCGGGGCTTAACGCGGCTGACCAAGCCACACTAACACGCGCCATGCGCGGCTCGTTACTGGTAAATGGTGCCGAAGGCGGGACTTAACGCCCCCGGCCAGGGCCGCACGAGCACGCGCCATGCGCGGCTCGTTACTGGTAAATGGTGCCGAAGGCGGGACTTGAACCCGCACGAGCATAGCTCACCACCCCCTCAAGATGGCGTGTCTACCAATTCCACCACTTCGGCAAATCTAACTACTGATCCACTGCAGGTACATCATCCCCGGGAACGATGATTGCAGGTGTTGCTTCTTCTATCACAGGCAGTTCCTGGTTCGCAGCGGGCACGGCCGCCTCCACCGCAGATGACTCGATACCTGCCGGAATTTCAAGGTCTAGCTCGTTAACAGTCGATGATTTCTGGTTAGCCAGGAGGGCCAGGCCAAAACTGGTGGCAAAAAACAGCGTTACCAGCCAGGCCGTAGCGCTGGTCAACACATTGCTGCTACCACCTGAACCAAACAAGGTTTGCGACGCACCCGCTCCGAAGGAGGCACCCATATCGGCGCCCTTGCCCTGCTGCAACATAATCAGCCCGATGATGGCTAGAGCCACCAACAGGTGCACTATCAATATAATCTGTTCCATATGACCTTCGCCCCCCGGGGGCACCTCAATATTCGCGTTTACACGCCAGTGTTACGCCGCTGCGGCGCTGACAATCGCCAGAAAATCCGTGGCGACCAGTGCGGCACCCCCAACCAGAGCACCGTCTATATCCTGTTGAGCAAAGAGCTCTGCCGCATTTGCGGCCTTCACACTGCCGCCATACAGCAGTCTTGTTGCATCGGCATCAATGCCGTCTATTTCAGCCAGGCACTTGCGAATGAATGCATGCATTGCCTGGGCCTGCTCCGGACTGGCGGTCAAGCCGGTTCCTATTGCCCAAACCGGCTCGTATGCAACGACCAGGCCGGCCAGATTACCCTGCCCGTCCAGTGCGCCTCGCAGCTGGCCGGCAACGACAGACTCTTCCTCGCCGCTCTCGCGCTGCTCACGTGTTTCACCGACACACACAATGGGCTGCAGACCCGCCGCTATCGCGGCTCCCAGCTTGGCCGCCACCAGGTTATCGGACTCCGAATGGTACTGGCGACGCTCGGAATGGCCCAGAATGACCCAGCGGCAACCCTGGTCAATCAACATTTCCGCTGATACTTCGCCGGTATAGGCACCTGACTGCATATGGCTGCAGTCCTGGGCGCCAACAGCAACAACCGACCCCGCGCAACGCGTTGTCGCCTGCGAGATATGCAAATGAGTGGGACAAACCGCTACTTCCCCCCCGCTGCCAGGCATTGCACCCAGTATATCGCCCAACAAGGCGTCCACACTGGCCTGGGAACCATGCATCTTCCAGTTACCTACAACAAGCGTCTGGCGCATACATCCTCCCGGCTCAAAAAGCGGCGCAATCTTACCCAAGTTAACGGTGTGTTACAAGGCGCCCGGCTAGGGGCGCCCGGCTAGGGGCGCCCGGCCAGGGGCGCCCGGCCAGGGGCGCCCGGCCAACCGCATCAATCCCTCAACCCAACTCCCGCTCAACATCTGCAGCCAGCTCGGTACACAGGGCATCCACCTCGGAGGGCTCCTCCCCTTCCACCATGACCCGGATCTTCGGCTCGGTGCCTGAAGGCCGCAGCAGCACCCGGCCGCGCTCACCCAGCTGCCCCTCCACCCTGGCCACTGACGCCGCGACCGCGGGATAGTCATCGAGGTTAACCTTGCCCGCCACGGTGACATTGATCATGCGCTGCGGGTATTTTTTCATTCCCGAGCGGAACTCGGCCAGGCTCTGCCCGGAGTCTTTCAGGGCGATAAGCACCTGCAGGGCGGCAACAATCCCGTCGCCCGTGGTGGTCACATCAGAGCATATGATGTGACCGGAAGACTCGCCGCCTAGGAACCATCCCTCGGCCTCCATTCGCTCCTTCACGTAGCGGTCGCCCACCTGCGCCCGGACGAACTCCAGGCCCTCGGCCTTCAATGCCAGCTCCAGTCCCAGGTTGGACATCAGCGTGCCGACCACGCCTGCCTCACCGTAACCGGCAGTCAGGCGGTACATGGCAATCATGTATATGAGCTCATCCCCGTCGACCAGGTCTCCCGCCCCATCGACAAAAAGCACCCGGTCACCATCCCCGTCAAAGGCGATACCCAGGTCGACGCCACGCTCACGTACCAGCGCGGAAAGTGCGCTGGTGTCGGTGGAGCCCACGCCCTCATTGATATTGAAACCGTCAGGCTGCACACCGATACTGATCACGTCGGCGCCCAGTTCGCTGAATACGCTGGGGGCAATGTGGTAGGTCGCCCCGTTGGCACAATCTACCGCTATACGCATGCCGCGCAGATTGAACCCCTCAGGCACGGTGGACTTACAAAACTCGATATAGCGTCCGGCCGCGTCGACCACCCGCAGCACCTTGCCGATGTCGCGAGAGCGCACTGTCGTCACTTCCTGCTCAAGCTCAGCTTCGATGGCCAGTTCAATCTCATCGGGTAGTTTGGAGCCTTCAGCGGAGAAAAACTTGATGCCGTTGTCGTAAAACGGGTTATGGGATGCACTGATCACGATACCCGCCACTGCCGCCTGTGTGCGGGTCATGAGGGCGACCGCTGGCGTCGGCATGGGACCCAATAACTTGACGTTGACCCCCGCCGCGACCAGGCCCGCCTCCAGAGCAGACTCGAACATATACCCCGAGACCCGCGTGTCCTTACCGATAATGACGGTGCAGCGACCTTCACCCCCGGCTTCCCTGGAAAATACCCGGCCGCAGGCCCAACCCAGCTTGAGCATAAAATCCGGCGTGATCGGGGCATCTCCCACCGATCCGCGAATGCCGTCGGTACCAAAATAACGCTTTTTCATGTTCCCCCCGCTCCCTTCAAAGCTGTGCACATCGCCACCGCATCCACTGTGGCGGCCACATCATGTGTCCTTATTATCGCCGCGCCCCGCTCGACTGCGAGCACCGCCAGCGCCAGGCTGGCAGGCTGGCGCTCTTCCACCGGCCGACCAATCAACTGCTGAATCATCGACTTGCGCGACAGGCCAACCAGCAAGGGCAGGCCAAGTTCTGCCAGCCGGGGAAGGCCGCGTAGCAGCTGCAGATTGTGCTGCAATGTCTTGCCAAAGCCAAACCCTGGATCAAGTAATAGTCGATTTCCGGGAATTCCAGCAGCCTCGCATGCGGCGACCCGCAGCCGCAGAAAGTCAGCAACCTCTTCCACCACATCGCTGTATCGGGGGCCTTGCTGCATGGTATCCGGCTCGCCACGCATATGCATCAGGCAAACCGGCAGTCCTGTCGCCGCGGCCGCCTGCAGCGCACCTGTGCGGGCCAGGGCGCGCACATCGTTCAACACTCCCGCACCCAGCGCGGCGGCGGCGGTCATCAGCGCGGGCGAGCTGGTGTCCACGGACACTATGACATCAAGTTCGGCGGCAATGCGCTCAACCGCGGGCAGTACACGATCCATTTCCTGCGCCGCCGATACCGGCGCGGCGCCGGGGCGGGTTGATTCGCCACCGATATCGAGGATTGCTGCACCCGCAGCCACCATGGCCCGCGCGCGGACCAGCACTTTATCAAGAGACAGCCGGGACGATTCGTAGAGGGTGCCGCCATCTGCGAAGGAATCAGGTGTGGTATTGATCACGCCCATCACCGCGGGCTGTGAGAGCTCCAGCACGCGCCCGGCACAATCAAGTGCCGGGGCGGATCGCCCAGTGGCAAAGGACAAGCCCGGAGCCGGGCTTAATGTTCGCCGGCCGGCCCCCCGATGGGGCTGCCCGGGTTATCGCGGGTCTTGGAGGTATCGGGATCGGCACCGGGCGCGTCACCCCCGGCATCATCACCCCAGTCTGCAGGTTCGCGGGGTTCGCGCCCGGCCATGATGTCATCGATCTGGTTTGAATCGATGGTCTCGTAAAGCATCAGGGCACGCGCCATCGCATGCAGTTTATCGACATTGTCTTTCAGCAATTGCTCGGCAGTGGCATAGCACTCATCGATGATATTGCGCACTTCCTCATCAATCATCTTGGCGGTTTCACCGGACAGCGCTTTGTGGCTCTGGCCCGCGCTGCGGCCCAGGAACACCTGCTCGTCCACCTCGTCGTACATCAGCGGCCCCATCTTCTCGGACAGGCCCCACTGGGTCACCATCTTGCGGGCGATTTCCGTCGCGCGCTGGATATCATTCGATGCCCCGGTGGTCACGCCGTCTTTGCCCAGGGTCATTTCCTCCGCGATACGCCCGCCAAACAGACTACAGATCTGGCTGATGATGAACCGGCGGCTATGGCTGTACCGATCCTCCTCGGGGAGGAACATGGTCACGCCCAGGGCGCGGCCGCGAGGTATGATACTGACTTTATAAACCGGATCGTGTTCAGGCAAAAGCCGGCCCACGATGGCGTGCCCCGCCTCGTGATACGCGGTATTGCGCTTTTCATCCTCTGACATGACCATGGACTTTCGCTCGGCGCCCATCATGATCTTGTCCTTGGCCATTTCGAACTGGGCCATGCCCACGGTGCGCACGTTAGCGCGGGCCGCGAACAGCGCTGCCTCGTTGACAAGGTTGGCCAGGTCGGCACCAGAAAAGCCCGGGGTTCCACGCGCAATCTTGCTGGCTTCGACATCCTCCGACAACGGCACCTTGCGCATATGCACCTTCAGAATCTGCTCCCGGCCTCGAATATCGGGCAAGCCAACAACCACCTGGCGGTCGAAGCGACCCGGGCGCAGCAGCGCAGGATCCAGGACGTCAGGGCGGTTGGTAGCGGCGATAACGATAACACCGTCATTCACCTCGAAGCCGTCCATTTCCACCAGCAACTGGTTGAGGGTCTGCTCGCGCTCGTCGTGCCCACCACCCAGACCAGCGCCGCGATGGCGCCCAACGGCATCAATTTCGTCGATAAAAATGATACAGGGAGACTGTTTCTTGGCCTGATCGAACATGTCCCGCACCCGCGACGCGCCAACACCCACGAACATTTCCACGAAATCGGAACCCGAGATAGTGAAAAACGGCACCTTGGCCTCGCCCGCGATGGCCTTGGCCAGCAGGGTTTTACCGGTACCGGGTTGTCCTACCATCAATACGCCCCGGGGAATACGGCCACCGAGCTTCTGAAAGCGACTGGGATCACGCAGGAACTCTACCAGTTCCTTAACATCTTCCTTGGCCTCATCCACGCCCGCCACGTCGGCGAAGGTGGTGGTGATCTGGTCCTCACCGAGTAATCGCGCCTTGCTTTTGCCGAAGCTCATCGGGCCGCCGCGGCCGCCCGCGCCGCCCTGCATCTGGCGCATGAAAAACATGAATACGGCGATAATGATCAGGATAGGGAAGCTGGCGACCAGTAATTGGCTCCAGACACTCTGCTGCTCTGGCTTGCGGCCTTCCACTACCACCTTGTGCTCAAGCAGGTCGTCGATCAATTTTGGATCTTCCACCATGGGGCGGACCGTCTCAAAATTGCTGCCGTCGTAGCGCTCACCCGAAATGGTGAGGCCGTCTACCACCACCCGCTTTACCTGGTCGCTCTGGATTTCCTGAATAAAATCAGAGTAGCCGACCTGTTCAGTCTGGCTCTTCATATTGAAGTTGTTGAATACCGACAGCAAAACCGCGGCAATCACCAGCCAAAGAAGTAAATTTTTAACCATGTCGTTCAATACTGTTACCTCACCAAAGATCCCGGGCAGAGTGCCCTGTCGACCAGCCCCATCACGTATTGGGGGCGGACGGGGAAAGATGTGACAGCCTCCAGCTCCGTTAATTATAGACAAGACCCGCAAATAACGGCGGGAGACAATGGAGCCCGTCAACGGCTCCCCTGATTAGATACGCGAGAAAGTCAGTTTCGGTCCTAATTTACTATAGTTGGGGCCATCTCTCCACGTTTCAAGGACCCTAAAGTACAGCCTCAGCCGGCCCGAAAACCCGTCGCCACCACGTAGACTTCCCGGGATCGGGGCCTGGAGGCCTTCGGTTTGCGTGTCAGTACCTTGCCGAAGGAGTTCCGGGCATCTCGAAACAGCTCGTCAAAACCTTCACCCTGGAAGATCTTGCTTACAAACATCCCGCCCGGAGCCAGTACCTGTCGCGCCATATCCAGCGCCAGCTCAACCAGGTATATGGACCGCGGCTGGTCCACTGCGCTCAATCCACTCATGTTGGGGGACATGTCTGACATCACCAGGTCTACCGGAGTATCGCCAATTGCGCCCAGAATCTGCCCAAATACCGCCTCACTGGTGAAATCCCCTTCTATGAATTCCACTCCGGCCAGTGCGTCCATAGGCAGGATGTCCGACGCGATAACCCGACCTGAGTGCCCCACCAACTGGGCGGCTACCTGGGACCAGCCGCCCGGGGCACTGCCCAGGTCCAGCACGGTCATCCCCGGCCTGATCAACTTGTCCCGTTCCTGGATTTCGAGCAGCTTGTAACAGGCGCGGGAGCGATAACCCTCACGCTGTGCCTGTTGCACATAGGGGTCGTCCCGGTGCTCTTTCAACCAGGCCTTGCTGGAGGATTTCTTCTTGGCCATGTGCTCAGTTTCGTATCGGGGGCTGAATGTGTACAATGCGCGCCCCCTAGGGGAGCTCGCAGGTGCATTGTACCTTGGATCGACTCCCCGCACTGGCACCCTGGACGGAATATGAGCAAGAACGCGAATCAGGACACAAAACAGCTGCGCGCCATCGGCCACAAACTGAAACCGGTGGTCACGGTAGCCGGCAATGGTCTGACGGAGTCCGTTTACGCCGAGCTCGAACGCGCCCTGGGCGACCACGAATTGATCAAGGTCAAACTGGCTGTAGGCTCGCGCGAAGGTCGCGCCGCGGTCGCGAAAGAGATATGTGATCGCACCGGCGCACAACTGGTCCAGAGCATAGGCAACGTCGTGGTCATCCTGCGGCGAACCGCCTCCCCGGACCCCCGCCTTTCCAACCTCATACGCCCCCTGTAACAGGCCAACGGGTTCGAATCGTCTCGGGCCGCTTTTCAGGCCGGCTCACTCTCCGCTACACTGGCCACATCACTCCAGCGGGGCACCACAGGATGGGCGAACTCCTCGAATTCCCTTCAAAGCAGGCCCAGGGCCTGGCCTACCTTGACCGGGAACTACGCTCCCTGCTGGCAGCACGCGGCGCCGACGAGCGCCTGATCGACTTCGCCGTCAGCCAGCTGACGCGGACATACGCCCAGCTCAGCGAATCCGAGCAGTACAGCTTCAGCGTGGAACTACCCGACTCGATCGATGCCCGCGACAAAGAGGCCCTGCGCCTGCAGATTACCGAGGGGCTGGAGGGCATTCGCAGGGAAAATCACGCCATGATGGTCCAGCTGATTGCCCGCCTGGTGCTGGCCGAGCTGCGCCTGTTCCAACATGAACGGGCTGACTGATAACGGCGCCGGGCTAGGTGAACAGGGCCGCCAGGTGATAGATCGCCAGGGCAGCGGCATAGGCCAGTAACAGGTAACCCACGAACAGCTTGATCGCCAGGGCACCGGAACCGCTCTCCTTGGACAGGATGGCAACGGTCGAAACACACTGCAGGGCGATGGCAAAGAACACCAGCAACGCCAGCCCGGACCCTATCGCAAGGTCACTGGACTGTATCTGCTGCACCAGCGGCGTCATGTTTTCATCTGCCGCCTCAATCCCGAAAATGGTACCCAGCGTACCGACAAAGACTTCCCGCGCCAAAAACGAAGTAAGAATCGCCACGGCATATCGCCAATCCAGACCCAGCGGAGAAAACAGGGGCTCAACAATCCGGCCCAGATAGCCCAGCCAGGAACTCCCCAGGTCAGTGCCGTAGTTGGGGAAATACCCCAGTACCCAGATGACGACGGTTACGGTGAAAATGATTTTGCCCGCTTTGGTGACAAAATGTTTGGAGCGGCTCCAGGAATTGCGCAGCAAGGGGATCAAACCGGGCACCCGGTACGGCGGCAGCTCCAACACAAAAGGCAGGTCCGTGTAATGGTCCTTGCTGGTTCGCGATATCAACCCTGTTACCAGCAGCGCGCAAAACATGCCGAAAAAATAGATAGCGAACATCGCAAGCCCCTGCCATCCCACCAGCCCACCCAGCGCGGTCCCGGCGGGGATAAAGGCTGCAATCAGCAGGGTATATACCGGCAGCCTGGCCGAGCACGGCATCAGGGGAATGGCCATATAGGTCAGCAGGCGTTTGCGCGGCGAGTCGATCGCCCTGGCCGCATAGATACCGGGAATGGCGCAGGCCACCCCGGACAGCATGGGGATAAAACTCTTGCCGGTAAGCCCGAACATGCGCAGTGGCTTGTGGCAGATCAGCGCTGCACGCGCCATGTACCCGGAATCCTCCAGCAGACCTATGACAAAGGTCAGCACAAAAATCTGCGGCACGAACACCAGGAAAGCACCGATACCGCCGAACAGGGCATCCGAGGTGAAGTCCCTGGCTACAGGGCTGCCAATCATCGGCACCACCAGGTCTGCTATGGCGCCAAGGCCCGATTCCACCGCGTCCATAGCCGGCGCGGACCAGGTAAAAATAGACTGGAACAAGAGGTACATGATCGCAAAAAATGCGAATCCGCCGGTAACTGAATGAAGAAAGAAACTGTCCAGCCGTGTCTGGGTGCGCACCAGCACATCGCCCTTGGGACCATAGCGGCGGGCCAGCTGGTGCGCGGTTCCACGCAATAGTACGTCCGGCGCATCCAGCAAGTGGGCACGGGGAGGCTGGACCGCCCGCTCACGCACGGCCTGCACCTCCCGAATAACTTCATCAACGCCCTTCCCGGTGCGGGCAGACACCGGTAGCACCCTGGTATGCAATGCGGCCCCAAGCTCCTCAACATCCAACGCCAGGCCATGGCCCTCGAGGACGTCGATCAAGTTGGCCAGTACGGTGACCGGTTTACCATGTCGCTCGCAGTCGCGAATAACCTGCAGGGTAAAATACAGGCTTTTTTCCAGCCGGGTAGCATCGATCAGGCACAGAACCTGCTCTACCTCAGGGTCCTGCAAGGCGCTGTGAAAGTGCTCCACGGCCACCTTTTCTTCAGCCGAGATAGCCTGCAGCGAGTAGGTGCCGGGGAAATCCACCAGCACCGTGTCGGCCAGGGATCGCATTTTGCCGGTGCCGACATCCACGGTAATCCCGGGGAAGTTGGCGACTTTATGGTGCAGGCCGGTCAGGCGATTAAACAGCAGGCTCTTGCCCGAGTTGGGGCTGCCGATAAGAACAATTTTAGGCATTGTGATCGATCAGCCGGACCTGGATATGATCCGCCACCTCCTCATCGAGGGAAAAGATCGTATTGCTGACGCGGTATACCTTGGGAGCCCCGAACGCCACAGCCTGGACACAGGCGACGGTTTCACCGGGGTGGAAGCCGAATTCCATCATGCGTATCCGGTAGTTATCGGGCAACGCCTGGTCATAGCCCAGGATCTCACAGCGATCGCCGGCTTTCAGGGTCCACAGGGAGAGGTTCATCGCTTCTGGAAATACCGTCTTTGATGGCGCATGGTTGGAGGCGGCAATAGTATCCTAAATGAGAATTATTTGCATAGAGCGCCAACATAGCCTGCGACGGATGCCGCTCAGATATGCTGCACCTGGTCGATCTCGTACTCGATATCCCCTCCGGGCGCCTTGACCACCACGACGTCCCCCTCTTCCTTACCTATCAGGGCGCGGGCGATGGGTGAGCCTACCGATATAAGGTTTTGTTTCACGTCGGCCTCGTCCTCCCCGACGATACGGTAGGTGACCGTCTCATCGGTATCGAGATTGATCAGGTCGATGGTCGTGCCGAAAATGACTTTTCCAGTCTTGGGGATGGCCGTCACATCAATAACCTGGGCGTTTCCCAGTTTGCCTTCGATCTCCATGATGCGACCCTCGGTAAAGCTCTGCTGCTCCCGGGCGGCGTGGTATTCGGCGTTTTCTTTCAGGTCACCGTGGGCCCGTGCTTCTGCGATCGCATCGGCAATCCTGGGCCGGTCCACGCGCTTCAGGTGTTCCAGCTCGTCTCGCAGACTGGCCTCGCCGGATACGGTCATCGGGTACTTGTTCATGCCACTATGCTCCTGTGCAGGTCCTGCAGGCGTCGGACCTTCCGGTCTCCTTCCTGCTGCAGCGACATGGCTATCGCCTCCGCCGCCGCTAGGGTCGTAGTATAAAACACCCGGTGCGATTCCGCGGTGGCGCGGATGGCTGCCGAATCGGCGATTGCACGACGCCCCTCTGTGGTATTGATGATGATGTCCGCCTCGTCGTTTTTGATCATGTCAACGATATGCGGCCGCCCCTCAAGCACCTTGCTGATCCTGCGCACCGTCATACCCGCCGCTTCCAGCGCATCGGCGGTGCCGGCGGTCGCCGCCAGGGCAAACCCGAGGCTGACCATATCGCGGGCGACTTTGACCACACCGGGTTTATCGACGTCACGCACACTGATCAGCACTGTACCGCCGGTGGGCGGGGCATGACCGCCCGCCAACTGGGCCTTGGCAAAAGCGCCGGCAAAGGTATCGCCCGTGCCCATGACCTCGCCGGTAGAACGCATTTCCGGTCCCAGGATGGGGTCGACGCCGGGAAACTTGTTAAACGGCAGCACCGCTTCCTTCACGCTGTAGTAAGGAGGCACGACCTCTTGGGTAAAACCCTGGTCGGCCAGGCTCTGTCCGACCATGCAGCGCGCCGCCACCTTGGCCAGCGACACCCCGATACACTTCGATACGAAGGGCACTGTGCGGGAGGCGCGCGGATTGACCTCGATCACGTAGGTCTCGCCATCCTGCCAGGCCAGCTGCACGTTCATCAGACCGACAACGCCCAGTTCCAGGGCCATCTGCCGGACCTGCTCGCGCATTTCATCCTGCACGGCAGCGTCCAGGCTGTAGGGCGGCAGTGAGCAGGCAGAGTCGCCTGAATGCACCCCCGCCTGCTCGATATGCTGCATGATGGCCCCGATGACCACCTGTTTGCCATCGCTCACCGCGTCGATATCGACTTCAATCGCGGCACTGAGAAAACGGTCCAGCAATACCGGCGAATCATCCGAGACCTTCACCGCGTCGCGCATATAGCGCAACAGGTCTTCCTCGCGGTAGACAATTTCCATCGCCCGCCCACCCAGTACATAGGACGGCCGCACCACCAGGGGATAGCCGATTTTGCTGGCCGCCTCTATCGCGGCGTCAACGCTGCGCACCGTAGTGTTGTCCGGCTGGCGCAGGCCCAGCTTCTGGATCATCTGCTGGAAACGCTCCCGGTCTTCAGCCCGGTCAATCGCGTCCGGCGTGGTGCCGACAATGGGCACACCCTGCGCCTCAAGTGCACGGGCCAGTTTCAGCGGGGTCTGGCCCCCGAACTGCACGATTACGCCCTTGGGCTTCTCAAGGTCGACAATCTCCAGCACATCCTCCAGGGTAACCGGTTCAAAATACAGGCGGTCGGAGGTGTCATAGTCGGTGGAAACGGTTTCAGGGTTACAGTTGATCATGATGGCCTCGTAGCCATCCTCGCGCATGGCCAGGGCGGCATGCACGCAGCAATAGTCGAACTCAATGCCCTGGCCGATACGGTTTGGACCACCCCCGATCACCAGGATCTTGTCACGCTCGCTGGGCGCCGCTTCGCACTCCTGCTCATAGGTGGAGTACATATACGCGGTGGCAGAGGCGAACTCGGCGGCGCAGGTGTCGACCCGTTTGTAGACCGGCCGCACATCGAGGCTGTGCCGATGTGCCCGGATATTCGTTTCGGACTCGGCCAACAACACCGCCAGGCGCTCATCGGAAAATCCCTTGCGCTTGAGGGCGTACATCTGGCGGTAATCAATATCGGTCAGATTGACGCTCTTCAGGCTGTCTTCGGTGGCAACCAGGTCCTCGATCTGCACCAGGAACCAGGGGTCTATCCCGGAGTAGCGATAGATATCCTCCATTGGCATCCCTGCTCTGAATGCATCAGCGACATACCAGATACGCTCCGGGCGCGGGTTGGACAACTCCGACACCAGGGTCTCATTTGCATCTGGACTGTCGACGTCAATCATGTGCTCAAAGCCCGCTGAGCCCACCTCGAGGCCCCGCAACGCTTTTTGCAGGGACTCCTGGAATGTGCGGCCGATGGCCATGACCTCCCCCACTGACTTCATCTGGGTGGTCAGGCGCGAGTCAGCCGTGGCGAATTTTTCGAAAGCGAAGCGTGGAATCTTGGTAACGACGTAGTCGATAGACGGTTCAAAGGACGCCGGGGTCGCGCCACCGGTGATCTCGTTCTGCAATTCATCCAATGTGAAACCAACGGCAAGCTTGGCCGCCACCTTGGCAATCGGGAAGCCGGTCGCCTTGGATGCCAGGGCGGAGGAGCGCGATACGCGCGGGTTCATTTCGATGATCACCAGGCGGCCGGTCTTGGGGTCCTGCCCGAACTGCACATTGGATCCGCCGGTTTCCACCCCGATCTCGCGCAGCACCGCCAGCGAGGCGTTGCGCATGATCTGGTATTCCTTGTCTGTCAGGGTCTGGGCTGGGGCAACCGTAATCGAGTCGCCGGTATGCACACCCATGGCGTCAAAATTCTCAATGGAGCAGACAATGATGCAGTTGTCATTTTTGTCCCGAACAACCTCCATCTCAAACTCTTTCCAGCCGATCAGGGATTCGTCAATCAACAGTTCATTGGTCGGGGACAGGTCCAGACCGCGGACACAGATGTTCTCAAACTCATCCCGGTTGTAGGCGATACCGCCGCCCGAGCCGCCCATTGTGAAGGAGGGTCGGATGATGCACGGGAAGCCAATCTGGTCCAGCACCTGGAAAGACTCTTCCAGACTGTGCGCAAACGCGGCCCGCGGTGTCTCCAACCCGATACGCTTCATGGCCTGGTCGAATAACTGGCGATCTTCGGCCATATCAATGGCCTCCTTGGTCGCGCCGATCATCTCCACACCGTGCGCTTCCAATACACCTTCGCGCGCCAGGTCCAGGGCGCAGTTGAGTGCCGTTTGCCCGCCCATGGTCGGCAGCAGTGCATCGGGCTTCTCCGCCTCGATAATCCGGGCAACGGTGCGCCACTCGATAGGTTCGATATAGGTTGCATCGGCCATCGAGGGGTCAGTCATGATTGTGGCCGGATTGGAGTTCACCAGGATCACCCGGAAACCCTCTTCCCGCAGGGCCTTACAGGCCTGCGCGCCGGAGTAGTCAAATTCACAGGCCTGGCCGATTATGATCGGACCGGCACCGAGAATCAGGATGCTTTGGATGTCAGTTCTCTTAGGCATACGGAGTCAGCTTTTTCCTTGGGTGCGGCTATCGGCGCGGGCTTCGATCAGCTCGATAAAATGATCAAACAGCGGCGCTGCATCGTGCGGCCCCGGGCTGGCCTCAGGGTGACCCTGGAAGCTGAACGCGGCCTTGTCAGTGCGGTGAATACCCTGCAGCGAACTGTCGAACAGGGACTTATGGGTAATTCGCAAGTTGGCGGGCAGTTTGCTCTCATCGACCGCAAACCCGTGATTCTGGCTGGAGATAAGGACAGTACCGTCATCCAGGTTCTGTACCGGGTGGTTGGCGCCGTGGTGTCCGAACTTCATTTTCATCGTGGTGGCACCACTGGCCAGTCCCAGTAACTGGTGGCCAAGGCAGATACCGAATACAGGCGTATCGGTCTCCAGGATAGCTGTAATCGCCTCTATCGCGTAGTCACAGGGTTCCGGATCGCCGGGGCCGTTGGACAGAAAAACACCATCGGGGTTCATGGCCAGCACCTCCGCGGCAGGTGTTTGCGCCGGCACCACCGTCAGTCGACAGCCCCGGTCTACCAGCATCCTGAGGATATTGCGCTTGACGCCGAAATCGTAGGCCACCACGTGCCAGGGGAGTTCCTCGGCCGGTCTGGCGCTGTATCCCGACCCGAATACCCAACTGCCTTCGACCCAGCTGTAGGCCTTGGCCACTGATACTTCCCGGGCAAGGTCCATGCCCTTCAACCCGGCGAATCCGCGGGCCTGTGCCAGCGCACTGGCCTGGTCCACGCTCTCCCCCGCCATGATGCAGCCATTGAGCGCACCCTTGTCGCGAAGGATACGGGTGAGGCGGCGGGTATCGATATCCGCTATCGCAACGATACCGCGCTGCTGCAGATACTGCTGCAAACCCTGTTCATTGCGGTAATTGCTGGCAAGCAGTGGCAGGTCCCTGATCACGAGTCCCGCAGCCCACACCGCTGTCGATTCTTCGTCCTCAGCGTTGGTGCCGGTGTTGCCGATATGGGGATAAGTGAGGGTGACGATCTGGCGCGCGTAGGAGGGATCGGTAAGAATTTCCTGATAGCCGGTCATGGCGGTATTGAAAACAACTTCGCCAACCGATAGTCCTTCGGCCCCAATTGCGAGACCTTCGAATACGCTCCCGTCTTCAAGCGCCAGAATGGCCGGACTGGACAAGCAAACCTCCAAATTTCAGCGGAATAACGTTGGCTGCGCGCGCTCGCAAAAAGGCGAGATGGGAAACCGCATCTCGCCTTGTCACATAAATTCAGCTCTGGTTATTCTCAGGGATACACGGTGCCCGCTGCGCTGATCGGGCGTGTGAAATCTGGCGTCAGATTGTAGGGGATGAGCCCTGGAGTGTCCATACTGGCGGGCGATTGCTTTGCGCCCATTTATCCCTATCATGCTTACACCTGCTGTAGAAAAAGCCTGCCAGAGCCCTCAAAAGGCCCCCCAATCCGCCGCATGGACAGCACCGTGCGGCAACGGAGATAGCAACCGTGCCGGATCCCCTGAGCCGCCGCCAGCTCACTGTTCTGATCGTCGCCCTGATGACCACGGCGATCGGGCAGTCACTGGTGTTCGCGATACTGGCGCCACTGGGGCGTGAGGTCGCGCTGGGCGAACTGCAAATTACGTCCATCATCGCAATTTCTGCGCTCGTATTCGGCGTTGCGGCCCCCGCGTGGGGCAGGCTGAGCGACCGTGTCGGCCGCAAGCCGATCATAATTACGGGACTGATCGGCTATACCCTGGGCACCCTGGCCTTCACCAGCGTCTTTTATGCGGGCCTTACCGGCCTCCTGGGTGGCGCGGCGCTGTACGGGGTTCTGCTGCTGGCCCGATGCAGTCAATCAGTCATTATGTCGGCCACCAATCCTGCCAGTACTGCCTATGCCGCCGACCACACCTCCCGCGAGCAGCGCACGGCGACTATGGCGCGCCTGGGCACGGCCAACAGTATGGGTACGATACTGGGCCCCGCTGTCAGCGGCGCGCTGGCTACCTTCGGCCTGTTGGCGCCGCTGTATTTTGCCGCTGTGATAGCGGCCCTGGCTGCACTGCTGGTCTGGCGTCAACTGCCGGTCATCCGGGAACAGGATCGCACCAATCGCAAAATAACCCGTCGACTTCGCTTCACTGATCGGCGCATTTTGATGTTCCTGACCACTGCGGTGGGCCTGTTTGTCGGCTTTTCGGGAATACAGCAGACCCTGGGCTTCCAGTTGCAGGACAAATTGGGGCTGAACGGAATTGAGACAGCGCAAATGACCGGGGCAGCGCTCATGGTGTCTGCTGCCTTCACGTTTTTGATCCAGGTCACCGTGATGCAGCGCATGACACTCAGGGCCAGCCTGTTTATCCGCCTGGGCCTGTTATCGCTGTTCATCGGTGCGATTGTTATCGCAAGCTTTAACACGTTCGCCGTACTGGCTGCCGGGATGGCATTCATGGGTACGGGTCTGGGCCTGTGCATGCCCGCTATCGCGGCGGGCGCATCCCTGGCTGTCAGCCCGTCAGAGCAGGGTGCCGCCGCCGGCCTGGTCAGTGCCTGCCCGGCCATCGGATTTGTTGCCGGACCCGTGAGCGCAGGCGCGCTCTACCAGATTCACAGCTCGCTCGCGCCCCTGTTCAGTGCGGCCATATTCCTGACAGTTCTGCTTGTCCTGATATGGCACGAGCACCGCTACAGGGCCTGCAAATAGACGCGCGATTGTAGTACCCTGAAACCCCTTTCGATCAGATGGCCCGATGCGTACCTATTTTTTCCTGCTGGCTTTTCTCGCCCCCGGATTCACCAGTGCAGCAACCTTCGACATGCCCTTGCCCGAGTTCGACATCATCGGCGCCATTCACGTGGTGGAGGCCGCCCATGAGGACACGCTGCTGGATATCGCGCGCCGCTACGACATAGGGCAGGAGCAGATAGTAAGGGCAAACCCGGATGTCGATCGCTGGCTGCCAGGCGAGGGCACGAAGGTTATTATCCCTACCCGCTATATTTTGCCCAGTGCGCCGCGCCAGGGCCTGGTGCTAAACGTGCCGGAAATGCGTCTCTACTACTATCCAAAGCCAAAAGCCGGGGAGGAGCCCATCGTGCAGACCTACCCGGTCGGCATAGGGCGGCAGGACTGGGGCACGCCCCTGGGCCTGACCCGGGTGGTAGGCAAGGAGAAGTATCCCACCTGGACCCCTCCGGCCTCCATCCGCAAGGAGCATGAAGAACGCGGTGACCCTCTACCAAGAGTGGTACCGGCCGGCCCTGACAACCCCCTTGGCGACTACAAAATGCGTCTAGGCATCGGCGGCGGAAATTATCTTATTCACGGCACCAATAAGGCATTCGGGGTAGGCATGCGCGCATCACATGGCTGTATCAGGATGATGCCGGAGGACATTGAATACCTGTACCCGCAAATCCCGGTCGGCACCCCGGTAAGGATTGTCAGCGAGCCGGCCAAGGTGGGCTGGTTTGGTGGAAAGTTGTACCTGGAGATTCACGAGCCGCTGGAAGAAGATGAGCTAGGCCATGCGGAGCTGCGCAACACTGCTTTCAAACTTGTGGATGCGGTCGCGGCCAGCCGCCTGGTAGAGCTGGATGAAGAGGCTATCGAACGAGCGATCCAGGAACAGACCGGCATGCCTGTCGCGATCTCAAAGAACATTTAACACAGGACTGTAATTCAACAGTCGTGCCTGGCAACTGCCAGTTCATCCGGCGGTCCCGGACGGGAACATATTTCGCTAATGAGCCGGGCGGCCCGGCAAAGTACGATAGGCAAAAAAAAGCCGCGATCAATAATCGCGGCTTTTTTGAAGCAGATTGAACTTACTTCATCATTGACTGCTTGAACATGCGATCCAGCTTTTCGTTGGTCATGTTAGCAGCGTCACGTGCCTGCTCAGCAGCAGTCTTGGCAGCAGCAGCGTCGCGCTTGGCAGCAGCAGCGTCAGTAGCAGCCTGGTTTGAAGTGGTGCGTACCTTGTCTACTTCTGCACGCAGCTCGTCCAGGTCGCCATTGGTGGCACAACCAGTCAAACCTGCCAGAGCCACAACCATGGTGCCAGTTGCCAAAGTCTTGTAGATATTGCGCATTACGTTTCTCCTTATACCCAAAAAAAAAGGCCTTCGCCTGTTTAAGCGTCCCGAACCTATGGCTTCAATCATCCAGAAAGAGACCAACAGGTCAGTCACCCAATATAGAGGTGGGCGCCTATAAACGCGTACGACCCCCTACCGGTGCATATTCTCTTGGATACAATCACTGTTCGCAAGCGATTATTTTACCCGATGAATATCCCGTTCAGGGCTTTTCGACCTACCTGACGCTCACTCGGGTGCCTACATCGACCCAGCTGGAGAGCTCCTCTATCTGTTCGTTGGTCACGGCAATGCAACCATCGGTCCAGTTTACACGCCCGTGGATTTTTGTACTGCCATCGCCTACGCCATGAATACCCAGGTAGCCCCCAAGCCCTGTGTCCTGGGGAGGCGGCTCGCCGCCAAGCCAGGCATTGCTGACCGAGATATATTCCTCCAGGCCTATCCGGCCATCTTGCAGGGCGCGCCGCGCATGATCCATGGTGGGGTAATCGAAGGCCATAAACAGGCGAAAACGGCTGCGGGGATTGATGCCGCTGATCCTGAAGTCGCCCAGCGGGGTTGTCTGGTCACTGACCCGCCGGGCCAATGATGGTCCGTTGCTGCCGATCGCGATATTGTCGTACTTGCGCAGCAAAGACTCACCCTGCATGACATTCAGCGTCAGCTTCCCGGTATCCACCAGCACCCAGATTTCGTTTGAATCAGACCCGAGTGCTGCAGGAGACAGGAACACCGACTGCGCCAGAAAAAGCAGGCCCAACAGCAGGGAACGGCAGGAAACAGAAAAATGAGCGCCCAAATCTATCATTTTCTTCACGGCTTGTAGTCCCGATATTATGCCTGAAGTGTACCGAACTACACCGGTTCATGTCACCGGTCAGGGCCCACCAACCGGTGAAAACAGACAAAAAATCACCCTTTTTATCGCAGCACCCAATCGTTCGGGCGCATCTTGCGAATACTATCCCGCCAGCCGCTCCAGCGCCGCTCGCAATGGACCGGGTATAGGTACCGCCTTATTGGCCGCACGATCTACAAACACGTGCACAAAATGACCGTGGGCAACCGCCTGATCGACCCCCGAGCGGAATATCCCCAGGCCGTACCGCACGGAGCTGGAGCCGAGACGGTCTACCCGCAGCCCGGCCTCTATGGGCTCAGGGTAGGTGATAGGGGCATGGTACTCACACCCTGAGCTGACCACGTAACCCACAATTGCGCCATCACTGATATCCAGGCCGCCCTCCTCGATCAGGTAGCGGTTAGCTGCCGTATCAAAATAGGAGTAGTAGGTGACATTGTTGACATGGCCATAGATATCGTTATCTGACCAGCGCGTTGAAATGGGATAGAAAATCCCGTAGTCCGCTCGTGACGGTATCGCAACCTTGCTCATGCGATCGGATACGCCGCCTGGTAGATGGCCAACGCATCCTCGTAGGCCACATCCCGCGGATTGTTCACCAGCAGTCGCTGCTGCAGCATGGCGTCCTCGGCGAGTAGTTCCAGTTTATTCTCGTCGACACCCGCTGCCTGCAGCGTCGCCGGCAGCGCAACGTCATCGATCAGCGAGCGCAGCGCGGCTATCATCGCGGCCGTTTTGGCTTCCGCACTCCCTGGTACCGGCGCACCTACCACGATATCGGCCAGTTCGGCGTACAACTCGGTGGCACTGGCGGCATTGAACTCCAGCACCGAGGGCAGTACCAGTGAATTGCTCAGGCCGTGCGGGATGTGGTAATGGCCTCCCAGCGGATAAGCCAGCGCGTGCACCGCCGCAACCGGTGCGTTGGCAAAAGCCTGGCCTGCCAGACACGCACCCAGCAGCATATTTTCCCGCGCCTCGCGATTCTTGCCGTCGTGCACGGCAGTGCGGATATTGCGCGCCAGCAGCTGCAGCGCCTGACGCGCCAGGTTATCGGAAATCGGGTTTTTCTGGTGCCGGGAAGTATAGGCCTCTATTGCGTGCACCATCGCATCCACACCGGTCATCGCGGTCACCGCGGACGGCAGGCCAAGTGTCAGGTCTGCATCCAGCACCGCCGCATCGGGCAGCAATACCGGAGAGGAAACCCCGGCCTTGGTGGTTTCGCCCGTGGTTATCACTGCCACCGGCGTGACCTCCGAGCCCGTGCCCGCGGTGGTCGGCACCAGCACCAGCGGCAGTCGGGTACCGTTCACATTGCCAACGCCATACAACTGGGAAAGGGCCTGCTGGCCGGCCAGTAAAACGGCAACGACCTTGGCCACATCCATTGAGCTGCCACCGCCAACGGCCAGCACGCCATCCACGCCCTGGCTGCGACCCAGGTCAGCTGCCGCCAGTACGGTGGCCTCCGGGGGATCCTCCCGCACCTGGTCAAACACAGCAGCCTCGACACCTGCACTTTCAAGCGCAGCCAGCACCGGCTGCACCAGGCCAATTGCCATTAGTCCGGGATCGGTTACCAGCAGCGGCCTGCTGATACCCAGCGACTGGCACTGGTCCGACAACTGCAATGCGCTGCCTGCGCCGCTGACAATCCGTCTTACCGTGTTGAACTCAAAACCCTGCATGGATCGATCTCCTGCTTGCCGTCACATGGTGATAATGACTTTGCCTCTTGCTCGTCGCTCGATCATACAGTTGTAGGCATCCTCATAATGCTCAAGCGGAAACACGTCGGTAACCACCGGGTTGAGCTTGCCGCTGGCGAACAGCTCCCACAACTCAGCGATATTTTGCAGGTGCACCTTGGGTTCCTCGCCGGTAAAGCGACCCCAGAATACGCCCACGATTGAGCACCCCTTGAGCAGGGTCAGGTTAAGCGGAATCTTGGGGATCGGACCGCTGGCAAAACCGATTACCAGGTAACGCCCGTTCCAACCCATGCTGCGCAGGGCAGGCTCGGCGTAGTCGCCCCCGACCGGGTCGTAAACGACATCGACACCCTTGCCACCGGTGAGCTCCTTGACGGCGTCCTTGAGTGACGTGGTGGTGTAGTTGATCACCTCATCGGCGCCCAGTTTCTTGCACAGCTCCAGCTTCTCCTCGGAGCTTGCCGCGGCAATCACCTTTGCCCCCATCAGTTTGCCCAGCTCAACAGCGGTAGTACCGACGCCACCCGCGGCGCCCAACACCAGCAGGGTTTCGCCCGGCTGGATATTGGCGCGCTGCTTGAGCGCGTAGTAGGACGTAAAATAGGTGATACTGACACCGGCCGCCTGTTCAAAGCTGAGCCCGTCGGGCATGGGAAACACGGCATTCTCATTGACGACTATGCGCTCGCAGAAAGCGCCCGTGCCGGCCGCGGAAATCACCTTGTCACCCGGCTTGTAGCGGGTGACCGCCGAGCCTACCGACTCGACTTCTCCCGAGCACTCATTGCCGGGAATGAAAGGCAGCTCCGGCTGGAACTGGTATTTGCCCTGGATAATAAGTACGTCAGGAAAGTTCAATCCCGCCGCTTTTACCTTGACCAGGACATCGTTCTCCCCTACTTCCGGCTCTGGCCAGTCATTCACCAATTCCAGCTTTTCCGGCAGGCCGTGTTCTCTACATACAACTGCTTTCATGATTTCTCCCGCGTGTCTCATGGTATCGCGATGCACAAAATGCGATGCATCCAAAAGAAAACAGCGCCCGCAGGCGCTGGTTTTCCGGAGGCGGCCTAGGCTACCTCAAATAGCCCGGCTGCGCCCATACCGCCGCCCACGCACATGGTGATAACCACGTACTTGACGCCGCGTCGCTTGCCTTCGATCAGCGCATGGCCAACCATGCGTGAGCCGCTCATGCCATAGGGATGACCGACGGATATAGCACCGCCATTGACGTTCAGCTTGTCATTGTCGATGCCCAGGGTGTCACGACAGTAAAGCACCTGCACCGCAAACGCCTCGTTGAGTTCCCACAGGCCGATGTCGTTCATCGTCAGACCATGCTGCTTGAGCAGTTTGGGTACGGCGAAGACCGGGCCGATGCCCATTTCATCCGGCGCGCAACCTGCCACTGCCATACCGCGGTAAATACCCAGAGGCTCCAGGCCCTCTTGCTGGGCTACCTTGGCATCCATGACCAGTTGGGCAGAGGAGCCGTCGGACAACTGGGATGCGTTACCGGCGGTGATGGTGCCACCCTCGATTACGGTCTTCAGGCCCTGCAGGCTTTCCAGCGTAGTGGCACGCAGGCCTTCATCGGCCGACACGGTACCTTCGGCCTCGGATGCATCACCGGTTTCCTTGTCCCAGACGGTGCGCTTGCAAGTAACCGGCACCAGTTCGTCGGCGAACTTGCCAGCCTCGTAAGCCGCCGCTGTGCGCTGCTGTGACTGCAGACCGTATTCATCCATGGCGTCACGCGAGATGTTGTAGCGCTTGGCAACCACCTCGGCCGTCTGCAGCATGGGCATAAAATAGTTGGGCTCGATGGCCAGCAGGTCCTCATCCACCATGCGATGCAGGTTCATGTGCTCATTCTGGACCAGGGATATTGAATCCAGTCCACCGCCAACCACGCAATCCATGCCGTCGTACATCACCTGCTTGGCCGCTGTCGCTACCGCCATCAGGCCGGAAGAACACTGGCGGTCAATGGACATACCGGATGTTGTGTTCGGCAGACCTGCGCGAATGGCGATCTGACGCGCCACGTTACTGCCGGTAGCGCCCTGCTGCAGGGCACAACCCATAATGACATCTTCAACCCGGGCCGGATCAATACCGGCGCGCTTCACCACTTCTGCAACGGAGGCCGCACCCAGGGTGGCACCGCTGAGATTATTGAAACCCCCGCGATACGCTTTGCCGATAGGGGTCCTTGCTGTTGACACAATTACTGCTTCTTTCATCACTGTTCTCCTTTGGTGCGACGCCGGATTCAGGGTAGCCGCGAGTTCATAATTAGCTCAGTTTGATACCGAGGCCATCAGCGGCCTTGCCGGTAAACTTGATGGTCTGCTCAAAGCCGGCCTGGGGTACTTTCTCGTTCTCTACCGCGGTAATCGCTGCCCAGTGAGCGGCGATCCCCTCGGGGGTCTGCTCTTCGGGTTTCAGCCAGGTGCCATCGGTTTCGACGATTTTGGCCACCGCGTAGGCACCAGCGCCGGCACACAGGATAGTGCGGTTGGGTGCATCTTCACTCACCAGGTAAAGGACAGCCGGGGTCACAGTCTCTGGTGACAACAGCTCAAATGCGCCCTCCGGAATAAGGCCCTCGGTCATGCGGGTACCGGCAGTGGGCGCCAGGGCATTGACACGGATGTCATACTTGGCACCCTCCTGCACCAGCGTGTTCATAAAGCCGATCACGCCCATCTTGGCAGAACCGTAGTTGCTCTGGCCGAAGTTGCCGTACAGGCCACTGGAGGACGTGGTCACGACGATCCGGCCATAGCCCTGCTCTCGCATAATGTCCCAACAGGCCTTGGTGCAGTTCACAGTACCCATCAGGTGTACGTCCAGCACCAGCTTGAAGTCATCCAGGGAACCTTTGGTGAAGCTCTTGTCGCGTAAAATACCCGCGTTATTGACCAGGATGTCGATACGGCCCCACTTCTCTATAGCCTGTTTGACCATGGCCGCCACTTCGTCGTAGTTGGCCACATTGGCGCCATTGGCGATGGCCTCACCACCCAGCGCCTCGATTTCAGCCACGACCGCCCGGGCCGCATCGCTGGAGCCACCGGTGCCGTCTTTCGCGCCACCCAGGTCGTTGATCACTACTTTAGCGCCGCGCTTGGCAAGCTCGATAGCATGGCTGCGGCCCAGGCCCTGGCCCGCACCGGTAACAATGGCAACCTTGCCGTCATAACGAATAGTCATTGTGTTGATTCCTCGTAAATTTCCTTGAGTTGATTTTCGGGCAACCGGCTCAGCCAGCTATGAACATATTCAGCCACTCGGCAACGAGGGCGGGAGTTGGTTCACCCTCGATCTCCACAGAAACCGACAGCTTGACCAGGAAGCGGTTATCATCCTTTTGATCCACACTGGCGATCGTGACATTAGCCCGAACCCGCTTTCCCGCCCGCACCGGTGCCAGAAAACGCACCTTGTCGAAGCCGTAATTGATTCCCATCACCAGGTTTTCCGGGTACACCCCACCTTGTTCCACCAGCTTGGGTAACAGCGACAGTGTGAGCAAGCCATGGGCAATGGTGCCGCCAAACGGTGTTTGAGCCGCTTTTTCCTCATCTATATGGATGAACTGGTGGTCTTCGGTGGTATCGGCGAACGCATTGATGCGGTCCTGGCTGACCTCGATCCAGGGACCGGGCTCAAACTGCGTGCCAACGGCGTTGACCATCTCTTCCTTGGGTACGACTTTTACTGCCATGGTGAGCTCCTGATTAGTGTTTGAAAGTGAATATACAAATAAAAGAATCGATCAAGTGTAGTTGAGTGGGCGAAATTCGCTTACGCCGGCACAGACAACAACGATGACAAGGCCTCCAGGCCATCGCCCAAACTGGCCCGAATCAGCCGTCCCGGAAGGTCGCGTTGACGTCCTTCTGATTGGCGTACTTGCGCAACTCGTTGCGCCCCACCACCATGCGGTGCACCTCGTCGGGGCCATCCGCCAGACGCAGCGTGCGCTGGGCCATGTACATGCCGGCCAGCGGTGTGTCCTGGGAAATACCCAGCGCGCCAAATATCTGGATCGCCTGGTCGACAATGCGGATAGACACATTCGGAACCACGGTCTTGATCATGGAAATCCAGACGCGGGCTTCCTTGGCATCTACATTGTCCATCATCCACGCGGTCTTGAGCGTGAGCAGGCGGGCCTGTTCAATATCCATCCTCGCCTGGGCTACGATATCGATATTGCCGCCAAGACGCGCCAGGGGCTTGCCGAACGCAACGCGAGATACCGCGCGCTCACACAGCAGCTGCAAGGCCTTTTCCGCGGCGCCGATAGCGCGCATGCAGTGGTGGATCCGGCCCGGCCCGAGGCGCCCCTGGGAGATCTCAAAGCCTCGGCCGGCTCCCAGGATCATGTTCTCCTTTGGTACGCGCACATTGGTGAATTTCTGGTGCATATGGCCGTGCGGTGCATCGTCCATGGCAAATACGTTCATGGGGCGGATGTTTTCAAAGCCAGCTGCGTCGGTGGGCACCAGAATCTGCGACTGCTGGACATGCTTGGCCGCATCCGGATCGGTTTTCACCATTACGATCATGATCTTGCAGCGGGGATCACCGGCACCCGATACGTAGTGCTTCTCGCCGTTAATGACCCACTCATCACCCTCCAGTACGGCTGAGGTACAGATATTGGTGGCGTCGGAGGACGCAACACCCGGCTCTGTCATCGCATAGGCTGAGCGGATCTCGCCATTCATAAGCGGCTCCAGCCATTGTTTCTTCTGGGCCTCGGTACCATATTTGTGCAGCACTTCCATGTTGCCCGTATCAGGGGCGGCGCAGTTGAACACTTCGGCGGCTATGTGGGACTTGCCCATCTCTTCCGCCAGGTAGGCATACTCGACCGTATTGAGACCGGAACCGGCCTCGCCATCGGTCAAAAAGAAGTTCCACAGACCACGGGACCGGGCTTTCTCCTTCAGGCCCTCCATGATTTCAACCTGCCGGTCGGTAAACTGCCAACGATCACCTACATCGATTTCGCTCAGGTACTCCTTCTCTACCGGGGCAATCTCCTGCTCCATAAAACTCCTGACATCGGCCAGTAGCGGGGCGATTTTTGCGCTTACTCCAAGATCCATTCTGTTCTCCTTCTATGCTGAGTGTTGGGATAGATGACGTATAAATTCAGGTCGTCTTGGCGCTGGCCAGCTCCGCCGCATAATCGGCCTTGAGCTGGCGTTTGAATATTTTTCCCGAGGCAATGCGTGGCAGCGCCTCATGGCGAAACCACAGGTGGGCAGGGATCTTAAAACTCGCCAGGTGTACGGCCAGGTACTCGCGCAGGGCCTCGGCGGTCAGGTCCGCGCCTTCGCGCAGCACCACGGCGGCGCCTACTATCTCGCCCAGTCGCTCATCGGGCAGGCCGAACACGGCGGCCTCACTGACAGCGGGATGGCTGTAGATAGCAGCTTCTACTTCGATGCAGCTGATATTCTCGCCACCGCGAATAATAATGTCCTTGATTCGGTCGACGATATAGAGAAAACCGTCCTCATCCATGTAGCCGACATCACCCGTGTGAAACCAGCCGTCAATAAAGGCCTCGGCGGTGGCCTCCGGCTTGTTCCAGTAACCCAGGACATTCGCCGGCGACTTGATGCAGACCTCACCGCGTTCACCGGTGGCAACGGCTCTGCCGTCATCGCCGAGAATCCTGAATTCGGTAACCGCCGGCACCGCGCGGCCGGTGCTGCGCGGGTTGGCAACATAGAATGCGCCAGCATTAACCGCGCCAAGCGCATTGGTCTCGGTCAATCCGTAGCCAATGCCCGGGGCGGCGCGCTTGAAGGTACCACTGATCTTGCCGACCTGGTCGGGTGGCCGCGCGGCACCGCCGGCCATGATATCCACCAGGGAGGAAATATCCCTGTCTGAAGCTTCCGCCGCCGCCTGCAACTCAGCAGACATGGTAGGCACACCGTTAAACCAGGTAATGCGCTCAGACTCGATCAGTCGCAGTGCCTCCTGCGGATCCCACTTGTGCATGATCACCAGCTTGCGCCCCACGATCACGGAAAGCATGAATGCGGAATGGCTGGCGGTACAGTGAAAGAGGGGAACCGTCAGCAGGCCCGCCGGTGGATATTTATTTGCCGGAGCGGTGTCGCCGGCCAGCATCTTGGTCGCCACTCCCATCAACATCCAGCTGTACAGCGCAGACAGTATTCCCCGGTGCGAGGACAGGGCGCCTTTCGGGTGCCCGGTGGAGCCAGAGGTATACATAATCGTGGCGTGATCGTCCGGCATTACCTCCACGGACGGCATGGGCTGCCCGGCAAACTCGGAGACCAGCGCTGCAAACGGGGTGTGCTCTACGGCCAGGCCATCACAGTCGTCTATGGAGACGATTTGCAGTCCGTGTTTGTCAGCGATCGGCAACAGTCGCTCTATCCTGTCACGGTCGGCGACCACCACCGTGGCACCACTGTCCTCGAATCCGTAATCCAGCTCCTCGGTGGTCCACCAGGCGTTCATGGGTACAGCTACCGCGCCGACAGAGGTCGCCGCGACAAAGGCCATCATCCACTGCGGGTTGTTGCGGCTGAGAATGGCAACCCGGTCACCCTTTTGCACGCCGTAACGGCCCACCAGGGCCGCCGCGAAGGCAGTACTGTGCTGGTAGGCCTGGCCATAGGTGTAGCGCTCATTCAGGTAGACGGCGAAGTCCTTGTCGCCCTGGCGTTGCATGTTGAGAAAATACTGCCCCAGGTTAGCCGGCATCTCGGTGTAATTGAGGTACTGGTATGCCCCGATGTCGATGGTCTCGACGGCAAAGGGCTGGCCGGGCGCGGTTAAGCTGGCGACTGCCTCGTCAAACTTGCGGACTTCTGCGCTCATTGTTGCTATGCAATCTCCCTCACGTAACCGCCACCCGCGCCGACTAAAACCCGTTCAGTAGGGCAAACCGGTCCAGGTGGTAGTTGTAATCACCGAAGGTATGTTGGGCTAACCGAGCACGCTTGATGAAGAAGCCGATCTCATACTCGTCCGTCATACCAATGCCGCCATGCATCTGGATCCCCTCGTTGCTGGCCCGCTGCGCGACTTCGCACAACTTGGCTTTGGCGGCACTGGCGATCAAAGCGAGATCAGCCTGGCCGTCATCGATCGCATGCAGGGCCTGCAATACGATAGAGCGGGCCAGCTCAAGCTCTGCGAACAGCTCCGCTGCACGGTGCTGCAGACCCTGAAACGTGCCAATAACCCGACCGAACTGCTTGCGTTCCTTGAGGTAGGCCACGGTACGCTCAAAGGCCTCGGACGACAAGCCCAGCAGCTCGGCTGCCAGGCCAATATTGGCAATGTCCAGCGTACGACTCAGCCCCGCCCAGGCCTCACCCTCGGCTCCCAGCAAGTTGGCGGCCGGGACACGCACATCGTTCAACGCCAGCGCGCCCGCGCTGCGTGAGTCAACCATACTGCGCCCGTCGACAGACAGTCCGTCCGCGCCGGCATCGACCAGGAACGCACTCAGTCCTGACTCGTCCCCGGCCTTACCGCCGGTGCGCGCAATGACAATAAAGGTCGCGGCGGAGGCTGCATCCAGCACCAGCACCTTGCTGCCATTGATCACGTAGCCATCGCCATCGCGCGCGGCGCTGCTCGCTGTCTGCAGCGGCGCGTGATGGTTGCCTTCCTGCAGTGCCAGCGTAACCAGCAATTCGCCCGAGGCTATCGCCGGCAGCATGCGCTGTTTCTGCTCCGGGTTTCCCAGTTCCGCGATCAGCGTCGCGGCAACGAGTACCGCAGATTGCAGGGGGCCTGTGCTTAGGTTGCGCCCCGCTTGCTCGAGCACAATGCCAAGCCCGGTGTAGCCATAGCCCAGGCCACCAAATTCCTCGGGAATTGCGATACCCGCCCAGCCCATTTCCGCCATTTCCTGCCATACATCGCTGGCGAAACCCTGCTCACTGCCGCTGTCACGCAGCTCGCGCAAGTGGGCTACCGTTGCCTTTTCCGACAAAAAGCCCGCTGCGGCTTCCTTAAGCATCACCTGTTCTTCATTCAATACCAGTGCCATGATTTTCTCTTCCTCGTCTGTTCGCCGCTCAGGCGTCGGGCAGCCCAAGCACGCGCTTGGAAATGATGTTCAATTGCACCTCCGTGGTGCCTCCCTCGATGGAGTTACCCTTCGAGCGCAACCAGTCACGGCAGACCGTGCCGCCGTCATAGGCGTCGCCGTCCCACCCCAGGGCAGGTTCTCCCAGCGCGGCCAGGTTCAGCTCATTGCGACGCTTGTTGAGCTCAGTACCGTAGTACTTGAATATGGATGACGCAGCGCCCAGGCCCTGGCCCGCTTTTGCCTCGTCTCCTACCCGCGCCATGGTTGCACCGAATACCAGGGTATCCAGCTGGTACTGGGCTATGTTCTGGCGCAGTATTCCGTTTGCCAGCCGGCCACTGGCATCGCCGCCTATGGTTTCCAACGCCATCTGCCCGACTGACTTTTTCGGCGCGGCCCCGAACCCGGAAATCATCTCGCGCTCATGGGTCAGCAGGTATTTGGCGATGGCCCAGCCCTTGCCTTCTTCACCGATAAGATTGGTTTTGTGGGCCTTCACATTGTCAAAAAATGTTTCGCAAAACGGCGATGAACCACTGATCAGCCTGATCGGGCGGGTGGTTACCCCGGGGCTCGCCATATCGAACAGGACAAAACTGATCCCCTCGTGCTTGCTACCGCTGTTGTCGGTGCGCACCAGGCAGAATATCCAGTCCGCCTTGTCGGCGTAACTGGTCCAGATCTTCTGGCCGTTGATAAGGTAATGGTCCCCCTTGTCCTCAGCCTTTGTCGCCAGACTCGCAAGGTCGGAACCGGCATTGGGCTCCGAGTAACCCTGGCACCAGCGGATCTCACCGCGAGCGATTTTGGGCAGGTGCTCGAGCTTTTGCTCCTCGGTGCCAAAATGCAGCAGTGCCGGGCCCAGCATGGAGATGCCAAAACTATCAAGCGAGCTGCGGGCGCTGATCCGGCCCATTTCCTGCCTGAGGATTTTCACTTCTTCCTTACTCAAACCGCCACCACCATATTCTTTAGGCCAGTGGGGAACGGTCCAGCCGCGCGCGGCCATGCGGTCGCACCAGACTTTCTGGTCCGGGTGATCTATTTCCGGGTTGCGACCGCCGTTATACAGGTCGTCAAAGCCCTTGGCGGGAGTTCGCATGCTGGCGGGACAGTTCTCTTCCAGCCAGGTTCGCGTTTCCTGGCGGAATTGTTCAAGGTCGCTCACGGGATTGCCTCATTGTTTGCTGCAGGACACTGGCCGCCGGACACGCGTCCGGCAGATTTGCTCCTGAATTATAGACACGGGGCTACCACGGCAGCGTGGGGACCCCAAAACCGGATTTGAACATACAGTATGTTTTGCTTTCACTCAAGTATCTTCTACAGGATTGCCCGCTTCCAGACCTGGACAGGCCACAACTGATGACGCCTGCTGCCTTGCGACCACGCCTGCCGAATATGCTAGGCTGCGAGTCTTCACTGTCACGGCAAGCACAATAATTAAAGTAAAGAGATGACTGGACTATGAGCATGAGCAAAAAACTTGGCGCAGAATTTATCGGCACTTTCTGGCTGGTGCTGGGCGGCTGCGGCGCGGCAGTGCTGGCGGCGGCGTTCCCCGATGTCGGTATCGGCCTGCTCGGGGTCTCCCTGGCGTTCGGCCTGACCGTATTGACCATGGCGTTTGCCATAGGACACATCTCCGGGTGCCACCTCAATCCGGCGGTATCCGTTGGCCTGATGATAGGCGGCCGGTTTCCCGCAAAAGAGCTGGTGCCGTACGTCATTGCCCAGGTATTGGGCGGTATTGCCGGCGGTGCAGTGCTCTATGTTATCGCCTCGGGTACCTTCGGCCCGAATCCCGGCTTTGAAACAGCCGGCTTTGCGTCCAACGGCTTTGGCGAGCACTCCCCGGGCGGCTACAACCTCACATCGGCCCTGGTGTGTGAGGTGGTCATGACGTTTATGTTCCTGATCATCATCCTCGGCGCCACTGACAAGCGAGCGCCCGTCGGGCTGGCCCCGGTGGCGATTGGTCTGGGGCTCACCCTGATTCACCTGATCAGCATCCCGGTGACAAACACATCAGTCAACCCGGCGCGCAGCACCGGCGTGGCACTGATAGAAGGCGGCTGGGCCATATCCCAGCTGTGGCTATTCTGGCTTGCACCCATCGTGGGCGCCACATTGGCCGGGCTGGTCTATAACTGGCTGGGACGGGAGGACTGACCCTCCCACCCGATCGAGCGGCCACCCGGCCGCCTGGTCAACCCTGTAGCGAGCCCCCCTGCGACAACATGCCACACGCCGCGATACGGCGGTCTTTATATAATGCGCCCGATTTTCAAAGCCATATCGGGAACGCCTCATGCACAATCACCGCCTCTACCTGCTTATTGCCACCAGCCTGCTCGCTCTGCCCGCCCGCGCCGACCTGCTGGAAGAACTGGTGGTGACCGCGACCCATTCGACCCGAACAATCGATGTCACCAATGCGCTGGTCATATCACCCGACGCGGCCCAGCTGCTTAAGGAAGCGCCAGGCGCCAACGTCAACAGCAACGGCCCTTTAACCGGGATTCCGCAGTATCGCGGCATGTACGGCCCACGCATAGCGACCGCCATCGACGGCAACCAGCTGGCGCCCTCGGGGCCCAACTGGATGGACCCGCCCATTTCCTACGTGGTGGGCAGCCAGCTGGAGTCGCTGGAAGTCTATCGCGGCATTGTTCCGGTAAGCGTCGCCCAGGAGGCGATCGGGGGCGCAATCGATGCACGGATCAACAAGGGCAATTTCGGCAGTAACAGCGATTTCCACCTCAACGGCCGGGTCATGAGCAGCGGCCAGTCTGTCAATGAGGGCTACAACCTCAATACCAACCTGTACGCCAGCAATGATCAACACCGGCTCAAAGTCGCAGCGCTGACAGAAAAAGGGGATGACGCGGATTTCCCGGGGGGCAAGATCATACCGACAGAGTACCAGCGCGATCGGTACGACCTGGGATACGGTTTTCGCAGCGGCGCCCACACCCTGCAGCTGGACTACGGCAACAATGACACGGGTGACACGGGCACGCCCGCATTGCCTATGGACATCCGCTATATTCGCGGCGACCTGTATAACCTGGGCTATCATTTCGAGGCGACTGATGATGACTCAATCGACCTGGCGGTTTACGGCAGCGAGCTGCGCCATCGCATGGACAACTACGGATTGCGCCAGGCGCCCTCCCAGGCAGCGCGGTGGCGCCGCAATACCGCCAAGAGCGATAACATCGGTTTCCGTCTGCAAGGCAGGCTGCAGGATGACACCGGTACCTGGCAGGTAGGCGCAGACGGCTTTGATTCAAGCCATGACTCGGACATCGACAATCCCAACAACCCGATGTTTTTCGTAACCAATTTCAACTCCGCTGAACGCGAGGTCCTGGGCCTCTTTATACAGCGACAGCACAAGCTCGGAGACCGATGGCAAGGCGAGCTCGGGTTGCGCTATAACCGGGTCACTATGGATGCGGGCAAAGTGGATGGCACACCCGCCCAAATGATGATGCCGGCCCAGATGCTGCGCGACAATTTCAACAATGCCCAGCGCGACCAGACCGACGACAACATCGACCTGGTCGCAAAGGCCTGGTTCAAATCCAGCGAAAACAGCAGCTGGTACCTAGGCCTGGCTCGCAAAAACCGCTCCCCAAGCTATCAGGAGCGCTACCTGTGGTTGCCCCTGGAAGCAACCGGGGGTCTTGCTGATGGCAATAACTATACGGGCAATATCAAGCTTCGCCCGGAAACCTCCAACCAGGTGGAGTTCGGCCTGGACTTCAGCAATGATAGGCTGACCCTGTCGCCCCGCCTTTTCTACAGCAAGGTCGACGACTACATACAGGGCACCCCCAGTACGTATGCGCCAGCGCTCATGTTCGTGAACATGATGAACATGAACAATGACACCAATAACCCACCCCCCCTGCAGTTCAACAATGTCGAGGCGAAACTGTACGGCTTCGACATGGACTGGGCCCTGCAGCTGGGAAGGCACTGGGCGCTGTCAGGCATCGTCAATTACGTACGCGGCGAACGCGATGACATCAACGATAACCTCTTCCGGATCGCACCGCCCAATGCCACCGTGCGCCTGGGTTACGCCCGACATAGCTGGAGCGCACAAGTCGAGGGTGTTGTTTACGACAGCCAGAACAAGGTCAGCGAAACCAACCGGGAGCAGGACACCTCCAGCTACGGGGTGGTCAACCTCAGCGCCACCTGGCAGGCAACCAGTGCCCTGCAACTGGCGGCCGGCGTCGACAACCTGTTTGATCGCGAGTATCGCGACCACCTGAGCGGTTACAACCGCGCCGCCAACCCCGATATCGCCAAAGGGGAGCGTTTGCCAGGCTATGGTGTCAACGCCTTTGCCCGGCTGATGTACGAATTCTGACCAGTCAATCTGCCCCGGCCGGCGGCCGAAATACGCCCGGAACAGCAATACATCTTACCTGTAGCTAATATCGACCCGACTGTCCGCATCCTGACTATAATAAGCGAGGCAGACTACCCGGAGTGACCAGCTAATGATAAGAATGGGCGGCACAGACGCGATGATGTTGTCCTACGAGACAGCCAGCGCCTATATGCATACGTTTAAGGTTGCGATTCTCGATCCATCCACAGATCCTGAGGGGTGGTCCTTTGAAAAGTTTCACGATGACTTTGCCAGCCGCATGCACCTGGTGCCCATGTTTCGCTGGAAACTTGCCCCATCACCCCTGGGTGTAAACCATCCCATGTGGGTGGACGACCCCAACTTCAATCTCGAATACCATGTGCGCAGGGTGGGCTGCCCCGCACCGGGCGACCACAAGGCCCTGTGCGAATTCATGTCATCGGTCTACGCCTACCAGATGGACCGCACCCGTCCGCTCTGGATGACCTGGGTCGTGGAGGGCTTGCAGGGCGGCAAGGTGGCCCTCGTTACGCTGTTACACCATGCCTATGTCGACGGCGTGGGCGCCGCGTTCAACCTGCAAAAGCTGTATCGCACGGAGCAGGGCTGGAAGCCGGAACCGGCACCCCCGTGGCATCCCAGGCCCTGGCCTTCCTGGGGCAAGCGACTGTGGTGGGGCACCCGCGACATGCCCAAGGTATTGGGTAAAAATTTGCCCCGGCTTATCGCCGGTATACGCAAGAAAAAAGCACTGGACCAACGGCTGGCCGCGGAGGGCAAGCAACCGCACCCATCCATGTCGATGATGCGCCGAACCCCTCTCAATGTATCGCTGTCCTATGGCCGCACCTTTGTCTGTGACAGTATGCCGCTGGTCAAATTCAAGCGCATAAGCAAGGGCTTCGGAGTCACCATCAACGATGTCTTTTTGTGCTGCGCCGCAGGCGTACTGCGCCGTTTGCTGCGGGACAAGCACTATGACCCCGACCAACACCCCCTGATCGCCGGCACGCCGTTCGCCGGGCCCAGGCCTGATGGCTGGCAGGGCCTGGGCAATTTCGCCACGGCGGATTATTGCTGGCTGCACTCCGAGATCGAGGATCCTGTCAAGCGACTCAGGGCCAGCCACCAGGCGGCGGTGGATATGAAAGAGCATATGAAGGCCACCATCGAGGCCGGCGCCGACCTGAGCGCTATTTTCCAGGTCTGCCCGCCCTGGATAATGGGAGCACTGCGCTGGTACATCAGGCGACAGGA
>Ga0316197_10000304_pt1 | contig 34868 bp, 29 predicted proteins | sample OudBiesiAoxic_MG_FD_204939 | JGI IMG/M metagenome (GOLD analysis project Ga0316197, IMG submission 204939) | Coastal sediment microbial communities from Oude Bieten Haven, Netherlands - site A oxic | ecosystem: Environmental > Aquatic > Marine > Coastal > Sediment | place: Netherlands... | reverse complement strand
GAGCGCCGACAGGAGAACGGCCAAACGCAACTGCCGCCGTGACGAGACTCGGGACACGAACGCGACCGGAACGACGGTCGCGATGCCTGCGTAGACCGTGTACGCAAGATCGCCGGTCGAAGCTGCCGTGAATCCGGCCATGGGAATGGCCAGCACCACTGCGGTCCGCGGGTCAAAGAGAATCGCTGCGAGGAACCCAATGGCCACCGCCGGCAGCAGGTATCCAAGAGAACGGTTCTCCGTTGCGATCAGCTCCGGAAGTCGAGACATGAGTGCCGACATCACGAGCAGAATTGCGAGCACGGCCATATGGCGGGGTTGTGTCCACTGTGCCGGCGCAATTCGCCAGAGGAAGAACGCCGCAAGCAAGACCGCAAGGACGCCAAGCAGCGCGATCGCCGTCCGGGGGGTTCCGCCCTCGGTCTCCGGCTGGTAGAGCCCGAGCTGCTGGATCGCCTGGAATTCGATGCTCGTGATCGGGTCGCCGACTTCAACGATGGTGTCACCCGCACGGTACGTGACGGTTACCGGTTCGACGGCCGCCGCCTCTTCTTCGCGAAGCGCCTCCGTGGCGTCGTTGTCGGCTCGGAGATTCGCCTGCAGACTGAAGCCGACGAGCTGGGCAATCGCCTCGCGAGCCATTGACTGCTCTTCGATCGGCAGACCGACGACGAAGAGCGGGGGACGGGTCAACGGATTCAGGTAGAGGTCCTGGCGTTCGGTGAGTTCAGACGGCTTGATGCCGGCCTGGAGCTCATCGTTCACCGTCTCGAGGCTCTTCTGCTCGACCGCCGGGAATACCGGAGACTCACCTTCCGCGACTCGATCGAGGTCGTTGTTGTAGAGCTCGACAAACGACGGAATGGAGGAGGTGAGCGTCGGATGAGCGATGCTCAGCAGCTCGATTTGCTCCTCCAACGTCCTGCGAGGAAGTGTTGTCGTCGTGGTCGTCGGAGGTTCAGTGGTCGTCGTCGTTGTTGAACTCGTGGTCTCGCCCGGCTCGGTCGAACTCGTTGTCTGCTCAACCGTGGTGCTGGTCGTCGACGACTCTTCTGGAGGGATCAGGGATTCGTCGATCGCAACATCTTTGAGATCCACGAAGAACGAATTCACCTCACGCAGGACGGTGAGCGTGGCATCGGTGTCGTCCGTGTACACGGTTTCGACGGACGCCCTGGCACGGTCCCGCTGGGCCTCCGTCGCCTCGACGTCTTCGATCGGATCCGTTGAACGGTTGGCAATAAACGTCTCGGGAGCCGGCTCGCCGATCGCCAGCTCGATTGGGACCGTTCCCCCGGGATCCCGCCCGGCTGAGAGGATCACCGCAACCAGCATGATCGTTATGAACAAGATGCCGGTGTTGATCAGCGCAGAACGGTTGACCCTCACGATCCGTTCTCCTCGAAGCGGCGGTAGGCCTCGACGATCGCGGCAACGATGCGGTGACGGACAACGTCTTTTGCGGTCAGTTCTTCAAACGCAATCCCCTCGATCCCGGCGAGCACACCGGCGACCATCTTCAGCCCCGATCCGCGCCCGTCGGAAAGATCGACCTGGGTGATGTCTCCGGTCACGACCATCTTCGAATTGAAGCCGAGTCGCGTGAGAAACATCTTCATTTGCTCGGGAGTGGTGTTCTGCGCCTCGTCGAGGACCACAAACGCGTCGTTCAACGTGCGGCCCCGCATGTAGGCGAGCGGGGCAATCTCGATCGTCCCCCGTTCCATGAGACGTGCGGTTTCCTCCGGTCCGAGCATCTCGTACAGGGCGTCGTAGAGCGGTCTGAGGTACGGGTCAACTTTGGCTGCGAGATCACCGGGAAGGAACCCGAGGCGCTCGCCCGCTTCAACCGCCGGCCGGCTGAGAATGATGCGCTTCACCGCCCCGGAGACCAGCGATTCGATGGCACAGGCCATGGCGAGATACGTCTTCCCGGTTCCGGCCGGCCCGATGCCGAACACCAGCGTGTTGTCCCTGATTGCATCCACGTACCGCTTCTGGCCGAAGGTCTTGGGACGCACGTGACGCCCACGCCCAACCGCGATCGATTCGGTGAACACCCCAGAGGGGCTTGGCACGTCCCTACGAACGAGATCGATAACCCGGGTGACACGATCGTCGTCGAGTTGCTGACCTTCCTGGACGACGATCAGCAGCTCTTCGAGAACGGTCCCGGCTGCCTCAGCTTCACGCTCAGGCCCGGTGATGTTGATTTCGTTGCCTCTGGCGACGATGCGAGCCAGCGGGAACGCCTCCTCAACCCGCTTCAAGTGCGCGTCACGTTCGCCCAGCAACTCGACCATGAGGTGGTTGCTCGGAACGCGGACGCGAACGTCGGTGGTAGTGCTGCTGGTCACAGAGGAACACCCTCGGAGGCGGAGAACATGTGCTGGAAAGCTGGGCCCATCGGGTGATGATGAGTATATCGGTGGTATCCGTCAAGCCATCGAACCACGAGCCACACGAAGCGCAGCGGTAAACCACCCGGGTTCAGGGAAGGAGCGAGATCCGGACTTCGTCGATTCGATTGGCGAATTCTTCGTTCTCACCGATCATCCGCGTGAGCTGTCGCAAGTCGTCTCGTCGCACGGTGAGCACCTTGCCGTTGAAGTCCTGGCGCTCCATTTGGATCGATGCGAGGAACCGCTCGATCATGTCACCCTCCGGACCATCGAGATCTCCAAGCCGTGCGAGATCGATCGTGACCGTCTCCCGCTCGGGATCGACCACCATCGCCGCGGGTTCGGGCGGAAGCAATTGGACCACAGGAACGCCGTAGTAGCCGGCCAGTCGATGGAGGCGCGGAACCGAGAGGCTTCGCTCGCCGCGTTCGTACGCACCGAGTACGGCCGCCTTGAACTCACCTTCCGAGACGCGCTGCACGTCCTGGAGTGAAAACCCGCGCTGGCGCCGGATCGACCGGAGGCGCTCCCCCACTCGTTCGTTGTACGACACGATCAACCTCTCCCGCTGATACCCAGAGCAACGCCCCAAACGCTCTGCGTGGGCAGTCTACGCCCCTTTGGGCGTCGCCCGCAAGGCTAAATTCTGCCGAAGCGCACTTGTGCCCCGGTGCGCAGGCAACGGAACCGGCCGAAATCGCCGTACATCAACCCATGCTCCAGGGTTTGCCACGGTCTGATCCGTTCAACGGCGAAACAGCCCGCGCTTACGTTCGGCGGGTTGTTCATTACGCAGGTCGCCGTAGGACCGCAGAACCTCCGACTGCTCTTCGGTCAGATCCGTCGGGATCACGATCCCGATATGGACGAGCATGTCGCCGCGCCCTCGACGACGGAGACGTGGCATACCCTTCTTGTTCAAGCGGTAGACCGTCTCAGGCTGCGTCCCGGCCGGTATGTCGAGGGTCTCGGTTGCCGCGTCGATGATCGGAACCTCAACCGTCGTGCCGAACACCGCCTCGCTGATCCCGATATCGACGCGATGGTGGAGTTCGTCGCCGACCCGCTGGAAGCGCTCGTCCTCCTCGACGTGGATCTCAACGTAGAGGTCGCCGGGAGGAGCACCCCGCTCCCCTGCACCGCCCCTGCCGGACAGCCGCAGACGCGTTCCGTCCTCGACCCCCGGCGGCACTTCGACCGGGACCGTTCGTTCGACGGTTACGAGGCCTTCGCCCTCGCACGTGGTGCATCGGTGTTCGATGATCTGGCCCTTGCCGCCGCATTGAGCACATGGCGCCACCGTCATGATCCGCCCGAGGAACGAATCGCGTGCGACCTGGACGCTTCCTGCGCCGCGACACGTCGGACATGTGGTGGGATCGTGACCCGGTTCGGCGCCGAGACCGTCACAGCGATCACAGGTTCCCGGGGCGCGGAAGGCGATCTCCCGGTTCGATGCCGCTGCCGCTTCCTCGAGGGTCACGGAAACCGAAGAACCGATGTCCGGTCCGCGCCGGGGCCCGGCACGCCGACCGCCGAAACCGCCGCCGAAGAACTGCTGCAGAATGTCGTCGAGTCCGCCGAATTGCGAGAATAGGTCTCCGCCGCCGAAGACTTCACCGTGGTCGTAGCGGGCCTTCCGCTGCGGATCGGACAACACCTCGTAGGCCTCGGCGATCTCGCGAAAGCGAGCTTCCGCCGATGGATCATCCGGGTTTGCATCTGGATGGGTGTCACGGGCGAGGCGGCGGAACGCGTTCTTGATATCCTCTGCCGTGGCATCGCGTCCGACACCCAGGGCTTCGTAGTAGTCCTTCATCACTCGGCACCCAGACGTTCTTCGAGGTTCTCACTGATCTCTTCGACGACCCGGATTGAACGTCGGTAGTCCATGCGCATCGGGCCGAGCACTCCCACCCTTCCGGACCCGCGCGGACCGAACGGCGTGCTGACAACGGCGAGGTCGAGCGTATCCCCGATCTCTTCGCCGATCCGAACGGTTGTGCCGTCTGCCGGCTCGCCGAGGATCGCCTGTACGTCGCTGTCTCGTTCGAGGAGGTCGAGCATTCGGTGCACGATCGCGAGATCCGCCCAGAGCCCTGCGAGTTGACTCGTCCCTCCGACGAAGAGCCGTGGTGCGCTGGTCTCACCGTGTTGGATCTCCTGGTGGACGGGGTCGATGATCCGCCGCACGAGGTCGGGGAGATCTGCACTGTTGAGACGCTGGTCACCGTTGGCTTCGTCGAGGTCGCGACCGGCGTACACACCCTCGATAACGCGCTCCGCTTCGTCGAGTTGCTCGTCGGTTGGTTCGAATCCGAGCGTGACGACATGCTGGGTCACTTGGCCTGTCTCGGCGATCGTAACGACGAGCACGGCAGCGGATCCGAGACGGACGAGGTGGACCGCGTGGATCCGGGAGACGTCCGCCTGCGGTCCGATGACGACCGCAGGAAGATGTGTGATGTCGGAGACGAGGCCGGATGTCTCCTTCAGCAGCTTCGATACCTCGCGGTGCACGTCGGCGAAAAACGAACGGATGCGGTCGTGCGTCGCCGAGCGCAACCGCGCAGGCGAGCAATGATCGACGTAGAAGCGGTAGCCCTGATGGGTTGGGACTCGGCCTGCCGAAGTGTGGGGCTGTGCCACGAAACCGTACGACTCGAGCCTTGCGAGTTCGTTGCGAATGGTCGCCGACGACACGTCGAGCGCACTCCGTTCGAGGATTGCATGCGAGCTCACCGGCTCACCGGTGCGGATGTACTCCTCAACGAGTGCTTCGAGGACGCGGGCTTTGCGATCGTCGATCATCATCGAAAGCTAGCAGTCGTCAGGCGAGACTGACAGCACGGACCGGGCCACGAGATCGGTGAGGAGCGGTCGCAACACGACGATCCGCCCGTCACCCAATCCGACGATCCCGGCATCGACCAGCCGCCTGCCCTCCTCGGAAGCGAGGAACGGGCCCCCGACCAAGCCTGGCTCGACTCCGGCTGCAAGCCGGAGGCCAACCATGAAGCGTTCCCGCTCAGATTCGAATGCGTCGAGCCGCTCACTTCCGGATCGTGCCCGCTCCCCCGCACCAATCCCGGCAAGGTAGGCGTCGAGGCGTCGGATGTTGCGCGACCGAACGCCGAATCGGTGGTCGTGGGCTCCGGTTCCGAACGCTGCGAACTCGCCCATCATCCACGACGAGAGGTTGTACCGACACGCATGTCCTGCCCCGGCCCAGTTCGACACCTCGTAGCGGGAAAGGCCGGCTGCTCCGGCCGCGGCGTCTACACACTCGAATCGATCGGCTTGTTCGTCCGGATCGGGCGCCGGTGCACCTGCGCTGATCGACCGGCTCAGCGCCGTCCCGCCCTCGACGGTGAGGGCGTAGGCCGACAGATGGTTCGGTTCGAGCGCCAAAACGCCGCGGACCGTTCGGCGCCATGAGGCGTCCGATTCCTCCGGTGTTCCGTAGATGAGATCGACACTGACGGTGTTGAACCCGGCCGATCTCGCCGCGATGACCGCGCTGGTCGCCTCCTCCGGCGAGTGGGCACGTCCGAGGGCATGCAGCACAAGGGGATCGAGCGACTGGACTCCGAAGGACACCCGGTTGAACCCCATGCTCCTCAGTTCACGTGCACGGTTGTCGGTCCAGTCCTCGGGGTTCGCCTCGATGCTGATTTCGGCGTTGTCGGCTATGCCGAGGTGGGCATCGATCTCGTCGAGGATTCGACCAAGATGCAACGATGCGACACGCGTCGGCGTCCCTCCTCCGAGATTGACGGCATCGACCGGAAACGGCCCCGGCTCCATGCCGATCTCTGCAAGAAGCGCTTCAACGTACCGCTCGATCTCGCCCCCGCCCGGTTCGTCGGCCGCCACCACAGCAAAGTCGCAATACGGACATCGCCGCGCGCAGAACGGGATGTGGACGTAGGCCGAGCGCCATGACGAGGCGGCCTCGGCAAGCGCGGCTGAGTCTGGCAGCTCCGCCGTGTCGTCCGTAGTCCGTGGTCCGTGGTCCGTACCGCTCACGATCTGCTCCGCTCCACAGCTTCAGTTTCCGGCCGGCGTCACGTTTCCAGCTTTAGTGCGGCTACGAAGGCTTCTTGGGGGACCTCGACTTGGCCGACCATCTTCATGCGGCGCTTGCCCTCTTTCTGGCGTTCGAGGAGCTTGCGCTTGCGGGTGATATCGCCGCCGTAGCACTTCGCGGTGACGTCCTTGCGTTGCGCTTTGATCGTCTCTCTTGAGATGATCCGTGTGCCGATCGCCGCCTGAATCGGAACGTCGAAGAGCTGACGCGGGATGAGTTCACGGAGCCGCCCGACCATGGCCTTGCCGTAGGGGTAGGCCTTGTCCCGGTGCACAATGGTCGAGAACGCGTCGACCGGGATGCCGTTCAGCAGGATATTGACGCGAACGAGGTCGGACACCTGATAGTTGTCGGGTTCGTAGTCGAGCGACGCATATCCCCGGGTCCGTGTCTTGAGCTGATCGAAGAAGTCGAAGACGATCTCCGCGAGGGGGATTCGGTAGTGCAATTCTGCTCGTTCCGGCGAGAGGTACGTCATCTCTCCCATCTCCCCGCGCCGCTGCTGCACGAGATCCATCACGGTCCCGATGTACTCCGAGGGAGTGATGATCATCACCTTCACATACGGTTCTTCGATCGAGATCAACGAACCGGCGTCCGGGAGGTCCTGTGGGCTGCGAACCGCTACTTGCTCGCCGGAGGCAAGGTTGGCGACGTACGCGACGGAAGGCGCCGTCGCGACGAGGTCGAGGTCGTACTCACGCTCGAGCCGCTCTCGAACGATCTCCATGTGCAAGAGACCGAGGAAGCCGACACGAAACCCGAAACCGAGGGCCCGGCTCGTTTCGGCCTGGAAGACCAGAGACGAATCGTTCAGCCGGAGTTTGTCGAGCGCTTCGCGAAGCCGCTCGAACTCGTCCCCGTCGGTCGGAAAGAGTCCGGAAAACACCATTGGCTTGGGCTCGAGGTAGCCGGGAAGCGCCTGCCCGGTCGGCGTTGCGGTGTGCGTGACGGTGTCGCCGACGCGAATCAGATCGATCTCCTTGACGCCGGTGATGAGGTATCCGACCTCGCCGGTGGTGAGGCCCTCGACCACCTCGAGCGCCGGCCGCCGGATTCCAAGTTCGGCGGCTTCGACGTCGAGCGAGGTTGCCATGAACCGAACACGGTCGCGTCGCGAAATACGCCCGTCGACGATCCGAACCGAACTCACCACGCCGCGGAAGGTGTCGTAGAATGAGTCGAAGACCAGCGCTCGCAACGGTGCCTGTTCGTCGCCGCCTGGTGGCGGCAGTCGATCAACGATGGCTTCGAGGAGCTCATCGATACCCGCTCCGGTCTTGGCGGAGACGCGAATGACCTCCTCTGCCGTACCTCCCAGCACCTTCGCGAGCTCCTCGGCAGCCCGATCCGGGTCGGCAGCCGGCAGATCGATCTTGTTCACGACCGGAATGATCTCCAGCCCCTCTTCGATCGCGAGGTAGGCGTTTGCGAGTGTCTGAGCCTCGACCCCTTGCGAGGCGTCGACGACGAGAACGGCACCCTCGCACGCCTCGAGACTTCGCGACACCTCATAGGAGAAGTCCACGTGCCCTGGTGTGTCGATCAGGTTCAACTGGTGGGAGTCGCCGGATTCGGCCGTGTAATCGATCCGGACGGCGTTGGCCTTGATCGTGATCCCGCGTTCGCGCTCGAGATCCATGTCGTCGAGTACTTGCTCTCGCATGTCGCGTTCGGAGATCGCACCGGTTCGCTCGAGCAGGCGATCGGCCAACGTCGATTTGCCGTGGTCGATGTGAGCGATGATGGAGAAGTTGCGGATGCGCGAAGGCGCGGTCATAGGATCGATCCGGGAGCGGGGTATCTCAGTGTACCGTTGAGCCGTTCTCCTGTTATCGTTACGTCTCGTTCCCACCACCTCACGAGGTTTGTCCAGCATGGCCAACATCAAGTCTCAGAAGAAACGCAACCGTCAGAACGTCACCCGGTATGCGCGCAACAAGTCGCTCCGCTCCGAGCTGAAGACGCGCGAGAAGCACGTCATCACCGCCGCGGAGGCGGGCGACGCTGCCGAGACGGAGGCCCTGCTGCGCGAAGCTCAGAAGCGCATCGACATGGCGGCTTCAAAGGGCGTGCTCCATGCGAGCACGGCGGCGCGTCGCAAGTCACGCCTCACCCGACGGGTCCGCTCGACCCTCTCCTGACCCTGTGACCGATTCGTCGACCTGGCTCACGCCGGCCGCCCACGAGAAGCTCCAGGCCGAACTCGAACAGCTGTCGACGTTCGGCCGCATCGAGATCTCCGCACGCATCGCCGAGGCCCGCGAACACGGCGATCTCAAGGAGAACGCTGAGTACGACGCGGCGAAGAACGAGCAGGGCATGATGGAAGCCCGGATTCGCAAACTCACCCATCTCCTCGAGTCCGCGGAAGTTCGCGAAGTCGAGAACTCCGGGCTTGTCGAGATCGGGACCGTGGTAACGGTGATCGACGACGACGAGGACGAATACGAATTCTTCGTCGCCCCAGCCGAGAACAAGGTCGCAGGCATGCTCCTCGCCTCACCGCAGAGTCCGCTCGGCGACGCACTCCTCGGTTCAGCCCCCGGCGACGAAGTGAGCTATGAGGCCCCCGGCGGAACGTTCACGTACCGGATCGCAGCCGTGAGGATCTACGAAGGCTGATACTCGACATTCCGTGGGAGTGGTTCTGAGCTAGACGAAAGAACAAAGAGCAAAGACAAGACACCGGGCTCGTCTCTGGTCTTTGCTCTTTTGTCTTTGCTCTTTGTTCTACTTTCCCAGCCACTTGCACATCGCGACCGTAAGGCGTTCGAGGGTCACGCGGTGGGTTGGTTCCGGGGCGCTCTTGATCTGAAGGTCGGCTCTGGCCAACGCGTCGAGCGAGCGACGCAGAGATTCGGCTCGGGTGGACGAACGCCGCTCCCACACCTTCCGAACAGGGAACGACGCCGGAGATTGCCCGACCCAACCGGCATACGTCTCCCGGTCGGGTGCAATCGCGGCGAGCGATCGGCGCCGCACCTCACCTTCCAGGTAGGCGAGCACAACAAGTGGATGGCCATGCTCGAGGAAGTCAGCGAGGCGTCGCAGCGCTTCACCCTCGTTTCCAGCGATGATCGCATCCGACAGCAACCACATCGGTTCATCCGGACGATTCGAGTAGCGGCCAAGCACGTCCTCCTCGGTGATCGTCTTCCCATCGGCGGCAAGCTGATCCAGTGCCTGCCCAAGCGCGGCCACATCTGAGCCGAACCGCCGGAGGAGCACAGCAACGGCTCCCGGATCGATCTTGACCTTCCGCTCCGAGGCAGCCTCCGCGAGCCAGCGAGATGCGTCCCTCTCTCGGTACTTCTTGACACTCTCCGTTTCGCCATGTTTCCGAAGTGTGGCTCCGAGCGGGGCCGGGATCGCCCCTGCGGCGGCGAAGACGGCCGTGACCGCTTCGGGATCGGCGGCCGTGACAAGCTCGCCGATTACTTCGGCTTCGGCCTTGAGGAGGTTCTGAGCATCGACAACGAGAACCCCGTCGGCGTCGCCGAAGAGGGAGCCGCTCTGGAGCGCAGGCACGATGCCCTGGACGGACTCGCGAAGCTGGCCTTCGGTGTCTTCCGATGCACCCCGACCCGGCACATCGATGCGTTGGTGATCCGTGATGCCGGCAGCCTCGAATACGCGGCTCGCTTTCTCGAACATGACCTCACGTTCGCCGGGTCCGGCGTCGCGAGGTCCGCTGATCACGGTGAAACCCATAACCCGAGTCTCCGCGCTCCGGCGCCGCTGCGCAAGTCGGTCGATTGACGAACCGTGCCATTCGCCCCGGTCGGAGGGCGGAGCAGCTACCCGGCCAGGGTCATGGCGCGGTCGGGACGGAGCAGGAACGGCGGCAGGTACGCCGGGATGTTCGAGAAGGGCAGCACGTCCGGATGGAGCGCGATTCCGAGCGCGTGGCTCATGAATCGCCGCCTCGCCTGGATGCGCTCCCATGCGGCGGGGTACTTCTCTGAGAACTGTCGACGCAGCGCATCGTCGGCGAGCGCAATTCCATCTTCGATATTGGTTGTGAAGTACTCGGTCCCCGTCGCCGGTATCACGTCGACCTGGAGCGCCATCCCCGACCGCAACTCGACCGTTGATCCGGGCGCCACCGGCGAGTTGACCCATTCATCGAGGTGGAGCTGATGGCCCGGGTTGAGGAATATCCCGAAGAACGGATCACCAAGGTGGCGATCGATGATCTCCTGGAGCACTCCCCCGGTCTGGCCGACGTGCAGTGCTTCGTACCACTCGGCGATCGCCTCGAAGTACGGAGCAACAAGCCGCTCCACGTAGTCCTGGATATCCGCCGGGAGCTCCGCTGCGTCCTCGACGACGAACCCGGCACGGCAGTTGAGGGCTCCCCAGATGCCGAACGCCGTCGTGAAGCGGTCCCCTCGCTTGATGTGGCGGTCACGTGGGCTCAGCAAACCGAGCGTTGCACGGTCACCGCTCGTAAGCATCAGGTGGCACGACAACGGAGCACCGTTCCACTCGAGAAGACGAACCGCCTCGTCCTCTCGCATGCCCGGCTGGAGGCCGAACAGCAGGTTCCGAACTCCGGTCGAGGTGCGGCACGCGGCGTACTCGAAAGCAGCGAGTTGCTCCACCTCATTCGTGACCCGCAGTCCGTTCTGTGCATCCGTGAGGATCTCGCCGGCGTTTTCGACCACGCCGCTTTCGCCGATCACGGCACGCACCTCGTCGACGATGAACGCCGGAGCATCGATCCGCGTCCGGTCGGCGAACTCCTTCCATCCGAGTATTCCGACGCGGACGCCGGCAGCGATACCTTCGCTGGCGAGAACCTCGGCGAGTGGCCTGGAACCGTCTCTCGGCTGGCTCGGAAGACTCAGATCCTGGTGCAGTTCGACACGCATCGGCAGCGGTGCGGCTTGGGCCATCCCGACACACTCGTTGCCGGTGAGAAGGAGTGGCACCGCGTTCGGTCCGACGATCAGGACCGCCTCCTCGAAGCGGGGATCGAAACCCGTCAGGTAGGCAAGGTTGGCGCTGTGCTCTCGGTCGGCGTACAGCAATCCGAAGTCGTAGCGGCGAGTTGCAAGCCGGTCGCGGAAACGAACCAGTCGCTCTGCGTAGAGCACCTCTGGGATGGTCGGCATCACCTCCGGCATGCCGAAGTCCGGCAGTTCGATCTCACGGAGTGTGGCTCTCGGCATTCGGTCCTCCAGTCGTTCTCAGCCCTCCGCGGGAGTCCATACCTGAGGGGCATCGGCATCGGGGGTGATCGTGACGAACTGGTTGGCGTCCACCGTCATCCACGGCCCCACAACTCCGTCTGGCCATTGCACCCGGACCTCGGCTTCATCTGAGGGTCCGAGCCCGAAGTGGATCCAGCCGATCTGACCGCCCGCATGGCCACCGCCGATATTCACCTCACGCTGAACGATGTGATCGCCAACCTTCACCTCGATCCAGGATCCGATGGCGTCCAGGTTGACGTCCGGTTGCGCCAGTTCGATGGCGAGCCAGTTCCCCATTTGCACTGCGGTGGGAGTGTCCCCTGAACCGATGTTTCGCCAGAGGTTGACGTTCTCAACCCGATTCACTTCGACCAAGTCAAGCAACCCGTCGAGATTGAGATCGACAAGTGCCGCGCCTCGGCTGCGGTCGAAATGAACGATTCCTGCGTCGACGGCTCCCTCGACGAATGTTCCATCCGGCTGGCCAAGGAAGAGGTTGTTCGGATCCTGAGCTGCGTATTCGGGCATCGCTTCGACATTGCCCTTGGAGATGAACAGGTCGGTGAATCCGTCGTTGTTGACGTCCTGGAACTCGGGATGCCAGCCGGTCGACGGCATCACATCGTCCCCGACGAAGGGTCTGTGCGCCGTCACACCTCGCCGAATCGCAATGTCGCCATAACTCGGCTGGGCCGGCCCGTCGGTCAGTTCCCGGAACTTGTTGTCGCCCTGGCTCGTCAGGAACACCTCGGGGAGGCCGTCGCCCGTGACATCGTGACTCGCTATCCCCATGCCCCATATCTGGAGTTTGCTCCAGCCGTCCTCTCTCGTATAGAGGCGCGGCGGCTGCCCCTCGTCGATCCTCCAGAGCTGTTCCTCACCGTCGCGGTAGTAGTGCTTGTCGTTCGCGACTCGCAGGTCGCGCCGACCGGAGCGGTCCCAGTCGCTGAAGAGGACGGAGAGTGTGCACCAGCCGGGGCTCAGCAGTGTCGGGTCGATGTAGGCCGCGCCGTCCGGTCGGAACATGAGGTTGTCCGAGCAATCGCCGTTCTGCCGGCCCTCTTCGTCGAGCTCCACGTACATGCCGATCGCGAGCGTCGGCAGTGCAGCGTCGCCTTCCCAGGTTGCGCTGAACCCGGCCGTCCACTCGTCTCCACCATCGAACCCGAACGCTTCGTTGGCGCGCTCGAATCTGCAGTCGCCGAGGCCGCGGAAGAGCACGTTCTCGCCGAAGCGCAGGACCGCGAGGTCGGTGTGACCGTCCGAATCAATATCGACCGGGTAGGCGCCGGTGACCTCGGTCAGGTTGGTATCGGACTGCTCCACCTCGGTGAATTTCAGCAAACCGCCGACGGGGCTCTCGTTGACGTAGAGCGCAGCCGGATTGATTCCGCCGGCGAAATAGAGGTCCTGTCTGCGATCGTCGTTGCAGTCGAATACGGCGACTCCCCCGCCCACGAAGTAGGTCCAGTCTCCGTCGTAGGCATGGTCGATACCTGCAGCCGGTGCTTCGTTGACGAATCGAGGTGCCCCCAGTGCCTCGGTGGGAGTAGTTGCGCCACCCGTCGTCAGCAGCACCACGGCGCCGAATCCGACCACCAGAACGACGGCGACAATGCCCGCGATGAGCCATCCTCTTGTGCTCACGTCATCGCCTTTCGCCGGTCGAGTCCCATCATCCGGATGCGTCTCCGTAGTAGGTCTGTGCAAGCTCCCACGCTTCGGTGCCGACATCGGCACCGATCATGCGGCCGGCGAAGTCGTCTGCCCTCACGTGGATACCGCCGTACAACCGCGAAACACCCGCCTGATCGGAGGCGTCCTGATAGGTGGCCCACTGCAGCGTGACCCCATCTGCGGTCCCCGCCTCGAACTCCAGCGAGCCAGGGGCAATCGTCCATTCGCCGAGGCCCCCAGGAAAAAACTCGGTGCCGGTGATGCCGGTCAGGACCTCTGCCGATGCCCTGCTGAATGTGCTGTGTCCCGAGACGTAGCCGGAGAACGAGGGTGTCACGAACGTCGGCGCCTGGTACGGAACCCAGTCGACCGCGAGAATCCACTCGACGCCGCCGATCTCGGTCTCCGGGTCTGGCGGGTTGCCGGCGTACGAAAGCACGGCGATTTCTCCTTCATGACCGGCGAGGGCCGAATGTCGCTCGCCCGGTGCTGTTGTGCCTTCGCTGACCACTTCGACGAGCCCCGGCTGGAGCGGCAGCCCGTCTTCGTGGTAGGACCGCCCGTCCGGATCACTTGACTGTCCGTTCCCTCCCATCCAGCGGATCATCGAGATCGGCCTTATGTAGTCGTAATGGCCCTTCGTTCCCCACGCCGCAATCGCTGCGTCGTGGTTCGCTCCGTTGAGGGCGAGGTAGAGCTTGACGTCCCATTCGAGCGCATCGACGGCGTCCCCGGTTCCACCGACGCGCAGATCCTCCCCGAGTTCCTCGGTGACGGCGTTCGCCATCGTGTTCCAGTGACCGGGTGGCGTCTCCGAGTGGGGGCCATCCGCCCAGAATTCGGCCACCGTACGACCGAAGTCGCCTTCGTTGACGGTGTTCGCTTCATAGGGTGCCCCGGTTGCTGGATTCGTGGCATGCCCGGTGCCGTCGTTCGTGCCGAGGGCGTTGGCGCCGAGCGTGGCCGGAGAGATGTCGACCATTCTTCCCTCCCTCGGGTCGAGCACGCTGCTGTACCCGACCACCTCGACGGCGGCGTCCTTGTATTCCTGGTCGGTCTCCGGATTGTGCACGTAGGGCGGGTCGCCCGGATCGATCGGCACACCCGTCTCGCCGGCGGGCGGAAGCGCAAAACCGGCGACATAGCCCCAGTGGGGATCGATGGACTCCTGGACGCCGTTCTCGAGCGGCACGCCGTTCTGCGAGATCATGTTCTCGATCTGAAGCGGCTGCCACCGGTTCGGGTCGCTCAGCCTGGTCCCGGAGGCATCAACGGTGAGGGCAGGGTTGACCGGGTCGTAGCCCGGTGAGGCATACCCCTCGGCTTCGTTGGAGCCGTCGACCATCCCGGCCTCCAAGATGACATCGGCGATTCGATTCCCAAGCGCGGCCGGTGTGCCGCCCTCGGTCGTAGTCACCTCGATCGAGTAGCAGAGGTCCTGCATCAGGCGGTCGAATTCGGGGATCGTCTCAGTTGCGCCAATCGAGTCGATGTAGCGCGCCTCGAGCACGCGGAATGCGGCGTAGCTCATCGCTTCCTCTCGCGCTGCTTCTACGTCGGACGCGCTGCGATCTTCGTCGACGAAGACACCGTGAGCCGTAGGTTCGTAGGTTGCCCACGCATCCCACATCGCTGCCGACGTGTGATAGAGGTTCCGTGCGTGCACCGTGGGAGCAGGAAGGTCGCGCCGAATCGCGTCGAGCAGCACCTCATTCCAGCGGCGCGCAACCGACCATTCAGGGTGTTCGGCAATCGGAGGGCAGGCATTCTCGTCACCGCCAGACCGCAACAGCACGACACCTCCGGCGCCGACCGCGGCGACCAGCAGCACGCCGAGTGCCGCCATCCACCATGTCGCCCGCCTGTTCGCCATCGGCCGTCCTTTCTGCCGCCTCCTCAGCAGCGTGAACCGTGGCTGGAGAGGTTCCGGCGGTGGGGCCCATCGGAGTGATCACGTCGCAATCGTGAACCGCGCGAAGGGTAGCCCCGCATCCCGGCCACTCGATTCGCCCCATTGTCAAACCGGATCGCTCCATCTGGCGACGACGGTGATCATGGAGCGGCGGCAATTTCCGGGATCGGAGTCAATGTCAACATGCAGTAGTCCACCAACACAGGGGTATAGTTTGCAGCAACGCGACCGCATGAGCGGTCGCTAACCAGTACATGGAGGACAAATGAAGCGAAGCATCAAGCTTCTTATCTTGCTCGCCGCGTTCGCAATGATCGTTGCTGCTTGTAGCAGCGATTCTGACGATACGACGACGACGACCGCCGCCGCCGCGGGCGGCGACGAAACGACAACGACCGAGGCCATGAGTGATGCCCTCGTCGTCGGCGTGTCGTGGAACAACTACAACGAAGAACGCTGGGCCAGGGCGGATGAGCCTGCGATCCAGGCGGCACTCTCTGCAGCAGGCGCTGAGTACATCTCGGCGGACGCTGGTTCCTCGGCGGAACAGCAGATTGCCGATGTGGAAAACCTGATCTCGCAGGGCGCAAATGCGCTGATCATCCTCGCTCAGGACGGTACGGCGATCAAGCCGGCTGTGCAGAGCGCCATCGACCAGGGGATCCCTGTGATCGCCTATGACCGTCTCATCGAGGATTCGGGCGCGTTCTACATCACCTTCGACAATGTCGAGGTGGGGCGCATGCAGGCGCGGGCGATTTACGCACTGGTCCCCGAAGGCAACTACGTCTTCATCAAGGGCAATAGTGCAGACGCCAACGCCGACTTCCTTCGCGGAGGTCAGCAAGAAGTGCTCCTCGAGGCGACCGGCTGTGAAGATCTCGTGGCACCGTGCCCGATCATCAACGTCGGCGAGTCCTACACCGACAACTGGGACCCTGCTGTCGCACAGACCAACATGGACCAGTTCCTGACGACGAACAACAACGATGTTCAGGCCGTTGTGTCATCCAACGATGGTATGGCCGGCGGAGTTGTCTCCGCTCTGGACGGACAGGGCCTCGCAGGCTCGGTACCGGTGTCGGGGCAGGACGGCGACTTCGCCGCTCTGAACCGGGTTGCACTCGGCACGCAGGCGGTGGACGTTTGGAAGAACGCGTTTGCACTCGGCCAGACGGCCGGTGAAGTGGCCGTGCAGCTCGCAAGCGGCACCGCCCTCGATGCCGTGACGGCACCGGGGAACCTCGGTGACTCAGCACCGGCGACGGGCGTCGCCGCGACGCCGTTCACGACACCCGGCGGTGTTGATGTGTGGTCGATCATCCTGACTCCGATTCCCATCACTCAGGACAACCTGAACGTCGTTCTCGACGCGGGATGGATCACGACGGACGACCTCTGCAAGGACGTCGAGGCCGGAAGCGTGGCGGTCTGCCCCTAGGGTCAACCGACGCTGATTAGCAGCAGAGCCGCACCCACTTCAGTGGGTGCGGCTCTTCCATTTCTTCTGGAGCGAGGAAGCGCTCTAATGTGTCGCCCGTGACGGATACCAACAACACACCATCGACTGACACGGCCTCCACGGCACCTCCACCGCCCGATGCCGAACCGGCGGCCGCTCCGCCAACGACACGGACAACGATCGGATCCCTGTTCCGATCTGCCGAGATAGACACGCGCCTCTTGGGAATGGTCGCGGCCCTGCTCATCATCTGGGTCGGCTCGAACATTCTCTCCGACGGGGCCTTCCTGACGTCCCGCAACCTGTGGAATCTGTCGGTGCAGACCTCGGTGGTGGCAATCATGGCAACCGGCATGGTGCTTGTCATCGTGTCTCGCAACATCGACCTGTCCGTGGGTTCGATGGTGGCCGCGCTCGGGATGGCCATGGCGCTTCTCCAGGCGAGGTACCTGCCTGAGATCTTCGACCTCGGAAGCCCAGCGATCTGGATCATCGCCATTCTCGCCGGTCTGCTGCTCGGAATCCTCATCGGAGGACTCCAGGGCTCGATCGTTGCCTACATCGGGGTACCTTCGTTCATCGTCACTCTCGGTGGTCTCCTCGTCTGGCGCGGTGTTGCGTGGTGGATGGCCAGTGGACAAACGATCGCTCCCATGGACAAGACGTTTCAGCTCCTCGGGGGCGGGGCGCGCGGAACCATCGGAGGTACGTGGACCTGGATCCTTGGGATCGCCGGATGTGCAGGGGTTGTGCTGCTCATGTGGAACCGCCGCAGGCAGCGCATACGGGTGGGCTTCACACCGAGGCCGATGTGGGCGGAGATCACGATCGGGGCCATCGCGATCGCCGTGATCCTCGGGGCGACCGCGGTGATTAATTCCTACCCGATGCCTGAGGCCTTGGCACGGCAGTACGCTGCAGACAATGGGATCGCGTGGCCCGCCGAAGGACTTTCGATCCCCCTCGGCCTGGCGACACCGGTCCTGATCACGATCATCGTCGCGTTGGTGATGAACTTCATCGCCACCCGTACCCGCTACGGCCGCTACGTCTACGCCATTGGAGGCAACCCCGACGCAGCGACGCTTGCCGGAATCAAGACGCGGTGGACGATCGTCAAAACGTTCGCCCTGATGGGGCTCCTCGTCGGGATCGCGTCGGCGGTCCAGATCGCACGCCTCAATGCGGGAACGAGCGGACTCGGGCAGCTCGCCGAGTTGTACGTGATTGCCGCTGCCGTCATCGGCGGCACGTCGCTGAGCGGAGGCGTGGGAACGATCCCCGGCGCCGTCCTCGGCGCGCTCGTGATGCAGTCCCTGGTGTCCGGTATGGTTCTCATCGGGATCGAAGCACCGTTGCAGGACATCGTCGTGGGCGTTGTCCTCGTTGCGGCGGTGGCACTTGACAGCTATTACCGGAAGAGGGTGGCGCGATGACAACCGTCGAGACCCGCACCCCGCTGGTTGAGATGAGCCACATCAATGTGGCCTTTGGTGGCGTGCATGCGGCAGAGGACTGTTCCATCGATCTGTTCCCGGGCGAGGTCGTCGCCATCGTTGGCGGCAACGGGGCGGGGAAGACCACCCTTATCAGGTGCCTCTCAGGAGCGCACCCGGCCGACTCGGGTGAGATCAAGATCGACGGCGAACATGCCGCGATCAACAATCCTCGTGACGCGAAGGCCTACGGAGTAGAGACGATCTACCAGACGTTGGCCCTGTCCGAGAACCAGGACGCACCGTCGAACATGTTCCTCGGACGAGAACTTCGCTCACGGTGGGGCACCCTCGACGACATGGCCATGGAGGATGCGACGCGGAAGGTCATGGCTCGGCTCAACCCGCGGTTCCAGAACTTCGGTGTGCCTGTCCAGTCACTGTCCGGAGGACAACGACAGTCGATCGCAATCGCAAAGGCTGTCTACTTCAATGCGCGCATCATCATCATGGATGAGCCGACGGCAGCGCTCGGCCCTGCGGAGACGGCCCAGGTGGGTGAGCTGATCGTGCAGCTCAAGTCTGACGGGATAGGGATCTTCTTGATCAGCCACGACATTCATGACGTGTTCGATCTAGCAGACCGAATCGCGGTGATGCACACCGGCAAGATCGTCGGCATCGTCAACAAGAATGAGGTCACCAAGGACCAGATCCTCGCGATGATCATCATGGGCAAGGATTCGAGCCAGGTCACCGACCACGACATCGAGGACCTCCACTAGAGGGGGGTCCACGGCGCCGTCTGCTCCCCTCGCTGAGGCTCAGTCGTCCTCTTGGATGCTGCGCATCGACCAGATGAGGGTGCGCATCGACAGCGGCTGCCGAAGAACGGTTACCACCGCTTCGGCCACGTTCTCGGCGCTCATCATGTCCGCGAGGCCCGGCATGTCGGGCGTCCGGCCGGCGCCCATCGCGAACTCTGTGGCCGTACCCCCTGGGCAGATCGTGCTCACCCGGACGCCGGACTCGCGCAGCTCTCGATCGAGCCCGCCGGCCAGGCCGACTTGGGCGAACTTCGTGGCGGCGTATACGGCTTCATCACCGGCCCCACGGATGCCGGCAACCGACGCCACGATGACGATGTCACCGCCGCCCTTTTCGACAAATCCGGGCACCGCGGCGCGGATCGGCCACACCGTTCCTGCCACGTTGGTATCCATCATGGTTTTCAGCTTCTCGTCGGTGAGATCCATGATCCCGCCGTACGCGCCGATCCCTGCGTTGGCGACGAGCGCATCGAGGCGCCCGAACCGCGCGTGGGCCTCCTGAACGAGACGCTGTGCGTCGCCCGGTTCGCGCACATCCATCTCGACGATTGCCGCGCTCGAACCCAACTCGGTGGCCAGCGCTTCGAGCCGATCAACCCGACGAGCGCCGAGAACCACGGTGGCCCCTTCTGCGACAACCGCACGGGCCGTCGCTTCACCGATCCCTGCGCTGGCCCCGGTGATTGCCACCGTCAGTCCGCTGATGTCCCTCATTGCTCAACTCCCTTGGTCTTCCATCCCATGCGTATGGATCGTACACGGCCGCTCGTTCCGTCCGTTCAAACCTGCGACGGCGTTGCCAGGACTTCGTCGATCACCTTCATGTTGTTGATGGCGTCCGAGATCGGCACGGCGACGGGTGTGTCGTCCAGCACTGCCTGGGCGAAGAGGCGTGCCTGAATTGTGTATTGATCCTCGGGTGCGAAGACAAGTGCCTCCATGGCCGGTGCAACGGGCGGCTCTCCCCCGGAGGCGACGAAGATCGTCGTCTCTCGGTCGGGCGGGATATTGAACGGGATCTCGATATCGATCCTGCCGGTTGTGCCGACGATATGAACGCGCTGGTAGTCCTCGGCGCGAGTTGAACACGTGAATGTCGACTGGCCACCGCCCGCGAATTCGAGAACGGCCGATGTCACGATGTCGATGCCCATCACCGGGTCACGGCGCACCGAGGCCTCGACTCGCTCCGGTTCCGTGTCGAAGAGCATCCGTGACATGTTGATGTTGTAGCAGCCGATGTCCATGAGGGCACCGCCCCCGTTTTCGACCTTGTTCCGGATGTTCGAAGGGTCGTCGTTGTAGTAGCTGAACCAACTCTGCACTCCCTGCAGATCACCGATCATGCCGCTCCTCACGAGGCGAACGGCCTCAACCCACGTCGGGTGGTGGCGATACATAAAGGCCTCGGCGAGCTTCACACCTGCGCTCTCACAGAACGCGGCCATCTCCTCAGCCTGCGCAGCATTCATGGCAAGTGGCTTCTCACAGAGAACATGCTTCCCGGCGGTCGCGGCCTTCATCACCCACTCGGCATGGAGATCATTCGGCAGCGGGATGTAGACGACATCGATGTCGTCGGCGGCGAGGAGCTCCTCGTAGGAGCCGTACGCCCTGGGTATCTCGAGCTGAGCTGCTGCGGCCGTGGCTCGGTCGATGTCACGCGAGGAGATGGCAACAACCTCACAATTGTCGGCGCGCTGGATCGCGGGGGTCACCTTCTCCATGCCAATACCCGCCGTGCTCAATACGCCCCATCGGACCTTGGTCATGGTGTGCTCCTTGATCGGCTCTTCATGTGCAGGGCTTCCCGCTACCGACGGCGAAACCTCTGCGGTGAGTCTCCCCACACGGCCGACGTTGCGCAAGTCAAGGTGCGGCGAGGTCGAGTGACACGTCTCCCTCGTGCATCGTGATCATGACGTCGGCTCCTGCCTCGTTCAGGACCTTCAGGATCTCCGGCGTCGGGTGGCCGTAGGTGTTCGGCCCGACGCTGATGACCGCGGCGGCGGCAACAGTGGCCGCAAGCCAAGACGGATCAGTTGACGATGACCCGTGGTGCGGGACCAGGAGGAGGTCCGGTCGGAGTGGCGGCAGCTCCCGTTGTGCGACAGCCCCGATGTCTCCCGGCAGAAGCAGGGTCTGTCCCGCTATCACCCACAACACGACGGAACCGTCGTTTCGAGCGGCGTACCTCCGTCTCGGCCCCAGCGCCTCGATCCTGACGGAACCAAACGTGTACGAGATACCCGGCTGCACCCGGTCGACCGGCACACCTGCGACGAGTGCCGCTTCGACGAGATCCTCCATCTCCGTGCCCTGATCGGGATGGTCGGGAACCCACAACCTCCCCACGGCGTGGTCGTTGAAGATTCCTTCGAACCCGCCAACGTGGTCGACATCGCCATGTGTGCCAACGAGGAGATCAACTCTTCCGATGTGATGCCGTCGAAGCGCCTCGCCAAGGACGAGCGGGTCGCGTCCGCCGTCGACAAGCACGATCCGGCCGGAGGGGTCACGGAGGAGCACCGAGTCTCCTTGCCCGACATCGAGGAACGTCACCGTCGGGACATTCGGCGGGCGGCTCGGAACAAGCACGGAAACGGCAAGAACGACGGCGAGGCCCACAACAGCAACGGGCCGCGTGCGCTTCAGCCGGATCAGGGCGGCAGCTCCCGATGCCGCGGCCACACCGGCGAGACCAAGCTGCGGCCACCGGGCTGCCACATCGGCAATGCCGAGCACGGCACCGGCGAGAGCCGACGACACAGCGACCGCCGGCCCCCAGCCGATCACCACCGCGATCGCCCCCGTCACCGTCGCACCGGTCACCAGCGGAGCTGAGAGCAGGTTCGCAATCGGCGACATCAAAGGGACCGTCCCGAAGTGGAGAAGCAGCACCGGTACAACGGCAACCTGAGCTGCCGTTGCCGCCCCAAGCGTGGCCCACAGCGCCTTCGGTCGCCGATCGGCAAACATCCCCGATCCGACCAAGATGCCGATCGTCGCGACGACCGAGAGTTGAAAACCAACGTCAGCGGCCAATTGGCCGCTCAAGAGCAGGAGCACACCAACCGCAACGCCGATCGCAACCCACGTATCGACGACGATGCCGCTTGCGGCCGCACCGAGCACGGTTGCCGCCATGACGGCCGCCCGCAGCACCGACGCCTCCCAGCGGGTGGCAACAACGAAGATCCCCAGCCCGACGATGCCCACTACGAAACGACGGATCGGTCCAATGCCCACGACCGCGGTGAGAACCCACCATGCGGCGAGGAAGAGGGCAACGTTGCTCCCGGATACCGCGACGAAGTGAGTGAGGCCCGAGCGGCGCAATGCGTCGAGATCACGGGCGCTCAGGCCCGACGTGTCACCAATCAGGAAACCGGCGACCAGAGCCTCGGAGCGTCGGCCGATATCGAGCACCGATCGAACCCGGTCACGAACTGCGTTGCCGATGGTGAACCACGGGCCGCCGCCGGTACCGAGCACTTCAACGTCCGCGATCGTGACCCGTCCCGCGATCGGATCTCCACGGATTCGGCCGGGTACGCCTCTCGACGTGCCGACGATTCGAACGCGCTGGCCGGCAACCAGGGGCGTCTCAGCGTCGGGTCCAACACCGATGTCGGGTCCAGCCCAAGGCTTCCACCCGCCGGCATCTCGGAGAGCTTCCGGGCTCACAACGGCCGGCCTTCGAGGTCCGTCGTCTTCAGCCACAACACCGACGAACTCGATCGGCCCAATCGGAATATCGGCTTCCAGCGTCGCGGCGACCCGACCTGCTGCGAGGAATCCGGACAGTGCACCGGCTATGAGCAGGACAACGAGCACGGAAACTGCCGGCCAACGGAATGCAACGGCCGCAGCCACCACCGCACATACGACAGCCACAACCAACCCGAAACGCAGACCCAGCAGCGCTCCCGCCCAGATCACCGCAGCAGCGGCCAACGCCCACATCCCGGCCCGAGAAGGAGACCGCACCTACGGAGCCGCGATCGAGTCGCGCATCGCAGCGAGCTTCGCTTCGCCGATACCGCCGACGTCCATCAGGTCTTCGACGGCCGCGAACGGACCGTGGAGATCGCGGTAGGCGACGATCCGGCCCGCCAACACGGGCCCAACACCCGGGAGACCCTCGAGCGCTGCGGCGGACGCGCGGTTCAGGTCAATCCCCCGATCAATCGCCGCACCGGGTGTCGCTGCAACGCCGAACAACGGCACGACGATCTGATCTCCATCACGCACCGACGATGCGAGATTCAGGCTCGCGAGGTCGGCACCGGTTGCTGCACCTCCTGCACCGGCAATCGCGTCGGCGACGCGGGCCGACGAGGGAACGGTGACCAACCCGGGTCTTTCCACGGCACCCGACACGTGAACCACGATCGCCTCAGAAACTGTGGTGTACGAAACTCCGCCGGTCGCCGCGAGTACATCGGGTGTGGTGCTGCGTGACCCGAACCACACGCCCGCTCCGATCGCAAGCATGAGCGCGACCACCGCCACAACCGACCCGAACCGGAGATTCTCTGTTGGCACATCGCCTCCCATTTGCGATGCGCCACGCCGACATATGTATCAGGTTGAGGCAGCGAACGGAAGACCTCTATCAGCCGAAGAGCTTCGCCAGGGCCTCGACGCCGCCGGACTCAGCGACCTCTTCCAGCCAGTCGGTAAGTTCGGCGCCGAACATCAGCGCAATCGCCGCCGTGAGGTTCACGCCGGCATGCAGCATGATCGGGAGCGAGAGGTTCCCCGTCCGAATCGCCGCGTACCCGAGCACGAGGCCGATGATCATGAGGCCGGGCAGGGCGGCAATTGCACTCGGGTCGAGGAGATGAATCGCGGCAAACAGGGCAGCTTGAACCACCACCGCCCACATCGGCGACATCGACCGGACCAGCCGGGAGAGCAACATGCCTCGGAACAGCATCTCCTCGACAACCGGGGCCGCCACCCCGACCATGACAACGATCAAGAGACGCTCGACGAGGGTCGTGGTGTCTTCGGTGAGCGAGGCCACCTCCTGCTGCGGAGCTCCGTCGGGGAACAGCAGTTCGAGAAGCGGCGCCGTTACCAGGACGACAGCGATCTGGAGCCCGAACCCGGCAGGAATACCCCACCAGTGTTTGAGCTCGATCGTGAGGCCGAAGTCGCGCCGGAAGCTCCCCGTGCCCCTGGAGATCGAGAGAATCCACAAGGCGATCAGGTTCCCGCCGGCCTGCCCGGCGAATGACGCAGTGAACGCAACCACATTCAGTTCGGGTCCCATGAAGATGAGGACGCCGGCGGTGGTGACGAACGCGCCCAAGATGCCGGCGATGAAGACGTAGAGCGCCTGCGGCAGGCTCCACTCCACGTCCTGGAGGTAGTCGCTCATCTTCGTTCCGATCGTTCCACAGCTTCGCGCTCGAATCGGATGGCACGGTAGGCGACGTGGTGGGGCAAACCCAGGGCCCGTCCACGCAGGTAATCACCGAGGTAGCGCACCAGGAATCCGACAACGCCGTATTCCCGCCACTGCTCGACATGGACCGCCTCATGCGAAAGCAGGACGAGGGCATCGCCGTTCGCGATGCGTTCGAGCGACGCTTGCGAAGCGAAGATGATGTTCCGGACGGTCATCGCGTCCGTCCCCCTCCCCCACACTTTGGCGAGCCAGGAAGGAACCGGCCGGACGGTAACGGAGGCCAATCGTGCCGCGTCGAGGCCGGCCCCGCTCCGGCGCAGCGCCACATCCATCCCGATCCCTCGCGTTCTCATAGCAGAGAACGATATCGCCACACCACCGATGTCGGCCGTCTCAAGTCTCGTGTCTCGGGTCTCGCATCTCGAGTCTCGTGTCTGCACTTGCTACTTGTGACTTCCCTACCATTGCGCCTTCACCAGACCGGAACGGAACATGGCATACGATCACAAGACCACGGAGCAGCACTGGCAGGACCGATGGAGCGAGGAAGGCCTCTACCGCTCCGTTGTGGATTGGGACCGGCCGAAGTACTACGCGCTCACGATGCTCCCCTACCCGTCCGGTGACCTCCATATGGGGCATTGGTACGCGATGACCCCGTCCGACGCCAGGGCTCGGTACCTGCGGATGAAGGGCTACAACGTCCTGTTCCCGATGGGCTTCGACGCATTCGGCCTTCCCGCCGAAAACGCTGCGGTCCAGCGCAACGTACATCCTGCCGACTGGACGTGGGACAACATCGACCGGATGCGGCGTCAGCTCCGCTCGATGGGGGCCATGTACGACTGGGAACGCGAGATGGTGTCGTGCGATCCGGAGTACTACCAGTGGACAGAGTGGCTCTTCCGGCGCTTCTTCGAGGGAGACATTGCCTATCGCGGCGAGGCCATCGTCAACTGGTCTCCCACGCTCGAGACTGTGCTCGCGAACGAGCAGGTTATTGACGGCAAGGACGAACGCACCGGTCAGCCGGTGATTCAGAAGAAGATGGCCCAATGGTTCTTTGCGATCACGAACTACGCCGACGAGCTGCTGGATTTCTCGGAGATCGACTGGCCGGAACCCGTCAAAGCGATGCAGACGAACTGGATTGGCCGTTCCGAAGGTGCCGACGTCGTGTTCTCAACCGAATCTGGAGCCGAGATTCCCGTGTTCACCACACGACCCGACACGTTGTGGGGGGCAACGTTCATGGTGCTCGCACCCGAACACCCTCTTGTCGACACGCTGACCGACGATGCACGTCGTGAATCGGTCGACGCGTATCGCACCGCGGCGGCAGGCCGCTCGGAACTCGAACGAATGGAAGCCGACCGCGAGAAGACCGGCGTGTTCACGGGCGGGTTTGCCATCAACCCGGTCAACGGTGCGCCGATCCCTGTATGGATCGCCGACTATGTCTTGTTGTCATATGGGTCCGGAGCGATCATGGCGGTGCCGGCCCACGACGAACGGGACTTCGCGTTTGCGCGCCAGTTCGACTTGCCGGTGGTTCCCGTGATCCAGCCGGACGGTGAAGAGCCGCTCGACGGCGCCACGATGACCGAGGCCTACATCGGGTCGGGGACGATGGTCGACAGCGGACCGATCGACGGTGTTGCGACAACTGACGCGAAGGGTCGAGCCAATCCATCGGTTGCGGCAGCCATCGACTGGCTCGAGGAGAACGGCGCAGGTGCAGAGGCAGTCAACTACCGGATGCGTGACTGGCTGATCTCCCGCCAGCGATACTGGGGCACGCCCATTCCCATGGTGTATCGCGAGGATGGCACGGTTGAGCCTGCGAGCGACCTCCCGGTCCTGTTGCCCGAAGCACCGGCGTTCAGCGGTGGTCCGAGCCCGCTCGCCACCGACGAAGCGTTCTTGAACACAACGGACTCGCAAGGCCGCCCGGCACGTCGTGAGAGCGACACCATGGACACGTTCATGTGCTCATCGTGGTACCCGTATCGGTATCTCTCCCCTCATTTCGACGAGGCACTGTTCGACCCTGAGGAGGCGGCTTACTGGCTCCCGATCGACACCTACACGGGCGGGGCGGAACACGCCACGATGCACCTGCTCTACACACGGTTCTTCACGAAGGCAATGCGTGATCTCGGTGTATTCGAGGACACCGTACGGGTGATGGAGGAACACGGGCGCGACCCCGACGGTTTGTTCGATGAACCAATGCTGCAGCTGCGCAACCAGGGTCAGATCCTCGGCGAGGAACGCCCGGGTGACCGGCTCGTCATCGCCGGCGAGTGGATCGATGAGCGGTTCGTCGCGGAATCCGTACGCGTCGACGACCACGCACCCGACGACGCCGCCCCCGTGGTCGGCCAACTCATGCGGCGCACCGAACGGACGTTGCAGGTGGAGACTGCCGACGGATCGGTCACCATCGAAGTCCCCGAGGGGGCCGAAGTCGACGTACCGGGAATCGACGGGATCAACGATGTCACCCAGCTACGTCATCACCTGGACGTCCAGAGGATGTCCAAATCGAAGGGCAACGTCGTCAACCCGGACGAACTCGTCGAACGCTACGGCGCCGACACCGTTCGCCTCTACCTGATGTTCGCTTTCGACTGGGAGAAGGGCGGGCCATGGGACTCTCGCGGGATCGCAGGTGCGCGCCGGTTCATCGACGATGTCTGGAAGATCGGCACCACCGACTACCAGCCCGGCGAGGTTTCCGCCGAAGCGTCGGCAACGTTGCGCCGAGCAGCCCACCAAACGATCGACAAGGTCGGTCGCGACATGGAGGCATTCAAGTGGAACACTGCCGTCGCGGCTCTCATGACGCTTCGCAACAGCCTCCTCGAGGCGCGCCGGACCGCATCAGTGTCGCTCGACGTCTGGAACGAGGCAGTTGACATTCTGCTGGTGCTGCTCGCTCCGATCGCCCCGCACATCACGGAGGAGCTCTGGTCACGGCGCTGCAACGACGAGAGCGTCCATCTGCAGCTCTGGCCCGAGTCCGATCCCGATGCGGCAGCCGACCAGACGGTCACGCTGGTGGTGCAGGTCAACGGCAAGGTCCGCGACCGCATCGAGGTATCGCCGGATATCGACGAGGAGGCCGCCGTCGCGGCAGCGATGGGGGCCGAACGGATTCAGGACTGGCTGGCCAAAGGCGAGGTCCGCAAGGTCATCGCCAGACCACCAAACCTCGTCAACATCGTCGTCACGTAGAACCGCGTACCCTGGGTTCTCCACCCCGTATGCGGCGCTGTCAGCCCGCGGAATGGCAGGGGTGGGAACCATCTCGGAGAGGTGAGGTGCCTAGCGGCCGATGTCGGGATCCTCTTGTGTGACCCGCGATCGAATGGTGTACACCGAGTCACCGGAGAGAATCCCCCCGCGGCCGAAGAGACGCCCATGCTCCCAGTTCGACAGGCCGAGCTCCGGTTTGTCGAGGGCGTACTGACCGTCGACCCAGCGCGTGAAACCATTGCCGAAGAATGGAGCATCCACGAGACCGAAGAACCGATCCTGCTCGCCACCGTCCTCCGAAATGAGTGAGGCGATGAACCGCGGGCTGTAGCGGTTGAACCAGTCGATGGCTTGATCGACCGAAGGGACGACGGCGAGCGTGACCTCGGGGCTCTCCTCCCACTCCCACTCGGCCCCAAGCCCGCTCTCAGCAATCGGCTCGGCCTGTCGCTCCTCGTGCTCACCATCGGCCCTGGCGATAGCGACCCGGCGGGCGAACCACGCCTTCGGGACGGATCCGACGGACGACTCGAGGACATGAACTTTCGGTTGAGCACCCCGCCGCTCGCCCGCTCGTTGGAGGGCGTCGAGGAACACCGGCACGAGGTCGTCCGCACGCTCAGCGACGATGCAGCAGGTATTGAGCGTGTTGCAGACCTTGCGGTCGAGCGAGTGATACACCGCGGCACCGAATGCTTCGGCGTCGGCCTGCGCTCCCGCAACGATCCAGGCGCCACCGGTTCCGTGCAGGCTGACCGAGTTGCCCGCCTGACGAGCGACCGCGCCCAGTTGCTCCGTGGCAGCGCCGGATCCGCGGGCGACGGCGAGCGCCAACCTCGGGTCCGAGAACATCGCCCAGGCCGACGCGTGTGCTGCGCTATCGACAAGCACCGCCGCACCCGGCGGGAGCCCTGTCAGAGCAAGCGCCGGACGGAGGGCGTGTTCGACGATCGCTCGAGCCGTGCCGAGCGCATCCGACCCGATCCTGAATACCACCGTGTTTCCACTCCTCAGAACGCCGGCGGCGTCGGCGAAGACGTTTGGCCGACCCTCGAAGACGAATCCGACTACCCCGAGACCGTCACGGACTTGATCAACCCGCCAGCCGTCATGGTCGATCGACTCGATCACCGACCCGCGGCCCCCCGGCGCATTGCTCCATGAACGAAGCCCTTCAATCATGTCGGCCCTCATCCGATCACTCAGGACGAGTCGAGTGGCGGACCGTCCGCGTGCCTTCGCTCTTGCGACGTCGGACCGGTTGGCCGCTGCGATCGGTGCGAACGAAGCGTCGTCGGCGAGCGTCGACGCGAAGAGCTCATAGAACTCCGAGATCTTTGCGTCGCTCACTCCGCCCATCTGGTCGAAGGCGGCGGTGGCAGCGTCGACGGCGTCGGTCGCGACCTGCTGCTCGGCTGCCGGGACATGGAGCAGGGTTCCATCGGTCTGCATGACGATCAGCGAGTCGCCGGGCTCGAACGACGCGGCGAGTCCCTCACTTACAGTGGTGACACGATTGCCCCCCCAGACGATCGGCATCCCTGGGGTCAGATTCTCAAGTTTCTCCATGGTGAGACCCTAGAACGGCGACGTTCACCATGCAGCAGACAATCTCCCGACCGTCAAGTGTCTAGCGGGTCGTGAGCCAGACTCGCCTAGACGGGATCCTTCTTCCTGATGTATCCCTCCCAGGCCGTCATGAAGATGCCGACCACCAGCACAGCGAGCACGATGGACAGCCAGATGGCGATGCCGAATCCCCAGTGGAAGATGGCGAACGGGATGATCCCGCCCAGCAATTGCAGAATGATGGCACCGATCGAGCTCTTCATGGGCGGAACTCTACCCATCACCGGCCGACCCGACCAACGCGGGCCCGCGCCGCGCAGGCCCGACCGCGACGACCGGTGCAGCAGCCCCACATGCACGGCGCCGTGGGAGGGTCGACAGGCCTGTCGATTCCCCTTCCGGATTGTGATTGCGAGGACCACAATGGGGTGGTATCTCGAGGGAGATCACCATGGTCTACGGAACGGAGAAACCCCCGGCACCGAGGCGGACCCGCATCGTCATCGTCAGCGTTTTCTGGGTCGTTCTCGGCATACCGCTCTTCGTCGGTCTTGCCTACTGGTTCGGGTGGTGGGTCCTCGTGGGTATCGCGGCAGCTGCCTGGGGCACGGTCGACTACGTGAAACACGGCGACATGTACACGACGGTGGACCACGCCGCCTCTCACCACGTCCGCACCGGCGAGGAGGGAGAGAGTCGCTTCGGATCAGACGGGTAGCGGACCGGACCCGAGCGGATGCCCCATCCTGGCGGCATTCGGCGCGGGTGAGCCAGTCGTCTGTGGGTAGCTCCCCGCTCGTCGCTAGCCGAGAGGATCCCGAAGCACCTTCCGCGCCTCTGTTTCGCCATCGACAATCCGGCCGGTTGCGACGAATCCGTGGGCTTCGTAAAACGGACGAGGGGATCCCTTCCCCTCGCTCCAGCTCGTGACCAGGGTCGTGTCGCCCATGGCGAGGCATGCGGACTCGACGAGCCCCAGCGCCCGTCCCCCGAGACCTCGGCGCTGGTGCATGCGGTCGATGAGGAATCGCCTTAGAACGGGCTCGGGGTGGTGCTCGGTTCGAAGGGCGAGCATCACGAATCCAACCAGTTCGCCACCAGCCTCGATTCCGCGCATCCACGGATCCACCGGTGCGCCGTCGACGGTCCCAGGGAAGAGGGCGTCAACAAACGATTCGTCCATACGAGCAACGAACCGCTCCTGGGTTCTGTGAGTCTCGAGCTTGATCACCTGTTCGAGATTCCCGCTCGAGATCTCGACGAGACGGATCTCGTCAGGTGGCGTCCGCGTGCGATTGCGCCACGCTTCCCAATCCTCTCGGACCATGCCGTAGATCCAGTCGTCCGAAACCTCACCGTCGAGCCAGAACGACCTGCGCGTGTGGCCCTCGAACCGGAACCCCGCCCGTTCCATCACCATGGCCGAAGCCGGGTTGTCCGGGTGGAGCATCCCGAACACCCTCGTGACGTCGAGCTCTTCGAAGAGATATCCGAGGATGCCATCGAGCGACTCGACGGCGTAGCCGTTACCCCAGTGTCGCGAATCGAACGTGTACCCAACCTCCGCGGTGTTTCCATCGTCGCTCAGGTGCAGGGCGAGATCCCCGTAGACGTCCCCAGTGTGCCGATCCTCGACGATCGCCATCCACCACTCCCCCACTTCCGGTCCGGCCATGGCGGTCAACCCGGCGACGATCTGGTCGGTGGCCTCACGCGGATACGGCGTCACCCAGTTCTGGTACCTCGCGACTTCGGGATCATCACGCCGAGCATGGAAATCGTCGGCGTCCTCGTCGGCAAACGAGCGGATGAGAAGGCGCTCTGTGGTGATGGGCGTGAACACCAAGCCATTCAATCACAAAGTACCTATCGATCCTGCGTCTGTGGTCCAACGGCGCTCGTCGGTTCTCTGAGCCCTGCCGATCCGGCCATTCCCGCGGCAGGACCACCGGCTCCGTCGTGCTCACACCGCGTCACAGCCCCACCCGTGAGAACTCGCGGTCAGGCCCGACGCCCTGGATTAGGACGAGATCGATGTCGTTCGCCCCGTCAACGAGGGCGTCCGGAGGGATCATCGCTCCGTAGGTCGTCTTGTCGTCGTCCGTTTGACTGGTGCGGGTGATCGCCGCAATGCGACCGTTCACGACGATCGCGAGGACAAGGTCGTTTCCGCCGGCGTCGGTCCCTCGGATCGAACCACTGATCCACAAAGGCAAGAATGGACCCTCCAGATCGACGGCTCCGAACGCCGAGAGGTCGCGGACCGTCGCTGTGACGTCGCTGTTGGACTGAACGGGGAAACCCTCGATTCGCCTGCCTAGCAGCTCTTCGTAACCCGGTGGGACGAGGCCGAACGGCCCATGCATCCCGAAGTGATCGATCTTGCGGGCCGCGACGGCCCTCGCCTCTGAACCGTCGGTTCCGAAGACGATGGTGCCTTCGTCCCCAGTTACCCGGCTTTCCACGCGTTCTGGTCTCTCATCACCGAACAGGGAGATACCGTCCGTATCCCATGGCAGATCAACACCGAGAACGGATGCGATCGTGGGCAGAACGTCGACGGTCTCCGCTCGGTAGTCGTCGACTCCGCCGTCTTCATGGTGGGGACGCTTGATGAAGAGCGGAATGGCGGCGACGTCCCCGACGGTCTCGTCCGTGACGACCCGGCGGTGTTCAATATCGGGACGCACCGCTATCCCGTGGTCGGCCATGACGACGATCATCGTGTCGTCGTACAGGCCGGCCTGCTCGAGTTGGGCAATCATCTCTCCGACAACGCTGTCGGCGTACCCCACTTGCACGAGGTGCTGCTGGTAGGCCTGGTCGACGAGCCAGACGTCCCCGCCCCAACCAGGACTCACACTTCCCGGTGCGACGTCGGGGGACGCATAGGTCTGTCCCGACGACAGGTAGGTCCACGGGACGTGAGGAACGAGCGCATGGAGGAACGTGAGCTGCGGTTCTTCGCCGGCCGCTCCGAGATTCTGCATGAATTGGGCGATCGGCCGTCGGCGATCCGCCGAATACGTCATATCCTGGAAGCGGGCGATGATGTTGTAGTCCTCCTCGGCACCGCCTCCGGAGAAGTTCGACCATGTTGTATCGATCGGAGGCAGATCGTCGGCCATGTCGTTGGGCAGGAATAGATGGCCCGAGACGATCCTCAGGTCGTCGGCGAGGCCGCCCCACCGCTCCGTCATCGGGCGTTCCGTACGCCTGGTGTTCTCGCATGCATACTGGGGACAAAGATCGGTCACGGCCTCCTGAACTCTGAGGTCGTACGAGTCCGCCAGCAGCGTGAACAGCGTGAACGGGTAGTCGCCGGCCGTCGGCAGCTTGTTCGGGGGTGGGTTATTCCCGGAGAGAATGGCGGGAATCGAGTGCTCCGTCTGTTGCTGCACGGTAATGGCGTTCCTGAACCAGGTGCCGTCCTCGGCGAGCCGGGCAAAGCCCGGATAGATGTCCCCTTCGATGTTGCCGTCGCCATCCATGAGGGACGCGACCGGGAACTCGTCGAACACCAGCATCACGATGGGGGCGGGGTTTCCGACGGCAACCTGGGAGGGCCGGACGATCTCGCCTGATGTGAATACGAGTTGTGAGACCGAGGACCCGAGGAGGAACAACCCGAGGATCACAATCGGGCCCACTGCGGCAAAGCGGCCGACCGACCGAAGTGATTCGTAGCGATAGAAGGCGAAGGCGAGCGACACGCCCACGCCGAAGGAGAGCGCGATCTCGAGCCATGCCGGGAAACCGGAAGCCGGCGTGAGCGAGATGATCTGGAGGACGAGGATGCCCCCCAGGATCGAAAGCACGATCCAGTGCAGGACGGTGCCCGTTGGTACGTGAAGGTTTCGGACACCAGCGACGGCCAACCCGAGGAGCACAGGTATCCCAATGCTCAGCAGAAGCGCCAGAACAACGATGTCGATCGGTGGCGTTGCCCGCGCGAGGAAGAACTCGGCGTTGCGCCCAAGGAGGTCAAGGAGGGGCTGGGCCACCGCGAGCACGAACAGAACGACACACGAGAGGATCACATCGACCGTCGCGAGCCTCTCCGCCCCGGGTCGGGAGTTCGTGCTGGTCATGGTCGGGTGATCGGTCGGAGCGCGAACTTGGCGCGAGTTCCCCCCGGCAGTCCATTCTCGACCTCAAGTGCGGAACGGGCCTTCAGAAACGGTCGCAGATCCGTCTTGTTGTGGTCCCGGCGGGCCTCATGGGGCTTCCGGTTGAAGGTGAGTGCCCGAACCACTGGATCCTCGGAACTCAAGATTGCGTCGTCCACCATGTTCAAGCCGAACGTCAATCCGTCGACTGGATTGGTGCCGGGGCTTCGTCGAATTCGCCTCGGTCAAGGTGAGTCAAGGAAAGCCCCCGAACCGTCCGTCGCAAACGGTGCTTGTGCCGGTGCGTGTGCTTCCGACATGCAGAGTGTACTGCCGAATCGGATTCGCGGACGGGCAGCGGCGGGATCATCCATGGGTACCAATACGGCCGGTATTCCGTACCAGCCTGCGGCCTCAGTTCCGAACGTCGATGTCACCCGATGAATTAAACACGGCAACCTCTCCGTATTGGTTGTCAACGCAGGACGAGACAAGGTCCACACCCTCTTGGCTAGTGAATGCCCCGAGGTCCGAGGAGTAATAGCCACCACCGCCGTACACCTCGTCGCCGTGATGGACGAGCGCGCCGTCAGGGAGCACGACCGCCGACGCCTCCGAGTCCCATCCAGTTCCGTATGGCCAAATCACTGGGAATCGGGTCTCGAGTTCTGTCCAGGCGAGGTAGGCGCAATCTGCTTCGACGACCAGAGTGCCAAGTACCTCGGCATCGCTACCACCGGTGCGTCGGTCGCCCTCGACAACGGGACCGGCGACACCCCCCGAACACGCTGCGAAGAGGAAGGCGGCTATGAAGGCACAGCCGAACCAACTCAGCATCCGTCCCATGGCTGCCTCCTTCAATCAACAACCATTCCCGCTGACAACTCCATGACGCCGTTCTTGTCAGGCCGAGTCCCGGGCTATCGGGCCATTCGGGCGACCATATGTGCCGAAAAGGGCGGCCCGGTCAGTCTTTCCCGTCGGTTGTCAGCCTGGCACGGATCCGGGCGATTTCTAGCTCCAATGCGGGGAGACCGGCTGCCTCATCGATTCGGCGGTTGAACGCTTCGGTCTGCTCAGCGGGGATTCCCATGCCACCCCCGCCGCCGTCCTGCCAGGAACGGTCAATCCGTCGGCCAAGGAGTGCGTCTCGCCGCCGTTCGAGCTGCTCCAGATAGCGACGGAGTTCCGGATCCGTCGTGGCCTCGTGAGCGACGGTTGCTGCGGCAGCCTGAAGACCGAGCAGGCGCTCTCTCAGCTCGATCCGTTGCTCAAACGCGTCGGCTGGAATCTCGCGTAGGCTCTTCTTGACGCTCAGGATCTCATCGAGAATCGTTCCCAAATCGTCCGCCTTCTTCTCAGGCTGGTTCCTCCCAATACGCATGGTGACCTCCCGGGAGCAGGGCAGCACACACCGCTCCACACTCCAATCTGGAGTTCCCCCCGCTGGCCGGACACGGTTGTTATGCGGCCAGGGTTTGGGTGTTGTTGACCTGAGCC
>Ga0316197_10000303_pt1 | contig 34956 bp, 34 predicted proteins | sample OudBiesiAoxic_MG_FD_204939 | JGI IMG/M metagenome (GOLD analysis project Ga0316197, IMG submission 204939) | Coastal sediment microbial communities from Oude Bieten Haven, Netherlands - site A oxic | ecosystem: Environmental > Aquatic > Marine > Coastal > Sediment | place: Netherlands... | reverse complement strand
TGCCGCCCGATCAAATCGCGCAGTTCGAAGAGTACCTCGCACAAAGCGCTCCTCCACATCCGCTGATGTTGATCGTCATGGGAATGCCGGCTGGACTGACGTTCAATCTCATCCCGGGCCTCTGCGAGGAGATCGCGTTCCGCGGCTACTACTTCAGGGAGATCTCGGGAGGCTTCTGGGAACGCTCGACCAAGATCGGTCTGCTCTGGTGGCTTTGGCTCGCTCCATCGGTGGCGATCGGGAACCTCTACGGCGCGCCAGGCCTGAAGAGCGTCCTGCTCGCCCTCCCCTGGTGCATCGTCGCTTCCTGGGTGCTCGTGTACCTGCGCGTGCGAAGCGATTCGGTCATCGCGGTTGCGGTCGCGCGAGGGACCATGCTGGCTCTCACCGCCGCGGCGCACGACCTCACCTTCGGCGCGCCAACCTGGCTCGCTCCGTTCTATGGGCTCGGCGGCCTCGTCGGGTTCTCGGTCATCTGGCTCGCATTCTGGATCGATGATCGACGTCGTGCGAAAGGTCGACTAACCGCGGGCTGAGGAGAACGACTTGGAAAACTCGGTGAAGCTCGGGCTCCACGCCCGCTACGGAGGCTACGCGCTCGTCACCGGAGCGGCGCGAGGGATCGGACGCGCCTTCGCCGTGTGCCTTGCAGCGGAGGGCTTTGATCTCTTGCTCGTCGATCGGGAGGGCGAAGAGACAATCGCGCTCGCAGAGGAGCTCAGTGCAAAGCACGGTGTCGACGCGCGCTCGTTGATCTGCGACCTCTCTGAGCCGGGCCTCGAGGAACGGGCAGAGCAATGGGCGAACAGCTTCGAGATCGGGCTCCTGGTCAACAACGCCGGGATCTCCTTGCTCGATCCGTTCTTCGATATTTCATTGGAAGCCCATTTGACGACCTTGGACTTGAACTGTCGCGCGACGCTCGTGCTCACCTATGTCGTCGGCAAGGCGATGGCCGCCCGGGGCAGTGGCGGAATCATCATCGTGTCCTCGGCTTCGGGGCTCTCGGGCTCCCCCTACTTCTGTCACTACGCAGCGACCAAGGGCTACGGCCTCAATCTCGCCTGTGGCCTCTGGTCGGAGCTTCGCGGCAGCGGCGTCGACGCGCTCGCCGTTTGCCCGGGCATGACCGACACCAGGCCCGTTCAAGAACAGAACCTCGACCAAGACCTGCCGTTCTACGTTCCACTTGGCGGACCTGAGCCCGTGGCGCTCGGCGCTCTTCGCGCACTCGGCAAGCAGCCCGCCGTCGTCCCGACATGGGCCGACCGAATGTCCGCCGGACTGCTCTCAAAACTACTGCCGCGAGGCTGGACGCTGTCGATCATGAAGCGATCGATCGAGAAGATGCGCGGCTGAGCCAGTCGTCAAGCTGGGCTCGGTGGCTTTCGAAGTTTGAGCTTACCCGCCTGCCAGCCGGCCACCCCGCTCGTATACCAGTTCGAGAATCGGCGGTCCGATGGGCCCCCGCAGAGTGCAGAGTGCAGGACATCCGTGCTCATGTCAGCGACGAGGCGGAGCGATGGGGTGAACGAAGTGAGGCGCCCGCCAGAGTTGTAGATCTGCCCCTGGTGGGGCGTCGCGCGTCCGCCGCGAATCGGGACCGGGCCTCGATCGAACCCCAGGAAGCGAGGGAGCTTGCCTCCAAAGAACATGTTGGTGAGCATGAGCTGATTTCGCCTGCCCCAGGGCTCGGGCGCCTGGTCGGCGACTTTGGCGAGCGCGGCGGTCCAGACCTCTTCACGCCTGCGTTCACCGAGCCAGGGCGACGATTCGTCCACGAGGATGCGATCGAAGTCTTGATAGAAGTCGATGAACACCCCGCTGGTGTCGCGCAGGTGCTCGATGACTGGCGCACCACATGCCGGACCGAACATCTCCACCAAAAGCTCTGCGTAAAAGATCTCGAAGGCGGTCGCCCCGGTCGAATCGAGCTCGTAACGGCAGTCCCAGGAGCGAAGGGCCTCGCCGAGGGGCCCGTCTCCGAGAAGCGGCCGGAGAACCTCGAGGAACTCCGCGGCCTGAATCGAGTAGGTGTCCAATTGGATTGCGCGAAAAGAGTCCAGGTCGTGCTTGTCGCGCTCCTGCAAGAGCTCGGTGATACGTCGCGCGCGATAGTCGCCCATGGGCGCGTTGATCGGATTGGCACGGCCCAGGTGATTGAGATCCTGGTTGGCGGTCACGACCATGCCCTCGTCCGGGCTGTGCACCCTCGGTAAGTCCGCAGAATCGACGAAGCCCTTCCAATCGAATCGATGGTCCCAGCCGGGCCGGGGCGCAAAACCGGACCAGTCGTCCGGACGCTTCGGCATCAGGCCTGACATCTGGTAACCGATGTCGCCCGAGCTGTCGGCGAAGACCCAGTTCATGGACGACTCGACGCCCGCGAAAGCGCGCATGCCTTCGGCAACTGTCCGCGCGGTCCACATCGGGGTGAGCGTGTTGATCGACTGGGCCCCAGCGCCTGCACCGGACCAGCGAGTGGCAAGTCGATATCCCTCCGCCTCGGCGTCTCCATCGAGAACGCCGTGCTGGTTCTCCCAGAAGATTTCGACGATCGACGCGCCCTTCTTGCGCTTGATCGTCTCGACGCGTCGCTCGAAATCGACCCAGGCATCGCCGCGACGGAACTTCCCAGCGCGGCAGTGCTCAACCCAGGAGTCGATCGAATCCATGAATGTGTACGTCGCGCCCCAGGATAGGTGCTCGTTCCGCCCCACCAGCGGCGCGGGCAGACCGGGCATGGTCATCAGGAGCGCGTAGCCCTCAGGCCAGCGAAAGCTCTGCTCGACCCATATGTTGGGTAGCCGGTTCGTTTCGAGATGCGGATCGTTAGCGAGCATGGCCGCTCCCGAAACAGTCCGCGAGCCCGACACACACCAGTTGTTCGACGCCATCACTCGCGTCGCAGCAGCTCCCCACTTCACGGCCTCCGGGACGACGCGCTCAGAGAGCTCGACCTCGGTCAGCATCGCGCGGTCGAGTCCATCGGTACTCCCCGGGAACAGAGCCTCGAGGTTGGCGTCGTCAATGCCGGCTTGCACCATCTCTACGAACAGACGCTCGAGCTCCCCTTGTGACTGGGCCAAGGTGAGGAAGCCGGTCATTCGAGCGAGCAGCAAGCTGTCCTCGATCGCCCAGGGCTCGGGTCTGAGTCCAACGAGCTTGAGCTCCCAAGGCGTCGACTTGGCAAAGCGCGCGTTCACGCCTGCGCAATACGCATCACATGCGGCGCGGGCCTCGGGGCTGAGCTTTCTCGCCTCCTGCGTGACCCCGCCGCTCCAGTTCATGCGCCGAAAAAAGCGGTCGACCTCGACCATTTCGTCGCTGCCATCGAGCAACTCAGCCGCCCGGCCCTGGCCGAGAATCCGCATGATCAGCATCTGCATGCCGCGATCCATGGCGTGGCAGTAGCCCATGCCCCAGTGCAGGCCGGCGATGTCTTGGGCGGTGACTTGCGGGATCCCGTTCTTGTCCCGGGTCCAGTTGGCTTGGGGCTCGTGTACGGCGGTCATGGCTAGAACTGGTCCTTCGCTTCGCGAATGGCGGTGAACGCTGCGACCGGATCCCGTCCGGCCGCAAGATCGGGACCGTCGAAACGGAGAAACGGATTGGTCGCGAGCTCGCGTTCGAGCCGTCCGGGCACGGTGAAGCGCTTGGCCTCACGCGTAGCGATCGCCTCTGCGAGCGCGCGGTCGATATTCGGATTGCTCGGTTCGATCGTCTTGGCGAATCGAAGGTTGTTGATCGTGTACTCGTGGCCGCACCAGACCTTGGTGTCGGCGGGCAAGGAGCGAAGCTTCGCAAGCGACCGCGACATCATCTCCATCGTGCCTTCGAAGACCCGGCCGCATCCTGCGATGAAGAGTGTGTCACCGCTGAAGAGGTTGCCTTCGCTGATGAACGCGATCGCGCCAAGGGTGTGACCAGGGATCTCGACGACCCGCACCGTGGCCCCGCCGAAGTCGAAAGAGTCGCCGTCCGAAAGGGCATCGGTTTGGCGAGGAATCCTTTGCTGGTCCGCGTCGTACTTCGATCCGCGAATGTGCTTGATGGGACACTCTTCGAGTAGCGGCTCGATCCCTCCGATGTGATCCCAGTGGTGATGGGTGAGCCAGATCTCGCTGAGCCTGACCCTAGCCTCGTCGATTGCCCGCAGGACTGGGTCGGCCTGCGACGGGTCGACGACCGCAGCTCGGCCGTTCTCGATCACCAGATACGCGTAGTTGTCGCTCAGACATGGAACGGGGATCACTTGCATCGGCGGAACAATAGAACTCTAGCTTTGCGCTGGCCATCCTGGGTTCCCACTTAGGCCCTTGGGCCGAAATCCTTTATGATACCGTGACGATCCGGAACCTGAGCGACGGATCATTCGTTGACAGTCCTATCGGTGAGGTTCTAACTTCCGGCCAGTCTGTCAGGAAAGGGGCAAGCGATGAGGGCAAGACTGGGATGCTTTTTGGCGATTGTTTCGGTGCTGGGCTTGGGCTGTGAGGGCGAGACCACAACCGACACCGGCGCTTCGGGAATTGAAATCACTGCGGATGGCTTCAGGGGGACGTGCGCCGAAGGCGTGACCTTTGAAGCGCGCGATATCGACGGTGTCTATGACATCTCGACTTGGCTCAACGGGCTCTCGCTCAACGCGATTGTCGACTCGGATGCGCAGCTGGCAGAGATCGACGGCTTCGCAGCAGCCAACGGTCAAGAGACGCAGATTCTCGAGAACGATCGCGCTCTGTTGCTCGACTGCCATCGCACGCTCGAACAGCACTTCGGCGAAGAGTCGTCTTACCTCGAAAACGTGCTCGTGCGCTCCATCAGCCTCTGGGCAGAGACGCCGGATACGCTCGAGCTTCGCCGCAGCGTGCAGGGCGAAGAAGATCGCTCCTACACGAGCATCTGCAGCTTGCACAACAGCTACCAGTACGCGACGCACGACGGCTGGTGGCACAGCCGCTGGGACTCCGACTCGACGAGCATCGCGAAGGTCGGAACACGCGAAGGTTGCACCTACTCCTGGATCAACAGCAGCTGGACCTGCAGCGAGCCCGACCACCGGGACTACGTCTACCAGCGCGGAGAATGCTACGGAAACTGCGGCGCGGGCTGCCCGGGCGGCAACCAGCAGCTCACTTGGGATTGTCACGATCACGACCAGTGTGTGCGCAACGGCCACTCCCTCGCATCGTTCTGGTGCAACGACGAGTTCGTCTCCGCCGCGGATGACGAGCTGTTCGCGCCATCTTGCTCCGGCACCTGAGACGCGCGTTCGCGTACGGCCTCCTGGTTGGCCTCTTGGTTGCTCCGCTCTGCCTCGGCTGCGCGGAGCAGCCATCGGCCAGTCCGCAAGAGGTGGTAAGCGCCTTCTTCGGAGCGGTGGCCAGCAACGATTGCGCGGGCGCGGTAGCCTTGCTCGACGGTTTGGCCAAGGAGCGATTTGAGGGCGAAGGCTGCAACGAGGCACTCGAGGCGCTGCGACGAAAGCAGTTCGAGCAGGTTCTCGGTGCTCAGGTCGACGGCCGCGACGAGCGCATGCACCTGGTCCGAGTCCGCTTCATAGGGGAGCGCGAAACTGTTCTCATCGGAGTGCGCAAGACGCGAAGAGGCCATAGAATCGTCTCCTTCTGATATGAGCTCCGAAAAGCGACCTTGGTTTTGGATTGCCAGCCTGGCGCTCGCAGTGGCTGCGGCCTGGTGGCTGTACCCGCAGGACAGCGGCCCCGGTCGGGCCCCCTCGTTCCCGGATTCGGCCGAGGCGATTCCGACGCCCGAGCCGCAACAGCAGCCGCAAGCCCTGGCTGCTCCCGCACAGAGCGATACACCTGCCGACGGGCAGGGCGAGCCTTTCGCGACTCCCCTGCCTCGTGAAGAGGTTCTGCTCACCGAAAAGCAGGGGACGGCGGACGCCGGCGTGGCGAGCGATGATCCCATTTCTAGGGAAGAGAAGCGCGATCGAATGCTCGGCGTGGTTCTCGATCGCCTGCAAGATGATCTGCGAGCGGCGCAAGAAGCGGGAGACGAAGAGCAAGCGGCGCAGCTGAAGATCCGCATCGATCGCCTCGAGCAGCGACGCAGCGAGTTGTCCGAGAAATGAGCCGCCCGATCGCCGCACTCGCGCTGAGTCTAGTGCTGCCGGCCTGTCTCGCTGCACCGCTCGGCGCCGAGGAAGAGTACGCTGCAATTGTCGACGGCGAAGCCACAGCGGGCCTAGACGCTGTAGTTGCGATCATGCCACGACGCATTGGATGCGGAGACGAGGGTGAAGTCCTCTGCAGCGGGACCCTGATCGCCTCCAATACGATTCTGGGTAACGCAGCCGATGCGGTCTTGAGCGCGGCACACTGCTTCGACTCGATGCGCCCCGGCCTCGCCTACGAGGTCGTCGTAGGAGAAGCGATCGGTCTGGATTCACGAGCCATCTCGGTCCTCGAGGTGCGCACACATCCGGACTTTGACGCGGAGACGAGGCAGAACGATGTCGCGATCTTGTGGCTCGAGCGGCCGGCCCTTGGAGCATCGCCCGAGCTCTTGCCCGACGTCGGATCGGCACTGCCCGAGCTGGGCGCCAGCGTCACGCTCGCAGGCTTCGGCGCGACCAGCGCGGGGAGCGCCCCGGATGGCGTGAAGCGTGTGGGCGTCGGCGAGTTGAGCGAAGCTAGACCGGGCGTGGTGACTGTGAGCCCGAATCCTGCCGTGAGCTGCGTGGGTGACAGTGGCGGCCCGCTTTTCACGGAGGCCGGAGAGCTCATCGGGGTGGCCTCCTCGGGCGACACCGGCTGCTCGGAAACCAGCGTGTATGCCCTGATCTCGCCGGCGATCGATGAGTTCATCATCCCCACGCTCGCGATGGGGCCGGTCGAGCGGCCGCTGGGAGGCGACTCTTGCAGCGCACCATGCGCCATGGACGCGGACTGCCCGGCTGGCTTTGTCTGTGTTCCCGGTTCGCAGAACGTCGAGTTTCAGTGTGCGCTGCCAGGACAAGAGGCGGGAGCCCTAGGGGAAGCCTGCACCGAAGACAGCAGTTGCGGCGCCGGCTTCTGCGCCCTGACTGGGACGAACTCGGCTTGCCAGTGCTACCAGCCCTGCGACTCGGAGCCACCGAGCAGCTCGAGCAGCGGCTGCGCGGTTCGGCACGGGGACGAGGGTATGGCCCCGATCTGGCTGCTCGCTCTTCTGCTTTGGTCCGGCGTCCGACCCAGTTCCTATCGCCCGAGTCGGGTTCGGGTTATATCGCCCCAATGGATCCAAAATTTGCACTCGAAAAGGGGATTCCGTTCGTGGGGCGAACGGAAATGAAGGTTCTAGAGCTCGAGCCCGGCTACGTGAAAATGATGATGCCGCTGCAGCCAAACATCAATCACGTCGGCACGATGTACGCCGGTGCACTGTTCACTCTGGCAGAGCTTCCGGGCGGCGCGATCTTCTTGTCGACCTTCGATGCGAGTCAGTTCTATCCACTCATCAAGGGGATGGAGATCAAATTCCTCAAGCCCGCGGCAACCGACATCACGGTGGAGGTCCGACTCAGCCTTGAAGACGCTGCGAAGATCCAGAAAAAGGCCAACGAGCTTGGTAAGGCCGACTACGACTGGGACTGCGAGCTCAAGGACGCGAATGGGCAGGTCGTAGCGGTGTCGTCGAATCGCTACCAGCTGCGTCGAATGAATCCGGCTGGTGCTTGAGGCCGACGACAGCCTTCGCGCACAGATCACGGCGAACCTAAGCGCCCACGCTCGACTAACGCAATCCGATCCTTCCCTTCGTCCAGCCGCGGTAGCGATGACGGTCGTGGCGAACCCGGCCGGCGAGGCCTGCTTCGTCATCACCCGCCGCGTGTCGACACTCCGCAACCACAGCGGGCAATGGGCGCTCCCCGGTGGCCGCATCGATGAGGGAGAGGATCCGAGTCACGCGGCCTTACGAGAGCTCGAAGAAGAAGTGGGCCTGCGCTGCGGCCCCGATCGCGTGCTCGGCTTTCTCGACGACTACCCGACCCGCTCCGGCTTTCGAATCACGCCGGTCGTCGTTTGGGCCGGACTCGACGTCGTTCTGAGGCCCAACCCACAGGAAGTCGCCGAGGCGTATCGCGTGCCGATTGCAGGCCTCGACGCGCCGGGGATCCCCAAGCTGTTCGATATCGCCCAAAGCGATCGCCCGGTCCTTTCGGTGCGCATCCTAGGCCAGGACATCTTCGCCCCGACCGCCGCCGTGGTGTTTCAGTTCCGGGAAGTGGCCATCCACGGCCGCGACACGCGGGTCGCGCAGTACGACCAGCCCCTCTTCGCCTGGCGCTGAGCGGGCAGGCGCGTGGCTGCGCCGCCACTCGTCAGCACCTTGCGCAAAGACAGCATCGGACAGCGGCGGCAGGTTCTGTTCGCGCTCGTAGGCATCCATGTCGGGCGTGCGCATCAGCATTGCGCGAAACAGCCTCGAGAGTGCCCCCAGCTTCTTACCGAGCGATGGAGTCGCATGGGGTCGCCCGGCTACGTAACGACGGCAGATCGTCTCGAAATCTTCTGCTTCGCGGCCGGTGAGCTCGCGAACCACGTTGGTTGGCGCCCCCACGGCGAATGCATCCTGCTGATAGTCGCTGAGGTAGAGGCGAACCTGAGAAATGTCGTAAGCAGGAAAACTCGCCACCGTAGCGGCCTTGACGAACATGTCTACAGAGGTCGGCGAGTACTTCACTTTGCGTCCGAGCACTTTCGCGAACGTCGCTGCGATTTCCTCGGGACTCAGAAGCTTCGGACCGGTCGGGCGATAGGTTGTTCCGATGTGGGGTGCCGGGTTGGTAAGCGTCGCAGCAGCGATTGCGCCCATGTCTTCATTCGAAGGTGGTGCGTTTCGGCCCTGTCCCAATGGCATGGGAAAGACCCCGAGCTGGGCGATCACGTCGAGCACCAGGAAGTAGGTCCAAGCAAACCAGCCAGGGATGATCTGCACGACGTCCACGTTCGGCATCCATGGGATGATCTGATCGGCAAGCCAGAGCTCCCGAGTCGCGAGCGACGGATGAGCCGGGTGAAGGAGCCATTGGCTGAGCGTTGTGACCGTCTCGAGCTTGGCCTCCTCCGCGGCGACCGCGAAGGCAACCGAGGCATGCAAGCCGTTCGGTCCCTGGGGCGCTACGAAGTACGCGCGCTGCGTTCCTTCCATCGCCCGGCGAAGGTCGCGAACGTCGAAGAGGTTGCCGACGACGACCTCGGCGCCGAGCGCTCGAAGCTGCTGGGCGCGCTGGTCTTCCTGGCGGACCATTGCTCGGACCGGGAAGCCAGCTCGAAGAAGCTCCTGGGCGACGGGACGGCCGGTGTTGCCGGACCCGGATGTGACGAGGATGGTGGGTTTGGTAATGGACATCTAACAACTCCTGAAAATATTAGCAATTTTGCAACTCACTTTATTTTATAAAGTTATTACGATTAAAGCGCAAGTGAGTTACTTTAGAAAATCAAGAGAGCTCGTGCGAAAAGCCGAAACCATGGCCAAACCCAGGCGCTATCGCCTCCTCTGCCCGATTGCCCGCGCCCTCGACCGGGTCGGAGATCGTTGGACCCTGCTGATCCTCCGCGACCTCCACGCCGGGCCCGCGCGCTTTTCCGATCTCCAAACTCTCCCAGGCATCGCGTCGAATCTGCTCACCAAGCGCTTGCGACAGCTCGAAGAAGACGGCCTGATCCGCCGCCGCGACGCAGAGTACGGCACGACCGTCTACGAGCTCACCGATCTCGGGTCACGGACGGGCAGTCTGCTTTTCGAGCTTGCAATGTTCGGGGCTGAGCTTACCCCGGAAGAAGAGATCATGCGCCCGGGTAACCTGCGGACGATCGCGGTCACGCTGCGCGTCGCGTGTCAGCGTGTGGTCGATCCCGACATGAGCTTGCGGGCCGAGCTCGTAGTCGACGGAGAGCGCTTTGCCTTTACGGTCGATCGCGGCGTCGTCGACGTGAAGGCTGGCAAGGCGAGCAATCCTGAAGCAACTCTGACGACGAGCTACGAGCCAATGATCGCCGTCGCAGACGGTCAGATGTCACTCGATGAGTTTGCAGCTCGGCATCTGGAAATGTCAGGGTCGGATCCCGCGCAGGCGCACGCACTGGCTGAGCTCATGGAGAGTGCCATGTTGCGCATGACGGGAGCGCCAGCAAGGTGACAGGACCGCCGGTGCGAGGAAGACCCAAGCCTTAGGTGAGGACGGCCAGGGTAGTGGAGCCCTTGGTCCGACTCTTTCAAGCGAGCTAGCGCTCGACCGTGACGCCTTTCCAGAACGCAACGTGGTCTTTGATGTTGGAGGCCGCCTCTTTCGTCTCAGGGTAGAACCAGGCGGCGTTTTCGTTGCGCTTGCCATCGACGACGATGTGGTAGTAACTCGCCGTGCCTTTCCAGGGGCAGACGCTTTGATGGCTGCTCGGCTCGATGAACTTCTCGTCGACGGCTCCCGGAGGAAAGTAGACATTCCCCTCGACCAGCTCGAAATCATTCGACTCTGCAATCACTTGACCTTGCCAAACCGCCTTTGCCATCGTGCCTCCTCTTCAAAAAGCCTAGAGCAGTCCCCCGTTGCGTCGAGCCCCGTTGACCTGTGCAGCAGGAGCCCCACAGACTCGGATGCGCCGATGGCGAACCACCTTCAGAACGAGACCAGCCCGTATCTGCTCCAGCACGTCGACAATCCAGTCGACTGGTACCCCTGGGGGCCCGAAGCGATGCGGCTCGCCGAGGAGCAAGACAAGCCGATCCTGCTCAGCATCGGATACGCCGCTTGTCATTGGTGCCACGTGATGGCCCACGAGTCGTTCGAAGACGAAGCGACGGCGGCACAGATGAACGCCGACTTCGTCAACGTGAAAGTCGATCGCGAAGAGCGGCCCGACATCGACAGCATTTACATGCAGGCGGTCAACGCGATGATCGGTCGCGGGGGCTGGCCGATGACGGTCTTTCTCACGCCCGACGGCAAGCCATTCTACGCAGGAACCTATTTTCCGAACGAGCCGCGCCACGGGATGCCGAGCTTCCGGCAAATCCTGACCGGCGTCACCGAGGCCTGGAACACGGACCGCGAGAACGTCCTCGAAAGCGCCGGCCAGGTCGCCCAGCAGCTTCAAGCGCTCTCGGACGTCGGATTTGACGCGCAAGCGCTCGACGCCGAGGTCTTCCGAAGCGCAGTGCGGGGTCTGAGTCAGCGCTTCGATCCGAGCTGGGGCGGATTCGGTGACGCCCCGAAGTTCCCCCAAGCGATGACGATCGAGTTCTTGCTCCGCGAGTTCGTCCGAGACCGGAGCTCCAAGGCTCTCGAAATGGCTGAGGTCACGCTCCGGAAGATGGCGCAGGGGGGGATGTACGATCAAATCGGCGGTGGTTTTTCCCGGTACTCGGTCGACCATCGCTGGCTGGTCCCCCACTTCGAGAAGATGCTGTACGACAACGCCCAGCTCGCGCGCGTCTACCTTCACGCCTGGCAGGTCACGGGCGACGAGCTCTACCTGCGCGTCAGCGTGGAAACACTCGACTACGTCCTGCTCGAAATGCGCCACGAAGCAGGCGGATTCTACAGCAGTCAGGACGCCGACAGCGAAGGTGTCGAGGGCAAGTTCTACGTCTGGTCAGCCGACCAGATCCGCGAAGCCTTGGGCGAAGATGCGGACATGTTCATGCGAATCTACGGCGTGTCGGATGAAGGCAACTGGGAGGGTCAGAACATCTTGAACCTGCACCTCGATCCGGAAGCCCTCGCAACGCAGCTGGGCATGGACCCCGGACGGCTCGCCGCGCGCATGGCTGCCGCTCGCAACAAGCTCTATGAAATCCGCTCCCGGCGAATCTGGCCCGGGCTCGACGACAAGGTGCTGACCTCTTGGAACGGTCTGATGTTGGCCGCGTTCGCGGAAGCGGGGCGGGCCTTCGAGCGCCCGGACTATCTGGAAGCCGCCAAGGCGAACGCGGAGTTCTTGCAGCGCACGATGCGGGACGAGACAGGACGCCTTCTTCGAACCTGGAAAGCCGGCACGGACGCCAAGTACAACGCCTATCTCGAGGACTATGCCTTCTTAGCCGATGGATTGCTGGCGCTTTACGAAGCCACGTTCGAGACACGCTGGCTCGACTGGGCACGCGAGCTCGGGGATCTGATGCTCGACCATTTCGGCGACACGCACAATGGCGGCTTCTTCGACACCTCCGACGACCATGAGCAATTGATTCACCGTCCGAAAGACCTGCAAGACAACGCCGTGCCGAGCGCGAGCTCTATGGCAGCGACCGTGCTGCTGCGGCTCAGCCTGTTGACAGGCAATGGCGAGTATTGGCAGGTCGCCGAACGAAGCGTTGCGACCATGGGCAAGTTCATGGGCCAGTATCCTTCCGGGTTCGCCCAATGGCTCAATGCCTGTAGCTTCATTCTGGCCGAGCCGCGTGAGATCGCGCTCGTTGGAAGCCAAGAACAGCTCAGGCCCTTGCTCGCCGTCGTACGCGCGGGCTATCGGCCCTTCCAGGTAGTCGCCGCTGGGGTTGCCGACGACGAGACGCCCGTGCCGCTGCTGGAGAATCGCGCCCAAATCGATGGCAAGGGGACAGCCTATGTTTGCCGTCAGTTTCTCTGCCAAGCACCGGTGACTAGTCCAGACGAGCTCGCGCGACAGCTGGAGCCCGCTTGACGCGTCGCTGGACATTGCTGGCCGTGCTAGTCCTCGGACTCACGATGTCCTTCGCAATGGCGGCGAGAAACGCGAACGCGTGGAAGGCCTTGATATCCGTCCGTTTTCCTGAAGTTCGCTGGGTCGATCCCCGGACGCTCGCAACCTGGATGGAATACGCGGAGCCAAACGGGCTGGTTCTCATCGACGTGCGCAGCCCCGAAGAGCAGGCGCTGAGCCAGCTGCGCGGCGCACAAGCACTGGACCCCAGCAATCCGGACATCGCCGCACTCGCTATCCCGGAAGATGCCAAGGTCGTTGTCTACTGCTCGATCGGATACCGAAGCGCCGCGATCGTTCAAGACTTGGAGCGCGCCGGAGCTCAAAACGTGTACAACCTCGAAGGAGGGCTCTTCGACTGGGCAAACCAGGGTCGCCCCATTTATCGCGGAGAGGCGCGCGTCCTCGAAGTGCACCCGTACAACGGACTCTGGGGTCTGCTTCTTAGGGAGGATCGAAGGGCCAGCAAGTAGCGGATCAGGTCGCGCTACTGCGCCGGCGGTTCGTCTATGACGACGGGATTGCGTGGCGGAGCGTCCGGCGTCCCCGTCGGCGGCTCCGGCTCAGCAGGAAAGTCCGGGACAGTCCAATCGATGCCATCGTCGGGCGCTGGCACCGCTGGCACTGGCACTGGAGCTGGCACTGGAGCTGGCACTGGCTTGGGTTTCGCCCGTTTCTTCTTTTTCTTCTTCTTCTTTGGCGCCACTGGCGTTGGCTCAGGCTGCGACGGCAGCGCTGCCTCGAGCGCCTCTTCTTCCACCACCGTTTCCTCCGGAACGACCTGCTCGACCGGCGGCGGCTCCTGCTGCAGCTCGTTCGTTCCCACGTCGGCGACGGCGGCGTCTGGTTTCACTACGACCGGCGCCTCAATCGCCTCGGGCTCCGGTTCGTCGGCAATGGCGCTGGGCGCGGACTGCGACCACCAGGTCCCGGCTACGATCGCGCCGAACAGCAGTGCCAGCAGGCCCAAAGAAGCCCAAAGCCAGGCATATTTGCGCCGTTTCGACCGCGGCACCGTGGCAAGCTGGTGGGAGGTCGTCCCGAATGGCTTCGGTGCCGACGAGAGAAACGCTTCGTCCTCGGGATCGCGCGCGACCGCTACGGGCTGGGTGGCTGCCAGAGGAGATGGCGAGCTGGGCGGCGAGCTCGAGCCGAGAAGCTCCCCGAGATATGAGCCGGGCAAGGCGAGCTCTTCACCCCAAATCGTGCCGATGAGCAGTGAGCGCGCGTCATGCAGGAGGCCGGCGTTGCCCGCGGCCTCCGCAAGCGAGTCGAGGAATTCCGACAAGGTTTGCTGGCGCGCGCGGGGGTCCTTGCTCAACGCTCGCATGACCGTTTGTGCGAGGTCGTCGGGAACCTCGGCGCCGCGTCCCTTGCTGTGGAGCATCGGTGGCTCCTGATGCACATGCTGCATGAGGACCGCGCCAGCTGTCTTGCCTTCGAACGGAAGCGCCCCGGTGAGCAGCTGGTAGGTGAGCACGCCGAGCGAATAGATGTCGCTTCGCTGGTCGGTCTCCTCGCCGGTTGCCGCCTCCGGCGAAATATAGGTCGCCGTCCCAAAGACACGCCCGCTTTGCGTCGTGGTCGGGCCCATTCCTTCAGCTTCGAGCACACGGGCGATTCCAAAATCGACGAGCTTCACGAAATCTTCATCACGGCCGCGCCTCACCAAGTAAACGTTCTCGGGCTTGATGTCGCGATGAACGATGCCAGCGGCATGCACCGCCCCCAGGCCGGCGCAGAGCTTCATGACCATGATCAGCGCGCGCTCGATCGAAGGCAAACCCTTTTGCTCGAGCTCTTCGGCAAGGGTCCGCCCCTCGAGCAACTCCATTACGATGTAGAGCCGTCCGTCGCTCAAGCGCCCCGAAAGGAACACGCGCACCAAGTTCGGGTGGTCCAGCGAAATCGCGAGCCGGGCCTCGCGCTCGAATCGAAAGACCGCCTGCTCGTCGCGGGCAAGCTCGGCCTTCAGGACCTTGATGGCGACGTCACGGCCCACCGTGGTCTGGTGGGCCCGGTAGACGGTGCCCATGCCACCAGTGCCGATTTGCTCATCGATGCGAAACTGCTCGAGCAAGACGCTGCCGAGCAAGGGATCGACGATCTCGTCGTCCGTGACGAGCCGGCTGCCGTCGTGCGGACAGTACTCTGATCGGCTCCCAAACTTCGAACCGCAGCGAAGGCAAATCTTCCGCATGTCGGTAAGCTTCCCTAGAGGCTGCATGGGCGTAGCATCTGGCAGGGGGTAGTACAATTCCCCTCTTGGACGCACGTTTGGCCCTCCGCTTCAGTTTTGCCTATTCTTTTTAGGTGGGAATTCGGGGCAAATGACGAAGTGGATGCTGGGGTTTTTGCTGGGGGCCGCTGCCCTCGGATGCGCTGAGGACGCGGCAGCACAAGACCAGCCGGAGCAAGCCCATGAGGTCGCCGTCGCGGTGCCGGGGCTACGGGCGGTACACGGTGACGACGCCGTCGCCAATGAGCTGACTGGTTGGCTTCGCGCGGGCGCGAGCGCCGTCCAAGGTTGGCGGCTTCACACCGCCATGGTTTCGCTCGAACAGTTCATGATCGTTTACGGCTGCGAGGACGCCGACGAGGAGTGTCTTTCGAAGATCGCAGAGGGCATCGAAGCGGACAGGCTGATCTCGGGCTCCCTGTCCAGGGTGCCCGCCGAGGACGGCGATGGCTACGACTTCGAAGCGGACCTGTTCTATTTCGATTCGTCGACCGGCCAGGTCGAGAAGACCTCGAAGTTGCGATTCCCCAAGACCCGCACCTCACCTCAGGAGCTCGCGATCATGGGGCAAAGCGAAGTTCAAGCCCTTGCGGATGCCCCACTCGACGAGCTTGGCAAAGAGCAGGCGCTCGACTTGATCTTGAGTCGTGACACCCAGCTCGGTTTGCATCAGTCGACTCTCGATCTCTTGAACGACCGGCCCAAAGAGTTCCCCGCCTGGCCCGCGGCGGTGAGCTACACTGCAACTCTCGTGTTTCTCGGCCTATCGGCCTGGAGCTGGAGCAGCATTCGGAACGTCGAGAAAGACCCTGCGTTCCAGCAGGCGCGGCTGCTCGCGGGCCCGCAGGTGAACGATGTTTGTGCAGCCGGAAGCAACTTCGGAGTTGAAGAGCTCGGCACTCTGTGCTCCAAAGCAGATCGACACGAGACGTTGCAGTGGGTGTTTCTGAGCATGGGATTGGCTTCGGCAGGCGTGGGCACTTGGTTGCTCGTGAAGTCGGCCAAGAGCAAGAACCGCGTGGACCGCGCGCGCTTGCAGCTCACGCCCATCGCCGGCAGGCGCCGCGGCGGCGTGAGCGCTCGACTCGAGTTCTGAGCTCATGCGCATAGTTGGTGGCCGACTTGCCGGGCGCAGGTTTGACGCGCCGAGCGGAAGAGGCACAAGGCCGACCTCGGACCGGGTGCGAGAAGCCCTTGGCTCGGCGCTCAACTCGCGTAGCGCGTTCGAAGGTGCTCAGGTTTTGGACCTCTTCGCTGGCACCGGAGCACTCGGCTTCGAAGCACTGTCCCGCGGTGCATCAGATGCCGTCCTGGTAGATAGCGATCCAGGCGCGGTCCATCAGATCAAGCAGAGCGCAAAGGAGCTCGGGCTTAGCGAGCAGGTTCGCGCTGTCCGCCTGGACCTTCTGGGTGATCTCGCAAGCGTCGTGCGTAAGCTTCCCCAGGTCGCGCAGGGCTTCGACCTGGTGTTCGCCGATGCACCCTACTCCGAGGTCAACTCGGTCCCCGCGATTCTCGACGCGCTGGCCGGAGCGGGCCGACTGGCAGCCGGGGCATGGCTCGTCATCGAGCACCCTGCAGGTCACGATTGGCGCTGGCCTATTGGGCTCGCGTCGGAGGCAGTCTACCGCTATGGTCAGACCGGTATCAGCCTCGGCACTTACGCCGCCGAGAAAGGCAAGCAGTGAGAGGCATCGCCGTTTATCCCGGATCCTTCGACCCGATCACCAAAGGTCACACCGCCATCCTTGAAAGCGGTTTGGTCGCGTTCGAGAAGATCATCGTCGCCGTCTTGAACAACGACAACAAGCAACCGCTTTTCAGCGTCGCCGAACGAATGGAGATGATCCGAGAGTCCGCCGCAGATATGGGCGCCAATCCGGGCCGTATCGAGGTCGACAGCTTCGACGGGCTTCTCGTGAGCTACGCGCAGCGCCGCAATGCCCGCGTCATCCTGCGCGGCCTTCGCGCCGTTGCGGATTTCGAGTACGAGCTCCAGATGGCCAACATGAACCGACACCTCAACCCGGCGGTCGAAACGGTGTTCATCATGGCCAACGATGCCTACTTCTACGTCGCGTCGAACCTGGTCAAAGAGGTCACGAGACTTGGCGGCAACGTAGCCGACCTCGTCCCTGCTCCAGTTCTGCCGCGGCTTCTGGCCAAGTTCGACAAGTAGATCGGCTGGCTCACGAGCCCCTCGCGCAGGAGTCGACGCGCCTCCGGCAGCGCGGCAAGTGAGACCTTTCCGAGCTGCAGCTCGCTCAAATTCGCCTCTCCGAGGGCCACAGCACGGCGCACACGCAGCCAGCTCGTGAGATAGACGGCGTCGCGCGCTACCCCGCCCGCGCGAAATGCACGCTCGCACAGAGTCACCGCGCCGCGAGGTGAGAAATCGTGCTCAGTGACCAAGGTTCGCGCGGCGTCGCCGAACGATACGCCAGCATGCATGGCGTGAGTCGCGAGCAGGCGGCCAGCCAAAGTTCTTTGGCGGAACGGGTCGAGCCAGCCTGCGAGCTCTTCGAGGTAGATCGCAACGCCTTCTTGGTCCCCGTAGGAGCCGGCAGTTCCAATCGCAAAAACCCCGAGCGCCTGCGTTCTCCCATTGAATGCCGAAACCAGATGCCCGTAGACCTCGTGGGTCGCGAGGCGCTGTGCCTCGTGTGCCCCGAAAAGCCGATCTGCGATGAATACGGTGCGTTCGCCGACGGCAGCGTTTGCGATCAGACCGGGATCGACCCGCACCGCGATGTGCAAACCGACGTGCTTGGCATAGGCAAGCATCAGGTCGCGAAGGTTGCTGCCATCTGCCGACGCCGCTGGGATGGTCCTGCGCTCTTCCTGGGCAGAGGTGTGGGAGAGAATCTCGTGCGCCGCGTCGAGGCCGCTGTGCTTTGCATTGGCGAACAGGCGCTCGCTGCCCGTACCGAACAGGCGCGCGGCCATGGGACGCACCTGCTTGCTTCGACCCAGGTTTTCTAGGATCAGCAACTCCGTTTCGAGCTCTTCGAGCCGTGGAAGATAGAGCTTGGAGGCCTCCGACTCCGAAGCCAGCTGCCTCGCGCGCGCTAGCTCGCGCCAGACGCTTCGCTCGACGGGAACCGGCTTCCACTGCCATCGGGGTTTGGCGTGCTCGCCCCGGGCGACGCATTGCACGAGCCGATTTCGCTCGACCGGATCGCTGTGTGTGGTCGACCCAACCAGAAGCCGCGCCGCATCGTGCAATCGGCGCAACGCGACATCGAGCTCCGCACGAAGGCGAGCACGAGGGCGATCAGAGAAGCTGGGTCGCGCGCTCTGCGAGCTCACTTCGCTCACCTTTCGAAAGGGTGACGTGGGCGCCGATACTCTCGCCCTGAAACCTCTGCGCGACGACGGTAAGACCATTGCTCGCAGCGTCCACGTATGGATTGTCGATTTGATACGGGTCGCCGGTGAGCACGATCTTGGTGTCCGAACCACAGCGAGTAATGACCGTCTTCACCTGATGCGGGGTGAGGTTCTGCGCCTCATCGACGACCAGGAACTGATTGGGGAGTGAGCGGCCGCGAATGTACGTGAGCGGCTCGATTTGGATGACGCCAGATGCAAGGAGCTCTTCGTAGTTTCGATGCTCGGACATTCGCCCACGACCAGAGCTGAAGATATACTCCAGATTGTCGAAGATGGGTTGCATCCAGGGATTGAGCTTCTCTTCCACCGTCCCCGGTAGATAGCCGACATCCCGGCCCATGGGAAAGATCGGGCGTGAGACCAGCATTCGACTGTACGCACCATCCTGGACGACGGACTGCAAACCCGCGGCGATGGCAAGCAAAGTCTTGCCGGTTCCAGCCTTGCCAACGAGCGTGAGAAGATGGATATCCGGCGAAAGAAGCATGTCGAGCGCGAAGTACTGCTCGAGGTTTCGGGGCCGGACGCGCCAAACGCCTTCCCTGCCAATCCGGAGCGGGACAATCGTGCCGCTCTTGGAGTCGAAGCGCCCGAGCGAGGTATGCCTGTGCTGCTCGCGCTCGCGAAGCACCACACCGGCGTGCGGATAGAGCTGGACTTCGAGCCGGCTGGCGTCGATGGTCTCGCGCTGAGCCAATTGGTCGACGAGCGCGCGATCGACGTCGGCAGTGACCACACCGGAGTAGAGCTCGTCGATCGAAACACGGCCGCCTTCGTAGGTTTCGGCCTTGAGCCCGAGCGCGTCGGCACGAATCCGAAGATTGGTGTCCATCGTCACGAAGATGAGGGGCTGTTCGGGGTGCTCGTCTCGAAGGTCGAGGGCCATCTGCAAAATAAAGCGATCCATCTCGCCGGGCCCGCGAGCTCGCTTGGGCATTTGGGGAGGAACTGCGACCCGAAGCTCGCCACCGGTGCTTTCGATCGGCACGCCTTGATCGAGTGTGCGTCCGTTCTGACTGCGAAGGTCGTCTAAAATGCGCGAGAGATGTCGCGCGTTCTGCCCGAGCTCGCTAAGCTCTTTTTTGAACTGGTCGACCTCCTCGATGACGAAGATCGGGAGGACGACCGCGTTGTCCTCGAATTTGTAGACCGCTAACGGGTCGTGAAGAACCACATTGGTATCCAAGACGTAGGTCTTCTTCACGCTGCCGAACGCTAGCACGCTTTGGCGCCCGCCGTAGCGAGAAACGAAAACGCGGTATAGTGCGCGCGCGGAACGTTCATGATCGAGGAGCTGAGTTACCAAAGCCTCGCAATCCTCGCAGCAGCCGGGGTGCTCGCGACGATCGTGAACGTCATGGCGGGCGGCGGCGGCATGATCGTACTGCCGGCCTTGATGGCGCTTGGACTCCCGGCGGACGTCGCGAACGGAACCTACCGACTGGGCGTCGTCACCCAAAGCATCGCCGGCACGACGGCACTACGGCGCGAGGGCGAGCTCGACACGAGCTCGATTGTTCCAATCCTGATCCCTACAGTGCTCGGCGCGAGCCTCGGCGCCCTACTTGCAACCCAGCTACCGCGAGAGCTGCTCAAGCCGATCATGCTCGCGACGATGATCATCATGGCGGCGCTGATCGTCTTTCGTAAGCAAACTTTGATCCCCAGCGAAGGGCCCACGCTGAGTCCTCGACAAGCGCCTCGTTCGTATGTCGGACTGTTCTTGGCCGGTGTGTACGGGGGTTTCATCCAGGCGGGGGTGGGGTTTCTTTTGCTCGCCGTCCTCGTTGGAACGCTGCGTCACGACCTGATCAGCGGCAATGCACTCAAGTTGGTGGTTACGCTCGCATTTGGCACAGTCTCACTCGGGTTCTTCGTCTGGGCGGGCCTCGTGTCCTGGACGCCAGCGATCGTGTTGGCAGGCTCGTCGATCATCGGCGCCCGGCTTGGCGTCCGCCTCATGCTCAACGTCCCCATCGCCGGTTTGAGGTGGTTTGTATTCGCATGTGTGGTTGCGACCTGCATTGCCGCCTGGCTTCGATAGTTAACAAGGTTCCTCGTTGGTGATACTCTGGGTGCCAAGGAGGACTTCGCCATGGGGGAAATGGTCAAGCAGATTGCTGCCCTGCAGGACTACGAAAGCTACCAGGATCTACACTGGGAAGGCTCCTTTGAAGACTACCTGCAGATCGTGAGGGACAAACCGCAGGTTACGCGCAACGCGTTCCAGCGCCTCTACGACATGGTGATCTCTTACGGCGAAGAAGAGTACATCGACAACAAGAAGAAGTTGATTCGATATCCTTTCTTCAAAGATCCAATCGAGAACGGCAAGGACGCGATCTTCGGCCTGGACATTCCCTTGATGCGCCTCGTTCACGTGCTTCACGCCGCCGCACAGGGTTACGGTCCGGAAAAACGAATCATCTTGCTACACGGGCCGGTCGGTTCGTCGAAGAGCACGATCGCGCGCCTGCTCAAAAAGGGATTGGAGCGTTACTCGCGAACTCCGGAGGGCGCGCTCTATACCTACGAGTGGATCAACTTGCACCAGACCGGACTCGCCGGCAGCGACGACGAGTTCCCCTGCCCGATGCACGACGAGCCGCTTCGGCTGATCCCAGCCGACTGGCGCGATCAAGCCGTGCAGGAGCTCCGCCTGGGCGACGATCGGAGACGCGTACGGGTGAGCGGCGAGCTCAATCCAGCGTGCAGGTTCATCTTCAAGGGCCTGCTCGAGCGCTACGACGGCGACTGGTCGAAGGTGATGGCCAATCACGTCAAGGTGAAGCGCCTGATTCTGAGCGAACAGGACCGGGTGGGCATCGGCACGTTTCAACCCAAAGACGAGAAGAACCAGGACTCGACCGAGCTCACCGGCGACATCAACTACCGAAAGATTGCCGAATACGGTTCCGATTCGGACCCGCGGGCCTTCAACTTCGATGGCGAGTTCAACATCGCGAATCGAGGTGTGGTCGAGTTCGTGGAGGTCTTGAAGCTCGATGTGGCCTTCCTCTACGACCTGCTCGGTGCGACCCAAGAGCACAAAATCAAGCCGAAGAAGTTCGCCCAAACCGACATCGACGAGGTGATCATCGGGCACACGAACGAAGCGGAATACAAGAAGCTCATCAACAACGAGTTCATGGAGGCGCTTCGCGACCGCACGATCAAAATCGACATCCCCTACATCACCAAGATGAGCGAAGAGATCAAGATCTACCAAAAAGACTTCAGCTCGGCTCGCCTCAGAGGCAAGCACGTTGCGCCGCACACGCTCGAGGTCGCGGCGATGTGGGCTGTATTGACGCGCCTCGAAGAGCCGAAGAAGCATCAGCTCGCATTGCTGCAGAAGCTGAAGCTCTACGACGGGAAGATTCTCCCGGGCTACACGCAGGACAACGTGAAGGAGCTACGCAAGGAGGCGAACCGCGAAGGGCTCGAGGGCATGTCGCCTCGATACGTGCAGGACAAGATCAGCAACTCGCTCGTGCGCGAAGGCAGTGAAGGTTACATCAACCCCTTCATGGTGCTCAACGAGCTCGAGAAGGGCCTCTCCGCGTCACTGACCGTCGCTGATGATCAGGGCAAGCGCTACGGCGAGCTGATCGGCGTCGTGAAGGCCGAGTACGACGAGATGGTCAAGAACGAGGTGCAGCGCGCTATCAGCGCAGACGAAGAGGCGATCGGTCGGCTGTCGGCGAACTACGTCGACAACATTCGCGCCTACCTGATGAAGCAGAAAGTGAAGAACAAGTACACCGGCAAGGATGAAGAGCCGGACGAGCGCCTGATGCGTTCGATCGAAGAGAAAATCGACATCACCGACCCTCGCAAGGACGACTTCCGCCGCGAGATCATGAACTTCATCGGCCATCTGGCGCTCGAAGGGAAGAAGTTCACCTACGAAACGAACGACCGCTTGCGGCGCGCGCTAGAGATGAAGCTTTTCGAAGATCAGAAAGACTCGATCAAGCTATCGAGCTTCGTCTCCAACGTCATCGACAAGGAGACGCAGGACAAGATCGACATCATCAAGAACCGGCTCATCAAGTACTACGGCTACAATGAGGCGTCTGCGACGGATGTTCTCGCGTACGTCGCCAGTATCTTCGCGAGGGGCGACGTAAGGGAGTAACGGGTGTCGCTGCGAATCGACCAGGATCATTCCCGGTTCCGCAACATCGTTCGCGGTCGGATTCGGCAGAATCTGCGCAAGTACATCTCCAGAGGAGAGTTGCTCGGCCGCCAGGGGAAAGACATCGTCTCGATTCCAATTCCCCACATCGACATCCCGAAGCTGCGCTTCGGCGACAAGCAGCAGGGGGGCGTTTCGCAGGGCGATGGGGACCCGGGCGATCCGCTATCGGGGAGCCAGCAGGACGGTGAAGCTGATGGCAAGCAAGCGGGCGATCAGGCCGGCGATCATCCCCTGGAAGTAGAGCTCACTCTCGACGAGCTGGCGGACATCCTCGGCGAGGAGCTCGCGCTCCCCAACATCGAGAACAAGGGCAAGAGCGCGGTCGTCGACAAGAAGGACCGCTACGTTGGCGTTCGCAACGTGGGCCCGAACTCGCTGCGCCACTTCAAGCGTACCTTCCGAAGCGCGCTTCGCCGCCAGATAGCGCTGGGCACCTACGATCCCAAGAACCCAGTCATCATTCCGACCCGCGACGACATGCGGTACAAATCCTGGAAGACCGAGGAGGAGCCGGTCGCAAACGCGGTCATCATCTACATGATGGACGTGTCGGGCTCGATGGGCGACGAGCAGAAGGAGATCGTTCGCATCGAGTCGTTCTGGATCGATACCTGGCTGCGCAAGCAATACAAGGGCATCGAAACACGTTTCATCATTCATGACGCCGCCGCGCGTGAAGTCGACCGCGACACCTTCTTTCGCACGCGGGAATCCGGCGGCACGATGATCTCGTCGGCGTACCGGCTCGCTGCCGACATCGTCGAACGCGACTATCCCTCTTCAGAGTGGAACATCTACCCGTTTCATTTCTCGGATGGAGACAACTGGAGCGTCGACGACACCTTGCTCTGCGTCGATATCCTGAAGAAGCTCCTGTTACCGGCGTCTAACGTTTTTTGCTACGGCCAGGTCGACAGCCCATATGGTTCCGGGCAGTTCATCAAGGACCTCAAAGAGCACTTCTCCGGCGACGAACAACTGATCACGAGCGAGATCAACGACCGTGATGCGATCGTCGAGTCGATTCGAGAGTTCCTCGGGAAGGGGAAGTAGCGCGTGGCCCAATTCGCTCTCAAGACCGCGCTTCCGAACTACCTTCGGGACGAGCAGCGCCGGATCGAGGAGTTCGCTCGAAACGTGGGCTTGGACTTCTTCTCGACGATTTTCGAAGTGCTGAGCTACGACCAGATGAACGAAGTCGCCGCCTATGGTGGCTTTCCCACGCGCTACCCGCATTGGCGCTGGGGAATGGAATACGAGCGTCTGAGCAGGAGTCACGAGTACGGGCTCTCCAAAATCTACGAGCTCGTCATCAACAACAACCCGTCCATCGCTTACCTTCTCGAAGGCAACAGCTTGGTCGACCAGAAGCTCGTGATGGCGCACGTCTACGCACACGTCGACTTCTTCAAGAACAATTTCTGCTTCCGCATGACCAGCCAGGGGCGCGACCCGAGAACCGGCGCAGACGTTCGCAAGTGGATCGACGCAATGGCTAATCATGGCGCCATCGTTCGGAAGTGGTCCAACCGCATCGGCATCGAGCAGGTCGAGCAGTTCATCGACGCATGTTTGAGCCTCGAAAACCTGATCGATCCACAGAAGCCCTTCTTGCCCAAGGAGAGCTCGCCGAGCAGCTCCGAAGAGGAAGAGCCGCCTGAAACCCCCGAGGTGCCCCTCCTTCGCGTCGACCGCGAATACATGGAATCGTTCATCAACCCGGAGGAATTCGTCGAATCCCAGAAGCAGAAGCTGGCCGATGAAGCCGCGCAGGCGCAGCGATTCCCTGTGGAGCCCGAGCGCGACGTGCTCGGATTCCTACTCGAGAACGCGCCGCTCGAGCGATGGGAACGCGAGTGTCTGGCGGTCGTTCGCGCGGAGGCCTACTACTTCCTGCCGCAGATGCAGACCAAGATCATGAATGAAGGTTGGGCCAGCTATTGGCACAGCCGCCTCATGACGGAGAACATCTGCGACACGAGCGAGATCGTCGACTATGCCGACCGATGCGCCAGCGTTTTGGCCACCACACCCGGACAGCTCAATCCATACAAGCTCGGGATCGAGCTTTTCCGGCACATCGAAGACCGCTGGAACAAGGGACAGTTCGGCAAGGAGTGGGATGATTGCGACGACTGGGGGCTTCGTCGCCATTGGGACCGGCGTACCGGCCTCGGGCGGGAGAAGATCTTCGAAGTGCGCTCTCTGTACAACGACGTGACTTTCATCGACGAGTACCTGACAGAGGACTTCGTGATCGATCAGAAGCTCTACTCCTTCGGTTACAACCAGCGAAACGATCGCTGGGAAATCGAAAGCCGCACTTTCCAGGACGTCAAGAGCCAGCTACTGACCAGCCTCACCAACGCGGGCAACCCGATCATCTCCGTCGTCGATGCGAACCACGAGAATCGCTCCGAGCTCCTTCTCGAACACCGCCACCAGGGCGCCGACCTACGCCTGGATTGGGCGAAGGAAGTCGTGAAAGCGCTGAACCGAGTCTGGACGCGCCCGGTCGAGATTCACACTGTAGTCGACGAGAAGCCGACGGCACTTCGCTTCGATGGCAGAGACCTCGCGCAGAAGGCGCTTTAGAAGCCGGTGCAGTTGGCGAATTGAATCGTCGTCGGACCGCCGCCGACCGCGCCCACGTCGAAGCCGGACGTGCCGGTTACGCTGCTCAGCAAGGACCGGCACTCGATGTCGAAGCTGACCATGCCGCCAGCGGTCGAGATGTTCGACAGCTGACAGGGCTGTGCCATCGAGGGCGGCTCCTCACCGCAGTCGCCGATGTCGTAGGGAACCTCGTCCTCGATGATCGTGACGTTGCAGCTCTGCACCGAGTCATCGGCGCTGTTCACCCTCGCCCCAAGCTCGAACGCAAAGCTCGGAAAGCTCCCATTGCCGCGGTCGACGTTCACCTCGATCAAGATGTTTCTCGTGCCGTCAGCGCGATCTACCGATTCACAAACGGCCAAGATCGCGTCGCCGGTGCACGCGGTTTGTCCGTGCGCACCGATGATCGTTCGTTGACCGACTGTGCCGAGACAGCTCTGCGGGGCGAGCGCTCCGCAATCCACCTCGCTGTCCGCCGGGCAGGTCAGGTTCCACTGCGCATCGACGAGCACAGCTGCGCCATCCTCCGCGCAGGAAATCGCCAGCACTGACAGCAGCAAGCACGCGATGCGGCTGATCTTCGTTCCTAACCCCACGGGATCAGGTTAGCCAGACGGCCAGAGCCCCGCAACTATGAGGTAGAAAGCGCCTGCTCGAGGTCTTCTCGGAGATCTTCGATGTCTTCGAGGCCGACCGAAACCCGGATCAGGCCGTTCCGAATGCCCTGGGCTTCCCGAACCTCTTTAGGCATCGAGGCATGACTCATCAGGGCTGGTTGACCGATGAGCGACTCGACGCCGCCGAGGCTCTCTGCCAGCACGAACAGCTCGACGCGCTCGAGGACCTCCCTTGCACCCCGAAGGCCGCCTGAAACCTCGAACGACAACATGCCACCGAAGCCGCTCATTTGTCTCAGGGCAAGGGCATGGTCCGAATGCGTTTCGAGTCCCGGATAGTGCACGGCCACCACAGCGGACTGCGCGCTCAACCAGTCCGCGAGAGCCTGAGCATTCTCGCAGTGCCGCGCCATCCGCAGGGGAAGCGTCTTGATCCCTCGCGCAACCATGTAGCAGTCGAAGGGCGAAGGCACTGCGCCCCCCGCGCGCTGGATGAATCGAAGCCGCTCGGACAGCTCCTCGCTTCGGCTGACTACCGCGCCGGCCACCACATCGCTGTGGCCATTGAGGTATTTCGACATCGAGTGCACGACCAAGTCGGCGCCCATGGCGAGCGGACGCTGGAGTAGAGGCGTGGCGAAAGTGCTATCAACGACCGCCCAGGCTCCTTGCGCCCGAGCAAGAGCCGATAGAGCGGCGATGTCGAACACCCGAAGCAGGGGATTGGTCGGAGTTTCGATCCAGAGCATCTTGCTGCGCTCGTTGAGCTCAGCCTCGACCGCAGCTTCGTCGCGCATGTCGACCCAGGTGACGTGAACGCCCATGGGCTTGACCAGCTGCTCGATCAGCCGGTACGTGCCTCCGTAGATGTCTCCACAGGCGACGAGCTGGTCGCCGGGGCTGAGGAGCTGAAGCACCGCGTGCATGGCGGCGCATCCCGAGGAGAACACAGAGGCGCTCGATCCTCCTTCAAGCGCCGCCAAAGTCTGCTCGAGCGCATCGCGGGTCGGGTTGCTGACCCGGCTGTACGCGTGCCCTTCCTGATCTCCAGGCTCCCTCAGCAGAAAGGTCGTGGAAAGCGAGATCGGTGAGGTGACAGGCTCTCCGGCCTGTCCACTGACCCTTCCGGCGTGCGCTGCGATCGTCGCAAATCGATGTCCCATGACTGCGGGGGTACCCCGATGCCTCCCGGCTGCCAAGAGGGGTTTGCGGCGGACGGGTGGGTCACGCTAAGAAAGGGTGCGCAGATGATTGAGTTGCTCTCCAATCCCGATGTCTGGATCGCGCTGCTGACGCTGACGCTCCTCGAGATCGTTCTCGGAATCGACAACATCGTGTTCATCGCCATCCTGGCCTCCCGCCTACCCGTGGAGCAGCAGGGTCTGGCGTATCGGCTCGGTCTGCTCGGGGCGATGCTCACTCGAATCGCTCTGCTGATGACCATCAACTGGGTGATGCAGTTGACCCAGCCGCTGTTCGAAGTCCTCGGGCATTCGTTCTCGGGGCGCGACCTGATCTTGCTTGGCGGCGGTCTGTTCTTGATCGCGAAGAGCGCGCAGGAGATCTACGACAAGGTCGAAGGCGAGCATCAGGAAGACATCCAGGGCTGGTTCAACGGCCTGCCGGGCATCGTCGCGCAGATTATGGTGCTCGACATCATTTTCTCGCTCGACTCGGTGATCACCGCCATCGGCATGGCGGAGGACATCGAGGTGATGGTGACGGCCGTGGTCATCGCGATTGGGGTCATGCTGGTCTTCGCCAAGCAGATTGGCGACTTCGTCAACAAGTACCCGTCGATGAAGATCCTCGCCCTCTCGTTCCTCCTGCTCATCGGCGTCTTGCTCACCGCCGAAGGCCTTGGGCAGCACATCAACAAGGGCTACATCTACTTCGCGATGGCCTTCGCCTTGATGGTCGAGCTGATCAACATCCGCTTCCGATCGAAGCAAGAAGCCAAGTAGGCGAGATTTTTGCTGCAGCGGCTCGCTGCATGCGCCAGAATCGGGCGCGATGCGGTTGGCGCCTCTCATAGGACCGGACCTTCAGGACGCGATAGCGATCGGTCCCGAGGCTGTTCGCGAAGCGGTTTCGGAGTTTCACGCCGAAGACATCGCTGAGCTGCTCGAGGACCTGTCTGCGAGGGAAGCGGTCGCGCTGGTGCGTGCCCTGCCCACGGAGACCGCCGCCGATGTAGTCGAGCGACTGAGTCCGCGCCGTCAGGTCCTGGTGTTCAACGCGATCGACACCGGGCGTGCCGTCGAGCTGCTCCGCGAGATGGACCCCGACGATCGCGTCGACTTGCTCCAGGAGCTCGAAGAACAAGACGCTGCCGCCCTGCTCAGCGCGCTCGAGAAGCAGGAGCCCGAGGCCGCCGAGGAAGTCCGCGAGCTGGTGCAGTACGAGCCAGAAACCGCCGGCGGTCTGATGACGACCGAGTTTGCTTCTTTGCCGCCGGACACCAAGGTCTGGGAGGCGATGGAAGCGGCGCGGCGCCTGGCTCGCGAAGAGATGGCGGAGATGCTCTATTACATCTACGTCTGCCAGCCCAATGGCGAGCTTCTCGGAGTCGTATCCCTCCGCGACCTAATTCTGAGCGAACCCGGGCAAGCGCTCTCGGAGATCATGACGGAAAACGTCTTCAGAGTCTCCGCGTTCGACGACCAGGAAAAGGTCGCGGATGCGATCGCACGCTACGACTTGGCGGCACTTCCCGTAGTCGACCGGCTCTCCCGAATGCTCGGCGTCGTCACGGTCGATGACCTGGTCGACGTCGTCATCGAAGAGGCCACCGAGGACGCGCAGATGATGGGTGGTGTCGTGCCTCTCGAAGACTCTTACTTCGACACCGGCTGGGCCGAGTTCGTTTGGAAGCGCGGCTCCTGGCTCGTGCTCCTTTTCATCGCGCAGCTGCTCACCGCGACCGTGATTCGTCAGAACCAGGATTTCCTCGCGGCAACGGTCGAGCTGGTTCTCTTCATCCCGCTGATCATCGCATCGGGCGGCAACGCCGGGTCGCAGTCCGCAACGTTGGTCATCCGCGCCATGGCAGTTGGCGAGCTCCGCCCGGGCGACTGGGCGAGGGTGGCTGGCCGCGAGCTGCTGATCGGATTGTCATTAGGGATCGCGCTGGGCCTAATCGGCTTTGCGAGGGGCTGGTTTGCGGGCGAAAGCGTCGCGCCTATCGCCATTGCCACGGCCGTGGGGGCCAGCATCCTCGCCATCGTCACACTGAGCACGATGATCGGCTCACTCCTTCCACTGCTGATTCGACGCGCAGGTCTCGACCCTGCAGTTTCGTCGACGCCTTTCATCGCATCGGTCGTCGATGTCTTGGGGCTCGTCGTCTATTTCGCAGTGGCGCAGGTAATTCTGCACGTCGTCTTCAGTTCCTAGTTGCTCGATCTTGGCCGCAACCGTGTTAGGCTGCTCGCTTCGCAACGGGAGCCAGATACATGCCGAAACTGACCATCAACTACAGCCAAGACGTCGACACGGTCTACCGCTTCGTGACCGACCCGGAGCACATCAAGAAGCGCTGCGAGGCCTCCGGCGAGCGCAACGTGCGCATCCAGGTCGAGGAGTCGGGCGGCACGAAGATCATCACTTCGACTCGTGAGATCGACAGCGACCTCCCCGGCTTCGCGAAGAAGCTCTTCAGCGCGACCAACACCATCATCGAGCGCCGCGAATGGCGGGACGCGAGTGACAAAAAGACCTGCAAGAGCCACATCGACGTCGTCGGCACTCCTGGCAAGATCGACTCCAACGTGACGATCGCCCCGAACGGGAGCGGCTGCACCTACGACATCGAATTTGAAGCCACCGCAAAGGTGCCTCTCATTCGCAAGAAGCTCGAAGCCTTCGTCGAAAAGACCACCATGGAAGGCATGCGCGAAGAGCACGACTACAACCAGCGTATGCTCAACCAAGCGGGCTGAGCGCAGCGCTTCAGTTTCCGAGCTCTGTCGCCAGGTAGTCTTCGCCCGCCCAGAAGTCACAGTTCTCGGCGGCGTTGGTTCCGATTCGCACCTCGGCGTCGTAGACCATGTGCGCATCCGCTTCCTCGTCATAGAGCGGCCACTGAGCGGCCCCGGGGGCACTCGGGTTTCCGGTGAGCGCGAAGCGCCAGAAGTCACTCAGGATTTCCAACCACAGGTCCCGATCCGCTGTCCCCGTCTGCCAGGTGTTGAGCGTCGTCGAGAAGTCCTCGAAGTTGATCTCGAGCAGCGGATCGTAGCCGAAGACGTATGGAATATCTGCGCCGTGAAACGCGCCTAAGTCGTAGCTCGGGAGACTGCCCCCAATGAATGGCAAGGCGACTTCGAGCTGCGAGTGTCCTTCCTGGTACTCGAACTGATAGAGATAGGTCGGTGTGAACGCGCTGAGCTTCGCGGCTTCGAGCTTGCCCGGGCAGCGAAAGATCGTGTCCGTGGCGACCGCGGCGAGCGCCACGGCGGGCTCCGAGTAGTCCGCCAAGGGGTATTGCTCCACGGCTCGAGCGGCGAGCTCGGTGTTGCCCCCGAGAAAGTACGCGATCAGCTCTTCGTAGTTGTCGGCAGTCACCTCGAGTGGCGGCTCTGCGATCTCACCGAGCCAAACGAACAACCTCGCCTCCTCGCGAGTGAAGCCTAAGATTGTCGGCACCTGGTTGAAGTTGCCAGAGCTGAAAGAGTCACTCGGCTGCTCGCTGAAGAACGAGCCGTCGAGGACGGGGCCCCAGCTTCCCGACGCTCCCTGGCTGGGAGTGAAGCCGAAGTTCGGCGCCGGCGGTAGGGCTGCGAGCACGTCATCGAAAGATTTCGCGCGCATGCAGGCCAGGACGTCGTCGTCGGTGTCGCAGTCCAACGCCGCGGCGAAAGCGTCGCCCTGGGCCTCGGCGGCGGCAAGCGTCGGCCACGGCCGCTCGCAGGAACCGCTCTGCATGATGGCCTTGTGAAAGAGGCCCACACTCTTCGGAGACGCAAGGTGGCTGCACACGGAGAACGCGCCCGCGGACTCGCCGAAAATCGTGACGTTGTCGGGATCCCCGCCGAAGCTCTCGATGTTGTCACGAACCCAACGCAAGGCGGCGGTTTGATCCATCAAGCCGTAATTGCCGGAAGCGGCATCGGGGCTCTCCGCCGTGAGCTCGGGATGCGCGAGGAAGCCAAGCTGGCCCAGGCGGTAGTTCATGCTGACGACGACCGCACCGAATTCGCGAGCGATCTGGTCGCCGGCCGTGCCTCCATCGGTTTGCACGCCCTCGCCCAAGGTGAAACCGCCGCCGTGGATCCAGACCAAGACGGGAATGTTCGAGCCCTGCGCCGGTGTGTCGATGTTGAGGTAGAGACAGTCCTCGCTCGGCATGAAGCCGGGCACCGGAAGGCCGCCAAACGCAAGCTGCGGGCAGATGTTGGGCTTCTCGGTTACAGAGAGCGGGGCGATCCATGGCGCCGGCTCCGTCGGGGCCTTCCAGCGAAGCTCGTCGACAGGTGGCGCGGCGTACGGAATGCCGCGGTACGAGAGGACCGCGGCATCCTCGTAACCCTCGACCGGACCATAGGCGGTTTGTGCGAGCACTCCGCGATCGCATCCGCTGACGCAGACCGTGTCGACGTCGGAAGTGCTGCAAGCTGCCGCGAACGACGCAACCGCGGCAACGCCAAGAAACAAACGAGCAATCATTTTGGACCTCTGAAGATAAGGATCGAAAAGCTAGTTCAGGCGCCCGGGCCGCGCCATCCCACACCGGTCACCCAGCGAAAACCGCCCGATCCTTCGCCCATTCGCGAAGAGCGCCGATGCGTTCGGCCATCGTCACCGAAAGTGGCTTGGTCATTGCGATCTCCTCAGCGATGACCTTCGTGCTGAGGTCTTCCCGCTCGGAGAACGCAGTGTAGAGGGAAGAGACTACCGCTTGTTCGATCTCGGCCCCGCTAAACCCGTCGGTTAGCTCGACCAGCCGTTCGATGTCGAACTTCTCTGGATCACGCTTTCGGCGCTCGAGGTGGATCTGCAAGATTCGCTTGCGCGCCTCGGCCCCAGGAAGGTCCACGAAGAAGATCTCGTCGAAGCGCCCCTTACGCATGAGCTCCGGCGGAAGCTTGGAGATGTCGTTGGCAGTCGCGATGACGAAGACGCTTTCCTTCTTGTCCTGAAGCCAGGCGAGGAAGGTGCCGAATATCCGTTGCGCAGGCCCACCCTCCGCGTCTTCTTGCGAGAGCGCCTTCTCGATTTCGTCGATCCAAAGGACCACCGGCGCCATCGCCTCGGCGAGCTTGATCGCACGCTTCAGGTTCTTTTCGCTCTCGCCGACGTAGCGATTGTACAGATTCGAGGGATCGAGACGGATGAGCGGGAGCTTCCACTCCGCAGCCACCGCCTTGGCGCAGAGGCTCTTTCCGCAACCTTGAACGCCGATCAGCATCAAGCCCTTGGGCGGCGTCAGTCCGTACTCCTTGGCTCGCTTCGGGTCTTCGAAAGCCGACTGCCGTTTGCGAAGCCAGTTCTTGAGCTCGCTGAGACCAGCGACGTCGCCCATTTCGTGTTCGTGCGGGAAGTACTCGAGGACACCGGAGCGCTCGATGATCTGACGCTTGGCTTCGAGCACCTTGACGAGATCTCCGCGCCCCAAGACTCCGTCTTCGATCACGGCCTGGGTGATGATCTTCTGCACCTCGAAGAACGTGAGGCCGTGCAGGGCGGCCAGGAGCTTCGACACGTCGGCGCTGGAAAGCTCGACCTTGACGTGAAGCCGCGTGGCCAGGTCGCGCAGCACCGATTGGACGAAGGAATGATAGTCTTCCGACGATGGCGCGTGCAGGTTCAACGGCGTGAACAGGTGCTCGATCGCCGGAGGCATATCGACAGCGTGGCCGGACAGAACCAGGGCGCCGCGGTGCCCGAAGTACTTCTTGTGGATGTTCTTGATCCGGGCGATCACCGCCGGCTCGTGAAGATAGGGCCCGAGCCCCTTGAGGTGAAAGATCGCCTCGATGTTGGAGCGCTCGATGAAGGAGAGCGCCTTCAGAGGTGGTCCGCTCTCGGGCGTTTGACCCGGGTCGGGCAGCTCGCGGCGGAGGCCATCGACCTGCGTCCAGGAGAAGAGGGGTAGGCCGGTGTGCTCGGCGGCATGCTCGAGCAGCACGTGAACCCGCTCCTCTTCCAAGGTATCCACCAGCAAAAATGGGTGGTGCGCGCGGATGAGAATCTCGAGCTCGCGCAGCTGATCAGCCGATGGTGGTACCGTACGAAGCACGAATTCAGGATCGGAGGTTGGCAGGGGGGTGTCAAACTTGTGTGGGAGCTAGATGCAATACAAACCACAGCTCGACGGATTGCGGACTTTGGCGGTGGCTGGCGTCATCGGGCACCATTTATGGCCACAATCCTGGTGGGGGGAAGGTTGGCTGACGCGTTGGGGTGCGCTCGGGGTTCCCTTGTTCTTCGTTCTGTCGGGCTACCTGATTACCACGCTGCTCTTGAACGCTCGTGACGCGTATCCCGACTCAGCGAGCGCGAGAGTTGGCGTATGGTGGCGCTTCGGGATCAGGCGGGCTCTAAGGCTCTTTCCCGCCTACTACTTGGTGATCGTGATCGGGCTGGTGTTCGGTGTGACCGGCATCGTCGGCCTCTGGCCGTGGCACGTCACTTATACGAGCAACATATGGACCGCCTACACGGGCAATCCGATGTTCGCGGCGACTCATTTCTGGTCTCTGGCGGTAGAAGAGCAGTTCTATTTGCTCTGGCCCATGATTATCTTGTTTTGCCCGGTGGACAAGATGGGCTGGGTGATAGGAGCTGCGCTAGCGATTGGCCCCCTATTTCGAGGATGGTGGGAGGGTCCTGATGTGCTGCTTCTGTCTCGTGTAGACCAGCTTGGAGGCGGCGCTATGTTGGCATGGCTGGCTCACGAGCAGCACCGCTCCGTCATCGAGCGTGTGGTTCGAGTAGGCCGTTGGGTGCTGCCAGTCCTACTCGCTGTGTTCTTTGTCGTCTGGTACCTCGAACACGATCGACTGCACCAAATGCATCCGAGCTTCATGTTGGCGGTGACTTGGGCGTCGGTTTGCCTCGTATGGTCTGCGAGCCAAGGCCGGGGCAGACGCTGGGGAAAGTTCTTGGAGCTACCCGTCATGACGTATCTCGGGAGATTGTCCTATTCGCTCTACCTCACTCACCCTCTGGTAGAACCGTGCCTGCTCAGCGCGTTTGGCAGATCGCAGGTGAAGGCCGTGGTCGGTGGACCCAGCGCGTGGTTCGCAGTCCAAGTTCTGCTGAGCGTGCTGGTGTCCATGGCCTTGTATCACCTCATCGAGCTGCCTTTTGGCAAGCTCAAGCGCTATTTCCCCTACGTGAAGCCTGGGTCAGACAGCACGGAGCGGGTGTCGGCTTCGATCACCGGCCGCGAGCGCTCCGCCTAGCTTTCGACTGAGTTGACAGCCGGTAGGGCGAATCTACACTCGGCCGCATGGCAGCTTTGGGTGAGAAACTAGTCGACAAGCGCATCGTGGAACGAAACATCGCGAAGGGCTTGATTACCAAGGAAGAGTACGAGCGGCGATTGGCGGACCTCGCCGATCGGGAAGGCTCGTACGACACAGTCGAGATCGACCCGGGCGATTCGAAAGACGAGTCGGACGCGGAGTAGTTCACATGAGCGAGGAAGACAGCAGCGCGCCGAGCATCGACTTCAACACTTTCATTTTGTCGTTGAGCACGTCCGCGCTCATGCATCTCGGCAAGCTGCCTGGCGTTGATGAGGACGCGCCGGTCAACCTCGCGCATGCCAAGCAATCGATCGATTGCATCGCGCTACTCGAAGAGAAGACGAGAGGAAACCTCAGCGGCGAGGAGGAGCGCCTCATCACCGAGGTGCTCTACGACCTGCGGCTTCAATTCGTGGCGGCAGCGAAAGCAGCGGACCACAAGGCTTGAAGAAACTCACTCTGCGACTCGATTCGTATAGCGAGGACGCGCGGCGCTATGTAGCCGCTGCGCAACGACTCGCAGACGATCGCAAGCACGCAGAAGTCCAACCGATCCATCTGTGGTACGAGCTGGTCGATCAGTCGCCGGTGATGCAAGCCGCGCTGCAGACCGCCGGCGTCGACCCGACCGATGTCCTGGTCGATTCGGAGTGGGCGCTTCGGAGACTCGCGACGAGCGAAGGTGCAAGGGAAGCGTATCTATCGTCTCGTTTCC
>Ga0316197_10000302_pt1 | contig 34982 bp, 42 predicted proteins | sample OudBiesiAoxic_MG_FD_204939 | JGI IMG/M metagenome (GOLD analysis project Ga0316197, IMG submission 204939) | Coastal sediment microbial communities from Oude Bieten Haven, Netherlands - site A oxic | ecosystem: Environmental > Aquatic > Marine > Coastal > Sediment | place: Netherlands... | reverse complement strand
GACCTCATCGAACATCCGACGAACGATTCGTTTCCGGCCCTCCCCCATCGTCAACTCGACGAGCGAACGGCCATCCGACTGATCCAAGAGGCGCGCCGTCACGGCGTTGGCCGGTCCATCGTCAAGTTGGACCCCTCCAATGAGCCGTCGAAGCGTCGCCGGCTCGACGGTTCCGCCAACCAGGACGACGTACGTCTTGTGAACCCCGAATCGGGGATGAGTGATCCTCAACGTCAAGTCGCCATCGTTCGTCAAGATCATGAGGCCCTCGGAGTCAGCATCGAGGCGCCCCGCGGGATACACGCGGCCGGTTTCAGAGACGAGCTCGACGACGGTTGGCCGTCCCTGCGGGTCGTCCGCGGTGCTCACGGTGCCGACAGGTTTGTACACCAGATAGGACGCAAGGTCGGGCGCCAGCGGCAGCGGCAACCCATCTATCTCGACCTGCGCCACGGTCGGATCGATCTTCTGTCCCACATGCGCACGTTCACCGTCGACCGTCACGCGACCTTTCCCAATCAGGATTTCGGCGTGGCGTCGCGAGGTGTAGCCCGTGCGGGCAATCAGCTTCTGGAGTCGTTCGATGATCCCTCCGGTCGGAAGGGGCGCTCAAGTGTCTCGACGATCTCTGCTGGAGGGACGTGATCGGCGAGCGGGGGCAGATCACGGGGATGGCCGATGCCGATCTTCTCGAGGAACAGCTCCGTTGTTCCATACAGCAGGGCTTGTCCAGGACCTGGTGCGGTCCCAACCTCGCGCACGAGCCCCCGGCGTTCGAGCGTATGGAGGGCCCGCTCGGAGTCGACGCCGCGAACTTCTGATATCTGACCACGCGAGACCGGCTGTCGGTACGCGACCACTGCCAACGTCTCGAGTGCAGCGTTCGAAAGGCGCGTCGCGCGCTCCGACGCAGCGAACCGTTCCAGGTAGGGCAGCATGTCGGCGGCGGTGTAGAACCTCCAACCGCCGGCGACGGCGCGCAGCACGATTCCCGACCGGCGGTCGATCAATTCTCGTTCGATCTCGGCAAGGGTCTCTTCGACCTCGCTGAGCGGAACTTCCACGACCTCGGCGAGCTCTTGCGCGGTGATCGGCGATTCCGCCACGAACAGGATGGCTTCGATCGGACCGCGGATCTCCGTCACGTGAGTTCCTCCCCATGGAGTAGCGCATCGAGTCGTTCCGTCGCCGCGGCCTCGCTGTAGCTGATGAGAATCGGAGACCCTCGATCGTCCTGGGAGACGCGCAGGATGCCCCATCGGGCCAGTTCGAGCAGACCGAGGAAGTATGCGACTACCTCGACTGAGCGCGAGCAGTGAGCGACAATGTCATCGAAGTCGGCTTCGATCGCGGATGCCATCCGATCCTGCAGCTCGAGCATCGCCTCCTGCACGGACGGCAACTCCATGTCGAGATGGTCAATGTCAATGGAGTCGTCAGCGTCAGCGAACACGCGTTCCGCAAGGGCGGCCAGGCCCGCGGCATCGACGCGCAGCACGAAGCCGGGCGGCGTCGGCGTCACACCCTCAAGGCCAACCGACCGGGCAACGTGCCGCTCATTGGCAGCCAGTCGATGTGAGAGAACCGCGGCTACGTCCTTGAACGTCAAGTTCATCAAGAGTCGCGACAAGAGCCGGTCTCGTTCCTCTGCCAGCGCCAGCTCGTCGTCGAGGTCGATGTCCCGGTCATCGGGGAGAAGGTGGCGAGCCTTCAATTGGATGAGGGTCGACGCGATCAGCAGGAACTCGCTCGTCACCGTGAGGTCCATGTTGGTCATCACATCGAGGTACTCGAGATACTCGGCAACGAGATCGGACAGGCTGAGTTCCGTGATCTCAACCTGATGTGATGTGATCAACTGCAAGAGGAGATCGAGGGGCCCCTCGAACACCCGTGTCTTCACCTCGTACGTCATGGACGACGATGCTATCGCCCCTGACGACGGTGCACGAGGAACCGGAGTCACTCGTCCGCCTCCATCAGTACCTCCCACCGGTGTTCATCCATGCCTTCCGGAGGTGGAGCAGGATGGAGTCGAGCAAATTCCACGGCCAATTCCCCACACCTGGCCTGTTCCAACTCGACGGCACCCCGCGGTCCGTGATCTCGATAGGCCCACATCCGCTTGGTCATCGGCAGGCGCATGAGCTCCAGGATCGTCGCGATCGAACGAGAAATGGCGCCCGGGTTCGGGCGCCACTTGCCGATGTCGTGCAGAAGCGCCGCTTCGATCATCGGCGCGTCGCCTGGGAACGTCCCTTCGACTCGTCCCGCGACGATGATGGCATGGCGTTGGTCCGGGACGCTCTGTTTCCAGAAGAGCTCCGCGCACGGCGCAGAAAGGTGGTCGTGCACGTATCGCTGTTCGTCGGGGCTCAGGGGCCGGGCGCGGTAGTGCCCGAAGAATCGCAGAACCAGGTGCCGGGCTTTTCGCAGGCGCGCCGTCACGACGCGGCCTTGCACCCCACACAGCGTCGCGCGGCCGGCAAATACTCGATGCGGTCCGGCTCAATCTCGTCACCGCAGGTTTCACAAATGCCGTACGTTCCCGTGCCGATCTTGTCGATCGCCTTGTTGATGCGGTCGAGCCGGTCCTTGGCCGACTCGACGAGACCGAGGACTTCTGTGCGTCCAGCAGTTACTGCACCGGCATCGGCGAAGGCGTCGCCGTAATCGACCGAGCCTGTGAGGGCTCCTGATTCGTCGGCGCCAAGGTCGGTCAGCTGCCGAATGACCTTTGCGCGCTCCTCCAAGAGGAGTGCTTCGGCGGCTGTTTCGTCGATCGTCGCGGTCATCGGGGAACCCGTCCTCCTGTTGCGCCCTACCGGGCTCGAGGGTGTGCCATCACGAAAACCTCATGAAGGTGATCCGGAGACACACGTGTGTACACCTGTGTGGTGCTGATACTAGCGTGACCGAGCATTTCCTGAACGGTTCTTAGGTCCGCCCCGCCCTCAACCATGTGCGTCGCCGCGGAGTGGCGGAGGACGTGGGGCGACAACGATGAAGGCTCGATCCCTGCCAGGCGACCGTTCCGTTTCACGATCTCCCACAAACCTTGTCGGCTGAGCCCCCTCCCGCGGGCGTTGACGAACAGGACATCACTTCGCTCATCCTCACTTAGGAGCCCAAGTCGAATCGGGAGGTACGCTCTGATGGCGGTCCGTGCGTGGCTGCCCAGCGGAACAAGGCGTTGCTTCGATCCTTTGCCGGTCAGAATGACGGTCGCCGAATCCAGGTCGAGGTCGGTCAATCCGACGGTCGCCGCTTCCGTCACCCGCGACCCGGTTGCGTAGAGAAACTCGAGGATCGCTGCGTCCCGCACACCGAGAGGGGTGCTGCGATCGGGCGCTTCCATCAGCCGGATCACCCGCGCGACGGTCAGCGCTTTCGGGAGTGTTCGCGAACGGCGCGGCACATCAACCAGGATCGTGGGGTCGTCGTCCGACAACCCCTCGATCACCAGGAACCGGTGATACCCGCGAACGGCCGCGAGCTTTCGCGCGCGGGTCGAGCGCGCCAGGCCTCGGCGCCGGAGGTCCTCGGCGAATCCGGCCACGGCTCCCGATTCTCCGGCCGCATCGAGGAACGTGAAGTAGTCCAGGAGGTCGCGTCGGTAGGCGGCGACCGTATTCAGAGAGAGGCCACGTTCCGATCGGAGCGAACCGAGGAACTCCTGTGCCTCAGTGGGCAGGGGTGTCATCGGCCCGCGGCGAGGAGCAGCCCTACGACCGTCTTTGCGTCGGTGATGTCACCGGCGTGGACACGATCAAGGGCCTCGGAAAACGGGATGCGCACGATCGTCGCGTGCTCTTCTTCAACTCCCACCGGTCGCGACGCCGCCTTCTCGAGGTCTGTCGCCAGATAGATCGTGATCACTTCGTCGCAGAATCCAGGTGTTGTGATCAAGTCGGTGAGGTGCTCGAGCCGGCCCGCCGAGAATCCGATCTCCTCCTCGAGTTCGCGTCGCGCGGCCTCTCGCCGGTCCTCCCCGGGGACGTCGAGCTTCCCTGCGGGGATCTCCAGCAGGTCTCGCCCGAGAGGTGCGCGGTGTTGTTCGAACAGGAACACGTCATCATCGAGGATCGGAACCACCGCGACGGCACCAGGGTGAGAGACGACAACTCGTGTGACGGACTGCCCGTTCGGGGTCGTGATGGTGGCTCGATCGAGTCGCAGGAAAGCCTCCTCGGCGATCGTCCGTGCGCCGACCATCCGGAATTCGCCCATTTCAATGACTCGTAGCGATGGATGTCTCCGCTTCGCTGTGCTCGCCCGAAGCTGTGGAGCGACGGCACTCGAGTGCTGCACCGACAAATCCGCTGAAGAGCGGATGTGGGTCGTCGGGGCGAGACTTGAACTCCGGATGGAACTGAGACGCGACGAAGAATGGGTGCGACGGCAGCTCAATGATCTCGACAAGGCGGTCGTCAGGTGAAAGCCCGGAAAAGACCAGGCCGCTGTCCTCGAATTCGTGACGGTATCGGTTGTTGACCTCCCACCGGTGGCGGTGGCGTTCGTACACCACCGACTCGCCGTACAGATCAGCCGTTCGAGTTCCCGGCGTCAGTTTGGCCGGGTAGATGCCGAGCCTCATGGTCCCGCCGAGGTCCTCGACGTCGGCCTGATCTTCCATCAGGTCGATGACGGGGTGTCGGGTAGTGGGATCAAATTCGGTGCTGTGCGCTCCCGCGTGACCAAGCACGTTGCGTGAGTATTCGATCACGGCGCACTGGAGACCGAGGCAGAGACCGAGGAACGGCACGCCGTTCTCGCGGGCGAAACGTATCGCCTCGATCTTGCCTTCGATGCCGCGGATGCCGAACCCGCCGGGTACGAGCACACCGTCGAGCCCCTCGAGGTGCGTCGAGGCGAGCAGGCCTTCAACGTCCTCGGCTGGAATCCACCGGATCTCCACATCGGCTCCGTGCGCCGCTGCCGAGTGGCGGAGCGACTCCACGACCGAGAGGTAGGCGTCGGGCAACTCGACGTACTTGCCGATGAGACCGATGGTGACAGGCTCATTCGCCCGCTCCATACGCTCAACCATGGCGCGCCAGGAATCAAGATCCGGAGGTCCCGTGTCGAGGCCGAGTTCGCGACACACCACGGCGTCGAGTCCCGCCGCTTCGAGCGCCAGCGGCACGGCATAGATGTTGCCAACGTCGAGTGCGTTGATAACGGCGTCCGGCTCGACGTCGCAGAACAGGCTGATCTTGCGGCGCGCCGATTCGTCGATCGGCCGGTCGGATCGAACCACGATGATCTCCGGCTGAATACCGCGCGAACGCAGCTCGGCGACACTGTGTTGGGTCGGCTTTGTCTTCAGCTCTTCACTGGTAGCGAGGTACGGAACGAGCGTCACGTGGATGTAGCAGACATTCTCGTGCCCGACGTCCTTGCGAACCTGCCGGATCGCTTCAAGGAATGGAAGGCCCTCGATGTCGCCAACGGTCCCCCCGACTTCGGTGATGACGACATCGACGTCATCGTTCTGACCGAGTTTGCGGATGCGAGACTTGATTTCGTTCGTGATGTGCGGGATCACTTGAACGGTTGCTCCGAGGTAGTCGCCGCGCCGCTCCTTGCGGATCACCGACTGGTAGATCGAACCGGTGGTCACGTTGGAATCTCGGCTCAGGTGCACGCCGGTGTAGCGCTCGTAGTGGCCCAGGTCGAGATCCGTCTCCCCACCATCGTCGGTGACGAAGACCTCACCGTGTTCGAACGGATTCATCGTGCCCGGGTCGACATTGATGTACGGATCCAGTTTCTGAATGGTGACCCGGAGGCCGCGGGCCTCGAGCAGTCGACCCAGGGACGCGGCGGTAATGCCCTTGCCCAGACTTGATGTCACCCCACCGGTAACGAATACGTGTTTGGTCACGCCGCACTCCACCTCGGAAGGCCGCAGCATACCGAACGTATTCGCGCGAGCGCACCTTTGCCCACGATCACGCTCCTGCGATCCTCAAGAGCTCCTCGGCATGGGCCCGTCCCCGTTCGCTGTCGGGGAGGCCGGCAAGCATCCTTGAAAGCTCTTCGAGCCGCTCGTGTCCATCCAGCCGCTCGACGACTGCCGTATTTGCGTCACGCCGTACGACGAAGTGGGTGTCGGCGAAGGCCGCTACCTGGGGAAGGTGTGTCACGCAGAACACTTGTCGCTCGCCCGCAAGATCCTTCAACTTTCTCCCCATCGCCAGAGCCGTCGCGCCTCCCGTCCCCGCGTCGATCTCATCGAACGCCACCACCGCAACCTCTCCTGCTCCCGCCGCGAGCCTGAGCGCAAGGATGAGACGGCTCAATTCACCACCGGACGCGACCTTGGAGATGGGGCCCGGATCAAGGGCGCGATCCGAGGCGAACTTCAGGACGACGTGATCTCCGCCCTCTGGGCCCGGCTCGCGTTCGGTGATCTCGAATGCGACGACGGGATCGCTGAAGCCGAGATCGAGCAGATGCTCGACGGTTCCGGCTGCGACGCGCTCTCCTGCGATCCGACGATGACCGCGCAAGGCGTCGGCCGCTGCGACGACATCGGTTCGGGCATCGGCCAGTTGTTGTTCGATTGCCTCTGACTGGTCGAGCAAACCCTCGAGCTCCTCCGCCCGATGCGCCGCGGTCTCCCCGAATGTCAGCACCGAATCCAGATCGTCCCCGTACTTCCTCTTCAGATCGGCGACGAGCGCAAGCCGCTGCTCGACCTGTTCGAGCTCCCGAGGATCATGGTCGAGGTCGGCAGTCACCCGACCGATTTCTGTGTTGAGTTCGGAAAGCGACTCGGCAAGTTCGGATCCGCGATCGGCAAGTTCGCTCAGCGATCGGTCGACTCTCGACGCAGCCCTCAGTTCCCGGACGGTGCGTTCGAGCGATCCCGCAGCACCCTGGTCACCCGCCTCCTCTCGGACGGCGCCGAGCCGTTCCCGCAGCTCTTCGGCGTTCCTGAGCCGACCGGCCCGAGTTCCCAACTCCTCTTCATCTCCCGGCTCAAAGCCTGCGCTCACGATCTCGTCCCGCTGGAATCGAATCATCTCGAGCTCGCGTTCGAGGGCTCGTCGGTCGCCGCCGAGCGCGACGGCGCGGTCGTTGACCTCGACATATGCCAGCCAGGCATCCGCGTATCGATCAAGGGCTTCTCGACCGTCGCCTTCCATCGCGGCGTCAAGGGCCCGCCGCACCGCCCGTGGTTCACTGAGCATCGTCCGATCGTGTTGACCGACAACGTCGAGAACGCCGCTCAGCATCTCCGCCAGGCTCGCTGCCGTAGCCAGGGAACCATCAACCGTTGCGCTGGACCGCCGCCGATCAACTCTCCGCCCGAGGATTCGTTCGCCGTTCTCATCCACAAATCGGGCTTGGACAACCGTTTCGTCCCCGGTCGGACCGATCTGATCCTTGCGGGCGGACTCGCCGCGGAGTAGACGCAGTGCGCCGAGCAAGAGCGTCTTCCCTGTCCCGGTCTCACCGGAAATCACCACGAGGCCTGGTCCCGGCTCGAGGCGAGCGAACGGAATCAGCCCAAGGTTCTCGACCGTCAACTCGTCAAGCATGGGCGAGGCCGAATTGGTGCCGCACAGCCTGAGGGAACGGATGGGTATCGAGCGTCAGAAAGCGCACACTGCGAGAGCCGCGCGCAACCGTGACGTGGGCACCGGGTTCCACAACCGCGATCTCGCGACCATCGACGTTGACCCGTGCCGGTCGATCGATCTCGACGGTCACTCCGATCTCAGCGTCGGGTGAGACCACCAGGCTTCGCGAGAGAAGGCTGTGTGGGGCGATCGGCGTCATGACCAACGCCTCCACCTCCGGATCAACGACCGGCCCGCCGGCGGACAGCGAATAGGCGGTCGACCCGACGGGTGTGGCGATGATCAGGCCATCGGTGCGATACTCGGCGAATCGGCGCCCGTTGATGGCAACACCGATCTCGATGATCCGTTCGCTGACGACCTTCTCGATCACGACGTCGTTGATTCCGGTTGCCACGAAGCCGGGACCCCGCACGGCCACCGTCATCACCGTGAACACCCGGAGGCGGCCGCTTGCGAACGCATCAACGAACGCTTCGATTTCGGCAACCGCGAACTCGGCGAGGTAGCCGACCCGTCCCACGTTGATACCCGCAACGGGGAGGTCCTCTGTCATGGCGAGGGCGCCGGCCCGAAGGACGGTCCCGTCGCCACCCACACCGACAACCGCCTCGACGTCGTCTGGAAGCACATCTCCGGAAACCACGATGGCCTCGACGCCGCGTGCCGCGCACGTAGTCGCCAACGTTGTCGCCGCCTCGGACGCCAGCGGCTTTTTGTCGTGCACGACCATGGCGATTCTGTTCACGTTTGATGCTCCTCGGAGACGACCGTTCGTACGGTACCGGCATCGGTGCGCCGTTCGGTGATCCTGCCGTGAATAAGGAACTCTCGATTGCCCTCCGTGCCGGTGATCGAGGAACCGACGAGACCGATCACGCCCACTCCGGTGTTGTCCAGCGCCACGACCGCCTGTTCGATCGCCTGCGCATGGACATCCGGGTCGCGGACGATTCCACCGCTGCCAACCAGCTCTTTGCCTGCTTCGAACTGTGGCTTGACCAGCAGGATCCAATCCGTGCCTCTAGCCCCGAGAGCGCGCAACTGCGGAGCAACGAGCGCCAGCGAGATGAAAGAGAGATCGGCAACCACGAGATCGAACGGAGCGCCAAGCGCAACGGGATCGGCATGGCGGATGTTCGTTCGTTCCACGACAACAACCCGGGGATCGTTGCGAATCCGGTGATGAAGTTGACCATATCCAACATCGAGGGCGACCACTTCGGCGGCTCCGCGCTGAAGCAGGCAATCGGTGAACCCTCCGGTTGATGCACCAACATCGATCGCGTCGCGACCCTCGACCGGCACATCAAAGGCCTTGATCGCGCCGTCGAGCTTCGCTCCGGCGCGGCTGACGAACTGAGCGGGCGGGCCATCGATCGAGAGCGGATCCTCCGGGGCGACCAGCGTCGACGGCTTCGGCGCAGGATTTCCGCGCACACGCACCCGCCCGGTGTCGATAACCCGACGCGCCTCGGTGCGTGACGGCACCAGCTTCCGCCGCACCAGCTCAGCGTCAAGGCGTCTCCTGGTCAGGGTGCGCCACTCCCCCGACCACCTTCGATATCGTCGAGGGCACTCCCGAGGAGTTGCGCCACGTGTTCGGCAGTCTCCGGAGCGTCGGCGGCGTCAGCGGCTTCGAGTTTCGCCTCGAGCTCATCGAGATCATCGCCGACTTCGGCTCCCGGTTCGTCTGGCTTCTGGGTCATGGCGCCATTATCCCCCGATGTCGTACGTTTCTGTGGACATGAGACTCCTGAGGTCGGCGATGGAGCTGACCGTGTGGTGCGGACGTGCGGCAGAGCCAGAAGCCGCGTCCGGCCCCGTCACTCCGGACAAGACGAGGATCTTCCCCCACCCTGCCCGGTCGGCAAGCGCGAGATCGGTCTCGGCGCGGTCGCCCACCATCCAAACCTCGGGATGCTCGATCCTCCGCTCGATCAGCTTCTGCATGGGCGGATTCGGCTTCCCGCACACAGCGGCGTTGACTCCCGCGGCACGCTCGACGGCGGCGACAAGCGCTCCGCATCCGGGGTATTGCCCCTCCTCCGCAGGATATGTGGCATCGTCGTTGGTGGCGATGAGTCGCGCCCCGCGTCGGACGGCGAGGACAGCACTCGTCAGACGTTCGTACGAGAGGCCCCGGTCGAGGCCGACGACCACTGCCGTCGCGAGCGTATGGTCCCGCGTCACCTCGATTCCCTCAGCGATCAGCGTCTGCTCGAGTTCCTCCGATCCGAATACGAAACACGTCTCCGCGTCATCGCTCAGGAGCTCGGCTGCCGCCAATCCGGAGGTGATGACGGCTTCGGCGTCGGCTCGATAGCCGGTGCGCACCCGGATGCTCTCGACCACCGTGCCGACCGCACGCGACGAGTTGTTGGTCGCGAAGAGCACTTGGTGTCCTGCCTGATCAAGAGCAGTCAACGTTTCGCCGGCGCCCGGCACCCCGGCATGGTCCACGTACACGACCCCATCAAGGTCGAATACGAACGTCTTCGGACCACCGTCGGCGATAGTGCCCATCATGTGTGGGGCTCGGATGGCGCCGCGGCGATCTCAGACTCGCCGTAGTGCATCGTGATCGACCGAGCCTTGAAGCCGTGCGATTCGAAGAAGTTCTTCGCCATCCGGTGTCCGGGACTCACCCGAGCATCAAAGAGATCGATGCCGCGATCGCGGAATTCCTCCATCGCGACGTCGAGCATGGCGGCTCCGACACCGACGCCCCGCGCGTCGTGATCCGTGAAGATGAGCTGCACGACCCCGATGTTGCGATCAGCGATCGGGTCGAGGAGCGGTTGTTCGAAACCCGCCAGAAAGCCGAGGGGCACACCGTCGATGAAGCCCATGGCGACGACCCCTTCTGGTTGCTCGACCAACCTGCTGAGAGCCCTGCCCACCGGCTCGGGTAATCCGTCGGCGTATGGCCAGATCGAACGAATCGCGCGCTGCTCTGCGGCAAGCCTGGCATAGAGGCGTTTGAGGTCGCCGATGTCATCGGGCTGAGCTAGCCTCGAACTGACCGTCATGAAGGGCATCAATGTCATGGCCTCATCATGCCCTGCCCCGCGTGGAAACGAGAACCAAGGATCAAGGCTGAAGGCACGGCACCCGCGACTTCGGTCGAGCTCCCAGCCCCCACCTCGGCGTCTTCGAGTCGAGTGGCTGCTGCGTAGTTCACACCCTGGACCGCCATCGGATTCCCCCACCGGAGAGCATGATCAGCGACAACCAACGTCGCCTGACAACGGCCGTTTCGTCAGCGACTCAGCCGGACTGCGCCTTCGCTCAACCGGCGCAGTCTCTACAGATCTTCTTGCGGGGATTGGCAAGCTGACTGGTCTTGAGGACCAGGAAGCAGTTGGAGCAGACGAACTCGCCCTCACTTGCTTCGACAACACCCTGCTGATCCATGGCGAGCTCTGCACGCCGGATTGCCCGCATCTCGGCGGCCTCATCGACCACGAGCGTCTCGGTGGTCTCATCTTCGGTGAGCATCTCGAGCTCTTCGGCCTCGAGTTCGTCGAACGCCTCGTCCTCGCCGTCTGTCGCTTCCGCCTCGTCCGAGTCGTCGTCATCTACATCGAGCACTTCTTCGACGAGATCGTCCTCGACAATCTCGAGGTCTGGATCCGGCACGTCCTCGGCTGGGTCGTCATCGACGATTTCATCGGTAGCCATAGGTGCAACCTCCTGCGGCCGGGGAGCTTACACGGGCATTCGGCTTCCGGCGACGGATTCGCGCGGTTTGGTCCTTGTTCTTCGATCAAGCCTCGCCGAGCGGCCTCAACGGGTCGCTCCAGGCACCTCGGGATCGTCGGCCTGGCCGCTGCACATGACCGAGCGTTCGAAGGTCCCGAATCCCGAACACCATCGCGAACCCTCCTCCCACCGACCGACGCGCTGGGCCCCGCCGTGGATTAGATCTTGAAGTTCAGCAGGCCCCCGAGCACCTCAGCTGAGAATGAACCGCTTCCCACGATCTCCCCGTCGGCTTCGACGAGCCAGCCATGGGGAATCTCCACGTCAACCCTTCGCCCGGTGGTGCGCCGCACCGCCGTATGCGTGAGATGGGTGCCCCGAATGACCCTCCGGATGACAACCGGCGCGATCGTTCTCCGGCCCGAGAACACCTGGACGTCAAACACCCCGTCGCCGGCGGCGGCCCGCGGTGCAACATTCATTCCTCCGCCAAAGAACTGGCCATTGGCGATCACGACGTTCCATCCAACGGTCGTGATAGTCCGGGCATCACAGTCGACGCGTATCTCGTCAGGGGTGGTCCGTGCCAGCGCCGTCCAGAAGCCGACGAGGTAACGGCGCGGCCCCATCCAGTCCGGGAAGCGTCCTGCCTCGACGACCGTACGGGCCGCGATCCCCGCATTCGCCACGTTGAGGAAGTACCGCCGGCCAAAGAAGCCATTCAGGCAGCCAACATCGACCGGGTAGCGCTCTTCGTCGAGCAGGTGATCGGCAGCGGCCTCGAGCTCATTGGGTATCGCGAACGTCCGAACGAAGTCGCTTCCCGATCCAGCCGGCAAGACTCCGAGTGTCGGAGGCTCCGCCCACTCGACCTTGAGCACCTGATTCAGCACGAGATTCGCGGTTCCGTCCCCTCCGACAGAGAGGAATGCCTCGTATCCAAGGTCTCGGCCTTCTTGGACAATCCCTCCGACAGCTGTGGCGCTCTCCGACGTTCGCATCTCGTAGTCGACCGCGCGCGAATTAAGCGCGGATTCGACTCGCAGCGTGAGGTCGCGCCCCCGCCCTGCCGACGGGTTCACGATCACCCACCAGCGGCTCACGCGCGACCCCCTACGGCCACAATGCCCCGATCCGTTGCGGAGATTGCCGCGCTTGCCACGGCGGCGAGCGCGGGGAATGCGTCGCGGATCTGGCGCATGAGGTCGAGGAGCTGCCGACAATTTCGGACGAAGTCTCCAGCCGCGAACTCGTCATCGCCGAAGAGCTCATCCAGATCGGCCCCTGCGACCCACCCGTAGGCGAGCGGCGCGAATCCGGGCTCGGGAGCTCGCGTGGCGGGAACACCCCGCTGTTGCTCGACGGCCGTCACGACCCGCCACGCCGCCTCGATCCGCGAGTAGCGGTCTGCGACAACCCCGACGAGCCGGATCTCTTCGGGGTCGGCACGACGCGGCTCGAAGGTGAACATCGATACCACGGCGGCGAACTCGGGGCCGGTGAGCCCGTCGAGGAGACCGTCGGCGGCCGTTTCAGCGAGGAGCAGATCAAGCTCGCTGTAGACCCGGCGAAGTCGCTCCCCCTTCTCTGACAACACCCAGCGCCTGACATACCCGAGCTCGCCCAGAACCCCCATCCGGGCCTGGAACCGCTCGACGATGTCGTCGCTCCCCCGGGTGCGACGGCGGAGGAGGCGGCGCAGGTCTTTCGCCGATCTCCTTGATCGTGCGAGCCAGCCGAGGTGCTCGTCGATCTCCGGACACCCGGCAATCGTCGAGTCTTCGATGGAGACGGCTGCGTGTCCCTCGAGATGATCGGGCTCCCAGCGTCCGAGAGACGCCGCCGCGGCTGCGAGATACGCAGGATCGTGGCTCTGGACAGGTTCCTCGAGTTCCATGGCCCCGAGGTGGGCAGGGACAACGGCAAGGTCCACCAGCGTGGCCTTCCGCTGTTTCCCGTGTTCAGAGAGGAGCAAGTACTGGGGGTTCGTTCCGTATCCCCGCGCCAGAATCAGCCAACGCTCGTCGTCGCCGAGATCGAGCACATCTCCCGAATCGAGCCCGTCGAGAAACAACCGTGTGGCATCTATTCCCTCATCCGATCCAGAGGGCGCCGCGACGTAGGCCTCGATGTCACCTCGCTCGCACTGGGCCGCTGCAAGATACCGCGCCACTTCAGCTTCGCGTTCGGCGATGCGCTCGTCGAGTTGGCGGGCCCGTTCCTGCACTCTGAACTGTGCGAATGAAGCCCGCAGCAGCTCCTGGGCCCTGGCCTTCGGATAGTTGGCCACGAGGTTGACCGCCATGTTGTACGACGGCTCGAAGGACGACACCAGCGGATGGCTCCCCATCGCAGCGACATCGGCGACCTGTTTGAACGGCACGTAGGAGCTGTACAGGGTCACGGCGGTGCCGCGATCGTCGATGCCCCTCCTACCGGCGCGGCCCGTCAGCTGGGTGTAGTCACCGGGTCTGAGGAGCTCGTGCGACTCCCCGTTGAATTTGCTGAATGACTCGAGAACCACAGCTTTCGCCGGCATGTTGATGCCGAGTGCAAGCGTTTCAGTGGCGAACACCAGCTTGATGAACCCGTCTGCGAACAGCTGCTCGACCGTCTCCTTGAACGCTGGGACCATCCCGGCGTGGTGAGCCGCAACGCCACTTTCGAGCATGGCAAGCCACGACTCGTAACCCAGCACACCAAGATCGGTCGGATTGAGGTGTGCGATGGCGTCGGAGGCAAACGAGCGAATGACCTCACGCTCGTCCGCCGATGTGAGACGAAGCCCGGCCGAAGCCACTGTTCGAGCCGCCTGATCGCAGCCGGCTCTCGAGAAGATGAAGTAGATCGCCGGCAGCATCCCAGCGGCGAGCAACGCCTCGGCCACCTCGAGTCGCCGCGGCGTAGCGAAGCGGCGCTGCCGGCCCCTGCCTTTGCGCAGGAGGTTGGCCACGCGCGGGTTCGGCCGGACACCGTCCTTGCCGAAGACGGGGAACCACTCGATCGCATCACCGTGGTAGCGGTCACGCAGGAGATACACCGACTCGAGCGGAACCGGACGTCGTTCCTCCACGACGAGTTCCGTCGCACCTCTACGAGCCCTCACCCATCCGGCGAACTCCTCACCATTGGCTACCGTCGCCGACAGGTTGACGAGCTGGATGTCTGCCGGCAGGTGGATGATTGTCTCCTCCCAGACCGAACCGCGATAGCGATCCTGGAGGTAGTGGACTTCGTCCAAGATCACAACACCGAGCCCCTCGAGAGCATCCGAATCCGCGTAGATCATGTTGCGGAGGACTTCGGTCGTCATAACCACCACGGGAGCCTCGCCGTTCAGGCTGTTGTCGCCGGTGAGGAGCCCGGTTCCTCCCTCCCCATACCGGACGACCAGATCCCGATACTTCTGGTTGGAAAGGGCTTTGATCGGCGTTGTATAGAACGCCCGCTTCCCCGTGGCGAGCGCGATCTCGATCGCAGCCTCTGCAATCAGCGTCTTCCCCGAACCGGTCGGGGCCGCCACAACGACGGATGCCCCGGTTTCGATGGCTTCGATGGCCTCGACTTGGAACCGGTCGGGTTCGAACGCCTCCCTGGCGAGGAACCGCCGCGCAGCTTCTCCGAGGCGGTCGTTCATTTCCTGAGTATCCAGCGCACCGCGAGGATCGCCAGTTCGTACAGCACGTACATCGGCACCGCGAGCAGCGCCAACGTCAGCGGATCCCCAGAGGGGGTAATGATCGCGGCGAACACAACGATGACGAGAACCGCCCAGCGCCGTCCCTCACGAAGCTGGGCGCTCGTGAGGACACCGGCGGCTGCCGCTGCGAAGATGAAGACCGGGAACTCAAACGAAATGGCGAACGCCAGAATGAAGCGCATTGCGAACTTCAGGTAGAAGTCGGCGTTGATGACCGGAGTGAGGGCATCACCGCCGAAGTCCAGAAGGAAGCCGAGCCCACGCGAGAGCGACCAATAGCCGACAGCGACACCGGTGAGGAACAACGTCACAAAGATTGCGGTGATCGGCACGGCCCAACGCATCTCGTTCGGAGTGAGCGCAGGAGCAACAAACCGCCACAGCTGATACAGAATCACCGGGCTCGCCAAGATGGCCCCACCGAAGAGGCTCACCCGCATGACGACGGAGAACGCCTCGGTCGGTTTGAAGTACGCGAGGTCCTCGCCGGGGAGGGCGATGCGATACGGCCGGACCAGAATGTCCAGAATCTCCTCGTTGAAGATGAACGCGATAACCGTGCAGATCCCCACAGCGATCAACGCCTTGACAACCCGGCTGCGGAGCTCCCTCAGGTGCTCCATGAACGGAATCGGTTGGGCCTCGGTCACGTTGCGGCCGTTTGGTCGTCAGGGGACTCGGCCTCGTCCGGAGTTGTTGCCTCAGAATCATCGGCCGTCGGAGTCGGTTCCGCACCCGCAGCAACAGGTTCTCCGCTCGCTGGAGCGTCCACCGTGTCCTGCTCTGGAGCGTCGTTCGCCTCGTTGCCGTCCGGAATGGTCACCGCCTGGCCGAAGGTCGTCACCGTCTTGGAGAGATCCTGTTTGATGCTGTCGAAATCTCGTTTGGCGCTGAGGAACGGCTCGACCGTCTCCTCATAGTCCACACCGAGGACCTCGGTCATCGAGCTCGATGCGTTCCTGACTTTGTTCATGAACTCGCCGGCCTTGCGAGCGAGATCGGGAAGACGGTTGGGACCGAAGACGATGAGTATCACAAGGACAATCACCACGATCTCAGAGAATGAGAGGCTCCCCATCTCCGGAATGGTAGGGCGTGACAGGCGGCATGTGGCTCGAGCAAAACCGGCCCTGAAACCTATGGCGCCCCCGGGATCACTCCCGGAGGCACCGATGACCCCTCAGCTCATGCCCGCCCGGTCACGAATCTGATGCGGCGAGCTCCCAGAACCACTCCTGGCCGCCGAGAGCTTGTGAGAATGCCTCGATCTCCGCTTCGGTGATCGGGCTGGCCATTGCCACGATGTCGTAGCCAACTCCGGTGGCGAGGAGGACACTCACAACACGAGGGCTGGCGGGCCGCCGTTGTGTTGTGCCACAGAATGGGCAGTCGAACCGGTAGCGACCTTCGTCGGATCCTGCAGTCATCTCGAGACCGACGTCGTCGATCGTGAGTTCTACATCTCCGCAAGTGGTGCAGGTCGTTCGGATGGTGGTCATGCTGTCTTGCTCCATTGCCAGCGTCGCATAACTCATCGGCATTCGAGCCGTTCCCTAAATGACTATTTCCGCCTAGTCATTCTGTGCGCGGTCCGCATAGCGCGCCAGGATTCGCGAGCGAAGATCGGCGGTTGCGCTGGCGACTTCCGAGCCTTCCACGAGCTCCGCGGCACCACCGAGGCGGACGAGCAAACGAGCCGCGACCGCGGGGTCGCCCACGCTCATCCGGATGGTCATGCCTTCAGGATTGTCGTCGAGAACGTCGACCGGGTAGTACTCGGCGACCCACCGCGCTCGGCCATCGAGCCGGATCACCGCGTGGACGTCGTCGTCCCTCGGGGTGTAGCGCACGGCAGGCTGCAGACGCGCCGGCTTCGCGTCGAAGCGCTCCCCCGTGGCCTCTGCGGTCTTGATCCGATCAATCCGAAAAACCCGCTCCTCGTCGGCGGTGCGGCAGTGGCCCGAGACGTACCAGTTACCGAGCGTTGTGAAGACGGACCATGGCTCGATCTCGCGTACTCTGCGTTCGCCCGATGCAATCGAGGTATGGTCGATCCGTACGACGTCCCCACCGTTGGCTGCTCTGCGGAGATCCCCCACCAACGAAGGTTCCGGAAGATCCACGACGACCGCATCGGCACCATCCGGAAGCAGGGTCCGTTCGAGCTTCGCGATCGCCCGATCGAGCGCCTTCCCTCCAGAACCCGCGGATTGGACGGCCTTGCCCGATGCGAGAATTCCGAGCGCCTCGGGAGCGGTGAGCCGGAGCGGTCGGGCGAAGTACTCCGCCAGCTCCACAATGACCTCGTCGTCGTCGATCGAGGCATCCATGAGATCACCCGGACCGTATCCGGGCAGGCCGCACACGAATACCGTATTCAGATCCTTGATGAGGTCGCGCCGTGTGTAGCCGAAACGCTCACACACCTCGTCAACCGGCGCTCCGGGGTTTGCGATAACCCACGGCAGCATGGCCAAGAGACGGTTGATGCGGCCCGCGGTCTTCGGCGAGTTCGTCACGATCCCACCACCAGCGAGAGGTAGCGGTCGCGCAGATCCCGTGGCCCGACGATCTCCGCCTGATCCTCGAACCCGATGAGCCAACCGAGAAACGCCGCCGGTTCCGCAATCTCGACGGTGGCCGCTATCGACCCGTCCGGCCGGCGTTCGACAACGGTGTTCGGACCGAGTTCCCGTTCGGCGATCCAGGCGACGTTCTCGTCGAACACCACAGAGGCCGTTGCGACGTCGCGGCCGGCGTCCCACGGATGGTGAAGTACTGCGTCGGCCGGTCTGAATCCCTCCGGCGTTGTGAACGCTCCGGCGCGCTCTCCTGCGGTCAACGTTGCGGCGCGGTCGAGCCGGTAGACCTTGACATCGTTGCTCTCGACGTCGGCCGCCACGAGGTACCAGCGCCCACGACGATGGACGAGGCCGTACGGTCGCACTCGTCGATCCCGGCCCCGATACTCAAACGACAGCGTGCGTCGTTCGGAGATCGCCGAGAACGCCGCGGCAACGGTTTCTGCCTGATCCCCCAGATCGGCTCCCAGTTCGGTGCCGTCGAGGCTTCCGACGGCACCACCCAGCTTCATGAGGGCTTCCTGTCCGGAGGGTCGACCACCGAACCCCACGGCCTGAACTGCCAAGGCAAGGGCGGATCGTTCCTCGTCGGTGAGTCCGGGATCTTCGAGTGCGTACCGGTCGTCATGCACGACGTACCCGAATTCGACCTCGAACACATCTGTCGCTTCGCGCTCGATCGGGATGCCGAGGCGCCGCAGGAGATCCTTGTCGCGCTCGAACGTGCGGTGAAACGCGGTGTCGCTGTCACGGTCGTATCCCGAGACGGTATGCCGGATCTCGTCTGCGGTCACCGGTCGATCAACGGTGAGCAGGTAGGCGAGCAGGTTGAGGATTCGCTCGATGACCTTCTGCATGAAAGCGACGCTACAACGCGGCGATCAATTTCTCGACCCTTTCGTCGACGGCTCGGAACGGGTCCTTGCAAAGGATCGTCCGCTGGGCCTGGTCGTTGAGCTTCAAATGCACCCAATCGACGGTGAAGTCGCGGTTCCGTGCCTTGGCCGCCTTGATGAAGTCACCGCGCAGGCGCGCACGTGTTGTGACAGGAGGGTTCGTCATGGCTCGCGTGATGCGCTCGTCCGTCACCACACGATCGACCATTCCGCGGCGTTGGAGGATGTAGTAGAGGCCTCGCTGACGATTCACATCGTGATACGCGAGGTCGACGAGTGACATCTTGGGTGACGACATTGCGGTGTTGTGTTTGGCGGCGTACCGGTCGAGCAACTGGAGTTTGGTCACCCAGTCCACCTCTCGCGAGAGCGTCATGGGATCTTTCTCGAGGCCGGTCAACAGGTGCTCCCACATGCCGATCGCTCGGTCGACCTCAGGAGGGAAGCCCGACGTGCGCGCGTACCGCATCGCGCGCTCGAGGTACTCCCACTGGATGTCGAGCGCCGACAGCTCTCGACCGTTCGCCAAGCGCACCGTGCGACGACACGAGGTGTCGCGAGCGATCTCTCGGATCGCCCGGATCGGATTTTCGAGCGTCATATCTCGGAACACAACATCGTCCTCCAGCATCTGGAGGAGCGCCGCGGTGGTCCCCACCTTGGCGTAGCTCACATACTCGGACATATTCGAGTCGCCGGCTATCACATGCAATCTGCGGTACCGCTCGGCGTCCGCATGCGGCTCATCCCGCGTATTGATGATCGGGCGGCTGCGGGTCGTGGCCGACGAACTCCCCTCCCAGATGTGTTCCGCTCGCTGCGATGTCGAGTAGACCGTCCCGCGAGCGGTGTGGAGGACCTTGCCGGCGCCGGCGTAGATCTGACGGCTCACGAAGAACGGAATCAGTGTGTCGATGGTCCGCTGGAAGTCATCCTGCCGGCCGACGAGGTAGTTCTCGTGGCATCCGTAGGAGTTCCCTGCAGAATCCGTGTTGTTCTTGAAGAGGTAGATATCGCCGCGGATCCCTTCCTCGGTCAATCGCTCTTCGGCCGACTCGACGAGGCCTTCGAGGATGCGCTCCCCTGCCTTGTCATGGGCAATGAGATCCGAGAGCGAGTCGCACTCGGGTGTTGCGTACTCGGGATGACTCCCGACATCGAGGTAGAGACGCGAGCCGTTCTCGAGAAACACGTTCGATGAGCGACCCCACGAGACGACCCGCCTGAACAGATACCGGGCTACCTCGTCCGGCGAGAGGCGACGTTGCCCGCGCAGCGTGCACGTAACGCCGTATTCGTTCTCGATTCCGAAGATCCGTCGGTCCACACGACCAGCGTACCGTGCTCGATGGACTGCTCGCGCAACTCCTAGCCAGTGGCAGAATCACCACATGCAAAAGCGAGACCGACATCCAGACGGCGATCACTACGAGCCACTTGCCGTAGTCGGGGACCCGGCGGCGGCAAATGTGCTGGCCGCTCTTCTCCGGGCAGACGGCATCGCGGTCCGGATGCACGGCGAGTCCTTTGGACCCTATCCGGTTGGCGTCGGCGGCCTGGCCCAGGTCGAGATATGGGTCGCGGACGATCGCTTAGACGATGCGCTCGCCATCGTGGAGGCCTGGCGCTCCGACGCGACCGGCTAGCCTGCCGCCTCGATCTCATCTGACGTGAGTCGACGGAACTTCCTGCGTCCGAGTCTCCGGTCGAGCACGGCAGCCTCCCAGTCGGCTCCCGGTGTCGACTCGTCTGCAGTGTCGCGAATCGCCGACGTGGTGAGAGCGATGGAATCTTCGAGGCTCAGGCCAGATCGGTAGCCGACCGTGAGCGGCTCAAGGAGCCGATCCTCGTCACCCCCGAGGATGGCGAAGCCGTGCTGATCTCGCAGCGTTCCGTCGAAGCGCACGTGATAGAGGTGGTTCTCATCGTCCCCGAGTTCCGCGACAAGCACCTCGATCTCATATGGCTTCACCTCGTGGGTGAAGATCTGGCCAACAGCCTGCGAATACGCGTTGGCAAGGCCCTTCCCGGTCACGTCGGCGCGTGCGTACGTGTAGCCCTTGACGTCGGCATAACGGATCCCGGCAACGCGCAGCGTCTCGAACTCGTTGAATCGGCCGACGCCGGCGAACGCGACCCGGTCGTAGATCTCGCTGATCTTGTGCAGTGAACGGCTGGGGTTCTCACCGATGAGCAAGATACCTTCGTCGTACTCCACGACGGCGATGGGGCGCCCCCGCTGGATTCCCTTCTTCGCGAACTCGGCCCGATCCTTGATCAGTTGTTCAGGCGGTACGTAGAACGGCACGGTCATGGGCGACCCTCCAGCGCTGCCGCGGCGATGGGCCCGAGCTCATCGTCTTCGATCTCCCGGTATCCCTGGTCTGTGACGGTCACGACGTTGGGGTAGATGCCGCGCTTCGGGTCGGGCCCGCCGGTAGCTGCGTCCTCCTCGGAGGCCGCGATGAGTGCTTCAAGCGCGACGCGGATCGCGTCGGGTTCATCCATGTCCTCTCGCCACTTCGCCTTGAGGAACGCTCGCGCTTCGGTGCCACCCGAGCCGGTTGTGGCGTAGTCCTGCTCTTCGTAGCGCCCGCCGACCACGTCGTAGCTGTAGAGCTTGCCCTTCTGCTCCTGGTCGTCGTACCCGCAGAACATCGGAACGACAATGAGGCCCTGGAAGGCAAGGGCGAGGTTTCCTCGCACCATCCGAGCGAGGAAGTTGGCCTTGCCGTCGAGGCTCAGGCGCGTGCCCTCGATCTTTTCGTAGTGCTCGAGTTCGGTCTGGAAGAGTGTGGTGAGTTCGATCGCCATACCTGCGGTTCCGGAAATCGCGACGGCAGAACGGTCGTCTGCCGGGTAGACCTTCTTGACGCGGCGATGAGCGATCACATTGCCTGCGGTGGCTCGGCGATCGCCCGCCATGACGATCCCATCTGCCCATCGCAAGGCCAGGATCGTGGTGGCCTCCGGTGCGTCGAGGGAGCCGGCGGCCGCCTCCCACGAAGGGGTGAGGTCGTGTTGCTCCAGGAGGGCCGCGAAGCTGGCCGTCGGCACGATGCCCTCGGCGTCCGGGGACATCGGCAGTCCGCCAATCACTGGCCGCCCTTCTGGACGTAGTTCTTCACGAACTCCTCGGCGTTCTCTTCGAGGACCGAATCGATCTCTTCGAGCAGGTCGTCAATCCGTTCCGCGATTTCTTCGGTGTTCTCAGTGGAAGCAACTTCCTGCTGATCGGACGCGCCACTTTGCCGATCCGACCCCCGCTGCTTGCGTTCTTGTTCAGCCATCGTTCCCTCCGAGTGCACGGACCATCGCAGCCGCGTTCGGCGCGGCCTCGAGCAGGTCAGCCACATGTTGGCTGGTTCCCTTGAGTGGTTCCATCATAGGAACCCGTTTGAGCGTTTCTTCACCGACGTCGAATACAAGGGAATCCCAGTTGGCGGCGACGAGGTCCTCCGGATACCGTCGAACACAGCTACCCCGGAAGAACGCTCTTGTGTCAGCCGGTGGTTCGACAACTGCCGCGGCGACGTCGACATCGTCGAAGAGCCGTTGGATCGCTCCCCGTTCGACAAGGCGCTGGTACAGGCTGCGCTTCGGATCGACATCGTGGTACTGCAGATCGAGAAGCCGCAGCTTCGGATGGTTCCAGTCAAGATCGTCACGATCGCGATAGGCCTCGAGGATTCGGAGTTTCGCGGTCCAGTCGAGCCGATCCGACGTAGCCATCGGGTCGCGGCCGAGGTCGACCAAGATCCTCTCCCACTCTTCGAGGACTCGTTCCCAGGTCGGATCAACCCCGACGGTTCGAGCGTGGTGCGCAACCTTTTCGAAGTACCACCACTGCACGTCCAGCGCCGTCATCCGTGCTCCCCCGATGGTCTCGTAGGCCGCGAGGAGTGTTGGGTCATGGCTGACCGACCACACCGCGTCGACGGGATCGGCGAGCACGATGGGATCGACCAGGACGCCGTCTTCGATGGCGTCGAGGACCAGCGCCGTTGTTCCGATCTTCAGGAATGTCTGGAGTTCACTCCGGTTAGCGTCGCCGATGATGACGTGGAGACGTCGATAGCGAGACGCGTCGGCATGAGGTTCGTCGCGCGTGTTGATGATCGGCCGCTTGAGCGTCGTCTCGAGCCCGACCTCCTCCTCGAAGAAGTCGGCCCGTTGGGTGATCTGGAAACCGACGTCCGGTCGACCGTTCTCAGCCCCGACCTTTCCGGCGCCGGTGAACACCTGTCGCGTCACGAAGAACGCCGTGAGCTGCCGAACGACGTCGCCGAAGGGAATGGCCCGGGCAATGAGGTAGTTCTCGTGTGCCCCGTACGAGTTGCCTTTGCCATCGCTGTTGTTCTTGTGCACGACCATACGTTCGTCGGGCGCCAGCAGCCGCTGGGCGGCCTCGACCGCCTCGACCATCACCTGTTCGCCGGCCTTGTCATACAACGCCGCGCTCCACGGGTCTGCGCATTCCGGCGACGAGTACTCGGGATGGGCATGATCGACGTAGAGCCGAGCGCCGTTGGTGAGGACGGTATTAACAAGACCGATGTCCGGCTCGACGATCAAGGTGCGATGCACGTCGGTTCCGCGCAGATCTCGCCCGGGACTCTCCTCGTCGTATGACCATTGAATTCGCGACACGTTCCCCGGGTAGGAGTTGACGACCGCAGACGAGGCAACCACCGGGTTGAATCCCGGTTGGTTGAGGACGGTGATCCCAAATTCGGTCTCGGTTCCGAAGACCTTACGGAGCGCCATGAACCCTCAGAGATACTGCCCCGGTGTGACCGCTTCCACCGCTCGGCTTTCGCGATCTCCTTCGATCAACGTGCGAACGTAGACGATCCGTTCACCCTTCTTCCCGGAGATCTTCGCCCAGTCATCGGGGTTGGTGGTGTTCGGGAGGTCTTCGTGTTCGCGGAATTCCTGAGTGATCGCCGAAAGGAGATCGGACGTGCGGAGGCCGTTCACGCCGACCGCGATGTCCCGCTTGATCGCCTCCTTCTTCGCCCGACGCACGATGTTCTCGATCATCGCTCCCGAGGCAAAATCTCGGAAGTACAGAACTTCGCGATCTCCGTTGGCGTAGGTCACTTCGAGGAACCGGTTCGACGCATCTTCGCTGAACATCCTCTCGACGACCGCTTCAACCATTGCCGAGACAAGTGCTTCGCGATCTCCGTCGTGTTCAGCGAGCTCCTCGGGGTCGTACGGCAGATTCTCGGTCAGGTAGATCCTGAAGATCTGGGCCGCCGCTTCGCGCCCCGGCCGCTCGATCTTGATCTTGACATCGAGCCGCCCGGGCCGGAGGATCGCCGGGTCGATGAGATCTTCGCGGTTTGATGCGCCGATGACGATCACGTTCTTCAGGGCCTCAACTCCGTCGAGTTCCGAGAGGAGCTGGGGGACGATGGTCGACTCGACATCTGACGAGACGCCGGTGCCCCGTGTGCGGAACAGCGAATCCATCTCGTCGAAGAACACGATGACCGGAACACCCTGATCCGACTTCTCCTTCGCACGCTCGAAGATCAGCCGTATCTGGCGTTCCGTCTCACCGACGTACTTATTGAGAAGCTCGGGTCCCTTGATGTTCAGGAAGTAGGAGCGTGTGTCTTCGCTTCCCTCCTTTTCGGCCACCGCTCGTGCCAGGCTGTTCGCGACGGCTTTGGCGATCAGCGTCTTGCCGCATCCGGGTGGTCCGTAGAGCAGCACACCCTTCGGCGGTGCGAGCTCGTACTCCTCGAATCGATCTTTGTGGACGTACGGCAGTTCGATCGCGTCGCGGATCACCTCGATCTGATCGCCCAACCCGCCGATCTGCATATAGGTGACATCCGGGACTTCCTCGAGAACCAGTTCTCCAACCTCCGGGCGAATCAGCTTCTCGAGGATCAACCCCGTCAAGGGGTCCATTCGCGCATGATCCCCCGCACGAAGGAACTCCTCACCAACGGCGTCGGAACGGCCAACCACGCGCTCTTCGTCACCCCGCCCGATCACGATCAGGCGATCATCGGAGATGACCTCCTTGATCGTGACCACCTCGCCGGCTGGATCGTATGCCCGGGTGTCAACGACGTTGTATGCCTCGTTGAGAATTACCTCTTGACCGATTCTCAACGCCTTGACCTCGACCGTCGGATCGACGCTGACCCGCAGCTTCCGACCGTTGGCGCTCACATCCACCGTGCCGTCCTCGTTCCTTCGCAGAACGGTGCCGAAGGGATTCGGTGGTGCGGTCAGGTTCTCGACTTCGTCCCGAAGCAGCGCAAGCTGATCCCTGGTCTCTTCAAGCGCAGCCGCGAGTTTCTCGTTCTGGCCTGCGGCCTGGGCAATCCTGCCGCGCGCCTCGAGCAAGCGCTCCTCGAGGAGTCGGACGCGGCGGGGTGCGTCCTGGAGACGGCGCCGAAGTACCTCGATTTCCTCTTCGAGGAGTTTGGTCTGTTGCTGCAATCGCAGGTCATCGCGCTCGCTCACGGCCCGGCCTCTCAGATCGATTCGTAGGTCGCGTATCGCCTCGGCTTCCGAGTGTAGGCCTCAGGTCTACTTCCGGCGACATAGTCGTTGCACAGCGACGGCGGCCTTCGCCGTCGATGAACTCGTTGTTCCGCTCAATGAGGACTATGTTTCTCCCGTCACACTGCGAAAGGACACAAGCCATGAAGGTCTGGATCGATCAGGATCTCTGCACCGGAGATGGAATCTGCGAGGAAATTGCCCCCGACGTGTTCGTCCTCCTTGACGACGGACTCGCCTATGTGCGCGAGGGTGACAAGATCTTCGCCGCCTCCGAAGGCAATGCCCAGGGCGCCGAGGGACTCGCGAACTTCCCCGAAGATCAGATGGATGCCGTCGTCGAATCGGCTGAAGAGTGCCCAGGCGAGTGCATCTTCATCGAGCCGTAAGCCGCAGCATTTCGTGCTGCGGGTAGTCAGTAGTCCATAGTGCGTACTCAGGATTCCGTAGCGGCCGCACCCTCGGGTGCGGCCGCTTGCTCGTTCGTGGGGATCGCGCCCGGATCCCTCTACCGCGTACGGATCACGGACTACGGAATGCCCTCCAGGGCTACTGACTACCGGCTTCGGCCCTGCCCAGCACCTTGCGTGCGACGGTCAAGAACCCCGTATGTCCCACCATACGATGGGACGGGCGAACGGAACGGCCCCTCACAGACCATTCCCGCATCATCACTTCGAACGACATGATCTCGAGGAACCGGCCGGTCTCGTCGATAGCCGCTCGAACCTGCTCGACCTGCGGGACATTCGGGACATAACACGCGAACACGCCGCCGCCGGGAAGGTGCTCGGCGGCCGGACCAACGGTCTCCCACGGATCGGGCACATCGAGGACGATGCGATCCGGTGCAATGTCTTCAACGGAATCCGTTACTTCACCCACGCGGAGATCGAGCCATTCTGGGACGGAACCGAAGAACCCTGCAATACGTTTCTTTGCGAGCCCCGCGTGATCCGGCCGTCGCTCGATGCTGACAACCCGCCCGGTGGGGCCAACAGCTCGCGTCAGCATCATCGTGAGGCCACCCGATCCCGTACCGGCCTCGAGCACCGTCATACCGGGACCGATATCGGCCCAAACGATCAGGGCTGCGGCGTCTTTCGGATAGAGGACGGTCGCACCACGCGTCATCTTGAGGACGTAGTCGGCGAGGCGAGGCCTGAGCACAGTGAGGTGGGTGCCGCTTGTTGTCTCGAGTGATGACCCTTCCAACGTTCCGATGATGTTGTCGTGCGGAAGGGCTCCACGATGGGAATGGAAGTCTTGCCCCGGGATCAGGTCGATGAGGTATCGCCTGCCCTTGGCGTCATACAACAGGCAGGCATCTCCCGGCTCGAACGGCGTTCCGGTGGCCTGGGTCACCCGATGGCCGGAATGATCGCAATAGCGAACGACAACACCATCGTCACGACGATCAGCCAGATGAACACTTTTACCCACGTCTTCTGGTTGCGCATCGTAGATCCCTACCGGTTCACGGTCACGTCGACTTCGGTGATCGGTTCGCGTCCTTTCAGGACACGGACCCCAAAACTCTGGTCGGTGTCGATGGACGTGGAGTAGATCAGCTTCGGCCCTCTCTTCTTCTGAGAGATCCCATAGGCGGCAATTGCCAGCGCCAAGGCGAACCGCGGGTAGTCGTCCTCGCGGAGTGCGGCTCGTGCATTCTTGGTCCCGATGCGGACGAGCGCCGGGACCTTCCGGTACCACCACCGCTGCACGAAGTAGCCAGGGCCGATCATGTCGTCTGATAGACCTCGATGTGGATGCGTCGCCTGCGCGACCGCCAAACGCTGTACGCGATGATCACTGCGACCACCACAACGGCACTGCCCACGATCAATGCGACGTTTTGTTTGGCTTCATCTTCGGTGGTGACAACTACGTCTTCGATGTCCCTCAGCTTCGATTCAAGGTCATCGCGGCTGACGGTCATGACGTGCCTCCATTGATAGGTTGCGCCGGTTCGGGTTCGGGTTCGGGCTTCGGACCGAGTTTCACGAGGATTGCGACAATCACCACGGCGACGATGACGACGATGAGGTACGCGAGGGCTTCCCAGTAGGCCCCCTCCGGGAGCAGTTTGACCAACCCTCGCAAGCCGGCAACACCGAGCAACATTGTCGCCAATGCCCAGAGGGCGGCAGCGCCCAGTGAGAAGCCGGCGAAATGCCCCAGCTTCTTCGCCGGTCCGACGGTCTCTTGGAGGAGGTATTCCTTCGCGAGATCACGGAAATCCGCGATCATCGCCGGAAGATCTTGCAGTTTTGCCATCTCTGTTCCTCAGCCTGCTCGTTGGTACCACAGGCTAATCACATTTGTGACAGTCACGCTCGCGCACGTGGGTCGGGTACCATGGCGGGCCACCATGGACTCGGACGAGCGCGGCCACGACACCCTCGACGATCCCTTCGGAGTCGCAGGGCGCCGGAGAGCTCGCCGCAACATGCTCCCCCTGGTCGGTGGACAAGCGGTTTCGCTCTTCGGCGACTACATCGCGTTCTTCTCGCTTCCCTATTTCGTGCTGGCGCTGACTGCCGACCCACTCGATCTCGGCCTGACCGCGGCTGCTGAGACCCTGCCAATGCTCCTCTTTGGCCTCATCGCCGGCGTCATCCTCGATCGCTGGCGGAATCTTCGCGGGGCGCTCGTAGCCGTCGATCTTGCACGCGCCGCGGTGTTTGCGGGGCTTGCGCTCGCGGCAGCCAACGGCGCGGGCACTCGGTGGCTCGTGTTCGGCGTCGCGTTCATCATTGGAACGTTGTCGGTCTTCTTCGACTCCGGACTTCAGACGTTGATGCCCTCGGTCATCGACGACGACATGCTGATCGACGCCAACTCGCAACTCGCTGTGGCGCGTATGGCGACGTTGAGCATCGGCCCGCTGGTCGGCGGCGTCCTCATCGCGCTCAGCGGAGGTTTCGCGATCGCGTTCCTCATCAACGCCGCGACGTTTCTTATCTCGGGGGCGTTCCTTTTGATGCTCCGCGTCGTGCACGACCGACCCCCTGCGTCGAGCGAGGCGTTCCGGGATTCGTTGGTCGATGGTCTCAAGTTCCTGCTGGGCGACCCTCGACTCCGATGGGCAACACTCGGAGGAACGCTGACCAACCTCGTCTTCCAGCCCCTTGAAGCGCTGCTGGTGCTCTTCGTGGTCACCGAGATCCTCGACCTGCCGGCAGACACGATCGGGGATCTCACCACGGTCGGTGCGAGCGTGGGAATCTTCTACGCTCTTAATGCCGGCATCGGCGCCATCGGGGCGTCCCTCGCTCCGCGGGTCTCGGCCCGCCTGCCGCTCGGCACGATGTATGTCATCGGTCTCTTCCTCGTTGGAGGAGGGTTCCTTGCCCTCGCCCTCATCGGGACGTTCGTCGCAGTGATCCCGGCGGGCCTCACCTTCGTCGGAATTGCCTGGGTGAACGTGTCTCTGACGACGATGCGCCAGCGCCTGACCCCACCCGAGTTGCTCGGTCGCGTGATCGCCGCATCGCGAACACTTGCGTGGCTCGGCCTGCCGGTCGGAGCGGCCATCGGGGGGATGATCGCCGGCACGGTCGGCGTTGTACCTGTTTACGTGGGCGGCTCGCTCATGGTGCTCGCCATCGCGACGTTCCTGCTCGGAACCGCGCTCGTGCGGGATCCGGTGATGGCTGATCCCGGCGATGATGAGAACTCATTGCCCACGGCAAACGGAAGCTGATCGGACAGTGTGCCGGCTGGAAGGGAGGAGCGGCGCCGGCGGTGAACGATCGGGCTCAGAAGCGCTTGCGCTGCTTCACGCGCATCCCGCGACGGCTCTTCGCCATCCACCCGATAGCGAATCCAAGAGCCAAGGCAACAACGATCCAAATAACGATCTGTGAGCCGACGTACAGCACTTATCCCTCCAAAGCAATGAACTCGATGCGGCGATTCTTCTGCCGACCTTCTTCGGTCGAGTTGTCTGCGATCGGGCGAGTATCACCGTAGCCGACCGCCAAGAAACGTTCGGGATCTTCCCCACGGCTCACGAAATAGTCCAGGACCGCCTGAGCGCGTCGACGTGAGAGATCGAGATTCCGCTCTGCGCTCCCTTGCGCGTCCGCGTGTCCTGCGATCTCAACCGGTACCGCGGAGAACTCGACGAGCGGCACAAGAAGCTCGTCAAGCAGCGCGATCCCTGCCGGGGTCAGTTGGTCGCTCGCAAACTCGAACTCGACGACCTTGCCCTCGATCAACTCGGCGAGTGTCCGCTCGAGTTCCTCGACGTCGGCCTTGGTTGGCGCCGGAGGCTTCGGCGGGCCGAGTACTCCGTCGGTCACATCGAAACCCTCGACTCCAAGCGCCACGATCAGGCCTTCGGAAGCACTGGAAAGGTCTCGTTTGATTTGCCGCGTTTCAGCCTCGCCGGCGGTTGTCACGACTTCACCTGCCGGGTTGACGGTGACGGATCCCTCGTCCAGGCCCTCCGCAAGCGTGCCGACGAGCGCGACGATGGTGCCGATCCAGTCATCCTCCGGTTCCAGGCCCTCGAGCACCGCGACGTCGGCCACCTCGACAACGCTGAAGCGAGCTGCTGTGCCGTCTCCAGTGACGAATGCGCCGAGCGATGTCGAAAGGAAATCTCGTTGCTCCTCGGTCGAGATCGTCCCGCTGACGGTCACGGTGTCTCCTGACCAGGACACCACAACGGGTGACCCGGAGACCGCGCTGACGACGGCGTCGGGCGTTTCGATCTCCCACACACCGGTCGCGTCCACGGAGCCCACGCCAGACAGCGCCGCAACCGCCTGGACTCCACTGTCGAGGTCCTGACCCTCGCGGTATTGGCCCTTCAGAGAAACGGCAAAGCCGTCCACGTCCGCGGTGATCTCCTGGAATCCGGCGATACGCAACGCCTGCTCCGAGCGGGTTTCAAGATCCGATTCGACCGAGGCTGTCCCCATCAGCACGGCGAGGGCCATAAGCATGAGGACGAGCAGGACCATACCCGCGAGAAACGCCGCCCACGATGCGGCTGGATCGACTTCGGTCGGAGTTGTGAACCTCGACGTCATCGGTTGCGACCGCGTTTGGGTCTTCCGATCGAGTTGCTGAAGCCGCTTCGACGTTTTGTTTGCCATGATCTCTCAGAATGCTACCGAGTGTGTTCGCAAGTGAACGCACCGCGGTTATGTATCGGTCGTCGGTTACCCGACCTCAACCGAAGACTCGTCGAGAACAACACGGATCGCCTCATAGTCCCGAAGCGCGTTCGTGAGCATGTCGCCGGTCGCCTCCTTCAGCGAGCGGAGACGGCGAGACAGATCTTCGTACTCGTCACGGCTCTGAGCAAAACGCTCGATGGCGCGGCGGCGCTCGGCCTCGTACACCTCTGAGGCACGCCGTGTGGCCTCGGCGAGGATCGACTCAGCCTCGCTGCGTGCCGCGCTGACGAGGCGCTCAGCCTCTGATCTGCTCTCGGCACGTGCTCGGTCGGCTTCGCTCCGCGCAGTTGCGAGTTCGATCTCGCCGAGCCCGCTCGCTTCGGTGCGAACTGCCTCTGCCTCTTCGATGATGGTCGCGGCCTCATGGCTCGCGGCGTCGAGACGCGCCTGGGCCTGCATGAGGAGGCCCTCGGCATCCTTGCGTGCCTGTTCGGCGGCGGCGCGCGGCTCGGAGAGCAATCGGGCAGATTCGATCTCGGCGTCCCGGAGGATCAACCCGGCGCGCTCCTCGGCCTCGGACAACAGCTTATGTTTGGCCTCGGCCGCAGCGACATAGGCGCTCTCGACCGAGTCTTCGGCTTCGCGGTTTCCAACACGACGTCGGTCGAGTTCGCGGTTGTGGATCAAAGTGTCGCGGAGGTTCTCCTCGAGCACCGCGATCGATGCAGCCATTTCGGAAAGGAACGCGTCGACTTGGGAGCGGTTGTAACCGCGCCGTGTCTGATCAAACGATCGACCTTCGACCGACTCTGCCAGCGAGTCCATTGGCGTCCTCCTCATGCCCGGTAGAGCCCTCCACCGGGACGATCAGTCTATGCCGACTACTCTGCGCGGTCAACAAGTTCTTCTCGGCCACCCAGTGTGTTCTCTTGAGGCATCTCAGCACCGGCCATGTCGTGAAGCAATCTGACGGTTCGCGAACGGTAGCCTTCCCCAATGGTCCTGGCATCAACACTGCCCCTTGGCGCCGCCGACTGTGAGGTGGTCGGCGGCGGCTGGCTCTCTCAGCCCGTCAACGCGTGGTCGAGCCTGGCGTACGCCGTCGTTGGGATCGTGTTGATCGCTTCGATGTCGCAGGCGCCACGTTCGGATCGCACCCTGCGCGTGGCGTTCGGTGTGCTCATGGTGGCCACCGGTGTTGGGAGTTTCCTCTACCACGGACCTCAGCACGCGGCTGCCGGATTTGCCCACGATGTCACCTTCCTCGCGATGTTGTGGTTCTTGATTCTCATGAATCCGGCGCTGCCGTATGGCATCACACGGCGATACGCCTGGATCGCCCTCGCATCGATCACGATCGCCGCTTCAGCTGTTCTGATTGCGTCGCCACACTCGACCAACCTCCTCACCGGTATCTCCGTCGTCGCGCTCATCGCGTCGGACGTCCTCGTTCGGCGGATCGGCGGCATCAACGGGCGCTGGTACGCCGCAGCACTGCTCCTGTTGGCTGCGTCGCTCGTGTTCAACCTCCTCGGCCGCTCTGGTAGCACCACCTGCGATCCTGACTCCTTCATCCAATTCCACGCGCTGTGGCACGCACTGTCTGCCGCGGCGCTCGGTGCCTACTACGTTGCCACGACCGTTCCCCGAAACCAGGAGCCGAGCCCATGACCCTCCCTGTGAGCCTGGCGGACGTCGAAGCCGCTGCTGATCGAATCAAGCCGTTCGTCCACCAAACCCCGGTGTTCACGTCGGCCACCCTCGACACCGAACTCGGGGCACACGTGTTCTTCAAGGCGGAGAATCTCCAAAAGGTGGGAGCATTCAAGGCGCGCGGGGCGACGAACGCCGTGCTGCAGCTTCCGGCCGACGCCACAGGCGTGGTAACACACTCGTCGGGCAACCATGGTCAAGCCGTTGCGTACGCAGCATCGATCCGAGACCTCCCGGCATGGGTCGTCATGCCGCGTACCGCACCGGCCCTCAAGATGGATGCCGTCCGGTCCTACGGCGCCGAGGTTGTCCTCTGTGATCATGCGGATCGCGAATCAACAGCAGCCGAGGTGATGGAACGCACGGGAGCCGTGCTTGTGCATCCATTCGACGACTCCGCGGTCATCGCAGGTCAGGGCACTGTGACACTCGAGCTTCTCGACCAGGTGCCAAACCTCGATGTTGTCGTCGCTCCGATCGGCGGAGGCGGCCTCCTCTCCGGCGCAGCGACGGTCGCCGGCGGGCAAGAGCCTCCCATCCCGGTCGTCGGAGCCGAACCGTTCGCCGTCGACGACGCCTACCGCTCACTTCGGTCCGGCATTCGGCAACCCGGTGTCGAGTCGCCGGTGACGGTGGCCGACGGCCTCCTCACGGGAATCGGAGCCCGAGCGTTCACCATCCTGATGGCGCACGAAGTCGACGTGATCCGCGTCACCGAGGCGGCCATTCTCACGGCGGCCTCATACCTGCTGCTTCGCATGAAGCTGGTGGTGGAGCCCTCAGGTGCCACTCCTCTCGCCGCCATCAGAACCGAACCCGAGCAGTTTCGAGGCCGACGAGTCGGAGTGATCATCTCCGGCGGGAACACCGACTTCTCCTGGCTTGCGGCGGCAGAGACGCTCACATCGCGCCGGGAAACCAGTCCTTGAGCTGGAACGTCTTGCGGGTTGCCACAGCGTCTTCCATCAGCACGTCCGGGATATTCCGCGCCGATTGGCCCACCTGATGCGGTCGAGCCGCGGTCTCGACCGACCGGCCCTCCGATAGATCGCAGACCTCGTGCGCGCGAGCTGAAATCTCGGCTGTCCCGATACGGCGGGCAAACTCGATGATCGTTTCCTTCGGGAGACCCAGGAGCGGTCGCAAGAGGGGAACGTCTGCGGCCTCCGAGACTCCAACCAGGTGCGGCAGCGTTTGTGATGACACTTGGCCAAGGGCATCTCCGGTTACCAGCGCAAGAACGCCCTCTTCTTTTGCGATCTGCGACGCCGCCTGCGCCATCAGCACCTTCAGAGCAACCTGGCGCATCCGTGGGTCGACGCTGTCGAGCAGCGCCTGCTTCACCGGCTGGAACTCGACAACGTGGACAGCGGGATCCGTTCCGTACCCCCAGCGCTCCCACAACGACCGAGCGACGGCCAGCGCATGGTCGGATTGGGAGCACGACAACGTGAAGTGGACGAATTCGACCGGCGATCCGCGCGACATCATCATCCACGCGGCGACCACCGAGTCGAAACCGCCGGAGATCAGCACCAGGAGCGGCTCCTGGGTCCCCACCGGCAGACCACCAGGTCCACGATGACGCTCGACCACGAGGAAGGCCCGACGGTCGAGCACCGTGATCTCGACCGGCTCCTCTGGATCGTCGAGATTGACCGTCCCCCCCGCCTCCACGAGAAGATCCCCGGCCTTGCAGGCGAGATCGTACGATCTCCACGGATGGTCTCCCCGACGCTTCACGCGGATGCCGAACGTCCTTCCGGCGACACGGTCGCGCGTGTGGCGGGCAACTTCGGCGGCGAGGTGGTCCAGGTCTCCTCCGTCCAACTCGACCATCTCGTTGACCGACGCAACGCCGAAGACCCGCATGGCTCGATCGACGACGTCGTCGGTCCGATCTCCGGCGTCGATGGAGAAGCGGTGTGATCCGAGCTTCTCGAGCGGTGCGTCACATCCGGCCTCGGCGGCCGCCTGTTGCACATTCGTGAGGACATGTTGGATCATCCTCGGCTGGGTTCGTCGAGACTTCAGGAAGATGTCGCCCGACAGTGTGATGTGGATCACAGGATTCCCTCGATTCGCTCGCAGCCGAGGATACGGTGTGTCGCATCATTCATGAGGGCACCTCGTCACGTCCAACGCGGCGACGTGCGGACCTCGACCAGTGACGGCCCATCCGCGACGGACAGCGCTTCCTCGAAGACGGCCTCGAGATTCTCCGGGCGGTCGACGCGGAAACCGCGGCCACCACACAGGTCCGCGTACGCAGCGAAGTCCGGGGTCACCAAATCGGTCTGCCACACCGGTCGCTCCGCCGCCACCTGCTCGCGACTGATCTTCGCGGCATTCTGGGTGGAGGCGACCGGGACCTACGAATACATCACGATCACCGGAAGTTGGCGAGCTGCATCCATCAGCGCACACGCCACCGACCCGGTAAAGGGAAAGTGGACGTGGACGGCAGAGGGCACGACGTATCGCGGCCCGATTACCTGCCTACGAGTTTCAGGGGATGCGGCGTGGCTAGCCGGACCGGACTGGGAGGGCCCTGGAGGGGTCTTCATGTACGTGCAGGATGGAGGCACCCCCGGCAGGAACGGGGACACAGCCTTCACCTGGCATACCGATCTGGGTGAGCCGTTCGAAGAGGTGGAGGAGCTCTGCGAGGACACGGTCAAGCCACCCTGGCTCGGCCTATATCCGTGGCCGGTGGTGTCAGGCAACCTCAACGTCTGGGACGTTCCGTAGCCGAGACTCGCACTCCTACCAGCGAAGCGTCCGACTAGAAACGGCCACGACGCACATCCATCGAACCCGAAGCGGCCGCCCCATATCCGGCTGGGCGTGTGTGATGCGATGATCAGGGTGGTGTTGCACGCCCCGGTCGGGCAGTCAGGGTCCGGTCTCCTCAGCCGTCCATAGGTGCCTGATTGATGATGTTGGGGGTGTTGCGGGGCTTGCTTGTTCCGTAGCGTTGGGGGTGTCGGCGGGTCTGGCTCTCCAAGTGCCTGACACCCGGAGGGTGTCTTGGTAACGAATTGTCGGCCCGTCGAGCCCTCTGGTCGTGGTGTGGCTCGAAAGAGGCGAACGCCGAGGCAACGCGCACGTTTGTTGTGATCAGGAGTGCTCAC
>Ga0316197_10000301_pt1 | contig 34984 bp, 31 predicted proteins | sample OudBiesiAoxic_MG_FD_204939 | JGI IMG/M metagenome (GOLD analysis project Ga0316197, IMG submission 204939) | Coastal sediment microbial communities from Oude Bieten Haven, Netherlands - site A oxic | ecosystem: Environmental > Aquatic > Marine > Coastal > Sediment | place: Netherlands... | reverse complement strand
CGAGGAAGCCGACATAGTCGTCGTAACCGACATTTTGTGGCAGCGAGCCTGTGTTCTCACCCATGTGCCATTTGCCAACGCCTTGGGTCACATAGCCTTCCTTCTGCAACAGCATCGGCATGGTTGTTGCCCCATCGAGACCGCCTGGCTCGCCATACATTGGCGGGCGCAAAATGCCGTGATGCAGTGGGTTCTGTCCTGTGTGGATCGTGGCGCGGGTTGGCGAACACGATGGCGTCGAATAGGCCGAGGTCAGGATCAATCCTGCGGCGGCCTATCTGTCCATTTCAGGTGTCGCATTGCCGACCGCGACGCCCCCACCGTTGAAACCTGGGTCCATCCAGCCCACATCGTCCATCGAGAAGATGAGGATGTTGGGCTTCTTGCCAGTCGTGTCCGCAAGGGCCGCGAGCTTCTCGGCCGCGTTTTTCGTCAGGCTTGGATGCTCAATCACCGGATACATATTCGGGGCCGGCTTCTTGGGCTTTAAATGCATGTATTGCTCGGGGTGGCTAAAGCCCGGCGCGCTCGTTGGCCCCGAGGCATCCCCGCGAATATTAGATTGAGCGAATGAGGCACTAACTGCCGCGAGGCTCAGCAGCGCGACTGCGCAAACCCCCGTTGAGATATACCGAAACATTGGACGTTCCTTCCGGTTGGATTTGAGACGTCAAAAGCCGATCACCAAATATGGAAGTCGGAACGCAGTGTGGCCTCGTTCGATGGGCCTGACGTCGTCCATGCTCGGCGATTATCTAGGGGCCTCGCGCCAGATCAAGTTACGAACGCATAGCAGAGAGCGTTCGACCGAACGTTGCCACTATGCCAGGCGTGAACGCGAGCGCGCGTTTTGCTTGTGCGCTGTGAGTTTGCACGCAATGCGTCGCGAACGCTGGGTGCGAAGAAACAGAGAGAGTGTGTCGGCACATGAAAAGCCCCGGCCAGGAGGACCTGACCGGGGCTGGTATTGACATGGAGATAGACCGTTAGCCTATCTCGTCACCAAGGTTTTAGCCAAGCTTCAACGGCTCAACAACAACAGCCTTTTCGTGGTGGCCGAAGCAACCGCCGAGACCGATGGCGGCAGAAACGATAATCGCAAAAGCGACGAAAACGCGCATGGTAGGATCCCCCAAAAAATTCCCTGCAGAATCGACATTTGTAAGTTTGTTATAACAAACCCTGGCGAGGGATGCTGTGCCCTACATGCCACAGTCACGGTTTTTTAGACGGAATGCTGTGGCGAAGGCCTAAGGCCTTGGTACCGCTGACTGGATTCGAACCAGTGACCTCTTGATCCACAATCAAGCGCTCTAACCAACTGAGCTACAGCGGCACTATGGCCTTATGGCTCGCGGAAGCCGAACCTTGCGGCTCTCGAGAGCCAGGCGTTAGCCCAAACCATGACGTCCAGGAAAAACGTCTGAAGCTGGCTGCCGGGCGGGTATTTGCCCGGACCCTAAGGGCAGCCCCTGGCCGTTGCAAGCAAGGGCCTCAAATCGCCCTCGCAACCTTCCGGGAGGCGCAGATTTCACGACCGGATCTGAAAATCAAGAGGCGTCGAAAATAAAAGGCCCGGGACGTGGCCCGGGCCTCTGAAGTTCTTACGCAAAACGCGACTGACAAACGCCGTTACACGCGACTTTTTGGTACTCTATTACGCTACTCGTACTCGGGTAGGCGACTGGTACGGGGTTACGCTACTCATACTTGGCCACGCGACGCGGACGCCAGAGGCTTACACCGTCTTGCGAACCGCCTCGAGAGATTTGGTCATCTGATCCTTGAGCGGCTCCGTCGTGTCGGTTGCAATCTTTTTGGAGAGCGCCTGGATCTCAGTCGCCTGAGCCGCGAACACTTCGAACTGGTTGCGGATATAGGTTGATTGCAGCTCGACGATCTCAGCAAAAGTCTTGGCGGCGGCAAGGCTCTTGGCGTAGTCGAAGCTAGAATTCAGATTGCGCTGTGCGATATCGATCAGCTTGCGATTGAATACCGTGGCGCCGTGACCGGCCGCATCGAAGGAGTGCTCCAACCCATCAATCGATTCGTCCAGCGCTTCTTTGCCGCGCTCGTAAGCCTCACCGGTCTGAGTGACGGTGCTTTCCGCCATCGTGGCACCTCTCGGTTGACTTCCTCAATTCGCACGCACGGGAACCAACGCGGATTGAAGTCTCAGCCGTCGTATTTGTTGCATCGCAACTATATTTTGTGCGTCGCACCAATTCAAGTGACAGAGCTGTCACAAAGGCCATATTTATCGGAGCTGGACGAAAATCTTGATTTCGGCCTAGGTATCGAATCCAATTCACCTAAACTTAGTGGGTGAGTCGATCTGGCGCCGCTAAAGGTGCAATATCTGGCCGAGCGGATTTGCACATCAAATGTGCGCAAGATTTGCTCATCAAGTCTCTCACCGGGGCTGATCGTGACCGACCTCAGACTGCAAAATCGGATAGGAAAGGACGACCAGGAAGCGCTCGAGCACATCGCACGCGCCCTGGAAGGCCGAGTCTTGCCCGATCCTGCCGCCGCCGGCGTCAATGGCGAGGCGAACCGCAATACCAAAAAAGGGGCGCGGTCGGCTGACGCAACGGACGGGCTCGGCGCCCCCCCGCCTCTCGACCCCACGGGTGTTGAAACCCTTATCGAGGCCATGCCGGCCGCCATCGGGATTCTCAAGGGCGATGCGCTCACCACGGTCAACAGCGCCTTCGCCTATGCCTTTGGCTATCGCGCCCCGGCCGAACTGATTGGGTCCGGGGGTCTGGACGCGATTCTTCCGGGCGGTGTGACGGCCCTGCTTGCGCATGCGCCGAACGAACGCATCTCCGATATTGCGGTCCGGTCGCGCTCGCGGCGACGCCTGTCCGTGACCTTCATCCTGACCCCGCTCGATGGCGACGCGCAGCTGCGTTTGTTGCGGCTGGTCGACCCCGCCGATATCGACCCCTCAGAGCTGGAACCCGAGCCGCCCGCGACCGGGCCTCCGAACGCCGAGCCTCCCAAGGCCGAGATCTCCGCGCCCGCGGCCGCTGGGAACGCGGCCGATCGTGCATTGAACACCGATGCAGCGCCGCCGGCCTGTTCCCTGTTTGCCGTGCCAGCCGTGACGCCCGTGCCCAATCCCCGTCCCGAGACAACGCCGCACGCCAGCGCGGCGGAGAACACGGACGCCGACGCGCCCGCCGGCCAACCGCCGGTTGCCGCTGATACGTCTGGACTGCACAGCAAGCCTCTCGACAAGCTCGAGGCGAGCGACGACACAGCAACGGAACAGGCGCCGCCCATGCAGGCCCAGGAAGAGGCGGCACGGCAACTCGATTTCCTCGCCAAGGTCAGCCACGAGGTCAGGACCCCGCTCAATTCGATCATCGGCTTCGCCGAACTGATGCTGCACGAGCGCTTCGGGCCGATTGGAAATGCCCGCTACAAGGGCTATGCGGAAGATATTCATCAGAGCGGGCTCTATGCGCTCAGCCTCCTCAACGATCTGCTCGACATTTCGAAAATCGAGGCGGGGAAATTCGAGCTCGACTTCACGTCGGTTGACGTTGCCGAGGTCGTCGAGGCCTGCGTGGCGAGCCTGCAGCCTTTGGCCAAACGGACGCGGATCGTGCTGCGAACCTCATTCGCCGACGACCTGCCCTTGGTCGTTGCGGATCCGCGGCGCTTGCGGCAGATCATGCTCAACCTCCTGACCAACGCGATCAAGTTCACCCCGGAAGGGGGACAGGTGATCGTCTCGGGAACGATCGTGGGCGGCGACTTGCGACTGCGGGTGCACGACACAGGCGTCGGGATGAGCGAAATCGACATCGCCTACGCCATGCAGCCCTTCCATCAGCTCGACACCTCGCCCCGGCATCAATCCGGGACGGGGCTGGGCCTTCCATTGACCAAGGCCCTGACCGATGCGATTCGTGCCCGGCTCGATCTCACAAGCGAGCCTGGCGTCGGCACCTCGGCCGATGTGATTTTTTCCAAAGAGCGGCTTTTCCGTTCTTAGCGACGAAGCGACGCGTCCCTTTCTCCACGACCGGGGCAGACGGACGAAAATTGCGACACGTCGAACTAGTAACTCGCGCCTTTTATCATCGTTCTGCTTGCTAATACTTGTTGATTTGAATTCTTATAGATCCAAGCTTCCGCTTAGAAAGCTTCTAAGTTCTTTTTCATTTACACAATATTATTGACATACGCAGACGACGCAGGTTTAAGCGAAGACATGTATCTCTAGCTTGGCTTAGAGAGAGTTTTCATTGTCCGATACCGGGGCCTTGAACCCTGGCCATTGGAGGTTTGTATGCGCTGCACTTTTGCGTGCGCGGCGACGCTCGCAGCCCTTTTTGTCATTTCCGGCGACTCCCCGGCCTGTTCCGATGCGGCCGGCGAAGTCAACATCTACTCGTACAGACAGCCCTATCTTATCGAGCCCCTGCTCAAGGAGTTCAGCGACGAGACCGGCATCAAGACCAACGTCATTTTTGCCTCGAAGGGCCTGATCGAGCGCATTCATGCGGAGGGACGGAACAGCCCGGCCGATGTGCTCCTGACCACGGATCTCGGCAATCTGAGCCAAGCCGTCGCCTCAGGAATTTCGCAGCCTGTTACCTCGGACGTCATCGACGCGTCGATCCCCGAGTCTTATCGCGGCGTCAACGACGAATGGATCGGCTTAACCGGCCGCGCGCGCGTTGTTTATGCCTCCAAGGACCGCGTCGATCTGGACAGCATCACCTACGAAGACCTCGCCGACCCAAAATGGCGCGGCAAAATCTGCATCCGGTCCGGACAGCATCCCTACAACGTCGCCCTCGTCGCCTCGATGCTGGCCCATCTCGGGCCCGAGAAGACAGAGGCATGGCTGCGCGGCGTGAAGGAGAATCTAGCGCGCAAGCCCGCCGGCAACGATCGCCTTCAGGTGAAGGGCGTCTATGCGGGCGAATGCGATCTTGCGATCGGCAATACCTACTACATGGGGAAAATGCTGACCGACAAGAAGCATCCCGAGCAGAAGGAATGGGCCGCGTCCGTCAAGATACTCTTCCCGAATACGGCGGGCCGCGGCACTCATGTGAATGTATCTGGCGCCGTCTTGGCGAAGAACGCGCCGAACAAGGACAACGCGCTTAAGCTCATCGAATTTTTAGCCTCGGACGAGGGTCAGACCATGTACGCGGAAGTGAACCATGAGTACCCCACCAAGGACGGCGTTGCTTGGTCGGAACTTGTCCAGTCGTGGGGAACGTTCAAAGCGGATTCAATATCGCTGAACGAGATTGCCGGACTGCGTAAAGCGGCAAGTGAGATGATCGATAAAATCGGGTTCAATGACGGGCCGAGCTCATGAGGGGGCGGCAATGAGCTATCAACCAAAATTCGTTGGACAACACGAGCCACGTGGCGACGTCCATGCCTTTTCGGGGCCGGAATGGCTGGTCGGCGTCGGCTTCCGGTGCTGGCTCGCGGGCTATGACACAGGTGACATTACCTGCTGGGAAAACGGCTGGAACACCTACAACCGGGTTCTCGGTCCGGCACGTGCCAAGCTCGCCGTCACTGAACTTGCCTGCTGGGTGCGCGCCGTCCGGGCCGCGACCTCTCGCAAGATCGAGTACAACTCGCTCGACGCCAGACGCTTCTGTGCCGACGAGTGCATGGCGATGTCTTTGATCGCCGCCTCCCAGCACCAGGGTTGCCCGGCCATGCAGGCCTGCGCGCTGGCACTGACGGGATCCGACACGGTCGATCCGGTCATTGACGCCGCCAACGCATTTGCCGACGCGCTCGACGAGGCGGACTATCGCCTCAACCAAGAGATCGTGGCAGCGCTGGTCGCCTCGGAGGCCCGCGCACGCGGAGGCTCTGTCGCTGCCCCGCGCTGAGCCGCTGGCAGGTCAGGCGCCGTCCTCAAAGCCCGGCCCGACACGGCCGCGGTTTGCCAAGCTCTTCGAGTCCGGCAGCTTCTCCTGGTCCGCCGGCGCGCTGATCTTGTCACTCATTGCGGCCGCACCGCTTATCGCAATCGCCGTCATGGCGTTGCACTCGAGCGGCGACACCTGGCCGCACCTCATCGAGAACGTCTTGCCGGACGCCGTTCGGCGAACGCTGATCTTGATGGTGGGCGTCGCGATCATTGCCCTTGTCACCGGAACCGGAACCGCGTGGCTCGTCACGATGTACCGCTTCCCGGGACGGGGCCTGTTCCAATGGCTCCTGCTGCTGCCATTGGCGATGCCCACCTACATCATCGCCTTTTGCTACATCGAACTTTTCGATTACTCCGGCGAGATCCAGACGGCCTTGCGCATCATCTTCGGCTGGCAGAATGCCCGGGACTATTGGTTCCCCGACATTCGAAGCCTTGGCGGCGCGGTCTTCGTGATGGGAGCGGTCCTGTACCCATACGTCTACATCACCGCACGCGCGAGTTTCGTCGCCCAGTCGGTCTGCGTGATCGAGGCGAGCCGCACGTTGGGACGGAGCGCGTCCGAAACATTTTGGCAAATCGCACTACCACTTGCCCGTCCCGCACTTGCCGCGGGCACGGCGCTTGCACTGATGGAAACGCTCAATGACATCGGCGCCGTTGAATTCTTCGGCGTACAGACGCTCACCGTCACCGTCTACGACACCTGGCTCGATCGGGGTAGCCTTGCCGGCGCCGCTCAGATCTCCTGCGTGATGCTGTTCTTCGTGCTGGCCGTTCTGGGCCTGGAGCGCGCTTTGCGGTCCGGCAAGCGCTTTCATCACACCACGGGCAAGTACCGGGATTTACCGGAAGAATTGCTCTCGGGGGCAAAAGGGATACTTGCCACGGCAGCCTGCGCGCTTCCGATCCTGGTCGGCTTCATTCTGCCCACCTATGTGCTGGCGCGCGACGCGATGGTCCACCTGTCCTTCGGCCTGACCGGAGACTTCTGGCGCGCGGCCCTTCATAGCCTCGTCCTCTCGGTCGCGGCGGCCGTGCTCGCTGTGATCTTCGCGATCGTCCTCGCCTATGGCCGTCGGCAAACGCACTCAAAACTCGTGCAGATCGCCAGCTTCGTGCCTGCGGTCAGCTATGCGGTTCCCGGCACTGTGCTCGCCATCGGGCTCCTCATCCCGCTCGCGGGCCTCGACAACAAGATCGACGATGTGGCGCGCTCGCTGTTCGGCGTCTCGACAGGTCTCATCTTCTCGGGCACGGCCTTCGCCATCGTTGTCGCATACACGATCCGCTTTCTCGCCGCCTCGCTCGGGTCCGTAGAGGCCGGCCTCAGCAAGATCACCCGCAATATCGATTCGGCCGGACGGACGCTGGGCGCTTCGGTGACCGAAATGCTTTGGAGCGTCCATCTGCCTCTCCTGCGGCCCGCGCTCGGCGGCGCTGCACTGATCGTATTCGTCGATTCCATGAAGGAGCTTCCGGCGACACTGCTGCTGCGGCCCTTCAACTTCGATACGCTGGCCACTCAGGTTTTCACGCTGGCCTCGCTCTATCGCTACGAAGAAGCCGGTCTGTCGGCTTTGACGATTGTCCTGGTGAGCTTGGCGCCGGTGTTGCTTCTTCACGGATTCATTGCCACGAGCCGGCCCGGCTTTTCGGGATCGCGCGGCGGATCAGCAAAGACGCACGAGGAATTGGCGTTGCCAATTTCCTGATAACCCAAGAGAATGATGCTGCTGGGTTCGCAAGGGTCACACAGACGGCATCCCTCTCTGGTCGCGCCGTTTGCTGCGCGTTCATGAGCAGCCAGCCGCGCGCTCGAAGCCCGCGCAGCCAAGTGTGTGGAAAGGTCGGAATGGGGCCGCGCCAATCTTTTTGGAAATTGCTTCTAGCCGTTCTGCTCGCGGTGATCGCCGCAGGACTTGTATTCTGGCTCCTCCGGCCTGCCGGAACCTCGACGGATATTCGCGGCCGGGTGGCGGCTTCCTTGTCGGAATGGACAGGGGGTTCCGTGACCCTCGTTGAACCGTTGCGTGTTCGCTATTTCCCGCCATCGCTTGAGGGCGGCCTCACCGTGTCCGACGCGGCCAAGCTGCCGACCTTGCAGTCAGTGTCGGCACCCAAATTCCGGCTCACCCTATCGCTCCCGGACCTTCTGCTTGGAAACATCACATTCAGCGCCCTGCGGCTGGACAAACCGACGCTCAGACTCAAGGCCCAAGACGACGCTCGGACCACGGAAGCAGTGCTCGGACGGCTTACGGCGTTTCTCGCCAGTGCCCCGCTTGAGACCGTGCGCGTCCATCGCGGCGTGGTCGAGCCGGCCGACGGCACTCCCCTCCTTCGCGAACTCGACGTCCGTCTGAACACGCGTGGACAACTCGGTGCGCTGGAAGCCGTGGGCTCTTTCAACTTTAACGGCGAGCCCGTCACCTTCTCACTCGGACGCGGCAAGACCGTCGAAGCCGATCAGGGGCAGCGCGCGCCGCTCTCGCTCAAAGTTACCTCTAAACCGCTCACGGCGCGGTTCTCGGGAATGATGCAGCTCGGCGAGGGGCTTGGCGGCGAGGGCGACCTCGAGGCTAAATTACCCGACATCCGACACTTCCTGGCCTGGGTCGGAGTCGTGCTGCCGGAGGGCCACAGCCTGAAGGACGCCAGCGCCACCGGGCGGGTCCATTGGGCGGGCCCGACCCTAACCTTCGACGACGGCACGTTTGAGTTCGATGGGAACGCCGCCGTGGGTCTGCTGGCCCTAACGGCCGGGGAACGGCCCCGTATCGATGGAACGCTGGCCTTCGAGACACTGGTCCTAGACCCGTATCTGTCCAATGCGTCGGTTGCTCCCGAGGGAAATCCGCTGTTCGACTGGGTGCTGCTGAAGCATCTGGATGCGGATTTGCGGATCTCCGCGGCGAAACTGTCGGCCGGTGGGCTGGACCTCGGCGGTGGCGGTTTCACGGTCAATGCCAAGAACGGCGCGATCTCCAGCGAGGTCGGTGCTTTGGAAATCTGCGGCGGCGAGGTCGAGGGTCGTTTCGATCTCGATCTTTCGGCGCCGCGCGCGGAGGCGGCGCTGACCGGTAGCCTTGCGAATGTTGCGCTCGACAAATGCCGGCAAGCCCTCGGGGTGAGCATGCCCGTGACGGGCGCGGGAACCCTGAAGGTCAATATCTCGACCGGGGGCACCTCGAAAGACGAACTTGTGCGCGGCCTCGCCGGAACCATTGCCGCGACGGCCAAGGACGGGACCCTCCCTGTCGATCTGGTTGCTCTAATCACGCAACCAGACGCCGAGGCCCGGAGCTGGAGCCAAGACGCGGACACCGACTTCTCGGAGTTAGAAGCCGATTGCAACCTTTCCGCCGGACATTTGTGGTGCCAATCGTTCCGCATGACGACAGGCGAGCGGACGCTGACTGGCGCGGGCGGTCTCGACATCGCGCAACGGACCCTTGATTGGGACTTCCGAATGGCGGACCCTGTGGAACCTCGTGATGCGGCCGAACCGGTTCCTGAGTCCGGGTCGGACATCACGATGAGTGGCTCTCTCGCGGCCCCGCAGATCGTGCGGGCCCGTCCGTCGGCGCCACAGGCCGGAATCTCGGAAAAGGATACGGAGAAGCCATAGCGCGTTCCTCGCAGATTACCTAAAACGGAACGACATCGACGCGACGATCACTGCTCGTGATGCACCACGCCACCAACTACCGGATTTGGAACCGCCCTCAAGCGCGCCGCAGCGCCGCCGCCGCGTTCGCGTTCGCGTTCGCTTTGACCTCGCATATGCCCTCGGAGGTGCTAGCCCAGCAAACCCTGAACATCGCGACCTGGGGCGGCGCTTATGGCCGTGCGCAGGCAGTTGCGGTTCTGGAGCCATATGCGAGGAAGACCGGCACCGTCCTGGCGACCGAGATCTATAGCGGTGAGTCCTCGAAGCTGAAGACATTGATCGAGGACACCAACACACCCCTGGACGTCGTGGACGTTTCGGCCGGCGCGCTGAAGACGTTATGCGCCGAGGGCCTGTTGGCGCCGATTGATGCGGACGCGCTGAAGACGGATGGGGACGCTGCAGATGATTTCCTGCCTGGCGCCGTCTCGAAATGTGGCGTTGCCACCATGGCCTGGTCCACGGCGATCGCCTTCAACAGACAGGCCTTCCGCAACGGCCCACCGGCGACCATCGGCGCTCTATTGGATACGGCCCGCTATCCCGGCAAACGCGCGCTCCCCAACAGCGCACAACGCACCCTCGAACTCGCACTGCTGGCCGATGGCGTGCCCCCGGGGAACGTCTACAACGTGCTTGCAACGCCGGAAGGTGCGGACCGGGCCTTCGCGGCAATCGACAGGATCAAGGCCAGCATCCTTCTGTGGGACAAGCCGGCCCAGCCGATGAGCTGGGTTACCGGCGGACGTGCGGTGATGGCAGCAGGCTATAGCGCACGGCTGTTCCGTGCGGCGATCCGCGACCGCAATATCGACATCCTTTGGGATGGGCAGATCTACGATCTCGATGCCTGGGCCATTCCTAAGACATCGCGAAACAAAGACGAGGCGATGCGCTTCATCCGCTTCGCCACCGCGACGGAACAATTGGCCGCTCAGGCGCGGCTCACCTCTTACGGACCGATGCGGAAATCCGCCTTGGCTCGGGTTGGCAAGCATCCTGTTGTCGGCGTAGACATGCAGAGATTTTTGCCAACGGCGCCTAGCAATTTTCGAACGGCCTTACCGTTCGACCAAGCTTGGTGGGACCGGAGCGGCGATGTGCTGAGCAGACGCTTCGCAGCGTGGGTCGCAAGCCTTCGCGCGCCGACAGCCGCAAATACTGGCCAACGCAAGACAAACGGCGCGGGCGCCGCAGAGACGCCCGGGACGGCCGCGCCATAAGCCCGCCAGGGCGCGAACCGTGGCGACGCACCCACAGCACTCAAGAAAGTACGGTCATCATCGTGCCGTTCAATTGCGCTACCCGTTGGCTGTGTGTCATCCTAATCAAGGCTGTGTGTCATCCTAATCAAGAGAGTGAGCCTTCTGGCCCTGGGCCCATCCTGACACTCTCTACACAGAACGCACCATCCTAAGCCCTGTCCGTCGGGGCAGGCAGCGTTTCAAATCACTGCCAGAGCGGAGCCGGCAGTGCACTTTGACTCGCATCTTGAAGGCAGGTTGGGTTGATTCTTGGCCGCGCCTGTTCTCTAGCGCGCGGACATCGCCTGGCGAATTCATGCGTCTGGCCAAAGCACCGATACAGGTTCAGAGCGAAATAGCCGCTCGGGTCACTCAGGAGATAATCACCCGGAAAGACACCCGACAGTGTCGCCTTGAGTGCCTTGGACCTGTCGCTCACGAAGCCGCCGCCGCGCCCTGCATCGTATTCTTGGTTGCCGAGCACACACCCCTCGGAGCGCCCGCGCAACGCAAACGCCAAAACCAAACGCTAAGGCTTGAAGATCAGGAGCAGATAGGTACCGAACAGTACCAGATGCACGAATCCTAAGAGAATATTGGTGGGGGCGCCGGAGAAGGTGATGTGGCAGACGAACAGCGTGACAGAGAGCAGAACGATGTCGACGGAGTTGAGCCCCAGATTTAGAGGCGTTCCCGTGAAGAGGCTGATGGCCAGCATGACGGGAACGGTCAGACCAATCGTCGAAAGCGCACTGCCGAGGCTGAGATTGACGGCACGCTGCAGCTGATCGCGCATCGCCGATTGGAGCGCCGCGGTCCATTCGGGAGAGAGGATCAGCATCGCGATCACCACACCACCAAGGGCATTTGGCAGGCCTAATTCTTCAATGCCATGGTCCAGTAGCGTCGCCAGCGGCTTCGAGAGAAGAACCACCGGCAGCAGCGTCGCGAGCAGCAGGACCGCGTGAACGGACCCTGAATACGCGGGGCCATGATGGTGTAGGTCCGGCATGGCCGCTTCCGAGTCGGCCTGCCCCTCGGTTTCGGCGCGGCGCCGCTCCTCGGTCTTGCTTTGCACCTGGGACCCGCCAGCAAGCTTGGGCTGCAAGAAAAAGGTCCGGTGCCGCGTCGTTTGGATCGTGAGAAACGCTCCATATAGAAGCGCCGTCAATGTGCCAAAGACGATCGCCTGCTGCGTTTGAAGCGTTGGTCCAGATGTTGACTCGGTGAAGGTCGGGAGGACCAAGGCGATAAAGGCGAGCGGCGTAATCACCGCAAGATAGGCTAGCGCGCCTTGCAGATTGTATTGCTGTTGGACATAGCGCAGGCCGCCCACGGCAAGGACCGTCCCGACCATGCCGTTCAGAACGATCATGAGAATGGCGAACATGGTCTCGCGCGGCAGTGTGGGGTTGGGCGTGTTCCCCAGCATTACGGTCGCGAGAATCGTAACTTCGATACTGATGACGGAGATGGTCAGAATGAGCGTGCCATAGGGCTCGCCCAGAATTTCCGCCAGCGCATCCGCGTGGCGCACGACCCCAAAGGCGCACCAGATCATGACGCCGAACAGCCACGAGAACATAAGACCGAGCCACGTCAGGCTGCTGAAATCCGCCAGCCATTCCTTACCGACGGTGAAGAAGAGCACCGTGGTGATGACACCGGAAATCAGGCCAAGCTCGCCGCGTAGCACATCAAGGATGCTCCGGCGCGCAGGAGCGGCACTATCTTGATCTTTCGTGTCTGCCGCCTTGGGCATCGTCCCTCTTCTCAGTGTCCTAAATCCTGCACTGACGGCCTTCGGCCGCCTGATGCCCTGGGCTTGTCGTTAGAGCCGCGTCAAAAGTCTCTGCAAGCTCCCGTCCGGCCCGAAGCCGACTAGCACCGACTCGCGCGCGCCCGCAAGAACGAGATAGGCCCTGACACACGCCAACGCGACATTCTTCAACCCCGCCGTGGGATATCTTATCACGCCGGCATCCGTCAGCGCTTGGAGCGCCTTGCGCACGGGCGCGGCTGCATCGCTCTTCAGTGCCGGTTCGACCTTGCGTTCGTAGGCTTCGCGCTGCCCGCGTTGGACATGCAGACAGCCTTTGATGGTCTGGCGATTCCGCGTTGATCAGCGGCGTGGCAGGGTCCTAGCACTCGAGGGACTGTGATCCAAGACCAAGGACACGATGCGCCCTATTCGGCCGTCTCGGAGCGCTCATCCGCCGGCGTCTTCCCGGCCGGCGCGAACTTTCGCACCAGGACATAGAAGATCGGGGTGAAGATTAGGCCGAAAGCCGTGACGCCCAACATGCCGGAGAACACGGCCGTGCCAAGAGACTGGCGCATCTCGGACCCGGCGCCCGTGGCAATCACGAGCGGCACCACACCGAGAATGAACGCCAGAGCCGTCATGAGGATCGGACGCAGCCGCACCCGCGCCGCCTCGACCACCGCCTTGAACCGATCCTGACCGTGCTCCTCGTTTTGCCGCGCGAATTCCACGATGAGAATCGCGTTCTTCGCGGCCAAGGCAATCAAGACGACAAATCCGATTTGACCCAAAATGTTCACGTCCATACCGCGCAGCATGAGTCCGGTGACGGCGGCGAGCAAACACATGGGCACGATCAGGATTACAGCGAGCGGCAAACCCCAACTCTCGTACTGCGCGGCCAGCAGCAGAAACACGAATACGACCGCCGCTGCGAAGACAAAGATCGCCGTGTCGCCCGCCCGCTTCTCTTGATAGGCGAGCTCTGTCCACTGGAAAGAATAGCCATCGGGCAGAACCTGCTCCGCCAGCCTCTCCATAGCCTCTAGACCATAGCCGCTCGAATAGCCGGGCCTCGTCGCGCCTTGAATCGCCGCGGCAGAGAAAAGATTGAAGTGCTCGACCCGATAAGGACCGGTTATGTCGCGGAACGCGGCAACCGAACCGAGCGGCACCATCTCGCCCTGTGCATTGCGCGCTTTGAGCTGCGAGATGGCATGCAGATCCTGACGGTACTTTCCGTCTGCCTGCGCTGTGACTCGGTAGGTCCGGCCGAGGAAGTTGAAGTCGTTCACATATTGAGAGCCTAGATAGACTTCCAGCGTCTGGAAGATATCGTCCGCGCTCACGCCGAGCATTTCGGCGCGCACCCGGTCGATATCCGCATAGACGCTAGGCGTGCTCGTGTTGAAGGTCGTGAAAACGCGCGAGAGGCCGGGGTCTTGATTGGCCGCGCCCATAAGGGATTGCGCGATCTCGGCAAGCTGATAAAGGGGCGCACCCTTCGTGTCCTGCACCTCCATCTTGAACCCGCCGGTAGTACCAATACCGCGAACCGGCGGCGGCGAGATGCTCAGCACGAACGCATCCTCGACCGCGCCAAAGCCCTGGTTCAGCGCACCCGATATGACGGCGGCACTCAGCCCTTTCTTAGCGCGTTCCCCGAAGGGCTCAAGTGGCGTAAAAACGACGGCCGAATTGGGCGCCGTCGTGAAAGTCGCGCCATCCAGACCGACAATCGGGACGGCATGGGCCACGCCCGGCGTTTCGAGCGCGATCTTCGTTACCTGAAGGGCGACTTGGTCGGTCCGCGACAACGCCGCACCCGGCGGCAACTGGATGATGTTGATCAGATAGCCGAGATCTTGATCGGGGATGAAGCCCGTGGGTGCCGCCCGGAACTGGTAGATGGTGAGCCCGATGAGCCCCGCGTAAACTGTCAGCATAACCCCGGAGATACGCAAAAGGCGGGCCGTAAGCGCACCATACTTCTCGGCCACCCAATCGAACCCGGTATTGAACAAGCCAAATGCGCGGTCGAGCCCGCGTCCGACCAGGGTCTTCTTCTCCTGTTTGTCATGCTCCGTGAAGAGCATCGCGCAAAGCGCCGGGCTCAAGGTCAGCGAGACGATGAGCGAGATTAGCGTGGCGGTGGCGATAGTGACAGCGAACTGACGGAAGAACTGTCCCAGAATGCCGCTCAGGAACACGGTCGGGATGAACACCGCGCAGACGACAAGTGTCATGGCGATCAGGGCGGTGCCGACCTCTTCCATCGTCCGATAGGCCGCCTCCCGTGGGCTGTGGCCTTCGCGGATATTGCGCTCGACATTCTCCACCACGACGATAGCGTCATCGACCACGATGCCGATAGCGAGCACTAGACCGAACAGGGAGAGATTATTGAGTGAGTAGCCGAGCGCAGCAAGGACGGCAAACGTGCCGACCAGCGAGATCGGGATAGCGACGATCGGAATGAGCGAGGCACGCCAGCTCTGCAGAAAAACGATAATGACCACCACCACCAGGATCACGGCCTCGAACATCGTAATCAGCACGGCCTCGATCGAGTCGGAGATGAAGACCGTCGGATTGTAAACGATGTCGTAGCGTAGCCCGCTAGGGAACGACTTTGCCAGTTCCTCCATCGCCGCTTCCACCTCGGCAGCCGTCGCAAGCGCATTCGACCCTGGACGCTGGAAGATGCCCATAGGTATCGCCACACGTCCGTCTAGATAGCCATTGCGGTTGTAGTCGGCGGCGCCGAGTTCGACGCGCGCCACATCGCGCACCCGGACAACGCGCCCCTCGTCCTCAGCTTTGACGATAATGTTGCCGAAGTCTTCGGGCGAGGTCAGACGCCCTTGCGTCTCGACATTGAGCTGAAAAGCACCTGGCTGGGGCACCGGCGGTTGATTGATCACACCCGCTGCGACCTGCACGTTCTGCCCGCGCAGTGCATTGAGCACGTCGCCCGCGGTGAGATTGCGCGCGGCCAGCTTGTCTGGATCGAGCCAAATGCGCATAGAGTAATCGCGCGCGCCGAATATCGTGACATTCCCGACGCCATCGATGCGGGACAGCACATCTTTCACATGCAGGGTTGCGTAGTTGGAAACATAGAGCAGATCGCGGCTGTCGTCGGGCGAGCTTAGGTGGATTACCATCATAAGGTCTGGAGACCGCTTCGCGACTTGCACGCCGAGGGAGCGCACTTCTTCGGGAAGTCTGGGCGTCGCGATCGCGACACGGTTCTGGACGAGCACCTGCGCCGTGTCGAGATCCGTGCCCAGCTTGAAGGTCACGGTCAGCGACATCGAACCGTCGCCGGTCGACTGAGACGTCATGTAGATCATGTCGTCAACGCCGTTGACTTCCTGCTCGATCGGCGTAGCGACCGTATTGGCGACAATCTCGGCGGACGCACCCGGATACTGAGCCGTCACCTGAATCGAAGGCGGCGCGATATCAGGATACTGCGCGACAGGCAGGCTGAAATAGGCCACGCCGCCGATCAGCGTTATCATGATCGAGATGACCGCCGCGAAGATGGGGCGGTCGATGAAGAAGTGCGAGAGCTTCATCGCTGAGTTGCAGTCTGTCGTGCCTGAGGTTTGACCTCGCCCGGTTGCGGCGTGACTTTCTGACCGGGCCGCGCCCGCAACAACCCGTTGATGATGACCTTATCATCAGGAGTGATTCCTGTACGCACGATGCGCAAGCCTCCGTCCGTCACCGCGCCGAGCTCAACAGGTTTCGGCGCAACCGTTCCGTCCTCTTTCACCGTGAACAGCAGCTTTGTCGACTGGTCCGTGACCACGGAAGCGTCTGGCACAAGCATTGTGGGTTTTTCCTGGGACATCGGCACGCGAACGCGGCCGAACTGTCCGGGCGAAATGAACAGCTCCGGGTTGGGGAAGGTTGCCCGGACACGGATCGTGCCGGTGGTCCGATTAAACTGATTGTCGACGAAGTCGATATTGCCCTTGAGCGGCCAGTCCGTTTCGTCAATGAGCTGACCTTGCACCGAAACACTCCCGGTCCGCGCCGACTCGAGCTCGCCCTTCTGGATGAGTCTCTTATAAGTCATGGCGTCCCCTTCGCTGACATTGAACCTTAGCCAGATGGGATCGAGCGAGACGATCGTGGTTAGCAGCGTGGTCTCGCCAGGCCCGCCAACCACGAGGTTACCGATGCTGACTTCGTGGCGACCCACACGGCCGGAGACCGGCGCCAGCACGCGCGTGTAATCCAGGTTCAGCTGCGCCCGATCCACATCGGCGCGGGCTTTGTCTCGGGCCGCGTTAGCGTTCTTTACCTCGGCAGCGCGTTCATCGAAGGACTGGACGGACGCAAAGTCCTTCTTACGAAGCTCGGCGGTGCGCTCCAGCTGCACCTTGGCGAGTTCGAGCTCGGCTTCGGCTTGGGCCAATTGGGCTTTAGCCGAGTCCAGAGCGATCTCGAACGGACGGGGCTCGATGATGAATAGAAGGTCGCCCTTCTCCACCAGCTGGCCGTCGTCGAAATTTACCGATTCCAGATAGCCGCTCACGCGCGCCCGAATTTCAACTGAGTCCTGCGCCTCGAATTGACCCGTGAAGTCGCTCCATTCCCGCAGCGTTTCGACGAGCGGTACGGCAACCGTGACCGCGGGCGCCGGGGGCGGCCCACCCTGCACGGCAGCCAGCTGCGTCCCTTGGGGTGCGACCATATAATGATAGGCGAACGCAGCCAGGGAGAGCACCACTAGGCCGGTGAATAGAATTCTTGCGACGCGCATGGAGGAACCCCGCGCCGGCGCCGTTCCCGTCTCATGTTTTGGGGCCAAGTCCGAGGAAGCCGCCGCGGCGTCCTTGCGCTCTGCGGCCTCGTGCTTGGCGCTTTCGTTTCTCTGCGGCATTCTGTGTGTCTCAGGAGGCTGGCTTCCGATGCCCGCGCGTGAGTGGTGACTCGCGAACTCGGCTTCGGGCGTACCTCATTATCTCACGCGTCCTTGCGAACACATAGGCGGAAAGGCCGCAATGTCACGGCGGAGCCATGAAAAATACATACGCTAAAGGAACTTAGGCTCTATTTCACACCAATTTGACCGCCGGGAGACGGCATTAGCCCAGAATTGGCCAAATTCGATGAGCGTCAGGATTGAAGATCAATGCACAACCGTTTGATCGCAGGATCGTTTGCCGCCCTGATTTGCTTTGCGCTGGCGGGCTGCGGCGAGGAAGCCACGCTGTCCGTGGAAGCGGGCACCGGGCCCGAGCCCGAACTACCGCCACCCGTGCGGACGATGTTTCCGACCGTCGTGATCGCGGAAGCAACGGGCTGGCCCCACGGAAAGGCCCCGAAGGCCGTGGACGGATTGGCTGTAAATGCCTTCGCCTCAAACCTGAACCATCCGCGGATGATCTACGTGCTCCCCAACGACGACGTCCTTGTCGCTGAGACAGCGGCGCCGCCTCAGCCCGGATTGACGGACGGTATTTTAGGCCGGGTTATGAAGCTCGGTATGTGGTGGGCGGGAGCCGGGGTTGCCAGCCCAAACAGACTCACTCTTCTGCGCGACGCGGACGGCGACGGCGTGGCCGAGACCCGTTCGGAATTTCTCTCAGGCCTCAACTCGCCTTTTGGCATGGCGCTGGTGGGGAACAGCTTATATGTAGCCAATACGGACGGCATCGTCCGGTTTCCCTATACCAGTGGGGCCACGCAGATCACCGAAAAGGGCCAGCCGGTCGCGGAACTCCCGGCCGGCCCGATCAATATCCACTGGGTCAAGAACATCGTCGCCAGCCCCGATGGCGCGACGCTCTATGCCTCGGTCGGCTCCATCAGTAATATCGGCGAGCGCGGCATGGATATCGAGGAAGGCCGGGCCGCTATTCACGCGATCGACCTTCCGAGCGGGACCTCGCGCCTGTTCGCATCGGGCCTGCGCAATCCTGTCGGGCTCGCGTTTCATCCGGACAGTGGGAAACTCTGGACCACGGTCAACGAACGGGACGAACTTGGCAGCGATCTCGTTCCCGACTATTTGACCTCGGTCAAGGAGAACGGCTTCTACGGCTGGCCTTACAGCTATTACGGGGATCACGTGGACGCGCGAGTCAAACCTCCGCGTCCTGACCTCGTGAAGACGGCCATCGTGCCCGACTACGCCCTCGGGCCCCATACGGCCTCGCTCGGGCTTGCCTTTTACAGCGGCGCATTGTTCCCCGAACGTTACCGGGGCGGTGCCTTTGTCGGGCAGCACGGCTCCTGGAATCGCAGCCCACCAAGCGGCTACAAGGTCGTGTTCGTGCCGTTCCAAAACGGGACCCCGTCCGGAACGCCGGAAGACATTCTCACCGGTTTTCTCAGCAAGGACGACAAGGCCTATGGACGGCCCGTGGGAGTGGCTGAAGACGGGACGGGGGCGCTCCTCGTGGCAGACGACGTGGGTAATACCATTTGGCGTGTGGTCCCGGCCGCACAGTGACGATCAACCGACCGAAGCCGCTTCGCGCGGCACCAACGGACCGAGGAGAGACTGCGTGACGAAATCCATCCTATGCTTCGGCGACTCGATCACCTGGGGCTACAACCCCAAAGATGGAACACGGTTTCCGCCCGAGGATCGCTGGCCCCGCGCGCTCGAGGCCGCGTTGCAAGGACGCGCCCACGTCATCGAGGAAGCCCTGAGCGGCAGAACGATCGCGACAGACGACCCCTCGCGTCCTTATCGCGATGGCATGGCGATGCTGCCGCCGATTCTGGAAAGCCATGCGCCCCTCGACGTGGTCGCGGTCATGCTGGGGACGAATGACAGTGCCCCCTTCTATGGGCTGGACGCAGGCCGGATCGCTATGGACTGCATGGCGATGGTCCGCGCGGTCTCCGCGAGCCAGGTTGGGCCCGGCAGCTCCGCGCCGAAAATGGTCTTGATCGCGCCGCCGCCTCTCGGGTCGCTGAGCTCCGAAATGGCGCTGATGTATTCAGGCGGCCAAGGCACGTCCCGGGGGCTGGCCGCCACCTACCGGACCGTCGCCGATCGCTTCGGTACCGCCTTTTTCGACGCGAGCGAAGTCGTGAAGGTCAGCGCCGTCGACGGTGTGCACCTGGACCCCGAGGGTCAACGCGCGCTTGGTCTTGGGCTAAGCAAGATTGTGGAACCGCTGTTATAGAGGAATGCGCTAGTCTTACTCGCAAGGCTCGAACGGAGGTCTGACATGTCCGACGAAGACGGCAAGGAAGACAGCAACAATTTTGCCATCGTGAGAGATGAATTCCGGAAAGTTCTCGGCAATAAGTTCCAGCGCGCCGTTTTGATCGAGACCAACGCCCATGAAGGGCCGGTCTATGTCGCCGCCGAACATGCGCTCTATTTCACGACTGTGCCGGAGCCCGGGCCCAGAAAAATCGCGATCATGCGCCTGGCTTTGAAGGGCGACAAATTCCCATTCGAGGCCGGACAGCTCAAAATTGTGCGCCAGCCATCGAACATGGCGAACGGCATGTGCCTGGACCAAAAGGGACGGCTCTTGATCTGCGAACAAGGCACGCTAGATCAGCGGGCGCGGATCAGCCGTATGATCCTCAAGACCCATGCGTTGGAGACCGTGGTCGATCAGTGGCGCGGCCTTCCGCTCAACTCACCGAACGATGTCGTGGTGAAGTCGGACGGAACCGTCTGGTTCACCGATCCTAATTACGGCGAACTCCAAGGTTTCAAACCGTCGGCCAAGCTCGGCGCTTTTGTATACCGCCATGACCCGGCTACGGTCGAGACAGCTGTGGTGGCGGACTCGTTTAACAAGCCGAACGGGCTTGCGTTCTCGCCTGACGAGAGCGTGCTCTACATCACCGACACCGGCGCCAATCAGGCGCCCGGCACCTATTTCGTGGATCTTCCACACCACATCCGCGCGTTCGACGTGCACAAGGGCCGACACTTGCGTGGCGGCCGGCTCTTCGCCACGGTCTCGCCCGGCTGCCCTGACGGCATCAAACTGGATACGAAGGGGAGGATCTACACGTCGTCGGCGACGGGCGTGCAGGTCTTCTCGCCCGACGGCGACCTTCTGGGCGAAATTCATGCGCCGAGCGTGTTCAACTTCACCTTCGGCGGCCCCGAGAACAACGTGCTGTTCATTTTGGGCAACACGCAAATTTGGCAGGCCAAACTAAAGGCGAATGGCGTTCGGCCCGCCGGCGCAACGTGATTGCCGCGGCGCACTATACGCGCATATTGTGGACTTCAACGCCGCCCGTCGGGGGCTTCAATTCTTACTTTGGCGCAGGCAATAGACGGCGACCGGTCCCTTGCCTTTGATCTCGAGGTTGCCCAACGGCTCGCCGTCGAAGTCGGCGCTGACCTGGTTCCAGACTTCCTCGGCGGCGGCAACGCTGCCCGGCTCGACCATGCCCATCATGCGGGCGGCTGTGTTCACAGTGTCGCCCCAAATGTCGAATTGATAGCGTTCCTGCCCCACAACACCGGCCACCACCGGGCCTGCGTGAACCCCCACGCGGACCTCCCAGTCCAGTTGAGCGTCGGTCAATGTCGTTGCCATCTCGAGGCCGCAGCGCACCGCCGCGCCTATCGGGTCCTCGACCTCTCGCAACAAGTTCGCTGCGGCCATGAAGCCGTCGCCGATCGTCTTGATCTTCTCAAGCCCATGCTGCTCGGCGATGCGTTCGAAAATCACGAAGAGCGCGTCCAAGCGCGAGATGACGTCTTCGGGTTCGTGCTTGTCGCAATAGGCGGTGAAATTGGTGACATCGCAGAACAGCACGGCGACATTCTCATAGCGCCGCGGAATCACTGTGCCGAAACTGCGAATCTCATCGGCCGCCTTTTCCGGCAGTAACGCGTGAAGAAGCTGGTCGGCCTCCGCTTGTGCTTCCTGTGCTTCCCGCAACGCTTCCTGCAGGGCAAGCTGAGTCTTCACACGCGCGAGGACGACCGGGGCAGAGAACGGCTTGTGGATGTAGTCGACCGCGCCGACTTCGAAACCAAGTTCTTCGTCGCCCGATTCCGTCTTCGCGGTCAGAAAGATCACGGGAATATCCGCGGTCACCGGGTCGGCTTTCAACCGGCGGCAGACCTCATAGCCGTCCATGCCCGGCATCATGACATCGAGGAGAATGAGGTCCGGCTTGTCGCCCCCCCCTGAGATCGCAAGAGCCTTCTCGCCATTGGTCGCGACTTTGGTGCGGCAATAGTCTTTCAACACGCCCGATACCACCGTGATGTTGGTCGGCGTGTCGTCGACAATGAGAACCAGTTTCTTGCTGTTAACCATTATTCGGCGACTGCATCTTGAATGGCCGACACGACTGTGCGCAGCGCACCCGACAGCGCTTCGACGGCCTCGTAGATGCCCTGCCCCTGCTTGATCGCTGTCTCGGTCTCCCCCGCGCGGTCCGCAAGTGCGTTGATACCAAGCGTCGCGGCAGAGCCTTTGAGCGAATGCGCCGCGCGCTCCGCCGTCGCGTTATCGCCAGCCGCGAGCATTGTCCGAATTTCCTCGACCGTGCCAGCTTGCTTGTCGGCGAATTTCAGCAAAATTCTCGCGTAGCGCTCCTCCTTGCCCCCCACGATCTTGAGGCCGGCGGATGTATCGATCCCGGCACCTTCGAGTACTGCGTTCAGTAGTTGCATCGTCGTCCCTCAAACTCCGTTCGTTATCGCACGACCCAGCGGGTTAACGCACCAAACAACTGATCCGGATCGATCGGCTTCGGGATATGGTCGTTCATTCCCGCCTCAAGACACCTGTCTCGGTCCGCCGCCATGGCGTTGGCCGTCATAGCAACGATAGGCAATTGTGCGAAGCGCGGATCCGAGCGAATCGTGCGGGTTGCTTCGATACCGTCCATAACCGGCATCTGCATGTCCATGAGCACGATGTCATACTGCTTCTCGCCCACCATCCTCACCGCGATCTCGCCATTGTCGGCGACGTCGACCTCGGCTTCGGCGTCTTCGAGTTGGCCGAGCGCAACCTCTTGGTTGATCTCGTTGTCCTCAACCAGGAGAACGCGGATCCCCCGCAAATGCTCTAAGTCCACAGCTTGATCGCCGTGCTGCGGGACTATGTCTCCACGGTCCTCACCTGCCTTGAGGACGGAGAGTGTCGTGTCGAGCAGCGTCGACGAGGTCACGGGCTTGACGAGAACGGTGTCCATGCCGGAACTCTCGGCGCTCGCCAGAACATCCTCGCGACCATGAGCCGTCACCATCACAAGACGGGGGGCGCGCACATTCTCTAGCGCCAGGATTTGCTTCGATGTCTGGATTCCGTCGAGGTCGGGCATAAGCCAATCGATGAACACGATGTCGTAGGACTCTCCGCGCGCCGCCGCCTGATTCACCATCTCGATGGCTTCGCGACCTGACGGAACGTCATCCACCTGCATCGACATCGCGTTCAAGAGACCGGAAAGTACCGTTCGCGCGGAGGCGTTGTCGTCAACAACGAGGGCGCGGGTCCCCTCGAGATCCTTGCGCAAGACCCGCTTCTGCGCCTCGGCCTTTTTCAATCGGGACGTAAACCAGAACGTACTTCCTTTGCCATACTCGCTCTTGGCGCCGATCTGTCCACCCATCGCCTCGGCGAGCCGTTTGGAAATCGCAAGGCCCAAACCCGTACCGCCGTATTTGCGCGTCGTCGACGCATCAGCCTGCTCGAACGCCTGGAACAGACGGGCCATTTGTGGCTCGGTCAAGCCGATGCCGGTATCGGTGCAGGAGAACTCGACGAGTTGATCGTCCGCGTTGTCCTCCAGAACCCGCGCGCGGATTAGAACCTCGCCCTCTTCGGTGAATTTGACGGCATTGTTGCAGAAATTGATCAGAACCTGTCCCAGCCGCAGCGGATCCCCTTCAAGGCCAGTTGAAATCTGCGGATCGATGTCGAAGATCAGCTCGAGCCCCTGCGCGGCGGCCTTCTCGGAGATCAGGTTGCCGACATTTTCGAGCACGCCCTCCAACGCAAACGGAATGTTCTCGATGGAGAGCTTGCCCGCTTCGATTTTCGAAAAGTCCAAAATGTCGTTGATAATGCCCAGCAGATGCTGTCCGGAACTCTTTATCTTCACGAGGTGATCGCGTTGCCGCGGCGGCATCTCCGATTTCAGGGCGATCTGGGACAGGCCGATAATGGCATTCATCGGTGTGCGGATTTCGTGGCTCATATTGGCCAGAAAGTCGGACTTTAGCCGGGTCGCCTCTTCGGCAAGTTCCTTCGCGGCCTGGGCCTCCTCGTTGCTGACATGTAGCGCTTCGATTAATTCTTCGACGCTCTGTTCGAGGAGAATCTCCCGGCATTTTCCAAGCTGTGCTTCGCGGCTGCCCGCCTGTTGCCCCATGCGGCAATATCCGCGCCAGCCGTGACGCTCGCCGTGCACGAAAGGCTCGACCCGTTCAAAGCCCAAACCGAGCATGCGGCCGTCAGCCTGGACATCGCCAAGTAGTTCTACGCAGAGCTCTTGTTCTAGACCCGACCCATCGATCTCCACATTGACATCGATGGTGCCCTTCTTGGCCAAAGCCTTTGCGTGATCGGAGGCGGCGGAGGCAAGACGGATGCAGCGAACATCGCCGATGCCGACGGTCTCCGCGATGGCGAACAGCTTGCGGCGCAGCGCTAGAACGGCGCGATCGCCCTTGACCGACAATGAACCGATCTTCGCTATTTGCATCGGATCACCGCACAGGACGCGTCGTCGAGACATTTGCCGAACCGCCGAACGACATTGAGCGCGATCGTGGGCGCGGGGTCCAGGCCGAGACTAGGATAGTCGCGGGGCCCGAAGCGGCTCGTCACGCCATCGGAAAAAAGGAGCACCACGTCCGCCGGCTTAAGGCTTAGCGCTTGCGGCCGCGTCGTGCGAACACGCTGACCAAGAACGCCGTCGCTGAATTCCAGCGTCTTGGTCTTGTCGCTGAAAATCCGGCAGCGGGCATTGCCCACCCCCGCGACCCACCCCTCGAGCGTGCCGAAATCGAGCCAGGCGACGGCGGCGACGGCGCCGCGCGTTCCCTTCGCTGTATCATGGAGCGTGGCGATCGCGCACTCGGGGTCCGGCACCGTAGAGGCGGCGGCCCAGGCCGAGAGCCCATCGCGCAAACGCACGCCGACCTCGTGTGCCTCCGAGCCGTGGCCCAATACATCGATGACCGCCGCGAAGACACCGCCATTCTCTTGCTGAGTCAGAACAACATCGCCCGACAGCGTTTCGCCGTCGTGGGGCCGGACATACTCGCCAAGCTCAATGTTTTTTGTCACGCCGCTGAATCCACATTGTTGATGTCACAACCGACCCCGAGCCCTGTTCGGAGTCGATTGTGAGCGCGTCCATGATCCGGGCGACGCCGGGCAGCCCGAGACCGAGCGTTCCGGACGTCGAGTAATGGTCGGTCAACGCCTGCTCCTTGTCTGCAAAACCTGGACCGTAGTCGATTGCCTTGATTTCGAGCCCGGGCGCCGTCTGAGGGCTGCTCTCGATCCATGTCACCAAGAGACAGCCCTTCGCGTCACCATATTTCAGAATATTGCGGCCCAGCTCCGATGCGACCGTGGCGAGCATGGCAACACCGGTCGCCCCAAACGCTTCCGCGAGTCGCTCATGCCGTTGGACATGCAGCACGGCGATGTGAAGGTCAGCCTCCGTCTGAATATCGAACCTCGCCAGGACCGTCCGATTGGGACTCAATTTCTGCGTTGTCTTCTGGGTCGGCTTCAGGTGCTCGCTCATCATGCTCTCTACTCAACGCTTCTAGCGCGTATTCCAGGTCGAGTGCCGCCCGCAGGTTCCCGAGGTCCACGCCACTCGACACGACGTAGGCGACGATCCCCGGTCTCAATCCGGCGACGATCGTCCGCATGCCTAGCCAATCGGTGGCACGAACAGCCTTCTGCAGCGCTGCAAACTCGTCAATGTCCATCATCTCACAGGCTGAGACTTCGAAAATGACACTGTCGACACGCTGGGCGTCCTGCGCCTCGGAGAGGGAGTCGACCAAGGTCGACAAAGCACCTGCATCGACGGTCCCTTCAACGGTCGCAACGAGGGTCTGACGCAGACGAGTGATAACCAGGCGGCATTCTCCCATGGCGTCCTCCTGCCGGACCGGCGTCTAGCGCAATGCGCCTTCGCCCTGTCCGCGTCCGCCGCGCACCGTGGGCTCGAGCGTCGCCAGCGCGAGTTGAAGGGCATCCCGCAGCGTCGCCGTGGTCCGGACTTCGCCCACATTGGCACCGAGCTCCACGAGCGTGCGCGCCACATTGGGTGAAATTCCAGAAATGATGCAGTCACAGCCCATCAGGCGCGTCGCCTGTGTGATCCGGATGAAGTTGTTTGCGACGGCCGTGTCCACCGTCACGACGCCGCTGATATCCATAACGAACATGCGGGCCCGCGTCTCCGCAATGCGCGATAGGCTCTTGTCCATGATGTCCTGCGTGCGCTGAGAGTCGACGACGCCAACCAGGGGCAGCAGGAGAATCCCGTCCCAAATCGAAGTGACCGGCGTGGACATTTCGAGCATGGCCTTGCCGCTCTCGATCACGCGCCGCCTGGCAAACTGGGCGACCTGGTCGCTCGTCACGAACGCGTCGAGCATGATGAGCTTGTTGAACGCATTAAAAACTCGGTCCAAGTCGCTCGCGGGCAAACCGCAGGACAGGATCGCCTCGGAGAAGAGCTCGTTGAAACGGGCCATCGCGGCGAAATAGATTAAGTTCGACAGGTCCCGCTGGGCGTGGATCTGGCCGATATGAACCCGGTAGTCGACATAGTCCTGGTCGATCTCATCGCTGAAGAAGTTCTCCCAGTAGACCGTTTGGAGCCGCTTGACGCGCTCGACGGTCTCTTGAGTACTGAAAAAGATCGGGAACTCGGGTTGCTTCTCGAGCCATACGTACCAGCTATCGATGACAGCGTTCACCTTCCCTGCCGCTTTCATGGCGTCGCCGCCCGTTTTCAAAGCTGCGAGGTCGTCTTGATTGATGTCGAAACGCTCAAGCAGTGACGTGACTTCCAAACTTTGCGACATCGCGACATTTCCCTCGTTGTCGTTTTGCTGAAAAAGTGATGCGAACAGGGCGTCTTGCTAATGTTTATGTCCGTTCACGGTCAAAAAACTTGGCATTTTGCGACCAAAGCTGGGCAAACGAGCCTAGGCGCAAGCAACGTGAAAGCCTTGATCCACCGCGGTCGCGACTTCGTTCGCCCTTCTAGTGTGGCGTGAGAAGCGTTAAATGGTACCAGTTTTGGCTGGCGAGAACACCGCGTGATGGTGCAGTCGTCAACGCGCCTGCCAAAGTGCGTGAGATCGGGGGCTATGTGATCACGGTGCCGCGGATCGCAGATATGCCGGTGCGCATGAAGGCCGTAAGGTCATAGTGGCGCGGCTCAATAGCAAAATTTGAGAGAAATGGCGCCTGGTGGCGCTTTCGGCGCCTAGCGCCGCGTGAGCGTCACCTCACCCTCGCCCCTCGGGCTCTTGAAGGTTACTGTTTGTATTTCGCCTTCAATAACGACCCGAACACGCCCGCTTACATCGTATTGGGCAATATTAAACTCGCCCGTGTAGACACCCGGCCGGACTTCCAGAAGCTCCCCGGTCTGTTTCATCTTCTTAGACGTCGATGCACACTGGGCAATAACACCGAAAACCTTAGAGGTTTCCTGCTTGTAACTAACGCGGCAGCGGATTTTTTCTGTCGGGCCTTCGTTTTGCGTGACCGTGCCCTCTCCGCTCCACTCGCCCGCCAAGGCGGTTGCCGAAAAGGCGTTGCTCGGCGCAAGCGTCACCATCGGCGCAAGCAATGCAATCCGAAGCAGAGCGCGTCCGGGGAACCACCTCAATCCTTGACCTAACTCCATCGCACACCCGCACCCCAACCGGTTAACCATCGCCTGCATTAATAACCTCCACTGAATGCCCGCAAAGCCACGACGAGGCGACGCCCCGCCCCGCCATCACTGCCGCGACCCACTCTTCTTTAGCGGACCACCTTCCAAGATTGCAATCGTTGCGGGGAGTATCAGCAGGTTCGCTAACAGGGCTGTGGCAAGCAGTATGATAGCTACCTCGCCAAAAAGGCGCAGATTGGGCAACTGACTGAGAAGCGTCGCGGCGAATCCGGAGATGAGAACGATAGTTCCCACCGCCAGAACCGGACCAATCGTCGTGATTGTCTCTTCGAGGGCCGGATTAACGTCCCGGCCATGGGATCGCATCAAACCATAGTAGTTCAGGATATGGATCGTGTTGTCGACGGCGATGCCGAATCCGATCGTGAAGGCGACGACGCTGGTGAACTGGAGTCCCAGCCCCGAAATATAGAGGAACCCGCCCACTACAAAGATTGGGAGAAGATTGGGCAATATGCAATAGAGCCCCGCGCGAACCGACCGGAAGACCAGCCCGACAAGCATGATGTTGAGCACAATCGCCAGGAGAAGACTGCGGTTCAGTTGAGCAATCATCTCGTAGCTGGCCTTCGCGGACAGAACCGCAAGGCTCGTGGCGGTAAAGACCACCCCCGGATTAGCGGCCCGCAACTGATCGAGCTCGCTCTCCAGCCGCTTCACAACAGGGAGAAGGTCAGCGGCATCGGTCCCTGGAAAATACCCCGTCACGAGCGTCGAGTTGTCGTCGATGGATACGATCCGCTCGACGAGCGGAGTCTTAGCTTCTTGCAAAAGGTCGAAAAACTTGTCCTGCGTGAGTTGGCCGGCAACAGCCCAACTTTGAATGCTGTAGAGCGAGGTCACACTGCGCACCAGGGGCAAGCCCTCGACGATCGTGTGGACCTTTTTCACCAGGTCGGCACTCTCGGGCGTATCGATCTCCATGCCCGGCGGCCACTGAATGTGAACGAGCACCGTCTCTGTGCCGGCGAGCCGGTCATCAATCGCATTCATGGCTAGGTGGGCCGGACTGCGCTCCGGCAGATACTCCCGGTACTGATAGCGCGGGCTAATCATGGAATAAAGCAACCCGGCGACGAGCCCGAGAGTGAGGCCGCAGGCGAGGACGATGCGAGGCCGGACCAACGTGAAGTGCCCTAGACGATGGCAAAAGCGGCTCGCGGTGCCGAACGCAAAATCGACTTTTCGCCCTAGAGTCTTTTTCGACTGAATACGGCTGAGGAGCAGATAGGCCAGAGACGGCACGACGGTGATGGTGACGAGGAATGCGATCGCGGTGCCGATCGCCGCAGTCAAGCCGAAGCCCGCTACGATCTTGAGCGGGACAAGGGTCAGCGAAAACAGCGCGATCGCGGTCGTCAGGGACGCGAGCACACAAGCGGGGCCGATCTCGCGAACAGACCGAGAAATGGCTTCGTGGGCGTCGGCGCCCTGGCCGAGCTCGCGTCTTACCTTGAACAACAGGTGAAGCGAGCTTGCGACGACGAGAACGAGAACGAGCGCGGGTACGACGCCGCTCATGACGTCCACTTCCGTTCCTCGCAGCCCCGTAATGCCACCCAGCCAAATCACCGCGATGACGGCTGGAAACGCCGCAATGCAGACATAGGTGGCACTATGAAAGAATAGCCAAGAGATGAGCAGGATGATCAGGAAGCCGGCGGTAATGAACATCATCTGGTCCGCCATGAGCGACGAAACGATCTCGAGGCGCAGGAAGGAAAGACCCGAGTATTGGACCGTCATGTCGGTCCCTTCGAGCATGCTCTTCGTGACGCTCCGCAAATCACCAGCGACAACCCGCAGGTCCTCGATATCGGGATACGGCTCCATCGCGATGACGAAGAGCGTTGTCGTCGCATCGGGCGACAACAGCTTTTCCGCCACAAGCGGGTGATGCTGGATCGCCTCTTTGACGTCCGGCAATTCCTTCTGCGTGAGCTTGACGGGGAGGAGCGGCTCGGCGCCCCCTGCCTCGTCCGGCGGGTGGCGCGCGGAGAACATCGACACAACGTCGCGGACCCCCACGGCAAAGCTCAATTCCAGATGGAGATCGCGCAACCGTTCGAGATTCTCGACCGTGAAGAGGTCATCGGAACGGACTAGCAGCAGGACATCTTGTCCACTGTCGGGGTATTGCTCCTCAACCAATTGGAACCTGGCATAGTCGGCGGTTCCGGACCGGAAGATTTCGCGGATGTCGCTCGAGAAACCGACCTTCGTCGCGGCATAGGCGAGCGGCAGAGTGATCAAGGCAACCAGCAGAAGGGTGGCGCGCGGGAAGCGCAGTGCGACCAGCCCGATCCTCTCAAGACCAAATCCACCCGACATCAGGCGCAGAGTCTCCCCGGCCTCGAAATAGGCTGCATCGCCGACATCTTGATTTCCCCCTAAATTTGACCGCCGAGGACAGCGGCCGACGCAGATCCAAGAATCGCGCGCCCAGTCAAGGCATTAGAGCACGAGCGAGGGGGCGCTGCCCAGTGGCCCATTGGGTACAGAGGGCGCCAAATCCACGCCGCAAGCGTAAGTTTTCCTAGGCTTCAACCGCAATTTCTGCGTGGAACGTCTGCTGCGGGCACGATGTTGACAGTCGAACGAAACGCGGATCTTCTCGATTAATGATCAGCCAACAGGCCTCATCCTTCGTATTACTTATTGTCCTAATTGTAGTCCACCGCTCCCGATCACTCTGGTTCTTTGCCGGATGCCGTGATTGAGCTGAGACACCGACGCGGCACTCTCTGGTGAAACGGCGTGAGGTCCGCTAAGTGCCAATAGCGGACGTGCGCTGGCCATGGATACCGGGCAACGGCAGGACGATCTGCTGGCACTCCTAGTCGCTGAGTTGCGGGCGCTGATTGATCGCTTGCCGCGAACGGCCATGACCATTCTGACCGACCAGAACGGCCAGCCCTGGACCGAAAGCGGCTATCGAACGATGTTCGATAGAGCCAAGCGCAAAGCAGGGATTGCGGGAAAGACGTTCCACGATGCGCGCGGCACGTTTGTCACCCGAACCGTTGTGCACGGCCTCACGCCGCAAGAGGTTGCGACGATCACCGGACACTCGATCAAGGACGTGGAACGCATCCTTGATACCTACACCGCACGTAGTCCCGAGCTGACCCGATCAGCGATGCAGAAGTACGAGTCGGGAACAAAAAGTGGAAAACGGACTGGAAAATACGTCCGCCTGTTCCGGCCGCAAAGCCGCTAAGTCATTGAAAAGAGTGGTGCCCAGGGGCGGATTTGAACCACCGACACGCGGATTTTCAGTCCGCTGCTCTACCAACTGAGCTACCTGGGCATGCGTTGTGTCAGGCTGGGCGCGATAGCCGGCTGGCGGAAAAGATCGCGCAAGAGCCCTGCTGATAAGCCCCGGCTTATAGGCAATCGGCTGGGCTCTGTCGAGACCCGGCTGGGCGTGTTTTGCACCCCTGCCGAACCCGCCTCTATTCCTTCTTCCAATCGGCAGGAGGCTCGGGATATGCCTCTTCGGGCGGGTCTGCCGTCACGACATAGCTGCCCTTGAGCCAGCGCCCGAGATCCAGCTGCGCACAGCGTTTGGAGCAGAATGGCCGATGGGCTTTCAGGGACGGCTTGCGGCAGATCGGGCAGCGCGAAATGGCCTTTGGGGCTTCGCTCCCATCGTCGCCGGCGCTCACTCGGTCTCCACCTCGGCCTTGGTAAGCCAGAGCATCGCGACCGGATAGCCCTCGCCCGCCAGAAGGTCGACGGTCTCGGTCAGCGGCAGGCCGACCACGTTAGTATAGGAGCCGACTAGCTTCACCACGAAGGCGCCGGCAATGCCTTGAATCGCATAGCCGCCCGCCTTGCCGCGCCATTCGCCGCTGGCGAGATAAGCGCCGATCTCCTGGTCGGAAATATTGCGGAAACGCACGCGCGTCTCGACCACACGCTCGCGCCAGCGTCTCTCGGGCGTGACCATGGTAACCGCCGTATAAACGCGATGCGCGCGACCGCGCAGGAGCCGCAACATGTCGGCGGCCTCGTTTTCCAGCTCGGCCTTGCCGAGAACACGCCGGCCCACGGCGACAACCGTGTCTGCGGCAAGCAAGAAGCTTTTGGCGAGTTCGGGCTCGTTCTTGACGATCTTCAACGCCGCTTCGGCTTTGGCCTTGGCAAGCCGCCGAACGATCTGGCGCGGCACCTCGCCCTTCGAGACGCTCTCGTCGACCGAAGACGGCCGCAAGGCGTCCGGCGCAATTCCTGCCTGTTCGAGCAGCTGCAGCCGGCGCGGGGACGCGGAGGCGAGCACCAGCTTCGGCCGGAAGCTAGACACAGGCTTTTCCGCGCGCCGACGCGTCGGCCGCTTCGGCGCCTTGGTCTTGCCGGGGACCGCAAGTGCAGGCTCGGCCGAGGCGGGTGTGCTCCGCTTCAGCCCAAGCATGCTACTTAAACCGGTAAGTGATCCGACCTTTAGTGAGATCATAGGGGGTCATCTCGACCAAAACTTTGTCACCAGCAAGCACCCTAATCCGGTTCTTGCGCATACGTCCCGCCGTGTGGGCGATAATCTCGTGTTCGTTCTCGAGTTTCACCCTGAATGTGGCGTTCGGGAGGAGTTCGGTAACCACCCCCGGAAATTCGAGCATTTCTTCCTTCGCCATAAGGCTCCTTCCGCATCTGTAGATTGCCGCGGAGAATGGTCGGGTGAGCGCCCAAAAGCAAGGCTGATTCCCACGATTCGTGGCCTCGACCCGCCCAAAGCGCGGCACCCGAAAATGGGACCTGCCCGCAGTTCTAACGTTGCGTGTCTTGCTGATGTGACGGGTCCAACGCATGATCTAATGCTCGTTTAAAGAGGTATGGCTCATGAACCCGAATAGAGCGCTATGGGAAAAAGGCGACTTCACGCGAATTGCCGCAACGATGCGAGATAGCGGCGACGCGTTGGTCGAGACATTCGGAATCACCGACGGCCTGAAGATCTTGGACCTAGGCTGCGGTGATGGAACGACGGCGCTGCCTGCGGCAAAGCGTGGTGCGGACGTCTTAGGCGTCGACATTGCGAGCAACCTCGTCGAGGCCGGAAACAAGCGCGCAATAGAAACAGGTCTATCCAATTGTACTTTCCAAGAAGGCGATGCCTCAGATCTGAACGAGCTCGACGATGCGAGCTTCGACCTCGTCGTCAGCATCTTCGGGGCGATGTTCGCGCCTAGACCCTACGACGTGGCAAAGGAGATGGTACGGGTAACCCGTCCTGGCGGGCGCATCATCATGGGAAACTGGATTCCAGGCGATCCGACCCTGATCGCGCAAGTTTTGAAGGTCAGCGCGGCCTACACGCCGCCGCCGCCGGAGGGCTTCATCAGCCCTGTCACCTGGGGGGTCGAGGACGAAGTGGTCGCGCGGTTCACCGCTGCGGGCGTTTCTAGCGCCAACATTGCGTTTGCACGAGAGACCTTCACCTTTAACGATACGATTCCGCCATCGGACGTCCTCACCAACTTCAGACGTTATTATGGGCCGACCATGAATGCCTTCGAAGCGGCAGGGAAAGACGGCCGCGCGGACTTGCTCCAGGCGGACCTCGAAGAGCTGTTCAACGCCCACAACACTGCGCTTCGCAAGGACACCACCTCAATCCCAGCAACCTTCTTGCGGGTTACGGTCTCGCGCGACTGAGCGACGCCGTCTCAATTATGCGTAAAGCGCGACGGCTCTGTTGGTTTCATGACCGACCACTGACCTAGCGGAACGCTAGCGGCCTCGCCCCCCACCAGGCGACGCGCATACCGGCTTTGCCGCCGAAGCCTTGAAGAAGTTTCTGGAAGCCAAAGGCTGGTTGGACAAGGCTCAGGCCGCCGGCGCGGGTCCTTTGGGACGGGCGCCGTTAGCTCTAGCCGCCCCGTTTTGCGCGGGAGCCTGAGGAGCGGGCGCGGCGTCTTCCCAATGCATCTGCGCCTCGATCGTGGCGTGCGCGTCTTGCGTCGACTCGCGCAGCGCCGAGTCGAAGCGTTCGAGGTCCCCAACAACGCCCTTGGCCATCTCGACATAGGTCTGGTGAACAAGAAGCAACCGCCGCCGCAGCTCGTTGTTCAGCGCCCGATAGGCGGCTGTCTCCTGCTCGTGCGCTGCAAGCCGTGTGCGCAGCTCGTTGCGTTCCGCCACCAGTTTCTGGATCGCCGCCGCGCCCGCGAGCGCTGCGTTCTCAACCGCCTGGTCGGTCGACAGTTCCATCCGCTGAGGATGGGGTGGATGCCGGCTGGCACCATTCGTTCGTAAGACGTTGCTCATCGTTCGGTCCAATCGCTACTTACGCGTCTGATCGTTACTTGGGGACGAGAGAAAAACGGCTGGGGCGTCCAGCCGTTCCCGGGTGCGGCAAAGAATCTGATAGCCAGGTGAACGTCCTCTATACGCCGCCAGCGCCTTGCACCTGGAATTCCGCTTTGATCCGATCGAAAAGCCGGTCGCGGACCTCACGATAGGCATCGAGGATCATCTCGCGGGAGCCGGTCGTCAGCGTCGGGTCGGGTGTCGGCCAATAGACCACGTCGATGGCATAACCTTGGGCAAGTTCTAGGGCCTTGTGCTGGGCTTCCGGCGCCAGGGTGACGATGAGATCGAAGCCGAGGTCGTGCAGGTCGTCGATGGCGCGCGGTACGTGATCCGAAATGTCGATGCCGATCTCGTCCATCACCGCGATAGCGAATGGGTCGGGACGGCCAGGGCGCACGCCCGCCGATTCCACATAGATCCGCCGTCCGGCGAGATGGCGCAGCAGCGCGGCGGCCATGGGTGAGCGAATGGCGTTCTTGGCACACGCGAAGAGAACGGCGCCAGGCAGATCGCCGCCTGCGCTCAACGGCTCACCCCTTCCAATGCAGGGCGCAAAGGAGCGTGAACAGGCGCCTGGCCGTGGCGATGTCCACCGTGACCTTGCCCCTCAGCCGCTCCATCAAGAGGTGGCTACCCTCATCATGCAGGCCCCGGCGTCCCATATCGATAGCCTCGATCTTGGAGGCGGGCTGAGTCTTGATGGCCGCGTAGTAGCTGTCGCAGATCAAAAAATAGTCCTTCACGATCCGACGGAACGGCGACAAGGACAGCATGATCTGCTGGAGCGGGATACCGCCATCGTCCGAGATAGCGAAGACCAGCCGATTGTCGGCCAGCGACAAATGCAGCGTATACGGCCCATTGTGCCCCTCCGCCGTGAGATCGAAATTGTTCTTCTCTAAGAGATCGAAGATGGCGACCTCGCGCTCATGTTCGACTTCCAGACTGTCGCGGCCGAGAGAGGCCTCGTCCAGCGTCACGGCAATCAACCGCGCGGTTTCCGGAAAGGAAATGTGTTCGTCCGTCTCGGTCATGATCAATCTGGGAGGTTGAGCCTAATACCGACGGACCGCCGGTGCGCGTCCAGCCCTTCGGCGCGCGCCAGCGTCATGGCTGTGGGGCCGAGCGTCTTGAGG
>Ga0316197_10000300_pt1 | contig 34991 bp, 33 predicted proteins | sample OudBiesiAoxic_MG_FD_204939 | JGI IMG/M metagenome (GOLD analysis project Ga0316197, IMG submission 204939) | Coastal sediment microbial communities from Oude Bieten Haven, Netherlands - site A oxic | ecosystem: Environmental > Aquatic > Marine > Coastal > Sediment | place: Netherlands... | reverse complement strand
GTGATACGCAAGTTGGTACAACGGTTAATGCATCCGCTCAAGGGCAAGGTAACATCAGAGTTTATGTTATGAATGGAGAGAAAATAGACGGGTTAACAGGTACTTATATTAAATAACTGCCCATTAATTAAATGCTGTTTAGAGGCTGCAATCTGATTGCAGCCTTTTTTATGCCATTTGTGATGTTTTAAAGCGTACGAATATAATGCGTCCAACGTCACTAAGCTTAGGGCAGAATAACCCCAATGAATTTAGCACAATTGACAACAAGGCAGGACATGCAAACCTTTTACCCTACATAGCAGCATACATAACCAAATAAACTCTATTGCGCATCTCTTCTCTATACTGGTTAAGGTATTTCGTTGAGTTCCCATTTAAAAGTGGTGATATCAATAGCAGCCATTTTCATCGCATGTGCAAAGGAGATTATCACTTACAATGGTGTTTCAAGCTCTGCAAGTTTTCGCGCTATCTTCTTAAAATAATAACCATCGAGTGATCGTTGAGCATCGGTAATGCGGACGTTGTGATACTCTTTTTACTGATATTCTTCAAATAATTCCCAATAAATTTAGTTACAAAACTACAGCTTAAACACTACTCATACTCTAAAGATATCGATTTCAACAAACACCTCATAACATCTGAATCACAAATGCTAAAAAGCCACACTAAAAAGCGTGACTTATGGGTTTATAAAAACATTACTCTCTATTAAGGCAGCGCCCTCTTGGTTCATTACCCTCATGTAATACGGTGTCAGAATGCAGGAACTGTGCGGCATGCGCCGATTCATTCACTTTAATTGCACTGCGCGTTAGCATCTCAGACTCAAAATCACTTAACACTCTTGCACGTATTCCCTCTTGCTGCCATTGCGATAAAGGTCGGCATCTTTTGGTGATGGTTCGCGCTAAGGCTAAGGCATCCAACAATGCTTGATTTGCTCCTTGCCCTTTAAAGGGACTCATCGGGTGGGCAGCATCTCCAATTAATGTGACTTGCCCTGCCTGTTCTAATTGCGCAGGCGATAATGGCAAGCGATCATACACAGGATAACCTGACACCAATGATGCTTGTGTTGCGGCTAAAATTTGTGGGATCGGATCGTGCCACTGACAGCGTTTAAGTGCTTCTTGTTTTAACGCTTGTGGACCTTGCGCACTCAACTGTTTCGCTTGTTGTTCTGACATCGGAAAACTGAGTTGCCACATTACCGAATCTTTATCATAAGGCATGATATAGATACGTTCATTGCCATTTGCAGTTTGGAACACGGTTTGTGAGTCAAGCAGTTCACGATCAGTGCAATCAATCTCATTTAAAGGACAAATCCCAAGAATGGCAATACAACCTAGATAAGATAAGGGTGAAACTTCATCGCCAATTAACAATTCGCGCACCGAACTACGTATACCATCTGCACCGACCAGAAGATCTACTTTTACCTGCTTTAGCTTACCCTCGACTTGAAAAGTAAGGTTCACTCCTTGCTGATTATGTTGATTAAAACCGACTAGTTTATGGTTCCATTGCACAACACTTTTACCGCCATTTTCACCACCTAGCTGTTCAAGCAGCGCAGCACGTAATGACTGTCTGGCAATATGTATGTTGGTGCGTTTGGGTAGGGTTGTATGTGCCTTATCGGTTATATTTCTAACTCCCCATTCGCCGAGCACTTTACCTTCAACGTTAAAAACGACGTGTTTTGTTGAAACTACACCTTCAGCTAATGAAAAAACACCTAACCCCTCAATAGCTCTGCTCGCTTGTTGTAACGTCAAGCCATAACCTTGAGAGCGTTGATCAAAGCTTTCATCGCGTTCATAAAGTGTAAAAGGAATACCACGATGCAAACAGGCAACAGCAAGGGCAACACCGCCAATTCCCCCACCAACAATAGCAATATGCGGATAGTTTTCTGACTCAGGTAAGACCTGCGTGTCTGTAACGACTAAACCCGCACCGTTACAATGTGAACAGTTATCAAGATGTCCCTTAGGCTGAACTGGTATTGCTCCCTGTTGTTTATTTTTTTCAAATTGTAATAACTCACGCTGATAGCGTAGTTTTGCTTTCTTACGAATACGTTTACTTTTTTTCCCATGTCCTCGACATTCCTGACAAAGAGACCAGTGTTGCTGTTTATCTTGCACTGTTTAAACTCGATTTATTAATAGATAACGTCACTAATTTAGGATCGTCATAAATAACCGCTGAACGATCAATCTCTAACCCTAGTTTTTCTAAAATACTCACCGAGGGTAAGTTATCTTTTACCGCCACAGCGTATATTTTAGTGTGTTTACCAAGCGAAAAAGTATGCGATAACACCGCTTGAGCAGCTTCGTATGCAAATCCTTTACCTTGTGCGTCTGCTCTCAACCCATATCTGATATCACTACACGCGACGTTTGGTGATACCTCAACACCTGCATATCCCAGTTTAACCTCAGGCTGACTTTTTAGGTAAACGATATATGAGCCAAAACCGTGCTGCCAATGGTTAACTCGTTTTATAAGGTGTTCAGAGATCTCTTGATCACTGTATATGGCGGCCTTTGGAAGATATAAGCTCATGATAGGGCAAGACATTATCGCTTTATAAATATCGAAATCGGCTAAGGACACAGGCTTTAAAATTAGTCGTTGTGTTTCTATCATATTGTCTTGTAGCCTCATTTTTATTTGTATCAACCTAAAGTGTATTGAACTGCGCTAACCAATCACTGAAAGAGCGAGCGACTGGGGTCACTGTACATAATGCATGATTAAAGAAATATACCGGTGCATCCATCTGCTGTTTGCTGCAGTCTGTTGCCTTAAAACAAAACATGTTGCCCTTACAATCAGAAGCAAACAAAATATGCCCCTTTGGCATACCGGTCATTTCATATAACTTAGAAAAGGAGGCAATATCTTCTAGGCTCAAGAAATCTTGCACTTCAGAAAGGTCGGAGTTCAAATCGCAAATTTTAGTTAATACATTTGGGTTGTGCACTAAACCGTAGTTACCTATTAGATACTTATAAGTATCGGGCAAAAAAACCGCTAATGTAGATTCAAGTTCAACAATATCCTGGTTACTTATTGGCACCATGGTGCCTTTGCTGCTCCAGTTTTTTACGAATAGATCAATGCTATCCATAGAGTTACTCCAAGTGCGTTAAAAAGAGATCCTGTTATTAGCTTAAACCTATTACCGTCGGCTAATAGCAGTGATGCGTTTTATACACTCATCGTGCAGTTAATGACAGTAATTGCGTTACCCATTAATTTAACGCGTTGATTAGGCATCAATTGCATTTCAACATAACCGCCCCGCTCAGAGGCTTGATAACCTTTTAGATGTGATAAATTAAGACGATCTCCCCAATAAACCGCTAATGCACAATGTGCTGAACCGGTCACGGGATCTTCATTGACACCTACCCAAGGAGCAAAATAACGTGATTTAAAATCAACCTCGCTATCAGCTGACTTCACCGTAACTAATACACCGCGCCCCGCTAAGCGTTTTAGAGCATCAAAGTTGGGATTAAGAGCGAGTAGATCGGCTTGATCAGCAATTTCAATTAATATTTTTGAATCAAAACTACCATTGTATAACAGTTTTTCAGGAGCAATACCTAGATAATCGAGCATCTCTGTTGATGCTCCAGACTGTGCATCAAGTCTCGGCGTAGGAAACTGCATTTCAATATTACCCTGTAAAATCGTTACCAATAAGGGCCCTGATAAGGTATTAAAAGTGACCTTTTCTCCAACAGATACAAAGCCTGTCTGTTTTAAAATATGGGCAATGGCCAATGTGCCATGCCCGCATAACTTAACCTCAACTTGTGGTGTAAACCATCTTAGGCGCATATCATTTAGCGATAAAAATGCCGTTTCTGAAACAGCCATTTCCGCCGCGATAGCAAACATCAGACTTTCATCCAGCCCCTTTTCGGTGATACAAACACCCGCAGGGTTGCCTTTAAAAGGCGTTGATGTAAATGAATCAACTTGGTAGATATTAATGTCCATTAATGTTCCTTATTTATTCCTTTCACTACCGTCAGCGTAAATGTGCGGTTTATAGATTTCCATCAAGGTATTCGCATTGCTGAGGGGAGTAAAACCAAATTTTTTATATAAACCATGCGCATCAGTTGTCGCAAGCGTGAAACGCCTTACATGTTTAACACTACGGTGTGATAACACCGCTTCAAGTAACCGTTTTGAGATACCTTGCCCGCGATACGCAGGCCAAACAATCACATCAACCAAGTTAGCAAAGGTTGCATGATCAGTAATAATACGGCAAAAACCAACTTGTTCTTCTCCGCTGTATGCACCAAAACAAACGGAGTGCTCAATTGAGGTCGATACCGTTGCGAAACTAATGCCCTTAGCCCAACTACTTTCAGATGTCAGAAAATGGTGGATTTTAATCACATCTAAACGCAATTTATCATCGCTAATATCGATTAATGGCATAAGTTTCCTTTGTATATTTCTTTATATTTTTTATGCCAACTAGACTTACAATTGCTTAATATTAAACAAACATCACTTTTCAGCTTCACTCGCAACTAACGCACTGTGTTGCTCGACGCTTTTCATCAGCTTAGTCAATAAGGTTTCTAGCTGCTCCGTTTCCTGTTCACTAAATCCTGATAGCAACTGTTTTTGATAATGGTGTAATTTAGTCGCTGTTTCTTCAACGACACGCACTCCCTTTTCTGTTAGTTGAATTAGTCGAATACGTTTATCTTGTTCACTATTAACACGAACAATAATGTCCTTATCCTCTAACCTTTTCATTATTTTTGCCAATCCTCCCCAGCTAAATAACATGAAATTACACAGTTCCGATGGCATTAATTGATATGGCGGATGAGCAGAAGTTCGTCTTAACGCAGTAAGGAGATGGAAATCACTGGCTAATAATCCCTGTTCTGTCATGAGATGTTCAATATGCTGAGCAATATAATTCGATATATTATCCATTTTTGGATACATCATCGAAAGTTCGTTATAAGCCTCTGGCCAGTTTAATTTCATCAACTTAGTAAAATTTTCGAACTGCATCAAAAGATTCCTTTTTGCACTTGCAACTTACCATTCTAGAAAGGTATTATTATAATATTACCTTTCCAGAGAGGTAGTTGGTGATTATTTCTTAAACTGAAGCTATTATTTAAATTACCACTATCATATAACATAAATATAAAAAGGAGTTTAAAATGACCAAGAAAAATAACTTAACATCAGTTAACGGCAGCCCTGTTGCAGATAACCAAAATGTACAAACAGCAGGTGCCCGTGGACCAATGCTATTACAAGATGTTTGGTTTCTTGAGAAATTAGCACATTTTGATAGAGAAGTTATTCCTGAAAGACGTATGCATGCTAAAGGCTCTGGCGCATATGGTTCATTCACAGTGACACACGATATATCGCAATTTACAAAAGCAAAAATTTTCTCGGAAGTAGGTAAAAAAACGGATCTATTTGTACGTTTTTCTACGGTAGCAGGCGAACGTGGTGCAGCAGATGCTGAACGCGATATTCGTGGTTTTGCCGTTAAGTTTTACACTGAAGAAGGTAATTGGGATCTAGTGGGTAACAACACACCGGTTTTTTTCCTACGTGACCCGTTAAAATTCCCAGACTTAAACCATGCTGTAAAACGCGATCCTCGCACTAATATGCGCAGTGCAGAGTCAAACTGGGATTTCTGGACCTCTTTACCTGAAGCACTTCACCAAATCACGATATTGATGAGTGACCGTGGTAATCCAAGCAGTTACCGTAAAATGCACGGCTTTGGTAGCCATACATTCAGCTTTATCAATGCTGATAACGAGCGTTTTTGGGTTAAGTTCCACCTCAAAGCACAACAGCCACTTGAACATTTAACCGACCAAGAAGCTGAAACGATCGTCGGTCAAAACCGTGAAAGTCATCAGCAAGATCTTTACGAAGCGATTGAAAACGGTGAGTTCCCACGTTGGGATCTAAAAGTGCAAGTGATGCTAGAAAAAGACGCAGAAACCTATCGGTTCCACCCTTTTGATCTAAGTAAAGTTTGGCCACACGCTGACTATCCATTAATGGATGTAGGTGTTTTAGAATTAAACCGTAATCCTGATAACTATTTTGCAGAAGTAGAACAAGCTGCATTTAATCCTGCCAACGTTGTACCGGGCATTAGTTTTTCACCAGATAAAATGTTGCAAGGTCGTTTATTTTCATACGGTGATGCACAGCGCTATCGTTTAGGCGTAAATCATGTACATATCCCAGTGAACAGCCCTCGTTGCCCTGTAAATTCATACCATCGAGATGGCGCGATGCGTGTTGACGGTAACGTGGGTAGTACTAAAGCTTACGAGCCGAATAGTTTAGGTTTATGGCAGGACCAACCCGGTATGAAAGAGCCTGAATTAGCAATCAATGGTGGTGCTTATAATTGGGATTACCGTGAAGATGACAGTGATCATTACACACAACCGGGTGATCTATTTAGATTAATGACTGCTGAGCAACAGCAAATATTATTCGATAATACCGCACGCGGTATGGGTGATGCCTCAGTAACAATTAAGCATCGTCATATTGCAAATTGTTATAAAGCGGATCCTGCATATGGGCAAGGCGTCGCTAATGCATTAGCACTTAATATTACTGATATAGCACTATAAATATCTATAATACGGTTTGGGGTTATTCATTAATAACCCCATTTTTAGTTTTAGTAAGGTGCTTAACAACGTAATGAAAAACTGGAAATCTTATAAAAAAACCTTCCGTGAGGAGCCTGATATTTATGACCATGCTAGACAAGGCGATCTCAGGGGATTAGCAAACCTATTAACCACACAACCAAACATTGATTTAAATGCCAAAAACTACCGTGGTTATTCACCTTTAATGCTAGCGGTATACAATGGTCAAAATGACTTTTGTGAAGCATTATTGCGCTGCGGTGCAGATGTTAACTCAACTGATTCTATTGGTAATACGTTATTAATGAGTGCAGCATTTAAAGGCAACTTAACACTGTTAAAACTACTTTTACAATACGATGCCTCGGTTACACTGGAAAACAGAAGTACAATGACGGTTAGGGATTGGGCGGTGATGTTTAAAAGAGCTGAGATTATTACCTATCTTGATAAACATTATGCATATCAAAACAAGCCCTCAAAGTTAAACAGCCTCATAAAATTTATCAGACTTGCTTTGATACTGTTCAAACGAAGATTATCTGCAAAATCTACATAGATTAAATGATTAAGGCAGTTGATCTTTCAAGTTTTTTTGCAGCAATGTATACAAAGCTGAGCTTATGTAGTGTGGTTATTCCAAACAAACAGATTGAAGTGCATTAGAAATACTCACCAAATGAAGCCCTCCGCGTTTAACAAAATTCAAACGGCAAAGGCCAATAGCTTCTAGTAATATAAAAGCATTAACTAGCCTGAATCACCTTACGTGCAACTTTTTCGCCAAAGTTAGAACGATATTTAAAGCGCATAAATGGTTTTTCAATAAAATAATATGAGCAGCAAGCACAAATAAAAGTAAGTAATAAATTAACCGGCCAACTGGCGTACCAATCGGTCACCCAAGAGTTAAGGAAAGGTTCTTGCCATAGATAAAGTGAATAGCTCATTCCCCCTAACCAGATAGCAGGTTTGGAATTTAGTATCTGGTAGGAAGCTCCCTTTTTGATGGACATATAACGTAATACCATCATTGCAGCCATTACATTAATATAGCTTTGTCCCAATGTATAAAACAAACCATTATCAATTTTATAAAGTACACTGGGTAAAACAATCATTGAAATTGGTACCACGATAAATAACCAACTGTGGCACCATTTAGGCAACTTAATGCCATCTCGATACAGATATGCCAGTAAGCATCCGGTTGCTAATGCATCTGCAATCGCTTCAAAATGTCTGGTCATTGCCGAAGGTGAAGCATCCAATCCATACCACATAATAAGCCGTATTAATGGGATCAAAATAATTGCAGCAATCGCTATATTCTTTCCGCGAACGAGGCCAAACAAACATAACAAACCAGGCCATATCAGATAAAACTGTTCTTCAACTGCTAGTGACCAAGTATGATTTAGCCACCAACTGCGCTCACTATGGTAATTCATCGTATAGGTTGCCGCATGCAGCAGATCACCGGGTAGTAGATCGATCACTCCAAACTGTTCTGCTATCGCGATACATAGGATATAGAAATAAAAAGCGGGGAATAAACGTAGCGTGCGGCGCAGATAAAACTGTTTAAGATTAATTTGTCCATTACGTTGCCTTTCATTTAAAAGCAATAAGGTGATAAGAAAACCTGAAATAACAAAGAATACTTTCACTCCAAAATTGCCAAGATTATGTAAAACGGTTAGTGATTCAGGAAAGTTAACTGTGCCAGCCAAATGCCCTACACACACCAACAATATAGAAATAGCCCTCAATCCATCAAGTGAGGCGAGTCGTTTAGATTGTATTTCCCCTTTAATCATCATAATTTTTTCCCTTATGTTCTACGAATTGTGCAACAGCAGCAGTCAGTGCTATCAAAATATAGAGTGGCCAGGTAAAGCCTTGCGTTAAAAAAGTACCCGAGACACAAAAAGCAGCAACCCCAGCAAGATTACCTTCACTGATCGCGAGGATGACTGGAGAAAACGCCCTCCCGTGACGAGAAGGGTTATGAGCGGTTACCTTTTTTAAAGTAGTATTTGCTGTTTTAAAGGTAATAATCACCATGGTTAAAAAAGCGAATAAACCAATAAATCCTGTTTCAGCTAACACACCAAACCAAGTACTATGCACTGCATGGTTCAATCCATCCCAATACTTGCTATAGAAGTAATAATTAAAATAAAAATTATTAATACCGACACCTGTAATTGGATTATCAACAGCCATTCCAAAAGCCGCTTCCCAGGCATGCAGTCGCCCCATTGCTGATTCATCTAATCCCTCTTCGGCAGCCCCACCTGATTTTCGACCGCTGATTCCCGCCATTACAAACAGTAAAAGCGTTGCAATACCTCCAGCAACAAAAAACAATATTTTGGATTTTACACGTCGAAAAGCAACAATCCCGACAACCGCTAAGATACCTAATAAACCACCACGACTTTGGGTTGCCATAATCGCGCTAAACAGCGTTGATGTGGCGATAAAGCCTAGCAAACGAAATTTGACCGATAATCCTTTAGTCATCAATACTGAGATTGCAAATGAGAAAGGAAATAACAATACCAGTGCAAGATCATTTGGATCACCTAAAACAGAGCCTAATTCCCTGCCAACGGTAACACGTGTTTCCTCAACTAAACCGATGCCACTAAGTTTATTGAACATAGTGACAAAACCAACAACTAAACCACCACAGATAACCATGATAAGGGTTAGTTTGAAGTGATTAACTTCACAAAGAAGCCAAGCGAGTACTGGCGTCATGATGCCGATTTTGACAAAGGTAGATTTAAAATAGGAGATAGCTTCTGGGCGATTTCCTGCAAATACAATGCCGATAAAAACCAATATAAAGAACACTAAAAATGCAATCATTTCAGGTCTGTAATAGATACGAATTTTTTGGCTAATGAACAAATGCCAACTCAGAGTAGAGATCGTTGCGAGTGAAAGCATTAATGGAATACGTAACGAATACAACATAGGTAGCGCTTCGTGAAGTCTAAAAAAAGAAAAAACGATAAACATCAATCCAATGGGCACAGGGAAGCGCAGCGTAAATAGGATAGCAAGTGGCATTAAACTTAATGCAATAACAACTAATGGATGTGGTACAAAATACCAAACAGTGCCAATTAAAAAGCACAATAAGACAATAACCCAAGGAATAAAGGTTTTATCTTTCATACTAATTACATTATCAGCTGTTTGCATAGATGTTGATACCTAATGTTTTATTACATAACCTAGGTAGAGCAATCAACATGCCATCAATAAAAAATTTTAAAGCGATGATTTTAAAGGGGTAAGTAACAATTTATCAAATCAACATTTGTTAATTCTCAGAATGAATTGCAAATTGCAATTCATTCTTTGTTATTCATTCTCGAGTGCCTGACTTTTATGGATTAATTTATGGGCATGTTTTTCCCAATTTTGACCATCAAAATCAGTTATATTTATCTGCTTGCCTTTTGTATCTAGACAGTTCACATTCACATCAATGCCATCTGGATTAGAGCGCGGAATATAAAAAGGTTTAATACCGCATCGACTGCAAAAATAATGTTTAGCAACTTTAGTATTAAACTTATAAGTTACCAATTTTTCTTTGCCTGCTAATAATTTGAATTTCGAGTTAGGTACAATTAAATGCAAATAGCCCGATTTTTTACATATCGTGCAGTTGCAAAGATCTGCTTCAATAATCTCAGGTGCGCAAACACTAAACTGCACATCACCACAGTGACAACTGCCTAAATATTCCATCTATTTCCCTCTATAAAAAAATGAATATTCACTCTTTATCAAAACTATCTACCACGATAGCCCCCATTGAAGCCGGCATAGTAATCACTATAATCCGTTTTATAGCAGTGACAGGATCATCGAGTATCGGTAGTTTATTTAAACAGAATAAAACTAAACTTACCACCAAAGCAGCGATTGAATAAGCGATAACAATACGAAATAGAAAAACAATGAAACGTCTCTTTATATTTCTTTGGAACAGACTCTCGTAGGTAAAAAAACTAAGAAATGCGACCGATAAAATAAACAGCATTATCAAATTAGTAAAAGGCAACGTTTCACCCAATCGCCATGCTTCCTCAGAAAAAGAGATAGGTACAGCTAAGGCAAATGCACCTACAAATATTTGACTCGCATCTTCCATATTAAAGCTGAGTTTCATTTTATTCTCTTAAATTTGCGGCAATTGTTGTATGCCATTTTTAGCCTGATATAGGATGTAGTTAGCATATCACCTGATAAGAGATAATATCTGTTTAAATTCCGGTTTACGGGAGTCCCTTAATAGCTCATACAAGCACATCTCCAGACTCGTTATACCTGCCCTGTTGTTTTGCAATTTTTGAATCGCCATATCACGATTCATTTTCGTTCTCGATGAGATACAATCTGAGACGACCTCAACTTCAACGTTATTAGCTAATAACCCTAAACAAGTTTGATAAACACAAATATGAGCCTCAATACCACAGACTAGCCATTTTTGTACACCAGCACTATTAATCGCATCGATAAACTGTGGGGTATCGCATCCATTAAAAGTATATTTATGGATGGCTTGATAATCGATTAACTGCTCCCTTAATTGGCAAACTGTGCGACCAAGTCCTTGCGAGTTTTGTTCAAGCCATACAATTGGTAACTTCAATATCTTACTGCCAGCAATCAAATTCTTAATGTTTTTCAGTAATGACTCGCTGTTATACATCGCATCGAGTAATTTATCCTGCACATCTACGATAATTAACCCAGTATTCTCTTGTTGCAACATCAGCTATTCCCCGCAATGATAAACATGTGAATGCTATAAGCCGTTACAAAGTAACATCCATAATAGCCCCTTGAAAACAAGACTTAGCGAATAAGTTTAAATAGGCTTGGTTATTATTAGGGTCTGTCCCTTTGGCAACCTCAAAACAGGCTTCTGCACAACAATTAACCAACCCAACAATTTCTTTATCTAACTTACCAGCATTAGCATCTTCATTAAGAATTTTTAAAATATCCTTTACCTGCATTCCTTTTCGATAGGGACGATCCTGTGAAAGCGCTTGAAAAACATCAGCAACGGCTATGATTCGAGCTTCTATTGGTAAGTCACTCTCACTGGGATGAAAAGGGTAACCACTGCCATTTACCCCTTCGTGATGAAAAGCAGCCCAACTGGCGACTTCACCTAACCCTTCTATATGGCGTAATATCTCAAAAGTTTCATAACTATGTTGATCCATTATTGAACGTTCAATTTTATTAAGCGGCCCTGTTTTTTCTAAAATATAATCTGGCGTATGTAATTTACCCAAGTCATGCAACAAGCCTGCTATTTCTACTTTCTCGCATTGCTCTTTATCTAATCCATATTCTGATGCTAAATATTTAGCAACATCAGCGACACGCACAGAGTGCTGAGCTGTAAAAGTACTCTTCTGATCAACGATATAGGACATAATCAGCGATAAATGCTTAATTTGATCCAAAGTTAATGGCTGATTGCTAGTCAACCTTCCCATATCCCATATATAACGTGTTATATGGCGATCTTCTAATGCGATCCAAAATGCTTCAGAATGTTGAATTTTTTGAAATGCATTTACTAATTCAGGAGAAAAATAAGTCTCACTTTGGTTAGTAACCGATGCAACAACTTGCTCTTTAGCTAGTAGTATTCCTTTTCCATAGTGTTCAGCAGAAAGTACATCAATACGATCAGATAAAAAGATTAAATTTGCCATCATTGCATCATAATTATTGATGTCTAATTTAATTAAATCAGACCAAGGGGTATGGTGATGAAGAATAGGCACTGAAAATTTCGACAAAGGTTGGAATGTATTAAGCAATTGATAGCCAATATTACAATGTATGTATGCGCCATCCCAGTCAAAATGATTAACTAACTCTGAATGCATCTGCTCGGTTGATACGCCACAATCATGAAGTAGCCCCAACTCAAAGGCAAACTGAGTATCTGAGTTACTAAAGCCAAGTTGATGAGCGATTTTACTGGCAATATAACCAACTCTTTTCCCATGGTTTGTATCGTTCATGCCAACAAGCGAAACGGCTGTTTCAATTGCAATCACCATTTGTCGTAAATCGACATTTAAACCGGATAACTGTTGCATAATATTCCTTTAATACACGACAGAAAGAACAATAAGCTTTATCAACATAATGCCTAGGCTATTTATAAACAGTCGCCCTCTCTGAAAATAGCTTTCTCAAACTCATTGATATTAGTTTAGTTTGTAATTTCAAAACAACGATCTAAATTTGATATTTTTTCTGAGCTTATGGTTAATGGTTATCGCGTTACTTCACCCGCAGTAACACCAACAGAAAAGAACAAAGTAAAGTAGATTTTACCGTCCAATAATTTGTTGCCACCACCTCACCTGATTCGATGCTTTTTGTAATAAGTCCCATCTTAATAAACTTTATTGCCCCCGCTTCACCCGTCAATGAGATACCATAGTCATTCAGTCTTAATGCTAAAATCGCATAAAAATCAGGTACTAGGTGTCGTTGATCTTTTAAGTTTGTTTTTGCAACTATTTATACAAGTCTGAGCCTATGTAGTGTGGTTGTTCCACATAAATAGGCGAAAAGCTAATATGTTAGAACGATAATCATCAGCAGTTAAATCAATGACATGCTCCTCAGTTTTATAGCGGCAAGCTGTAAACATATCCAAACACCCAATGACCAAGTTGAACCTGTCCCTACAATTAACTCCATTTAACACTGCTTTAATAATTTATACCCCCTTTAAATAAAAAGAACCATATTTCTTCAACCATTACTTGAAAAGGCAACCTTTAATCCAAATCCAATAAGTAGCAGTCCTACGCCCTTCTCAATTTTATTTTTATAGCGATTAAACAACCCCAGCCATGAAGGGTGTGTAATAAAGACAGCCACCATACAAAACCATATAAGATGCGCCAGTGATATGATGGCCCCATATAACAGTTGTAAAAGTAAAGGAGTATCTGGGTTAACGACTTGTGTAAAAATACTTAAGAAAAAAAGCGTTGTTTTAGGATTCAATGCATTCGTGATAATTCCCATTTTAAATGCAGCCAAATTAGAGAGTGGTTTTCTGTTATTTTTTTTTGTCAAATCAAGCGCAGTGTTCGCTTGAAAACTTTTCCAGCCAATATAGATTAAATACGCTGCCCCCAAGTATTTGATAAAAGAAAAGAGAAGGACTGAGTTGGATATAACAACCGCTAATCCAGCAATCGAATAAGCAACGTGGATCCATATCGCTAAACTAATGCCGACTGCTGAATAAATTCCAGCTTTTCTATTTTGAAATAAGCTATTTTTAGTGACCATCACAAAATCAGCTCCGGGGCTAATAGACATAAAAATCGCGATCACAGTTACTGATAATATTTCAGGTAGGTAAAACAAAAAATCAATATGCATAACATTCCAATAGGTTAATTAGCTTTCAGGTTGATTTAATAAAAAACGTCAACATAACCGTAATTTGTTGAGTAAAACTTCGAATTATGAGCCATTGATCTTGGCAACTTAAATTTTTCCACCTTAAATCGTTTTGATAAAGTTAGATAAAACGTGGCCTAATTAAGGCAAACCGAAAAGAACAACAGCACTGTTTCTAATATAAAAAATTGAGCGCTGGTTATTACAACTGTGATTCAACCAATTTCTTAATCACTTTAGCTTTTACAAAATGATCAAGTTTATGCGTTTCAATCCACCAAGTTGCTGCTTCCATTAATAATTCAGGATCATCATTTTTATTTGCAAAAAAAGCATAAAATGAAACGCCAACCGCGTCTCCTTTAATGGCTATTTTTTTATCACAAATTTGAATAATTTTGTTTCTTAGCTCCACTCTCATTATGTTCCCTTTTATTTCAATCTAATTAGGCACCACTTTTATTACCCCTACAAACAACGCGATTACTTTCCTGATTGAGGGATATTTTTAATTATTTTGGCAGGGTTTCCAGCAATGACGACATTATCAGGAAAGCTTTTTGTAACAACCGCGCCTGAAGCAACAACAACATTGTCACCTAAAGTTACCCCAGGGTTTATTGTTGCATGACCGCCAATCCAACAGTCGTTACCTATCGTTACCGGCTTACCATATTCTAATCCACTCACCCTTTCAACAGGGTCAATCGGGTGTGTAGCAGTATAAATACCGACTTGTGGAGCAATAAAACAGTTATTACCAATTCGAACTTCTGCCACATCTAGAATGACACAATTGAAATTAGCATAAAAATTTTCTCCAACATGTATATTACAACCATAATCACAATTGAATGATGATTCAACATGCAAGTCGTCGCCTGTTGAACCAAACAAAGCCCTTAATATATTGTCTCTTTCTTCTCTGTGCAGTGTGCTTGTTTGGTTAAATTTTTCAGTCGCAATACGTGCCTTAGCACGTAACATAACAAGCTCTGCATCACCCGGATTATAGTATTCACCTGAAAGCATTTTTTGTTTTTCTGTCATTTTTAAAGTTCCTAGCCTTGTCTGATTATTAAATCTGAACTTTTATAGCCTGCGGCATAAATGGATAGATAGCGACGTTATAATCGTCTTCAGTAATCATAACACCATATTATCTGGAAAGGTCTTATACCACCCCACTCAGGCATCTCGCCTTTATTGCTTGTTAAAATAGTAAACGACTCCATCGTATAAGCAGCTATCACTCAATAATACGCTTTAATCTTACCGATGCCCCAACGTAAAACTTGATGATTTTATTAAAAGAGGTGTCATTATTAATATTAAAAGTGACATTAAGGGCCCCTTTTTTATTGCTTAACGGAAATTTTTGTTGGCTTTTTTAGTTAACGCTAAGTCTTCGTAGCGTGGTTGTTGCACATAAATAGACGACATTAACTTAGATGACGAGGACACATTCCACCGATCTCGATCAAGGTGCGTTGAACGCTGCACAATTTAAACGCTAAAGGTCAACTACCCCTAATAAATTGCAGGCAAAAAAAAAGACGCCATTGGCGTCTTTTAAAAATCTTAATCAAATTATTTTTTGCTCATAACATACTGAAATTTAATAATCACAATACTTCAAAATAAAATTTAAATTACTTCTCTAATTTAGTGAAGTAGTCAAACATTACTGGTACATCATTTTGACCAAGACCAGCTTCAACACCTGCTTGTAGTGCTTTAGAAGTGCCTTCAGCAATTGGAGATTGAGTACCTAAATCAGAAACCATTTGTAAGAAGTAACCTAAATCTTTATTAGCATTTGCTACAGAGAAACCTAGTTTTTCTTCATTGTCTACTGCATAGAACTTAGTGAACTGCATGAATGGAGAGTTAGAAGGACCAGCAGACATAATGTCGAAAAGTTGCTGACCGTCAACACCTGCGGCTTTAGCAACAGCAAATGCTTGAGACATAGCGGTAACTGTCGTCATACCAATAAAATTATTGATTAACTTAGTTGTGTGACCTGCCCCTAATTTACCTAGGTGGAATACGTTTTCACCTTGCTCTTCAAGAACAGGCTTTACTTTGTTAAACGTTTCAATATCACCAGCAGCCATTATGTTTAATAAGCCATCTTTGGCATGTGCAGGTGTACGTCCTAGAGGAGCATCGATCATGCCACAGCCTTTCTCAGCAAGCGCTGCACCGATTTTTTGAGTAGAAGCGGGAATAGAAGTACCGAAATCAATTAATGTTGCGCCTTCTTTCATACCAGCTAAAACACCGTCTTCACCGTAAACAATTTTTTCAACAACAGCAGAAGTTGTTAGACAAAATTCAACAATATCAGAAGCGGCAGCTAATTCTTTACCAGAAGAGAATTGCGTCGCATTACCACGAGCAAGAACAGCATCAACAGCATCTTGGTTGAGGTCCATTACATTTACTTCATAACCACGTTTTTGTAGGTTTTCTACCATGTTGCCGCCCATAAGGCCAAGACCGATGAAACCGATTACTGGTTTAGTCATTTCAAACTCCTAATTAGATTGTGTATGTCTATCAAATATGAAGGATAAGAGTATATATCTATATCTGCTTAATCCGTTTAGTCATACAATACTATAATTAACGGTATTTTCAATATAAATTTACTTAAAGTTGCTTGTTATTGGTGCTTTTTAAATAATTAATGGCAAAAACTGAGCTAAATATCCTTTTAAGTAAATAGGTTTCTAGGTTAACAAAATGCTTTTATACAGCGTACAGAGAGACTATAAACAATAAACTTCATTTAGCCAAAGCTATTCTATTCGCAAAATGATCGTTTATTCTGCATATATGATTAGGCTTGCAATTAAAGGTACGATGTATTGTTTTGAAGCAGGTTAAACAACATAATTATGAACGATTTTTAACCACCTTGACGTAGAAAAAGCACAATTAAGTTCTTTTGTATGATAACTTTAAATTTAATCTGTTATGCCATTGCACAAGATTGAGTCATAGCGAGCGATCATTTTAACCAACAAAATAGATAAGATATTCATGCGGATTAATGGTTTTTCTCAATGATATGTGGGGGGATGCCATCAATACTGATTTGACTTTTCTCCTACCAATATTTTTTAACACCTGCATCTTTTTGTTTAATAGAGCACTACTTCGGTTGATCTCGATCGCCGTTATAACGATAAAGTGGCACAGATATACCGCAGGAATTTAGACAACATCAACAGACAAATCAAATATCAATCTAACACCTGGCTGAAGTGCATAGTGCTAAGACAATATCTAACATTGTAGATCACAACCTTAGCTTGCCCATATAACCTTAATATATTAGGGCGACCATCAAATACCAAAAACATGATGGTCATGCGATTATTTTTTGAATATGTGCAGACGTTTATTTCCCTGCCTATCACATTCAACCAAATGACTCTATTGGGCCCTAACACTTTTAACGAATCCATGCCTTAGGGGAAATATTCACTCTACTGTCTTCAGCGACAGTACCAACAAAATATATTTTTGTGGTTTGATAACCAATTACATTAATTATGTGATCTAAATTTTGCGCAGGAAAAACAGCTTAATTCGAGGCGAAAGTTGACATAAACAATTTTTCCTTTTGCGAAATTTACAACGCAGAAGTAAGTTGTTTTAACCAGTAAAATAGATCAGCTATTTACTGTAATTGGTATAAATTGCATCTTTTTCCTGAAATGTCAGAATACTGCTGTCCCACCTGCCAGCTCCTTAAATGTTAATGCCGTTGATTATTATTGGTTGGAATTAATTTAAATCCACGGCATATTTTTTTAATAACGTCATTGGTACGATATCTAGTGCTTTGATGTGTGTTCTGGTGAGGTGAATGCTAGGGGCCATATTATCTTTTTCAGCTTCCAACCAACGCGATGCGCATAAGCACCAACTATTTCCTGCTTTTAACCCTTTAAAATTAAACTCAGGAACAGGGGTCGACAAATCATTCCCTTTCGATTTTGAATATTCCAAAAATGCAGTCGTTATTTTAATACAAACAGTATGAGAACCAAGGTCAGCTTTGCTTGTATTACATTTACCATCACGATAAACACCCGTTACAGGGTTTATACAACATGACTCAAGTGTCTCACCAAATACATTGATTGATTTATCCATTTCCATATTACAACTCCTTTAATTGTTAGTGACAATTAATACGCAGCAATAAATTTACTGCGCTATTTTTGCCAGTTATATTCCATTTGTAATGCCGTAGTCTCTGCAAGTTCAGAAGAGGCCAGTTGCGCAACTAAATGCAAACTCATATCGATGCCTGCTGATATTCCTCCCGAAGTAATCACATTGCCATCAACAACCCAGCGCTTGTTAGTTAATACATTTAATGTTGGGTAATTGGACTTTAAATCAACACTATCTTGCCAGTGTGTTGTCACCGACAAACCATCAAGTATTCCAGCCTCAGCCAATAAAAATGCTCCCGTACAAACCGATGCCACCCTATCAGCAGTAGAAGAGGTTTTATGAATCCAACGGATAACGGAAGGTTTCTTGACTTCATCATTATGCACACCTCCGACAACAATCAAAATGTCGATTTCAGGATGGTTATCAAAAAAATAATGCGGCTTAACTAAAAAACCTCCACGTGCCTTGACGATATGTTCTAATTCAGCGATTAAAAAAATATGCCAATCATTTCCGGCTAACCTTTTGGCAGTACTTAAGACTTCAAATGGTCCTGAGAAATCTAAGACCTCTGCATTTTCATAAATGTATATTCCAATATTCATCGCGATAAGCCTTATCATTTTTAAACATAGGAGGATTAATAGGTAAAAGTGTCAGTTCAAAGTTCTCGTGCTAGCTGATTTAAATACTGTTTCATAAAAAGTGTTCTTTTTTGTGCTTCTATTTTTGCTGAACGGGTATTCATTGTGTCTACAAGGTTCAATAATTTCACATAAAAATGGTCAATGGTGAACTGTCGATCATCTGCCTTACGCCGTTCACAAAATGCATCTTCACTGTTGTAAAGCGCTACGCCCATCTTTGCACTTACCTGTAAACACCTTGCAATACCAATTGCTCCCAAAGCATCAAGACGGTCAGCATCTTGAACTATTTTCGCTTCTAACGTATTGGGTTTAATATCGGCACTATAACTATGTGCCATAATTGCTTGGCTTATCCCATCAGAATAAACACATGGATAACCAATCGATTTTAAAAAAACAAGTGCTTTTTTAGCTGCAAAGGTTGAACTTTCAGACCTGTCTGGATGCCCCTTAGGAAAAGAGAAACAATCATGCAAATAAGCCGCTGGCATAACAATTTCATATTTCCCTTTTTCATCGACACATAACTGCTTTGCAATATTGACAACCCTTAGCACATGATTAATATCATGTGCTTGATCTTCTACCATCTCTTGCTTAGCAAATGCTAGAATCTCATTTTCAAATTTTTTTGTCTTTTGCAATTAACTCTCCAGAGTAATACCCAAATTAAGGACGAAAAAGTGCTCTACAGCTCTCAAGGATTAATATAGTGACGCTTTAAATGTTTAGATAAACCGTCACTTGGCTATTTAAAATAGTTCAAAAATAAAGATCACAGAATAGAAAATTAATATACACCATAAACACACAGTTACAAAAATGTTAAATATTGTTTGTACAGTTTGAGTATATTAAATTAAGTTATATGAAAGCATTTCCAAGGGATTGATTAATGAAACTAATGCTAAAAATCATAGTGATAAACAGTTTTGTTTTTTTCTCAAGTTTATCAATTGCGTTACAAATATCGATATTAATAACACCTAAGCAACGCAGTATATATGCAGAAACTTTCAAACAATTCACGCAACAGACAGGGATTCAAGTAACAACTATTGCTCGCAGTGATGAAGATTACAAAAAGGATTTACCCATCTGGTTATTGCAAGGAAAAAATACACCAGATGTACTTTATTGGCATGCTTCTCAACGATTATTTCAGTATGCAGAAAAAGGCGTAATACAGCCAATCACCAACCTTTGGCATAACGGTGGTTTTGATAATGATTTTTCTCAATTCAAAGATACTGTCACAACAGAAGGCGAGGTATATGCCCTACCCGTTTCCTATTATTACTGGGGCCTTTTTTATAAAAAATCATTAATCAAAAAATATGGTGACGCACCACAAACATGGCAAGAATTTATTCTTTTATGTGAAACAATGAAAAAAGATGGTATCACCCCAATTGGTATTGGAACAAAAAACAACTGGCCTGCGGCTGCATGGTTCGACTATATCAACTTACGAATCAATGGCTACGCATTCCATCAACAAATACTAAAAGGTAAAATCTCTTTTTATGACCCACGTTTACAAACTGTTTTAGTGGAGTGGAAAAAATTAATTGATAATCACTTCTTTAACAACAATCATAATGAATTAAAGTTAACCGAGCTATTACCCTATCTATATAGAGATAAAGTGGGTTTTATACTATCCGGCAGTTTTGCGACTAAATCTTTTTCAAAAAGAATGCAGCACGAGATAACAGTTCTCCCCTTTCCTGCAATAGCGAACATCCCTGTCACAGAGGAAGCACCATTAGACATTTTTATGATCGCGAAAAATACTAAGCAGTTACCTGAAGCAGAGATGTTCATAAAATTTATGGCAAATGCTTCTGTTCAAGCTGACCATAATAGGCGCGCTGGATACTTACCTGCTAATAATAAAGCAACCATTGGCGAACAACCATTTATTCAAGCAGGGGCGCAAATATTAAAATCCGCACAATCAGTAACACAATATCTTGATAGAGACACTATCCCCGAATTTGAAAAAAAAGTAGTCCCACTTCTCGCGCAATTTATGCAAGATGCTGATATTAAAAAGACAACGGCTCAATTAGAACAAGTTAGAAAAGAGATATTTGAAATTAAATGATCAATCCCCCTAATCCTTATGTAATCTACCCCCCTGAACATCAACCACAAAATAAAGATCAAAAAAAGCATGTGCTTGCTTGGAAACCAAACAAACTATATAGCGAGATGGAAAAACAAAGAAAACGCCCCCGATAGTAGCCATTTTTCTTGGGCTAAATTATCAATAGGTATGGGAGAAGAGCCGCATGAAAATGATAAAAGTAATGTATTAGGTAATGATAAAGATGGTAATACCAAAGGAATTTAATAGGTGATCAGAGTTTGTGTAGGAAAAATTATTACTAATAAGGCGTGAGTTGCAGGAGATAGTTGTTCTCACTTCAAAACTCACAACGCAGTTAGGGATAATTTTAACTAGCAAGAATGATCACTTTATTAATTCCTTTGGTATTACTAGGGGGCAGTTGATCTTTCAAGTTTGTTTTTGAAGCAATTTGTTGGCCATTTATACAAGGCTGAGCCTATGCAATGTGGTTGTCCCACATAAATAGGCGAAAACGCAGTAGAAAGAGTCAACAAATGTAGCCCTTCGGGTTCAACCCAACACGTTATGCTCTTTGTTGAAAGAAACTCGCTTAGATGATGAAGACTATCAAGTAAAACAAAATATCATATGTTTCACAAGTTACATAACTACATTTAATTAAATATTATCAGTAACTTAAGCGCGAAAAAACCCAACAGAGATCACCTCATAACACCACACCATGAAACAGTTTCATCAAATACAAATAAAACCCTTTCCGCCCTCACAAATATATAAATGTTCACAAGACAGTAGTATTTAATTAAGTATATTTATTGAAATACAGCTAACTTTACTTTTCTGATCACTGGGAATTTAGCGTAATGGACTAATGATTATGTAGTGTTAGCCATTCATCAATTAATGGAATATGAAGGTTTGGAATGACAAAATATAAACACAAAATGTATAAAACAATATTTGCTGCAGGCATTATCTGCAGTTTATTTTCATGTGGAGGTGAAAGCAGCTCCCCTATTCCCCCTGCCGAGAAAAATGTTGTTTTAACGGATAATTATTATACTGATATATATGCCTGGAATGACCAAGGCGGGTTGAGTCAAACACAACTAGGGAGAGGCTTAAATCTAGGAAACTATCTCGAAGCACCAAGCGAAGGAGAGTGGACTGGTGGGCGCTTAGTTGTTGAAGAAGATATGCAGATTATTGCTGATGCAGGGTTCAAAACATTACGTATCCCAATTCGTTGGTCTGCACATGCACAATTGTCAGCCCCCTATCAGATCGATGCTAGTTTTATCACACGAGTAAAAGAGATTGTTGGCTGGGCAACTAGCGCAGGATTAAAAGTGATTATTAATACTCATCATTACACGGAGATGATGGATCAATCTGAATCACAACAAGAAGCACATATTAAGCGTTTACTTGCAATTTGGCAGCAAATTAGCAGTGAATTTCCACTGTCAGAATATTCTGCACAAAACCTCGTTTTCGAACTATTAAATGAACCCAATGGCACCATTGGTTATAACGACTGGAACAATATCATTGACCGCTTGTTAACGGTTATCTGGGATGATAACAAGATGCAGCAAAATAATGGTACGGAACAACGTACTGTCATGATAGGCACGGCTAATTGGGGGCATCCAGACGGTTTAAACAAGTTATCGTTACCCGCATCAGTGAATAATAACAATACAATTATAACCGTTCATTATTATGAACCCTTTCATTTTACTCACCAAGGTGCGGATTGGGTTAGTGGAGCATCTGACTGGATAGGTACACCATGGCTAGGTACAGCCAGTGAACAAGCGCCACTTCTTGCATTGTTTAATAGAGTAACGAGCTGGAATGCGGAGCCTAATCGTGGTTTTGAAATTTTTATGGGTGAGTTTGGTGTCTTTTCTCAATATTCAGATCCTGAACACCAAAAAGCATGGACCGCGTTTATCGCAAGGGAAGCTGAAAAGCGTGACATAAGCTGGGCTTATTGGGAGTATTCATCAGGTTTTGGTGCGTACAATCCAGATACAGGGCAATGGCGACCACAACTTATCGAAGCACTTATTCCCAAGGCGGCATTTTAATAATAACCATAGGCGCTTGTAATACCAATTAAATTTAATTGGTGATCAGAGTTTACGTAGGAAAAGTTATTACTAGCAAGACGTGAGTTGCTGCCTTTCAATAGATTATCTTCTATCAAAGAATTAAATTAACAACGTTAATTCTTTGATAGCAGCTCTCACAACACAGTTAAAGATAGTTTTAACCAGCAAGCATGATCACTTTATTAATTCCTTTGGTATAATACCAATCCTACTAAATAGCTCCGATACTTATGCGCATTAAGCGTATAAATAGCGTTGAATCGTATTATCTGCATCAACTTTAAAATATGCCACCGCTGTTCCATCAGAGTTCTCAGCGGTAATCGTTAAGTAATAAGATTAGCCGTCCTAATCACTGCGAAACTTATAATCTAATATGGTATCAAACTATTGCTTTTACTTTTTCAGCGATAAAATCAACCGCAGCTTTTACTTTAGGCACCAAATATCGCTGTTTTTGATACAGTAGATAAACTGCCATATCAGCATGTTGAGTAATGGCAACTGGATCTTTAAAGTTAAGTTCTTGCAACTGGCCTGAAGCGAGATATGAGTCTAACGCCCACCGAGGTGACATTAAAATGCCTTCGCCATTACACGCTTTTTTTGCCAGCCATGCACCATTATTGGATACTGCCACCACTGGCCCTGAAACATCATGCCATTGCCCATCCAAGTTACATAACCAAGGTGTAGGTCCCGATGGCGCTTTAAAATAGAGGCCATTATGTTGTTTTAGTTGCATCGCATTATCAGGTACACCATGTTTCGCTAAATAGCAGGGTGAAGCAACAGGAATAAAACCATTGTCCATTAGCCTTATCGCTAATACACGCTCATTGGGCGCATAGCCCCCACGGATAGCAATATCGACATCATCGCGTCCTAGCGTCGATAACTCATCACTTAAACTGACATCTAACACAATCTCAGGGTATAACGCGCTCAATTCATCTAACAAAGGCAGTAATATCTTTTCACCAAATCCAACCATTGAACTAATACGTAAACGCCCCATCGGTCTGCTTTGGTAACTACGCACCGTTTCATTGCTTTGCGCGAGTTGATTTAATATTAGTTGCATATCGTTATAATAAATTTGCCCCACCTCTGTCAGTTTAACAATACGTGTTGAGCGTTTTAACAAGGTCGCGCCCAAACTCTTTTCTAAATCAGCAACACGTCTCGATAGCGATGATGGTGGCACATTAAAGGCACTTGCCGCTTTGGTAAAGCTGCCCGTTTCTACGACTTTACTGAAATAGCGAATTGCACGTAGTTGATCCATTAACTTCTCCATTAAGTGAATATTCGACTAGTTTTGCCATATTGTTGTCATAAAAACAATAGTAATTAGCATTTCATCCTATATATAACCAAATTAAAACAGGTAATAATCAATTTGCTTAAACATTAAAACTCACATTAGGAAGGAAACTGATTTATGATTATTTTGCACGGTTTTGCGGCAAGTAACTATTACAACCTAGTGAAACACCTGTTGCTACACAAACAATTACCCTTTCAAGAAAACCTCGTTTATGCTGGCAGCGACGAATTATTTGCAGTCAGTCCAGTAGGAAAAGTGCCAGCTATCACAACCGCTGAGGGTTTTAACCTTTCGGAGTCGAGTGTGATCTGTGATTTTATTGAAGATCAATACCCAGATAATTCCTTATACCCCAAAAATGCAACACAACGTGCTGTTGTTCGTCAGATAATGAAAATCGCAGAGCTTTATTTTGAGCTGCCAAGCAGACGACTTATCCCCTACGTGTTTACAGGTAAACCCGTGCCAGAAGTCGTGGCAACGGAAGTTCGCCAAGTTTTAAAACGAGGCATTACCGCCTTAAACCGTTTATGTCTGTTTTCCCCTTGGGTTGCCGGTGCACAATTCAGCATGGCAGATATCTACCTGTATTACGTAAACAGTGTTGTTAGCTCTATCGGCTCAAATCAACTAGAGTGGGATCTACTTGCAGAAGTATCTGGAATGGTTGAATGGAGTCAAGCGATAAGTGAAACAGAGATTGCCCAAAAGGTAGAGACAGACCGACAAGCAAACATGTCCGAATTTATGAATAAAATGAAGGCACAGTTTCAATCGTAAAATGCCATATAACGAACAATAATAAATACAGATATCGAATAAAATTATATTTTTGCAGGAGCAAACAACATGACAGATTTAAATATACAACTGACTTCAACCATTAGCACAGACAATAAATTAACACTGGCTTTACAAAAGATCGACATGCCACAACCTGCTGCCGATGAAGTGGTTATTCGCATTGAAGCTGCGCCATTAAATCCTTCTGACTTAGCGGTTCTATTCAGTGTAGCTGATATGACCACAGCAACTCAATCAGGTACCAAGGAAAGCCCTGTTTTGAAGGCTGATGTTCCTGCTCACTATATGCCATCGATTGCAACGCGTGTGGATAAAGCAACACCTGTAGGTAATGAAGGTGCGGGTACGGTTGTTGCTGCGGGCTCATCACCTGCAGCACAAGCATTAATGGGTAAAACCGTTGCAGTAATTGGTGGCGGCACTTATCGTCAATTTATCGCGGCGAATGTACAAAGCTGTTTGCTGTTAAAAGCAGGTACTACGGCTAAACAAGGTGCATCCTCTTTTGTTAACCCACTTACCGCATTAGCGATGGTAGAAACGATGCGCGCTGAAGGTCACAAAGCGATTGTACATGCAGCAGCAGCTTCGAACCTTGGGCAGATGTTAAACCGTATCTGTATTGCCGATGGCATTGATTTAGTAAACATTGTACGTAAAGAGCAGCAAGCAACTTTATTACGTGAGTTGGGCGCTAAATATGTGGTTAACTCAAGTAGTCAAACATTCCTTGCAGATTTAACCGCGGCGATAATTGAAACGGGTGCAACAATTGCGTTCAATCCAATTGGTGGTGGTCAGTTAACCAGTGACATTCTGAATTGTATGGAAACAGCTGCTGCTCGTGATATGCAAGAGCACAGCGTATATGGATCTGACACGTTCAAACAAGTTTACATTTATGGCGCATTAAACCGAGGTCCTATTACAATAAACCGTAACTTTGGCTTTGCTTGGGGTATTAATGGATTTTTATTATTCAATGCGCTAGGTAAGCTAAGCACTGAAACCGTGGTTGCAATGCGTAAACGTGTTGCGGATGAAATCACAACGACTTTTGCCAGCCACTACACACATGAAGTGTCGTTAGCAGAAGTATTACAATTACAATCGGTAGCGGGTTACGCTAAACAAGCAACGGGTGAGAAATACTTAATTACACCGCAAAAATAGTAGTAATTACATTAATTATGTGAATTAAATTTTGCGCAGAAAAAACAGCTTAATTCAAGGCATAAGTTGACGCAAATGGTTGTTCCCTTTGCGCAACTTACAACGTACAAGTCAGTTGTTTTAGCCAGTAAAATAGGTCAGCTATTTAGCGGGATTGGTATTACTGTGATTGTTATTAAATATAAGCGGAGTTCATCAATATACTCTGCTTATAGCAATGGAATTTAATAGGTGATCAGAGTTTGCGTAGGAAAAATTATTACTAATAAGACCTGAATTACCGCCTTTCGAGAGATTAACTTCATTAATCCTCTATCAGAAAATTAAAGGCTTTAATGTTTTAATGCTTTAATGCTTTAATGCTTTAATCGTTGTTCTCTCTTCATAAATCGTATAAAACGATTTTGCACAGGATGTTTGGAATAAAACTCACAACGCAGTTAGGGATAATGTTAACCACCAAAAATGATCACTTTATTAACGCTAGCTTATCTTGATTAGCCGATATTAAATGCCGAATTATGCTATCAATACCAGTAATATTTTATCGGTCAGTGACGAGTTTCATCAAAGCCATGTGCACGAAGAATTTTATCGAAGTTGCCATCTTCATGAATAGCCTGTAATCCCTTATTAAAATCGCTAATAATTTTCTTGTGGTGTGGATTTTTTCGAGAGATTACAAAATGCAGTTTACCCGCATGAAATGGAGTGTTGTTCTGCTCAATACCCTCTTTCCATTCAGGATAAGTACTATTAAGTACCTTACCAATGATCAGGTTAGGACCCGCGATTAGATCTACTCTTTCCGCCATCAACTTTTGAATATTTTGCTCATGCGTTGCTACCTCTTCAATTTTGATATTCTTGGCTTTTAGTAGATCAGAAAACAGTGAGCCTCGAATAGTGCCAATGGTATAAGGGCTTAACTCCTCTAAATTTACATATGATAAAGATTTTCCTTTTTGGCTAAATAAGTGCCCTTCATTATAAAGAACCGTATCACTATAATGAAAGTATGCTAAGCGCTCTTCCTTGAATGAAACCACCATTAACCCATCATAAATGCCCTCTTTAGTGAGTGCGAAGCCCCTCTTCCACGGCACAAATTTCAACTCAATAGTATAACCCATTCGCTGCAATGCAGTTCTTGTGATTTCAGGAAAAATGCCACCATTCGCTTCAGTTTCGCTTGAATAAATACCGTTAGTGCCAGTAGCAATCGTCAATGAAGTTTGCGCAGCACAGCGCAAGGAGATGAACAGCATCGCTGAGGTAATCACGATGATTATGAGTCTCGTATAAAAATTTTTAGGAATGTTCATACGTCATCATCCCACCTACAGAGAATCATCTTTTATAACATCCTACATAGGTTGTAATCAGACCTTTCTGCACTATGATTGAGGTTAAAACAGTCATTGTCTCCTCCATAATTTTCCTTTACTTTGTGACATGAGAACTTAACCAATGAGTTTTCCAACTTATTCATGACTCTCTTCGAGGTAAATGGGAATTTAGCTCAGAAACGAATGAGCGGCAATTGTAGAATATAAGTAACTGATTTATATATTTAGATATTATACCAATCTGAATAAGTAGCTGATCTTTTGGGCTGGTTAAAATAACTTACTTCTTCGTTGTAAGTTTCGCAAAGGGAACAACCATTTACGTCAACTTACGCCTTGAATTAAGCCATTTTTCCTACGCAAAAATTAGATCACATACTTAATCAGTTTGGTATTAATACTCATCTACTTACGATTAAAAGCACGCACCAAAACGTATTAATGATCAGCCTTAAGTGAGACTACCTTTGAATCTATTAGAATACAAACCTCGCAAAAGGCTAGCGTTGCAGGCGACGTTTTCGCGTCACCAAATCGTACCGAATTATTTAGAACAGCGTTAACTGACCACGCAGAGGTGCATAACAGGATGTTCTAAATGCCACCGTTGAGGAATAACCCAACCCTAATAACAAAATAAATCACCTTTAAATTCATAATATTACATAATTTCCCCGCTAAATTTTTAAGACTGTAAATAATAAAGATTGTTGAACTGAAAACACGATCTATAATGCGCGTGCTTTAGTGTCCTGCAAGCGTTATTTTTAAGTCAATAATGGGATTAAGAAAAACAATAAAAGTGCAGACAGGCATTGATAAGCGAACTTTTATTGAACATAACGGCACAAAAATTTACGCTCAAAAAGACAGTTAAATATAGTGCTGTAAACGATAATGATTGAACTTTAAGGAAAAGATCTAAATGAGTGATGTGTTAAGCATTGTTTTATTAATTGCCGCAGGTGCAATTTTTGCCATGTCAGAAATTGCTATTTCTGCAGCAAGAAAAATAAAACTGCGAGTAATGGCTGATGAGGGTAATAGCAAAGCACAGGATGTACTTGCATTGCAGCAAAATCCCGGTAATTTTTTTGCGATGATGCAAATAGCCTTAAATGGCATATCGATTCTTGGCGGGATTATTGGCGAACAAGCCCTTACCCCATATATTAAAGAAGTAGTCATTATTTTTTACCAAGGTCCCTTACTAGAGCAAGTTAGTTTTGCACTTTCATTTATCTGTTTAACCTCATTATTTATCTTATTTGCTGATCTATTACCCAAGCGATTAGCGATTATTATGCCCGAATCGGTAGCAATACGTATTGTGTCATTGATGCGCGCGGTCACCTTTCTACTGATGCCTGCGGTTTTTCTTTTTAATGGTTTAACCAATATCTTATTACGTTTATTAAAACTGCCAACAGAGCGCAGCGAGTCAGTTACTACAGAAGATATTGTAGCGATGATGGATGCAGGCGCTGAAGAAGGCAGTTTGCAACGTCAAGAACATCAGTTAATCGGCAATGTATTTGGTTTAGAGCAACGAACCATTGCAAGTGTAATGACACCGCGGGAGCAGATTATCTATTTTAACCTTGATGATAGCAGTGACAATATTAGCCAAAAGATTATTGACCATCCGCATAATGATTTTTTAGTCTGTGACGCTGGATTGGCAAATATTAAAGGCAGTATCGAATCCAAAGCTATTTTGCGTTTGGTTCTCAAAGGCGAATTGCAGCATATTCATCTCACTCAAATTGATAAAGACCTTTTTTACTTACCAGAGACATTAACACTATCAGAAGCGCTTAATGCATTTAAAATTGCACCACAACCCTTTGCTGTCATTGTTAATGAGTATGCGACAGTTGTTGGTTTAGTAACGGTAAAGGATCTTTTAAGAAGTTTTATGGGCGACTTAATCACCCACCAAGATGAACAACAAATTGTAAAAAGAGACGAAAACTCTTGGCTAATAGAGGGCTTAACACCAATTGATGATGTAATGCGTTGTTTGGCGATTGAAGACTTTCCTGAGCGAAATCAATACGAAACCATTGCTGGTTTTATGATTTATACATTAAAACGAGTGCCAAAGCGTACCGATCACTTTACTCATCAAGGTTACAAGTTTGAGGTTCTCGATCTTGAAGGTCTGCGAGTGGAACAAATTTTAGTCTCAAAATTAAAATAGTGATACAAGGCTCTGAATAATCGAACGATACTATTATCATTAAATATCGATATAGTTAACGTGCAGCTCTAAATTTCACAAATCAATTTTAATTTAAAAATATTATCTAATGCGTTGTTCTTATTAACATTTACAACGCATTAGTCCGACTATTGCCTTACTGAATAAATTAGATAAGAGCGAGTCTGTTCCTTTAACCATCCAATATCGATAAGTTATACAAATTATCCAATAAACCTATTGATAGCCACGCTTTAAAAAATGTTAAACAGCTTAAATCAATTAATATAAAGAATCATAGCAACCAGTTTGATTAAATTTATTTATTAAAAACCTCAAAATTATTATCTAGACGCACAGGTACTATTCATCAATAATCCGCTCGATTTTATCAGAGGGCGAACTCATCAAATTGGTCCGCTATAACCCCTATTCTTATGAGGATATAAATTTGCAACAATCTACTGATATGGACCGTATTCGCGCAGAATATAATGTCCGTTACTGGAGCCAAGGTTTTTACGGTATTAATGACCAAGGTGAAGTTTATGTATCGCCACGCAGCGGCTGCGATGCTCAGTTACCATTGGTAGAAATAGCGGCGCAGCTAGATCAACGTAACTTAAGCATGCCAGCATTAGTGCGCTTTCCGCAAATATTACATCAGCGCGTGCACAGTATTTGTGATGCTTTCAATCAAGCAATTACAGAGATTGATTACGATAACCGTTATCTATTGGTTTACCCTATTAAAGTAAATCAGCAAAAAGAAGTGGTTGATGAAATATTAGCAAGTCAAGAAGCATTAGCACAAAAGCAATTAGGGCTTGAAGCAGGAAGTAAACCGGAATTATTAGCAGTATTAGCACTGGCACATAAAGCGAGTTCGGTGATTGTATGTAATGGCTATAAAGACCGAGAATATATCCGTTTAGCCTTAATAGGTGAAAAGTTAGGGCATAAAGTTTTAATTGTTTTAGAGAAATTATCAGAGCTTGATTTAGTGTTACAAGAAGCGCATGCCTTAGGTGTTAAACCGCGCATGGGATTGCGCATTCGTCTCGCTTCACAGGGAGCGGGTAAATGGCAATCAAGTGGGGGTGAAAAATCTAAATTTGGTCTTGCTGCTTCTCAAGTGTTAACCGTAATAAAACGTTTAAAAGAAGACAATAAGTTAGATACGTTACAGCTTGTACATTTTCATTTAGGATCACAAATGGCTAACATTCGTGATGTGCGTAATGGTGTGAGTGAAGCGACACGTTTCTATTGTGAATTACGCGCAATGGGTGTGCCCTTAGATTATTTAGATGTGGGAGGCGGATTAGCCGTCGATTACGATGGAACACGTAGTCAGTCTCACAATTCAATGAATTACAGTTTAGCGGAATACGCACGTAATGTTGTGCTCACAATTAATGATATTTGTCACCAATATGAGCAACCTAAGCCGATAATTATTTCCGAGTCAGGGCGTTCGTTAACGGCGCATCATGCCGTATTAATCACTAATGTGATTGGTGCTGAAAGCTATAAACCCGAAGAATTTTCTGCACCAGAAGATGATGATTCTTTGCTACTGCAAAACATGTGGAATAACTGGCAGCTATTATCGCAAGGCAGTGATGATCGCGCATTAATTGAAATTTATAACGATACACAAAGCGATATTGTGGAAGTTCATAATCAGTTTGCAACAGGTGTCATCAACCTGCAACAGCGTGCTTGGGGCGAGCAAGTTGCTTTACGCATCTACTATGAACTGAGCTTACAAATGAGTACTAAAAATCGTTTCCATCGTCCAATTTTAGATGATTTAAATGAACGTTTAGCGGATAAGTTTTTTGTTAATTTTTCACTATTTCAATCATTGCCTGATGCATGGGGAATTGATCAAGTGTTCCCAATATTACCGCTTTCAAATTTACAAAATGCAGGAGAGCGTCGTGCGGTATTATTGGACATTACCTGTGACTCTGATGGTGTTATTGATCAATATGTTGATGGACAGGGAATTGAAACAACACTACCTGTACCAGCATGGTCTAATGAAAAACCATATTTAATGGGGTTCTTTTTAGTGGGCGCTTATCAAGAGATATTAGGCGATATGCACAACTTATTTGGCGATACCCATAGTGTGGTCGTGAATATGGACGAGCATGGTGCTTGGAATATTGATTTGATCAATGAAGGCGATACCGTGGAAGATGTCATGAACTACGTACATATTAATGTTGAAGCGATTCGCGATAATTATCGCGCATTAGCATCATCGGGCGTCTCGGAGCAAGAAAAGCAAGCGATTCTCGAAGAACTAGAACAAGGCTTATCTGGCTATACCTACTTAGAGGGGTTTTAAATGAGCCATTCATATAAGGATCTATTTAATAAACAAGATAACTCTTTATACTCTAATGCGATGACGTTTATGCGTCGCCCTTTAGTAAAAGACCCTAGGCTTGAAGTTGCCGATGTGGTTATTCTGGGAGTGCCTTTTGATATGGCGACATCCGGTCGTTCTGGCGCACGGATGGGGCCTGATGCGATAAGACGCGCATCGGTAAACCTTTCATGGGAAGGTAAAAAATTTCCATGGAACTTTAAACTATTTGAGCACACATCTGTAATTGATGCTGGCGATTTAGTATTTGATTGTGGTGATGCAAAGGAGTTGACATTGCGCCTTGAAGCCGCAGCGGATCAAATTCTTGCTAGCGGTAAAACATTACTCAGTTTAGGCGGTGATCATTTTATAACGCTACCTATACTGCGAGCTTATGCCAAACATTATGGAGAGATGGCGTTAATTCATTTTGATGCGCATACCGATACCTATAATAATGGCAGCAGTTACGATCATGGCACCATGTTTTACCATGCGCCTAATGAAAAATTAATTGACCCACAATCATCGGTGCAAATTGGTATTCGTACTGAATATCAACAGCAGGGACATGGCTTTCATGTGATCAATGCGATGCAAGCGAACGATTTATCAGCAGAAAAGATCGTTGCACAGATAAAAAAAGTGGTCGCTGATAAACCGGTGTATTTAACCTTCGATATTGATTGTTTAGATCCCGCATTTGCACCGGGAACTGGTACGCCAGTTTGCGGTGGAATAAGTTCAGACAAAGCACTAAAAATTATTCGTGCTTTACAAGGGATTAATTTGGTAGGGATGGATGTCGTTGAAGTATCACCTGCTTACGATAACAGTGAGATAACAGCCCTTGCAGCTGCAACCATTGCATTAGAATTACTGTACCTGTGGACAGCGAATAAAAAAATAACAGAAGCCTAAAAACAATAAGCTGACATAAATACCCCTAATAAACATAAATATTTATTAGGGGTATTTTTATTTAATACAAATATCTTTATACCAATGACATTGAGCATGTGATTGAAACTTTGCACAAGAAAACAAGCTTAACTCAAGCCGTAATCTTACGTAAGCATCTGTTATAATTAAAAAACTACAACTAGAAAAATAGATAAGATAATTTAGATTAATTGCTATTGTTAATACTTAGAGTCCAACATTCAAGCATTTCATTATCATTATCAGTAACCATGCCAGTAAAAATAAATTGATTTTTTATAACGACATTCAGAGAAGCGATATTGTGCCCTGCAATCAATGCCTGCACTATTTTTACTGAATTTGAATTAATAGCCACTTGGCAAAGTTGTTCGATGGCTAAAGTAGCGTACCCCATCCCTTGTGCTTCAGGCGCAACGTTGTAACCTATTTCAACGACATTTAAAACGGGCTCACTTTTGAAACCACAACAGCCTATAATTTGATTGTTTTTAACCATTAAATAGGGTGAGGCCCAAATGCTACTTACTCCTTCGGCTATCAATTCAGATGAACGTTTTAATACATGAAGCGGGGGAATAGCCCCCTCAGAAACAGATAAACTATCGAAAGTATTTACGCCATCTTTTAGCTTTTCAATCCCTTTTTCATCCAAATGTTTAAGATACATACGTGCCCTGTTTGTACTAATGAAATTTAATAAGCAGTCAAATTTTTTTCATTGAAAAATGCTCACTAATAAGGGTGTATGTTTGCCTTTCGAAAGACGAACGCGACAAAGCTGGGATAATTTTGCAGCAACAGGAGTGATCAGCGATGCTTATACTGAGAAGGACAATAACCTCGTGATACCTCGCTGCTTCGAAGCTTCACATGTTTTGTTGAGCGCCCCGAAACACGCGCTCACCAGAGTTTAAAACTACCAGATTTTAGACGACTACGCATGAAGCGAATGACATCAGATTCATTTAAACCAAATTGCAGCGCTATCGCCTCAAAGGGAGTTCTATCTTCCCAAGCCATTTCAATAATTCTTGATTCACTTTCTTTGCAAAATGTCACTGAACACTCTTTCTCTATAAATAAAGTAAACATACGTTGATACTATCTTTTGAGATCAATGAATCCTGATTTTAAATGTCAGTGATGGCTAACACCTTATTAAGGTTTCAACATTTACTAAGAAGAAACAACGTTCAGTCTGCTCTATCAGCAGAATTCCTTAATTTTTGTTTAACTAGCAGAGCAAAACCTACAACTAATAAAATAAAGAAAAACGTCGTAAAACTACTTTTTAAAATTGTAAGTGTACTTGCTATTTTAACGGTTGATGCTTGCAACTCTGGAAATGAATTTATCATTTTTATAATAAAAATATTTTCAGCGTAATCAAACATACCCGCTAAAAAAGGCACCAATGCAAAATAATATATTTTAGAATGAATACTAAATGTTTTGCCAAAAAGCCAAACTAATAATAATGAGTAAGTAATAGAGAACAAGCCAGGATAGATAAAATC
>Ga0316197_10000299_pt1 | contig 34991 bp, 29 predicted proteins | sample OudBiesiAoxic_MG_FD_204939 | JGI IMG/M metagenome (GOLD analysis project Ga0316197, IMG submission 204939) | Coastal sediment microbial communities from Oude Bieten Haven, Netherlands - site A oxic | ecosystem: Environmental > Aquatic > Marine > Coastal > Sediment | place: Netherlands... | reverse complement strand
CTTTTAATGTTTTCTCTAAATCTTTTGCTTCTTCTTTTAAGTCACCCTTGGATATTTTTTTACCTGAAAGAATGTCTTTTGCTTTATCTTTGATGACTTGTTCTGCTTTATCTTTTACCGCTTTTTTGGTTGCGTCTATTTGCGCTTTTAATGCGCCTTCAGTATCTAAAGCAAAGGTTGGTTTTGTAAAAGTTCCCTTGATACGCAACGGTATAGAGATACCATTTAGATCTACATAACTGGTGCTTTCATCTGTTTTCGATAATGGTGTTACACCTAATTTATAGTCAATCGTTTGCTCGATAGTATTGGCAATGCCGGTACCATCTAAACGAATAACGGGTGATAACATGGTCAGTTTTTGATTGTTAGCAATGCCTTTTTCTACAGTAAAGTCACCTAGTAATGAAGCAAAATCTGTTTTCTTAACCAGTTTATCCGGTGCGATTGTTTTACCTTGTATTTTTGCTTTTAAGACACGTATTTCATGAGAAAGGTTAATCCCATATAATTCTCCATCAAGTATTTTAAAGTCACCTTTGGCAACAATACCTTGTTGAATTTTGGTGGCTGTTAAACCTTGCCCACTAGCGACTAAGTTCATATTTGCAGTACCGCTTAATAGATCCACTTGAGCTGTGTCTTTTAATAATTGTATCAAGGTGATATTGCTAATACTGGTTGTGGCTTTATATGTGTTTTTACCGCCACTTTCATCAACCCAAGCATCAATATTTAATGAGCCATCATAAAGTTTTGCTGTTAACGGTTTCAGCGTCGCTCTGCCATCTTTTACGGTTAAGTTATTAGTGATTTTTCCGATTTTAATATCTTGATAAAGTACGCCTGCAATACTTAAATCACCTTTAATATCCAAGGTTTTTAGACTGCTTAAGTCAGGCTCAACTTCTTTTTCTGTGGTTGGTGCTTTTTCACCTGACTTTCTTGCTTCTTCATTTTTGTTGCTTGACTCTGTTGTTGTACTTGAAGCTAAATAGGGATTTAAGTCCCATACGTTACCTTTTAAGTTATAACGGATAACAGGAACCGCTTGTTGGATGAAGCTTAATTCTCCGCCTAACTCGATATCATTAACTGTTGTTTGCAGCTTATTAAGGCTAAGTTTTTGCTTAGCAAGGTCGTAGTTAATTTCACTGCTAATCGTGCTGTTGATTTTTTCTTTACTGATACTTGGGGCATTTAATTCACTGATCATTTTGAATTGATTAATAATAATTTTTTCAAAATTACTGACATTCATTTGTTTAAATGAAAGATTTACATTGCCCTGTATTTGCTCACCTGTAATTGTATTTTTAAGTTCAAACTTATTTATCGCCGCTGTTTTTTTATTGATATCAGCTGCCAGATTTGTTTGTAAGTTAGTTTCTAATTTATTATTGTCTAGACTACTACCGGTTAAACTGCTGGTCATGATCAGTTTGCCCAGTGTAAGTTGGCTATGGTCTTTAATATTAATATCACTACTGTTGATATAAATGTCACCTTCCAAGAATGCCCCTGAAAATTGATTATTAATGGTGATGGCTTTGATATCTAACTGCTTGGTGCCAACTTGGTATTTTAATCCACTTTTAAATTTGGTATTTAGGGTACTACCTGATAATGCGTCAGCAAGTACGTCACTTTCAATGGTTAAATTAGTGAGTTCCACAACATTTAATGCGGCGTCCACAAATAGATCTGTTTCTAATGAAATATCCGCCTCAACTTGTGCATTTTTTAGCGTGCTGTTTAAGCTGAAGTGAGCTGTTTGATCAAAAGCAAACTCGCTCAGTCTCATGCTATTAATGTCAACTTCTTGTGTCTCACCTTTTTGGTGATCAATCACTTTTAATTGCGCATTAGTAATATTCAGGCCAGACAGTACGAATTGTGACAGATCTAAGGGATCTGATGGCGCGCTAGGGTCTTGTGTCGATGTTTCTTCTTCTGGTGCGTTAGCCGTGTCTGTTGTTTCTTCAGGTTGTAAGTTATCTAGATTTGATAAGCCATCTTTATTGGTGATCAAGTTAAATTCGACACCATCCAAGATAATTTCGCCAACTTCTAATTTTCCTTTCAATAAAGGTAATACACTGATAGAAATTGCTGTTTCTTTGACGTTTAATAGTGTCTTTTCTTTAAACTCTGGGCTATTGAATAGGGTAATTTGACCACTTTGGAAACCTAATAGAGGGTATAAACTCCAACTTAAATCGCCTGTGATGACCAAGTCTCTATTAACTGACTTCTTAACTTGATCTTGAATCTGCTGTTTATAATCATTAGGGTCAATGAAAGTGACAACAATAATGACGATTAATAATAAAAGCGCAATCAAAGCTGCTGCTATCTTTAAAAATAATTTCATTAAACATATCCTCTTGAGGGGAGTGGTATTGATTGAATAAAGCACAGTGTAATGTGTTAAGCCGATATGATCATCATTTGATTATTTATTCGTACTAAACTTGTGCTATTAATGAGCAATTTTTTGTAAATAGTTGCAACCAATAGGTTTTTGTATCGTATTAGTCGGATGTTTTGATAAGGCTTATTTTTAAGTGCAATGCTTTCAGATTGTCATTCTCTTTCTATTTGTCATTCAGTTGTGAGTTATATTGATGCTTATAGCCATTTATATAGCTGCTTAATTTTTGACTATTACTGTGCATTTATTGTTTCAGTATGTGCTTTATCTACCAAGCTCAAAGACTCTTCATGGAAGCTGCAGTATATTTTCCTAAAAAATTTTAAATGCATGAAAATAACACCTTCGACTGTTTTTGCTTACTCTAAGCAGAGGTTATTTATAGCGATTATCGTGAAAGTCATTCACACTGTGCGATACTGGTTCAATGACCATTGATAATGAGGATTTTGTGTCAAATAATTCGGTATTAACACCTAGTATAAATGAGGCCAACTCACTGCTGCCTAATTCTGAGGTAAGTAATGAAGTGGCATATACAAAGATTAAAGTGGCGACCTTTAATCTTTTTAATTATTTAGCACCACCTGATGCTTTCTATGATTTTGATCGCATCTATTCCGTACAACAGTGGCAAAAAAAGCAACAGTGGATAACAACCTATTTAACAACACACCAGCCTGATGTGATTGGCTTTCAGGAGGTTTTTAGTGCTGAGTCATTGCAGGCGTTAGTAAAGGAGGCAGGTTATCAATACTTCGCAGTGATTGATCTGCCTACTGTGATAGATGATTTTATCTATCGTGATCCTGTGGTTGCTTTAGCAAGTAAATTTCCAATCAAAGCTATTTCTAGCGTTGCTGTTGATACTGAACTTGCTTTGCAATTAGGGTTAACAGCTGACTTTAGTTTTAGTCGTAAAGTGTTAAGAGCTACCGTTGAGTTGCCCCATATAGGGGACAGTGATTGTTATGTGGTGCATTTTAAATCAAAACGAGCATCTTGGCAGGCACAAACAGATAAATTAACCTCATTAGAGGGAAATGTGCTTGAGCAGTTTAAAGCACAAGTTGCAGGAGGGTGGGCGTCTTCGGTTCAACGTGGTAGTGAAGCAACACTATTAATGATGAAAATGTTGGAGAGACGTGCGAAAAAAGGGAATGCGATGATATTGATGGGAGACTTTAATAACCCATTAAGTGATGGTATTTTAGCGCACTTAGTAACCCCGAATTTGCTTTTTAATAATGACCAAACGCAGCAAAAGCTAGTCAAGTTTTACGCTTTACGAGATGCCTGGGACTTATATAAAGACAATCAGTCAGCTGATGCTAAAGTACTTTTAACGCGTGCTGCCACCCATTATTTTGGGCAAGGCAGTTCAGTGTTAGATTATATTTTATTATCCAGTGAGTTTGATGCTGCTGATCAATCCAGTTATTTTGAAGTCAGTGATTATACCAATACGGACAAACATTTAATTAATCCAAGTTTTGATATCGATGGTGAAAGCACTGACCATGCTGTGGTGAGTATTGCTTTAACATTGCGCCAATAAGCAGCAATAAAGAACTGGGAATTAATGAATGAAAAAAAGAAAGGAATACAATAAAGATGAATGAAGTGTTAGCGTTTAGCTTAGTGGCATTGTTGTTGGTTATTTCACCGGGCCCTAATGGTGTTTTAATACTTAAAACGATAGCAAGCAACCCTAAATCGTCAGCTTTAATTAATGTAGTGGGTATCGCTTGTGCAACATTTATTCATGGAGGATTATCTATCTTTGGGTTATCTGCGTTAGTTATGCAATCCGCTGAATTATTTATGCTAATAAAGTTACTCGGTGCAGCCTACCTTTTTTATATTGGTGTTAAAGCTATTTACACCTCTTTTAATAACAGTAAAAAATTTAACGAGGGAGAAAACATTCAAGTCAGTGCAGAAGCTCTAATTAACGCAGCGGCGAAGTGCCCAGCAGAAAAGAAGCTGGGTGTAATGGGACGTGGATTTATTACTTTTTTTAATGAAGGTTTTTTAACGCAATTACTAAATCCAAAAGTGTCGATGTTTTATTTAGCTGCTTTTCCACAATTCATTGGCTTTGATGAAGCGCATATAAGCACTGCATTTTTGTTTGTTGCTATCCATGCTGTATTTATTATTAGTTGGTTTACTTCATTGATTTTTGTCGTTGATAAGTTAAAAAGTTTGCAGCAACAAAAAGAGTCGTGGTTAAATCGTTGGACACAACGTTTGTCTGGCATTGTGATGATCTATTTTAGTTTATTAATCGTTTCACAACGTTAAACCACAATAAGCAGTGTGCTGTCTAGACTTTGCACACTAAGCCTTGTGTGATAGTGAACGAGGGGAATTTTTTTTAAAGCAAAGTTAAAGAATTTACTTCTTATGTGGATAACAAATGAATTAATCGCTAGATAGCAAAAAGCCAGAACAATTTGTTCTGGCTTTTTTTAATCTAATGGTTGTTCTTTTGTTTTTATCAACAAATGAAAGACGATTAATTAAGCATTATGCTTACGAATAACCGTTAACATTTCTTTTAAAAGTTTTGGATTAGCTGCAACAACATCACCTGATTTAAAGTAGTCATTACCACCGTTAAAGTCAGTCATCATTGCGCCTGACTCTTTTAATAATAATTCGCCGGCTGCGATATCCCAAGGTTTTAAACCAAATTCCCAGAAACCGTCCATACGACCTGCAGCAACGTAAGCTAGGTCAAGTGCAGCACTACCGCCACGACGCATATCAGCAACATCCTTAAAGAAATCTTGGAAGATGTTTAAGTATGTTTCTAGGTTGTATTTTTGTTTGAACGGGAAACCTGTTGCTAACAAAGTACCAGCTAATTTTGGCACTGTGCTAGTACGGGTACGGTAGCCGTTGATTTGTGCGCTTTGGCCACGAACTGCTGAGAATAATTCATTGCGGATAGGGTCAAAAACAACGCCGACTTCGGTACGGCCTTTGATTTTTAATGCAATTGAAACGGCAAAATGAGGAATACCGTGAATGAAGTTTGATGTCCCATCTAGTGGGTCAATAATCCATTGGTGATCAGTATCTGCACCGTTATCAATACCTGACTCTTCAGCAATAATACTGTGGTCTGGGTATGATTTACGTAATGTACCAATAATTGCTAATTCAGCTTCTTTATCAACGCTGCTTACATAGTCGTTAAGTGATTTTTCTTCAACTTCAACAGACTCTAAATTTTCATAACCTTTTACAATTACTTTACCCGCATTACGCGCAGCACGAATCGCAATATTTAACATTGGATGCATAGGATCACCATTAGATTTTAAAAGAACATGAAGGGAAATTCCTTCGGCGCGAAATTATACACAGGTCACATAATTGTGCAATATTTTAATTGCTTGAAAATTCATCTATTAAATGCCGTTTTAGTTTAAAATGCCCAGTTACAATGGTTTAGTTGTTATACAAACAGTGCTAAACTTTGCGCTCAAAAAATTTACTCTTCACGAAGGAAAAATGATGCTAGATAACGTTCGCATTATATTAATTGGTACCTCTCACCCTGGCAACATTGGCAGCGCTGCTAGAGCAATGAAAACAATGGGCTTGACTGATTTAGTGTTGATCGATCCTGAATGTGAAGTCGATGGTAAATCGGTTGCTCTTTCAGCTGGAGCCAGCGATGTATTAAAAAATCATAAAGTCTATAAAACACTCGATCAAGGTATTGAAGATTGTGGTTTGGTCGTTGGTGCAAGTGCGCGCCCTAGAACCCTTGATTGGCCTATGTTAGATCCAAGAGAAATGGGTGTTAAAGTTGCGAGTGAAGGAAAAAAACACAAAGTAGCATTAGTCTTTGGCCGCGAAAATAGTGGTTTAACCAACGATGAATTACAAAAGTGTCATTTTCATGTGTTTATTCCTGCAAATCCAGACTATAGCTCACTCAATTTAGCAATGGCCGTGCAAACATTAAGCTATGAAGTGCGAATGGCATTTTTAGCCTCAGAAGCATTTCCTGAGGTTGTCGAGGAGTACCCGAGAGCGGCTGACTTCGAAGGTATGCTAGAACATTTACAAAAAACACTGTTTCAAATTGGCTTTATTGTACCCGCTCATCCGGGCTTGGTGATGGATAAATTACGTCGTCTATTGAATCGTGCTCGTCCTGAAATCAATGAGTTAAGAATGCTTAGAGGTATTTTTAGTAGCATGCAAAAATCCATAGAAAGTGTAGAGAAAGGTGCGCTAAAAGATGAAAGCATCAATAAAAAATAAAACCAACTAAAGTGTAGGGTTTTTTACTTGACTAAATTTGTCAGGTATTTATACTGAGTGTATTAAGTCATTCGTTTTTAACCGATATGGTTGTTAAACACTTATTATAGCGAACTCTACTATGAAATTAACTTCAAAAGGCCGTTATGCGGTCACTGCGATGCTAGATGTTGCAATAAAAGAGCACAATGGCCCTGTACCCCTTGCTGAGATCTCTGAGCGCCAAGGAATATCGCTTTCTTATTTGGAGCAATTATTTTCAAAGCTTAGGCAAAAAGAGCTAGTAAGTAGTGTACGTGGTCCCGGTGGCGGTTATAAGTTGGGCAAAAGCAAATCAGAGATTTCAGTGTCAATGATAATTGATGCAGTAAATGAAAGCGTTGATGTGCGTAAATGCTCAGGTAAAGGTGGTTGTCAAGAAGATGGCGTACAGTGCTTAACGCATTCTTTATGGGAGCAATTAAGTACTAGAATTAGTTCATTTTTAGACGGTATTACATTAGATGAATTAATGGCTAGTGAACATGTACAGCATGTTTCTGAACAACAAAATAATAAATTTACTAATAACGAACTGCTTAATATTATCTCTAAATAAGGGCAGTGGAGAAAAAAATGAAATTACCGATTTATCTTGATTATTCAGCAACAACCCCCGTTGATCCTCGTGTTGTTGAAAAAATGGTGCAGTATTTATCAGTAGATGGTGACTTTGGTAACCCAGCGTCACGTTCTCACCGTTTTGGTTGGCAGGCTGAAGAAGCCGTTGATATTGCTCGTGAGCAAATTGCCGACTTATTAAATGCAGATTCTCGTGAAATAGTTTTCACATCAGGTGCAACTGAATCAAATAACCTTGCAATTAAAGGTGCTGCACATTTTTACCAGAAAAAAGGTAAACATATTATTACTGCTAAAACTGAGCATAAAGCGGTTTTAGATACTTGTCGTCAATTAGAGCGTGAAGGTTTTGAAGTGACTTACCTTGACCCAAAAGAAGATGGCATCGTAACACCTGAACAATTAAAAGAAGCATTACGCGACGACACAGTATTAGTAAGTCTGATGCATGTGAATAACGAAATTGGTGTTATTCAAGATATTGCTGCATTTGGTGAATTATGTCGTGCTAATAAGACTATTTTACACGTTGATGCCGCACAAAGTGCCGGTAAAATTGAAATTGACGTACAAAAAATGAAAGTGGATTTAATCTCTTTCTCTGGTCATAAAATTTACGGCCCTAAAGGTATTGGGGCATTATATGTTAGCCGTAAACCGCGTATTCGTTTAGAAGCACAAATGCACGGTGGTGGACACGAGCGTGGTATGCGTAGTGGCACATTAGCGACGCATCAAATTGTAGCAATGGGGGAAGCATTCCGTATTGCAAAAGAAGAGATGGCAAGCGAAAACGAACGTGTTCTAGCATTACGTAATCGTCTATTAAATGGCGTTAATGATATGGAAGAAGTGTATGTTAATGGTTCGTTAGAAAATCGCGTTGCAGGTAATATTAATATTAGCTTTAACTATGTTGAAGGTGAGTCATTAGTAATGGCACTGAAAGACTTAGCAGTTTCTTCTGGTAGTGCGTGTACTTCTGCGAGTTTAGAGCCTTCATATGTTTTACGTGCAATTGGTCGCGACGACGAATTAGCACATAGTTCAATTCGTTTTAGTATTGGTCGTTTCACTACTGAAGCTGAAATTGATTACGCTATTAAAATTATCCGTGAAAACATCGGCCGTTTACGTGATATGTCGCCATTATGGGATATGTACAAAGAAGGTATCGACATAAACAGTATTGAATGGTCTCATCATTAATCAATACCGACGTAAACACTATTAAAAGAATATAAGGAATACAATCATGGCTTATAGCGAAAAAGTAATCGACCATTATGAAAATCCACGTAACGTTGGTTCATTTGATAAAGATGATAAAAGTGTTGCAACGGGTATGGTTGGCGCACCAGCTTGTGGTGACGTAATGAAGTTACAACTTAAAATTGATGCGAATGGCATCATTGAAGACGCTAAGTTTAAAACTTACGGATGTGGTAGTGCAATTGCTTCTAGCTCATTAGTGACTGAATGGGTTAAAGGTAAATCATTAGAAGAAGCTGGAAAAATTTCTAATACTGAAATCTCTGCTGAGCTTGCTTTACCACCAGTGAAAATCCATTGTTCTATTCTTGCAGAAGATGCAATTAAAGCAGCAATTGAAGATTACAAAAGTAAAAATGCTTAGAAAACATAGCTAAGTGATAGTGTTGTGCTGTCACTTAGCATGTTTGTGAATTAAATAAACGGAGTCGATTTTGGCTATTACACTGACAGAACCTGCTGCAAAGCATGTATCAAATTTTTTAAAAAACCGTGGTAAAGGCCTAGGCTTACGGATCGGTGTTAAAACTTCAGGCTGTTCTGGAATGGCTTATGTACTTGAGTTTGTAGACGTTCTAAACGACGATGATGAAATGTTCACCGACCACGGTGTTAATATTATTGTTGATAAAAAAAGCTTACTTTATTTAGATGGTACTGAGTTAGATTTTGTTAAAGAAGGTCTTAACGAAGGTTTTGAATTTAATAACCCTAACACTAATGGTGAATGTGGTTGTGGTGAAAGCTTTAGCGTATAAAAACGCAAGTCTCGATATTATTGAAGTCTGACTAATACACCAGTATGGTCGGACTTTATTGTTTTATTATTACCAAGTTAGGAAATCGTTTTGAATTATTTTGAGTTATTTTCTCTACCTGTTGAATTTTCTGTCGATCAAACTCGGTTATCTCAAACTTACCGTGACTTACAAAAACAATTCCATCCAGATAAATTCACAATGCAAGATGATCGTGCACGCCTACAAGCTATGCAAAAAAGCACAGAAATTAATGATGCTTTTCAAACCTTAAAAGACAGTTGCTTGCGAGCCCAGTACCTACTAAAACTGAGTGGCTTAGATATTGAATTAGAACAGCGCACCCTTCAGGATACTGGTTTCTTAATTCAACAAATGGAGTGGCGCGAAAAAGTCGCTAACTTTACCGAAGATGATGAACAAGCAATAGAAGCGTTCAATCAAGAAATCTCTGCTTTAGTTAAAGGTTTAGAAGCAGAAATTGAAACTGCACTACAAGCAGAACAATTAGAAACAACAGCAAACCTTATCCGCAAATTAAAATTCATGCTAAAACTTCAAGTTGAGCTTGAGTTATTAGAAGAAAAATTATTCGATTAGTAATACTCGAAAAATAATAGGATTATCAACGCATGGCATTACTTCAAATTGCAGAACCTGGTCAATCAGCAGCACCTCATCAACATAAACTTGCAGCGGGTATTGATTTAGGTACCACCAATTCATTAGTCGCTACCGTGCGCAGTGGTGAAGCAACAACGCTTAAAGATATTGAGCAGCAAGATATGCTGCCTTCAGTCGTTAACTATGCTTTATCTGCAGAAAATACGCCGCAAGTTTTAGTTGGCAAAAGCGCTTTAGAAAAATCGGTAAGTGATCCTCTTAATACCTTAGTGTCAGCAAAGCGCTTAATGGGTAAGTCTTTGGCTGACCTAGACCAAACACATCTTCCCTATGAATTTTCTGCTCATGAAAGTGGCTTAGCACAAATCAATACCGTATGCGGCCCGATCAATGCTGTGCAAGCATCCTCTGAAATACTTAAAGTTTTGGCACGACGTGCTACAGAATCTTTACAAGGTGATTTGAGTGGGGTGGTTATCACCGTGCCTGCTTATTTTGACGATGCGCAGCGCCAAGGTACAAAAGATGCAGCTCGTTTAGCCGGCTTGCATGTATTACGTTTATTAAATGAGCCAACTGCTGCAGCTATTGCCTACGGGTTAGACTCTGGTAAAGAAGGTCTGATTGCTGTCTATGATCTAGGTGGTGGTACCTTTGATATTTCAATTTTACACTTACATAAAGGTGTTTTCGAGGTGTTAGCTACCGGGGGAGACTCTGCATTAGGTGGCGATGATTTTGATGCTGAAATTGCAAAATGGATCCAAGTACAAGCAGGCATTGAAGGTAAAGTTTCTCCTCAGCTGCAGCAGGAGTTATCAAAAGTTTCTCGTGCAGCTAAACAAGCACTTTCCGATGCAGATCAAGTTGACATTACATTGCAACAAACTGGTTGGACTGGGACGTTAAGCAAAGATATTTTTGAAACATTAATTGCTAAATTAGTTAAGAAAACAGTTCGCGCATGTAAACGTGCATTAAAAGATGCCAATGTTTCGCTTGAAGAAGTGGTCGAAGTGGTCATGGTAGGCGGCTCAACACGAGTACCATTAGTGCGTACAGCGGTTTCTGAGTTCTTTGGTAGAACATTATTAACCAGTATTGATCCCGATAAAGTAGTGGCTATTGGTGCCGCGATTCAAGCTGATATTTTAGTGGGTAACAAGCCTGACTCAGAAATGTTATTACTTGATGTTTTACCGCTATCGTTGGGGTTAGAAACGATGGGGGGATTAGTTGAAAAAGTGATCCCTCGTAATACGACTATACCCGTCGCACGTGCACAGGAATTTACTACCTTCAAAGATGGCCAAACGGCTATGATGATCCACGTATTACAAGGTGAACGAGAATTAGTAAGTGATTGCCGTTCTTTAGCTAAATTTGTATTAACTGATATTCCACCAATGGCGGCAGGTGCTGCACATATTCGTGTTACGTTCCAAGTCGACGCTGATGGGTTATTAAGTGTCACTGCGATGGAGAAATCATCGGGTGTTCAGGCTTATATCGAAGTGAAACCAACTTACGGCTTAAGTGATGAGCAGGTAATGACTATGTTGTCTGATTCCATGACATTTGCGGAAAAAGATATTCAAGCTCGTATGTTAGTGGAACAACAGGTTGAAGCTAAACGCGTCGTTGAAAATTTACAAGCTGCTATGAAAAAAGATGGTGAGCAATTACTTAATGATCAAGAGTATGCTCAAATAACGACAGCAATTGACGCACTAATCGTACTCTCTGATGGTGATGATATCGATGCGATTAAAGAAGCAATTAAAGCTATTGATAAATTAACCGACCACTATGCAGAGCGCCGCATGGATGTTTCAATCAAAGCTGCTTTAACGGGTCATACCGTTGACGAAATTTAAGCTAAATTCAATAAATTAGAAAGGTTTTAAGATGCCAAAAGTTATATTTTTACCGCATGAAGAGTTGTGTCCAGAGGGTTTAGTTGTTGAAGCAAAAGATGGCGAAACTATTTTAGATGTGGCTTTAAAAAATAAAATTCATATTGAACATGCCTGTGAAAAATCATGTGCTTGTACAACCTGTCATGTCATTGTGCGTGAAGGTTTTGATTCGTTAGAAGAAAGTGATGAATTAGAAGATGATATGCTAGATAAAGCTTGGGGCCTTGAGCCTGAATCTCGTTTAGGTTGTCAAGCGTGTTTACAAGGTGAAGACTTAGTAGTTGAAATTCCAAAGTATACGGTTAATATCGTGTCGGAAGGGCATTAATTTTTTATCTAATAAATTAAGCTAAAGTTAATGATTAAATTTTTGTTGTCGTATTACTTTTAGGAGCGATTAAATGAACTTAAAATGGATAGACTCTTTAGATATTGCATTAGCGTTAATTGATAAATATCCAGACCAAGATCCGCTAGCAATTCGCTTTACAGATTTACGTGATTGGGTATTAGCATTAGAAGAATTTGATGATGATCCTGAACATTGTAGTGAACGCATTTTAGAAGCAATTCAACTTTGTTGGATTGATGAAAATGATTAATACAATCAATTAATAAACGCGAGCCTAGGCTCGCGTTTTTGTCAATTAAGGAATTTTATGAGCCAGTCATTTTTAGTTAATTTATCTGATCAAAAAGCGGATCCGATTTGGGGAGAGAACGCACTTTTATCATTTGATAAGCAACAAGCGACGATACATATTGACTATATCAATGATGTTTTATCACAAGTACAAAGTGCAGCGCGTAAATTAGATAATATGTCATTACCCAATATAAAATTAATTGGAGAACAATGGAATTCTGATTTGTGCTGGGCATTTTGCCAAGGTTTCTATAATGCAAAAACAGGTGCTAACGTTGAATTCCCTGAATTAGACGATGGAGCAATTAGTGCGCTAAAAAGCAAAAAATTAATCAGTGAATGGGTTCGAGAAACGATCAATCTGGGGCCTGCATTGGTCACTCCTGAAGTATTGTGTGAAAAAGCCTGTTTACTATTAGAGCAAGTTTGTGCTGATAAAGTACCTTTAAAATACAAACTTATTTTTGGTGAGCAACTCAATGTAGACGGTTATGTTGGTATCTATGAGGTAGGTAAAGGCAGTACTAATATGCCGTGCATGTTACAACTTGATTATAATCCAAGCGGTGATCAAGATGCGCCCGTTGATTTTGCGCTAGTGGGCAAAGGGATCACTTTCGATTCTGGTGGTTACAGTTTAAAACCGAGTGCATCAATGGCTGCCATGAAAAGTGATATGGGCGGTGCAGCAACGGTCACAGGTGCTTTAGCATTAGCCGCTGCAAACGGTTTACAAAAGCGTGTTAAATTGTATTTATGCTGTGCAGAAAATATGGTGAGTGGCAAAGCCTTTAAACTAGGTGATGTGATTAATTATAAAAATGGCATTAGCGTTGAGGTTTTAAATACTGATGCAGAAGGGCGTTTAGTGCTGGCCGATGGTTTAATCGCGGCACAAGAAGATGGTGCAAAGCTGATCATCGATGCCGCAACGTTAACAGGAGCAGCTAAAGCGGCTGTTGGGCGTGATTATAACTGTATTTTAAGCATGGACGACGAGTTCACTGAGTCTGCATTAGAAGCTGCAAAAGATAACAATGAAAAATTATGGCGTCTGCCATTAGCCCCTTTTCACTTGCAACAAATTAGCTCTGCATTTGCTGATATTGCCAATATTCATAGTGGTGGTGAAAGCATGGCTGGCGCCTCTACTGCAGCTGCATTTCTTGCTAAGTTTGTCGAAAAACCTGAGCAGAACTGGGTTCACTTTGATCTGTCTGGTAGTTACCAACTGGCTGCAAACGGCTTATGGTCTGTTGGTGGCAAAGGGCACGGTATTGAAACGATCAGTGCTCTTTTATTGAAAGATTAGTTAATGTTTTTTGATTTGGCTTAAAGCTGTAATGGTAATCCAATCAAATAAAAGCCAATACCTTATGCCAGGTATTGGCTTTTTCGTTTTAAGGCTGTTATTTATTTGGCCATAAATATCATTAATTTAAGTTATGACATTAACTCCATTAAGTATGTGATCAAATATTGCGCAGTAAAAATGATTCGTTTTAAGGAAAAATTATGTCGAATGATTGTTTCCTTTGCAAAATTTCTAACGCAGAAGTGATGTATTTAAGCAGAAAGATCGATCAGATATTTAGCAGAGTGGTACTAAATGTCTAACAAATAAACTCAGCGCATCTTTAACAGTAAAATGCCCAAAGCATTTAATTTTTGTCATTGAATATTGACAAAAAAATTTTGACGCATGGAATCTGCTTTAAAAGTACGTATAATGCGCATTAATTTTAGGTATTTAACCTACATTAGCATTATTTAAGTTGAGAGTTGTTATTATGGTCAGTAAAGCATTTATTTTTATGTTCAGTATTTTGTACTTAGCGGGCTGCTCATCGGTTTCTATTGGCCCTATTGAGGCTGGGGAAGACAGCTATGTTATAAGCAAAGAGCCTGCGACCTTTTCAAGTGAAGAAGATGATTTATTGGCTTCTATTCTGGCACAAGCAAATGCTTATTGTTTAGAGAAAAAGCGTCATATGGAAGTTAAACATCTCAATGAATATACGGGATTTTTTGGTAATGATACCAAAACAACCTTAGTTTTTGCTTGTTTGAGTGAAGAAAATGAAACCTATCAGCCTATTGCACCCGTTGTTATTGCAGCGCCTGTTGCGCCAATTCAGCCTAATACGCCAGCACCTGAGCCTGAACAACCAAAATTCTTTCCACAGGAAAAGCTAACTAACTACGCTTTTTAAATAGTGTTAGGTTTTGAAACTTTTTATTAATTTTTTTCATTAAATACCTTAATCTAAATATGAGGTGTTTAATAACGAAATCTCTCCAGAGGCTTTAATCTAAGCCTCTGTCTTAACTATTTTAATGCATTCGGTTTAGCATAAATCATTAATATAGTGGATATCAATAGCACTCCAAACCCCGTAAATAGGCAATAATTTTAATAGCAAAAGGCCTATTTTATCATCTGTTTTATGGTTATTTATGCTATTATCTGAAGCTATTTTTTATCCCCCGTATATCATTAATAGATTAGAGCGTTTTACACATGATCCCAAATTTAAACCATCAAGAGAATATCAAGCAGGATACTTTTGCGTTTATCAAAGCATTAAGCGAAAGTGATTATGCAGGTGAAATTGCAAAAAGTTATGCTAGCCGCTTAGCTGTTGCAACGGATAACAGTGTTTATCAATGTCTTCCACAGGCAGTTCTTTACCCTAAGTCGACGCAAGATATTATAACCCTTTGCCAACTTGCTCAACAAACCGAGTTTGCAGATATACGCTTTTCACCGCGTGGTGGTGGTACGGGGACTAACGGTCAATCTCTGACTAATGATATTGTTTTAGATTTATCTAAGCATATGAATAACATCCTTGAGATTAATCCCAAGGATGGTTGGGTTCGTGTACAAACCGGCGTTGTGAAGGATCAATTAAACGACTATTTAAAACCGCATGGTTTATTCTTTTCCCCTGAACTCTCAACCAGTAATCGGGCAACGATTGGTGGCATGATCAGTAATGACGCATCGGGACAAGGATCTTTGGCTTACGGTAAAACCAGTGACCATGTTTTAGCATTAACGTCGGTTCTTATTGACGGTAGTTTATTAGAGAGTAAACCTCTTGCCGCCGTTGATTTGATAGACCAAGTTGAACGAGAAGACTCAATTGGTGCTATTTATCGTCAGGTTATCGATACCTGTGAATCCCAGCAGGACAATATCGAAAATACATTCCCTAAGTTAAATCGTTTTCTAACCGGTTATGATTTAAAGCATGTTTATGATCATGAATCGGGCACGGTGGATTTAACGCGTATTTTATGCGGAGCGGAAGGCTCTTTAGCTTTTATTACTGAAGCGACATTACACGTACAACCTATCCCTACTTACCGTACGTTATTCAATATTAAATATGATAGTTTTCAATCTGCATTACAAAATGCGCCTTTTTTAGTTAAAGCAGATGCATTATCCGTAGAAACAGTTGATTCAAAAGTTTTAAATTTAGCAAAACAAGATATTGTATGGCATAGCGTAAAAGACCTAATTACCGACGTGCCAGGACAAGTATTAGATGGCATTAATATCGTTGAATTTGCTGAATCGGATCTAACGATACAACAACAAAAGATTGATGCGCTGACCGTGATGCTGGATGGTTTAATTAGCAATAAAGAAGCGGGTGTTATTGGTTATCAAATTTGTAGTGATTTAGCTGATATTAATAAAATTTACGGTATGCGTAAAAAAGCGGTAGGGTTATTAGGTAAAGCAGATACTCGTGCTAAACCTATTCCATTTGCTGAAGATACTTGTGTCCCTCCAGAAAATTTAGCTGCTTATATTATTGAATTCCGTCAATTGTTGGACGACAAAGGATTGCATTATGGCATGTTTGGCCATGTTGATGCTGGTGTGTTGCATGTACGTCCAGCCTTAGATCTTTGTGATCCTGAGCAAGAAAAACTGATGCGTGAAATTTCAGATAAAGTGGTGGCATTAACGGCTAAATATAAAGGCCTGATGTGGGGGGAACACGGTAAAGGATTTAGAAGTGAATACGGACCTGAATTTTTTGGTGAAGTGTTATTTAATGAGCTGAGAAAAATTAAAGCTGCTTTTGATCCAAATAATAGAGTTAACCCAGGTAAAATTTGTACCCCTTTAAATTCGACTGAACAGTTAGTCAGCGTTGATGCTGTTAAACGAGGTACATTCGATCGTCAAATACCGATTGAAGTGCGAGAAAGTTACTCGCAAGCACTTGATTGTAATGGTAATGGGTTGTGTTTTAACTACGATACAAAATCGCCAATGTGTCCCTCGGTTAAAGTCACTAAGGACCGTGTACATTCACCTAAAGGTCGAGCAGGTCTCATGCGTGAATGGTTACGTCAATTAGCGAATAATGACATTGACGTATTAGCATTAGAAAGTGATCTCTATGCGGGTAAAAATGCCAGTATTTTTACTAAGTTTAAAAATACCTTATCTAAACGTAACGGTGAGTATGACTTCTCACATGAAGTGATGGAGGCAATGCAAGGTTGTTTAGCATGTAAAGCATGTACGTCTCAGTGCCCTATACAGGTCGATGTTCCGACATTCAGATCTCGCTTCATTCACTTGTATCACGACCGCTATCTACGTCCTATTAAAGACTACTTAGTGGCTTATGTTGAGCAATATGCGCCGCTAATGGGTACCATGCCGAGATTTTTTAACTTCTTCACTGGGTTAAAAGTGACCTCGACCTTAACGGAGAAAGTAGTGGGTATGGTAGATATTCCACAACTCTCTACACCGACCCTAAAATCCACTTTAAATCAACATGATATTAGTGAGTTTGATTTAACTAAGTTACAGGCATTAAGCGCAACTGAGCGTGAAGACTATGTGTTAATAGTACAGGACCCGTTCACAACATATTATGATGCAGATGTGGTTCGTGATTTAATATTGACAGTCAAAAAGCTTGGTTATAAGCCAGTGTTATTGCCTTTTAAACCCAATGGTAAGCCACAGCATATTAAAGGTTTTTTGAGTAAATTCGCTAAAACAGCAAAAGACTCAGCAGCATTTTTAAATCAAATGGCTGAGCTGTCTATCCCTATGGTTGGTACTGACCCTGCTATGGTGCTTTGTTACCGTGATGAATATAAACAAGCGCTAGGTAATGAACGCGGTGCTTTTAATGTTCAACTGTTTCAAGAGTGGTTAAAACCGCGCTTGAAGGGAGAGGTTAAAACAGCTAGTAATGCCGATTTTTACTTATTAGGACATTGTACTGAAAAAACTGCAGAGCCAACAGCGGGCAATGATTGGGTGACGATTTTTAAACATTTTGGTGGGTCATTATCAGAAGTAGCGGTTGGGTGTTGTGGTATGGCTGGTACTTATGGCCACGATGCGGGTAAACTAGCGGATTCAAAAGCGATTTATAGCTTAAGTTGGGAAGCTGAAATTGCTAAACGTGAACGTGCGCAATGTTTAGCAACGGGATATTCCTGCCGTAGCCAAGTTAAACGTATTGAAGGCGAAACGCTGAAACATCCAGTACAAGCCTTATTGAGTTTACTGTAAACAACCTGAGTGCTTAATTTAAATAAAAAAGACGCTTTCATTATCCAGCATTGAGATTAATTATTAACCTTAAATGATAGCTAATATAGTCACCGATAAACAATAGTTAATCTAAGGGGCACGATGAGTATTTGGAAGAAAAGCACTGATTTAGCTCGATTAAATGCAATCAGTAAAGATACAATTATTGCACTATTAGGTATTGAATATACTCAAATTGGTGACAACTTTATTGAAGCTGTTATGCCTGTTGATTCGCGAACACATCAACCTTATGGTTTGTTACACGGCGGAGCATCGGTTGTGCTTGCTGAAACACTTGGTAGTGTAGCTGCTAATTTAGTCGTTGCTGAAGATAAGGTTTGTGTTGGCTTAGAAGTTAATGCTAACCATGTTAGAAGTATTAAAAAAGGCACTGTGACAGGCACTGCAACGGCGGTCCATATTGGTTATAGTACGCAGATTTGGCAAATAGAAATTTGTAATGAGCGTCAACAGTTAGTATGCACCTCACGATTAACTGTAGCGGTTATTGATAAACCCAAACAATAAACACCCCATACAATGGGGTGTATTTAAAAAGAGAGAATTATGATTAAAGTAGGCACTTATAACGAACTTAAGATCGTTAAAGAAGTGGATTTTGGCCTGTATTTAGATGCAGGTCATGATTTAGGTGAAGTTTTATTACCTAAACGTTACGTCACCGAAAGCATGCAAATTGGGCAAACTATTTCAGTATTTTTATATTTTGATTCTGAAGACCGTTTGATTGCGACCACACAACATGTAAAAGCCATGGCGGGTGAGTTTGCGTCATTAAAGGTCATCGATACAAATCGTGCAGGTGCGTTTTTAGATTGGGGTCTACCAAAAGATTTGTTGGTACCATTCAATCAGCAGAAAGTGGCGATGAAAACGGGCTTAGGATACATAGTTTATGTATACCAAGATGATATTAGTGAGCGACTATTAGCCTCGTCTAAATTGGACCGTTTTTTAGATAAAGTGCCTGCAAACTATAAAGTGGGCGAAAAGGTTGATTTATTGATTGCAGATCGTACCGATATTGGTTTTAAAGCGATTATTAATAACCTACATTGGGGGGTTATTTTTGAAAGTGATGTGTTCGGTGATTTGGGTATTGGCAAAAAATGTAAAGGTTACATCAGACGTATTCGTGAAGATGGCAAAATTGACCTGAGTTTAACGCAAACTGGTTATGCAAAAATGGATGGTTTGTCAGATCGCATTTTATTAACCATGAAGCAACACGATGGATTCTTGCCATTATCAGATAAAAGTAGCCCTGAGCAGATTGCCAAAATTTTAAAAATGAGCAAGGGCAACTTTAAAAAAGCCATTGGTCAGTTATATAAAAATGGCGATATCGTGATTGCCGATAATGGTATTACTGTCACTAATAAATAATCATTTTTTCTTTATTCGTGCATTAGTTTTGCAATAAAGAAACGAGTAAGGTTAAGTGGTGATTGCTAATTAATCTGGTCTAATTAATAGTCACCCATTAAGAATCATTAAAAGCGCTTAGGCGCTTTTTATTACGTTTTCACTGCTCTTAGGATTCTACTAAGGCTGTTATTTTAATTTAAGCTATGTTTTTAACTCATCTAATCGGATAAGTTTTTTTCTTAAATTATGCTCGACAAGCGAAAGTAGTATTGTTTGTAGCAATAAATCCCTTTGTACGTAAATGGGCCTTGCTCCAAGTGTCTTGCAATCTCAAATTCGAACCATGTACAAGAATGTTCCTAAGTTTACTGAAATTCTTCTTAGCTCCAATGATTTCATTTTGATCAGTAATTTGTTTTTATAGCTTTTATAAGTGAATTATTTTTATTGGTACCATATTCATAGAAGGTTTTAATTTCTTACCCGTTAGCTAACTTCTAATGATTTGAGTATAAATAAGTCATCGGCATAAAAACGTTCAGCACTGCTCGCTTGCCACCATTGTTGCCAACATTTATTCAAATCCTTATTGTCTATTAATGCATTTTTTGTCAACGGTTTTGCAAAACTATTGACTGACATTTGACCTCCATTGGGTGTACGTTGTTTTACCATCTGTGGAATGAGCTTAGCGGGATCATCTAACCCCATACTACCGACTAATTCAAAAAAGCTCGCCATGGTATTAGCATGGTAGTTTTTAACGCGTTCACTTTTTACTACTATATCGAGAGCTTCAGATCTTGCTTGATCTTGCGTCGCGATACCCGTCGGACAAAGGTTCGTATTACAATGCCTGGATTGGATACAACCTAATGCCAACATCATAGTTCGTGCCGCATTTACAATGTCAGCACCAGCAGCTATTTTCGCTAATATATCAAAGCTAGACGCTGTTTTACCTGACGCTATAATTTTTACTTTATCGCGTAAACCGACACCGATTAAGGCATTATTAACGACACTAACACCCTCTAAACAAACTAAGCCTAATCTATTGGAGAATTCAACGGGTGCAGCTCCTGTGCCTCCCTCTGCACCATCAACAGTAATAAAATCAGGGGTAATACCTGTTTCTATCATTGCTTTACAGATACTTAAAAATTCCGCAGGATTACCGATACATAATTTAAACCCAACAGGTTTACCATTACTTAACTCGCGTAATTGTTCAACAAAAGCTAACAAGGCTTTAGGAGTTGTACATTCAGGGTTGACGGCTGGGGATATACAGTCTTGATCTTTTGAAATATGCCTAATACGTGCTATTTCATCGGTAATTTTGGCTTTAGGTAATACGCCACCATGGCCAGGTTTAGCACCTTGAGATAGCTTTATTTCGATCATTTTTATCTGCGGTAAAATGGCCGTTTTTTTGAAACTAACGGGATTAAATTGTCCATTTTCATCACGACAACCAAATAAACCAGAGCCTATTTGCCACACTACATCCCCACCATGCTTTAGGTGATATGGGCTAGCCGCTCCTTCGCCGGTATTATGGTAACAACCTGCTTTTTTAGCACCTAAGTTAAGTGCTTCAATAGCATTGGTGCTTAATGAGCCAAAGCTCATTGCTGAAATATTAAAATAAGAGGCAGAATAAGGTTGTTTGCAATTCGCCTCGCCGATTAATACGCGCTTAGCTTCTGCTTTGACATGGGCAGGGGAGAGTGAATGCCATAAACTTAAATAGTTATCTTCCATTAAATTACGCTGAGTGCCAAAGGCAATAGTATCGCGGAGATTTTTTGAACGTTGATAAATGAGTGTGCGTTGTTCTCGGTTAAAGGGCATCTCTTCGGTATCGTTGGCAATGAAGTATTGCTGAATTTCGACCCGATAAGATTCGAGAAAGTAACGTAAATAAGCTACCACAGGGTATAGTCGATTAAGCGTATGAGCACTGCGATAAATATCGTAAAAGCCAATGATCGTATACGCCAAGGTGGAGATAAGTAAAATAAAGCTAAAAACACTTTGATTCTGTATAAAAAAGTAGCCCGCTGATAAATTACCAAGAGTAGCAATTAACCAAAGAAATTTTTGCATAATTGTCATTAATTATTCCTATGTATATTATTTTGTTATTTTGTTATTTTGTTATTTTGCTATGTAGTCATGTTGCTCGAAAATACTTACGGATGTTATAGGCACCACTACATGGCTTGTATGAATTAGTAGAGGGTAACAACCTCTACCAATATTTACTTGTTTTGGGCTTAAATAGCATGCAAAAAGCAATGGCTATCCACACTTTCTATGATTGCTTTTTTTAATTGAAATTTTTTTAGAATAGAAGATTTATGAGAAAGGGAGCGCGTTTGTAAATTAACGTTGGCAGCAAAACATTAAACTTACCAATGGACGTTTATGCGTTGTCTTCTCTATTAGCCTTTCATAAATAATACCAGTCTGGATAAATAAATGGTCTATTTAGGCGTTAGGGAAAAAGGATGATAGCAAGGCGTTGATTGAAGTAACTAGTTATTATCATTACAAAATCAACAACGAAGCTAGGATTCATTTTAACAAATATAAATGACGAGATAATTACTTAGATTAGTATAAATACCTGATAGAAGTTTAAAAGTTAGCTAACAACTAACCATAATGCAACAAACATCATCATTGAGCCTGCAATACGATTTAATAACTTAACACTACTTTGCTGTTGTAATAAATGACGTAATGTTTTGCCACCCGTTGCATAAAGCAACATACAAATTAATTCAAAGCATAATATAACGGCAATCAATTGTGATGCTTGTGGTAATAACGCACTATCCGGATTAATAAAAGGAGGCAATAAAGAGATCATGAATGCCCAACCTTTAGGATTCGCAATTGCTGTAATGAACCCTTGGCTTATTAGTGCGCTTGGTTTTATTGCCTGGTTATCAACGGGAGTGGATGGGATCGCCATTTTACCGCGCGAGCGCCACATTTGAATACCTAGATATAATAGATATGCACCGCCTGCATACTTAAGGATTAAAAATAAGTTTGGTCTTGCTAATAATAAGGTAGCGACACCAATCAGTGCTAATAATGCGACTAAACCAACACCAACTAATTCACCCATCATCATCCATAAACTACGGCGAATACCAATCGTCATCCCTAACGTCATGGCGAGTGTCATGCACATACCTGGAGTGATAGAAACGGCAAAAAAAGTAGGAATAAATAAAAGCAGTAAATTGTTATCCATAAATATCTCGAACATATATTGGTGAAATTAGTCGTAAGTAGAATGACTCGTGTATTTTTAAGTGATGGTTATTTTCAAGATTGTACGTCAATTGGCAACTGAAGTCGTGCATAGATAATTGATTTAACGTTTGAATATTTGTTATTTTTCAGTTAATGACTCAACATAAATACACGTGTTTGCTTTCTTATTGGGCGATTAAATCAGCGTTATTTGTAAAATTATTTACCTAATCGCTAGTTGGCAAGGTTCTTTACTCATTTAGTATCTCGAATTATAAAAAAACAGACAATTTCCTCAAGCTTATTTGATTCTTATCGCATTATATTTTTAATCAGTCTCTACACTAACCTTTACTTATTATCAGTTTTAGTAAATTGAGTCGCTAATTTGCTATTTTTAGCTAACACAGGAGTGTGCAGCTGATAAAAAGTGCCCAAAGACAAAGGATACGATGGGCTGAGGTGATGAAGTGATTATTTCGACTATTTGCCAATATCTAGAATCAATATATTGATCGGTAAAGGGGGGGAGGTACTTCAATCGCACTTTAAATCAATGGTTTATATTTAAATATAAGCTTAAAAAGGGAGGTTAGAATTATGATTGAATCAATCATGAGGGATTGGGTTGAATGGTTTGGTTACTTTGCGTCATTGGTTGTATTAATTTCTCTTACCATGACTTCGATTATTAAATTACGTTTTATAAATCTTATCGGTTGTTTACTGTTTGCTACTTTTGCTTACTTCATTGACTCATGGCCTACCTTGGTGATGAATCTTGGTATCGCTGCGATTAACTTATACTTTCTATATAGCATCTATTCCACTAAAGAACAGTTTAAAATAGTGTCAACCAACATTGACTCAGAGTTTTTGTGGCACTTCATTCGTCATAATGAACAACAAATAACGATGCAAAGTTCTATTCAACAGTTGTGTCAAGCGAATCAGGTTTTTTATTTATTGAGAGACAACAATATCGCTGGTTTATTGATTGGAACCGTTAAAAAAGATGGGTGTTTTGATATCTATTTAGACTATGTGTTACCTCGATATCGAGATTATAAATTAGGCGTTTATTATTTTAAAACTCATCGCCATTTTTTAAAGGAAAAAGGCGTTAAGTCTTTAAATGTGACGGTTTTAGATCCTGTCCACCAGGACTATTTAATTAAAATGGGGTTTACTGTCGATCCCGCTAATAATGCTCACTTTCAAAAAGTGTTATAACTAATGTTCCTATACTTTTATTAAAATAATAAATATGTTCATTTTCGGGGCTGTTGATCTGTCAAGTTTATTTTTGCAACGAGTTGCTGGCTTTTTATACAAGGCTGAGCTTATGACGTGTGGTTATTCCCCATAAATAAGCGAAAACGCAGTAGAAATAGTCAGCAAACGTTGCCCTACGGGTTCACCACAAGGCGTTATGCAATTTGTTGGACAAAATTTGCTTAGAATGACTAGGCTTCACTTTGTCCGCCTCGATCAAAATGCCTTGTGGTGAACAAAATTTAAACGGCAAAGATCAACAGCCCCTAATTATTCTGAATTGAGGTTAAATAGCCTCAATTATGTTCTAAGCGCTTCCCCATTAAACAGTTAACCCTTAAGTAAACTATTAACAGCAGACAAGATTTAAAAAATAGATGATGTAATTTGTTTAGCTATCAGCAGCACTGTTATATAATTATTTACATTAAAAATCTAAGCTGTTTATTGTTATTTTGATGATCACCAAAACGAACGGAATATGGTACTTAGCAGAATATTAAATTTAATCTTAGCACACTTTCGAGTGTGTTTTTTTATATCGATTTTTATGACTTTTCTGCCGCATGTAAGAGAGTAATGGATAAATTTATGGAAATACTGTTTGGATTTGTTGGCCTATTTTGTTTGATAGCGATTGCCGTGATATTTTCAAGTGATCGCCATGCTATCAACTTTAGAACAGTCAGTGGGGCATTCATATTACAAGCATGTATTCCTGCATTAGTGATCTTCACGCCATGGGGGGCTAGTTTTTTACAGGCGATGTCGGCAGCGGTTCAAGGTGTTATTGATAGTGCTAATGCTGGAGTTAGCTTTTTATTTGGTGGTTTAGTATCGGGCAAAATGTTTGAAATATTTGGTGATGGCGGTTTTGTCTTTGCCTTTAGAGTCTTGCCTATTATCATTTTCTTCGCCTCCCTGATGGCGGTGCTTTATTACCTCGGCATTATGCAAGTAATTATTAAAATTTTCGGTGGTTTTTTGCAAAAGGTCTTAGGCACCAGTCGCAGTGAATCAATGTCTGCTGCCGCTAATGTTTTTGTTGGGCAAACGGAAGCCCCATTGGTTGTTAAACCTTATATTAAAAATATGACTCGCTCTGAACTGTTTGCTGTTATGTGTGGTGGACTCGCATCTGTAGCGGGCTCTGTATTAGTCGGGTACGCATCACTAGGAGTGAGTTTAGATTATCTTATTGCTGCTTCATTTATGGCTGCGCCTGGTGGTTTATTAATGGCAAAACTCCTTGAACCAGAAACAGAAAAACCCGAAATTGATTTTGATGAAGTTGAGTTACAAGATAAAGATAACCTTACTCAACCTGTTAATGTAATTGATGCTGCTGCAAGTGGTGCTGCTTCAGGTCTTAAGCTTGCTCTCAATGTCGGAGCTATGCTGATCGCTTTTATTGCACTGATTGCATTAATTAACGATATCTTGGCTGCTGTTGGCGGTGTGGTTGGTATACAAGCATTATCCCTGGAATCTATTTTAGGTTACTTGTTTGCTCCAATCGCTATTATATTGGGGATCCCATGGTTTGAAGCACTAGAAGCGGGAAGTTTATTGGGGCAAAAATTAGTCGTTAATGAGTTTGTTGCTTATATAGAATTTATTAATGTGCGAGATATACTCAGCGAACATACACAGGTTATTTTGACCGTTGCATTATGTGGCTTTGCTAATTTATCATCAATGGCCATATTGTTAGGTGGCTTAGGTGTTATTGCACCTAGCCGTCGTGCTGATATTGCGCGTTTAGGTGTAAAGGCAATATTGGCCGGTACGTTATCTAATTTTATGAGTGCGACAATGGTAGGTATTTTCTTTGCGTTGAGTGTTATCTGGTAGCGGTCGAACAGAGCCGCTACTCGTGATTATAAATAATTAACTTCACTTCTTCTTATTTGAATCTAAGATTTGATAAAGTTGAGCTGCTACTGCTGTAGTTCCTGTAATCGAATATCATCACGTCTAAACTCTTCAATTTTGGCACTAAAACGTGCTTGATCCAACTTGTTATCCGCATAAGCTAATGCACTACCCATTTGCTGAGATGCCTCTCTAAAACGGCCTAATAACGCGAGATATTCTGCTCGCATTGCATGCTCTTTTGATTTATTTAACATTTTTTTGTAAAGAGTAATGGCTATCTTATGAGCGAGAACATGCTTAGGATGAGAACGCACAAAGTACTCTAATTTTTTTTCAGCTAATACATATTGTTGATCTTGCTGCAAAGCAATGACTAAATTGAGCAGAATAACTTCATTACCGGACAAATTATTATCGTATGACATTAATAATTGTATTGCGTCTTTTTCCTTATTGGTGGCTAAAGCAATATCTGCAGCTAAATCAATATAAAATAGATTATTAATATCATCATTTAACAATTTCTGATTAATTTCCTGTGCTTTGTCATAATCTTTGTTTTTAAAATAAGCCAGTGCTAAACCATATTCTGCAGCCTGTTTAAGTTGATACTTGTAGTTTTGTAGCTCACCTTGGTATTTGTTAATTAAAGCCGGCGCAGTCAAACGATAATACCGGACAAAGATACGTGCCTTACTTAGCTGGTAATTTAAGCTGTTGTTGATATTTGCTTTTTTTAATTGGCTCGCACGTAAACGTGCTTCGGACAAGCGAGCTTCAGGTAAAGGGTGAGTTGATAGCATTTGTGGAGGTAGGCTTGCATATTTATACTTTTCGGCCAATTTACCAAAAAAATCAGCCATTCCATAGGGGTCGTAACCGGCTGCAGCGAGGGTTTGAATACCGATTCGATCTGCTTCAAACTCATTTTGACGAGTGTAGTTAATTTGACTTTGCATGTTGATAGCCATTGTCGATGTTAATGCTGCCATGCCTGCCGCGGGAGAGACTAAAGCGAGTAAAATTGAACCTGCCATGGCAGCCATGGAAGCGGGATTACTAATTGATTGTTGCTCTAACATTCGTGCTAAATGGCGTTGTGTAATATGCGCGACTTCATGCGCAATAACGCTGGCAAGTTCACTTTCCGTTGCTGCATATAGAAATAGGCCTGTATTAATTTTTACATTTCCGCCTAAAAAAGCGGCTGCGTTAATTTCATCATCCTCGACTAGAAAAAATTTAAAAGGGAGTTTTACTGAATCTGCGTTGGCCACAATATTTTGACCAAGTGTTGCAATATAATTATTTAAAACTGGATCATCAATAATCGGTAATGATTGGTTTGCCATCATATTAAAAGCCCAACCATACTGTTTTTCTTTTTCGATAGTGAGCACACCTGAACCGACCGTTCCTATTTCAGGGAGATCATTGCTGGCTAGGCTATTAGGAGACAGGAATAAAAGAAAAAAATACACCGCAAATAGTTTTAATTTGTAAAGCATTCTTAACTCCAGTTTATTTTATTTATTTAAAAAGTTATTTAAATTAGCCTATTACAACATTTTGACATCAAAGATGTTAATACCATCATATCATCCAACTCGATTAATAGGTGCCTTATAGATTAAAAAAGAGGACTCTCATTATTATGCACACAGCCTCATTTTGTTTTTATCTGATTATTTATTGGCAACTATTTAAATAAACAAAATGCTACAATTAATGTTTTATAGCGTTATAAGTTACTTCTATGTATTGTTTAGATTTACGTAATATACGTTGCCCATTAGCATTAGTTTTATTAAAGCAAACTTTAATTAAGACTGAACATTCAGCGGGCGTTAAAATTCTTTTTTCTAGCCAAGCTGCAATGCATGATATTCAATTATATTTGGATAAAAAAAACTATTGCTATAGCTGCGATCAAACGACATTATTAGTCACGTTGAGTGATTAATTGTACTTGCACATGTTAGATAACTTGTCGCTAGTTTTAAATTCAGCGATTAACGTCACTTTTAAAGCGCATCATCAGTGTCTATTACTCTGTAAAAGGACACCTTGTAATTAATATAAGGATCAATATTGAATGTTTATGCAACTATTTCAATGGTATAAGACACGTTTCTCTGACCCCAATTTAAGTGTTTTGTTCCTTCTATTACTGTTTTCTTTTATCGTTATCTATCTTTTTGGAAATATACTGACTCCTCTGTTTGTAGCGATCGTATTGGCTTATTTACTAGATTGGCCGGTAACTCATTTAATGCGTTTTAAAATCAACAGAACATTAGCGACCTTGATAGTGATGGCGTTATTTATCTCAGTTGCTATGTTTGCTTTTTTGGGGGTATTACCGACTATATTCAAACAAGGTGCCGCCTTTATTCGTGATTTGCCGACCATGTTAAATCAGGGGCAGGCTTATATTTTAACGTTACCAACGCAATATCCAGAGGCTATTGATCCGGTCACTATTACGCATATTATTGGCACTATAAAAAGTTATTTATTAGAACGTGGTGGTTTTCTCCTGTCCCAATCATTTGCCTCTTTGTTAGATATTGCAGCACTGTTAGTTTATGCCATATTAGTACCATTAATGATGCTATTTATGCTTAAGGATAAAAACCAGTTAATTAAAAGTAGCACTCGTTTCTTGCCTAAAAATCGTAAATTAGCCGCACAAGTCTGGTCGGAAATGAATGGTCAAATAATGAATTATATCCGCGGTAAAATAACCGAGATCTTGATTGTTGGGGTCGCGACTTATTTTACTTTTTTTATTATGGATCTAAGATACTCCGCTTTGTTAGCATTATTGGTCGGGCTTTCGGTGCTCATTCCCTATATTGGGGCGGCAGCGGTTACAGTACCTGTTGCTGTGGTGGCTCTATTTCAATGGGGGATCTCTCCTGAATTTGCTTATTTGATGATAGCCTATGGCATTATTCAAGCACTTGATGGTAATTTAATTGTACCGATTCTATTCTCTGAGGCAGTTAATTTACACCCTGTTGTGATCATTATCTCTGTACTTATTTTTGGTGGTTTATGGGGGTTTTGGGGGGTGTTTTTTGCGATTCCTTTAGCCACATTAGTTAAAGCGGTTTTAAATGCATGGCCGAATACACAAGCTGAAATAGATGAAGGCTTATCACTTGAATCATCATCAACAATTATTAAATAAAAGTTAAAGAATATGAATGACTTGCCGCTAAGTTAGTGCTGGCAAAAATGTTTGTTATTTAAATACATAAAAATAAATAAAAAATCACAATTAATCATTAGTTTACAAGGGAAATTGTATGTTAGAAGTCGGTAGCAAAGCGCCAAATTTTTCATTACCAGATCAGAATAATTCTATTGTTAATTTAAGTGATTACCTTGGTAAAAAAGTCTTAGTTTATTTTTATCCTAGAGCATCAACACCTGGTTGTACGACACAAGCTTGTGCTTTAAGAGACAGTAAAGATGAACTAACGGATTTAAATGTTGTGGTATTAGGTATTAGCCCTGACACGCCGAAAAAATTAACCAACTTCATCAATAAACAAGCGTTAAACTTTACGTTACTTGGCGATGAAGATCATAGCACCTGTGAAGACTATGGTGTTTGGCAGTTGAAGAAGTTTATGGGGAGAGAGAATATGGGGGTAGTGAGAACATCATTTTTAATCGACGAACAGGGAAATCTTGAGCATATCTTCAACAAGTTTAAAACTAAAGACCATCATGAAGTTGTACTCAACTATTTAAATTCAAAAGCATAAGTCAATTACTTAAATTAAAAATAATAAGTAAGCAATCTGTCATTATTTGAGTTGCGGCTTTAAGTAGCTGTGCAAATAAATAGCTAAACAGTGGCTTAAACAATTATCTCAACACTAAAGCCATAAATGATTATTTATGGCTTTAGTGTTATTAGTAGGGGGCGTATTTACTGGTTTATTCTAATCTGCAAAAACATCTAAAAAACTATTCAATCCATAAAATTATAATTATATGAAGAGTCATTCGTAAAACTCTTCAGGGAAAAAGCATGACTGTAAAAGCTAAAATGTTGTTGTTAATAGGGTTGCTATTTGCAACTTCAATATTATTGGTATCGGGGGTTGGTTTTAATAATTTTAAATCATCTTCTACGGAAAATTATATTGCTAAGCTCGATAATCAATCGTTTTTAATTTCTAAAGCCGTCGAACAAAAAATGGAGCGTTATTTTGATGTGCTTAATTTAATCGCGAATGATATTGAAATTGATGAAACAGGGTTACTCGATATAGATAAGACAGTTTCAACGTTACATCTGATGAAAAAGAATCTAGGAGTGCTTGAAGCTTACGTTGCGACTAAGGATGCAAAAACTTATTCCGATGCAGCCGATGGCTTGATTGAAGGGTTTAACGCAAAAGAACAAAAGCGAGAATGGTATCTTCGTGCATTTAATGGTGAAGAAAAAATTATTACTACACCTTATATGAGTAATTTTGGCGGTGCTGTGATGGCATTAGTGGTACCAGTTAAGCGTAATGGAAAAATAATAGGGGCATTATGCGTTGATATTGGTATTAATCAGGTTACCGATTTTATTAAAAAATTAACGCCTGAGAATAATATTTTTGTTAGTCGTGAAGATGGTTACTTATTGGCGGCAAAAGATAATGATCTAATTGGAAAAAATATATATCAGATTCGTCCTTCTTATCAAGAATTTAAAAATGACCGTACAAGTCACCATGATTATAGTTTTGAAGGGGTTGAGTATGATGTAGCTGCGACACGTATTGAAGGTATGAATTGGACTGTTTGGGCATGGAGTAGTTGGACTAATATCGATAAAGCATCTAATGATAATCTTGTAACCAGTTTATGGATGGCATTAGCATTTATCATTATTTCTTTATATAGCATTTATCTTATTATTATTAAGTTAATGTATCGTCCTATTGGCGGAGAACCAGCTGATATCGAAGCGATTGTACAAAAAATAGCGAGTGGTGATTTAAAGTCAATTACTCCTGCTAATGGCCAAGAAACAGGTGTATATAAAGCCGTATTAACCATGGTAAGTAGCCTGAAGGGAATTATTGAAAGTATTAATAGATCATCAGGGCAGCTTAATAGCGTGTCGACTATGATGTCAAAGTCGGCATCAAGTGTTAATAACAGTTCAGAGTCGCAGATGGTGCAACTAGAGCAAACATCCACGGCGATGAATGAAATGACGGTTACAGTCGATGAAGTTGCACGTAACGCTTTGCAAGCTTCTTCAGCTGCTGATGAAGCAAATCATCAATCGACCCAAGGCATGAACGTTGTGCTTGATATGAATACTAATATTTCAACCTTAGTTAGTGGCATTACCAGTGTGCAGCAGGTAATGGGAAAATTAGAAGGTGAAATTGATGATATTGGCAGCATTATTGAAGTCATACGTAGCATTTCAGATCAAACTAACTTATTAGCGCTAAATGCAGCCATTGAAGCGGCACGAGCTGGTGAACATGGACGAGGATTTGCGGTTGTAGCTGACGAGGTTAGAAGCCTCGCTAATAGAACACAGGAAAGCACTGCAGAAATTCAAGCGATGATCAGCAGTTTACAAACTGAGTCTAAAAACTCAGTTGAGTTGATGCAAGTGAATGTAGATAATGCGCAGATGACCGCTGAGAAATCACAACAAGCGAATAATGCTTTAGAGCAAATACGCCAAGCTATTTCAGTGATTCAAGATATGAATAATCAAATTGCCACTTCTGCAGAAGAGCAAACCTTGGTAGCTGGCGACATAAATGAAAGTATCGTTGAAATAAATGATATTGCTAAAGTCACTTTTGAAGGTTCTGCGAATAATAGTAAACGAGCTGAAGAGTTATCAACTATTGCTACGGTATTGAGTAAATCAGTTGAAGTATTTAAAATATAGATAACCCTATTTTGTGTAGAAGCTCCTGGTAAAAAGAAAGCCCAACAAGTGAAAGTTTGTTGGGCTTTATATTTGTGACTTATTTACAGTTAACTTTTAATTTAATTCGTTGTTCAAATACTAATGACATTTATCTATGAATTACCAACTAAACACAGCCTTAAACTACTAATTATGACCTTCAATGACTATTCTTTATCGCAGTTGATAGTGTGATCTCAGCTTAAAATACTAGTCATACTTATTCAAGTTTAATTGGACTAACAAAGCCTTTTGGTTTAAGTGCTAGTAAGTCACAATCTAATTTATCAATGACTTGCTCTGCGGTATTGCCGAGTAATGTTAACCCTAAACCTGAGCGGCCCACTGTACCTAAAATAACTAATTCCGCTTTAATATCACAGGCAACAGAGCTGATCACATCTTCTGGTAACCCTTGATGTAAGTGAATATTTTTCTCATCGATATGATATTTATGAGCATAATCACTTAAAGTTTGTTGATGGAATTTTTTTAATCCATCTTCATAATGAATAGGGTCAAACTCTGGTAACTCCATCATGATGTTCATTGGGGGGCTTGGGTAAGCATTGACCACATGAATATTTGAACTAATCATTGCTGCAATGTCATTCGCTTCACTAAGAATGGTCTCATTGAGATCATGATGTTCAGTATCTTGAATACTTTTACAGTCAACTGCACATAAAATATTGCTGTTTTCAGGCCATGATTTTGCTTTTACTAATAAAAGAGGAATAGGACACTTACGTAATAAATTCCAATCCGTCGGAGTGAATAATATCGCACTAAGGCGAGAATGAGGATGTGTTGACTTTATTAATAAATCGTAATTCTCTTTTAATATTGATTGAATCGCCGCTTGAAAAGGACGGTTATGCCAATGTACTTGGCAACCAATTGTTAACCCTTGTTCTCTGTATGGGGCTGCCAAGGTTTCTAGCCATTCTCTATTATCACGTATTACAAGAGATTGCATTGCATGGCGTTCTTCCATGGAGCTTAAAGAGGTCATTTCATAGGTAAGGTCATAACAACACAGAAATAATGTTATTTTGGCATGTTGTTCTTTTTGGGCAATTTCTACGGCACGTTGTAATGCGGGTTGTTGTTCTTGAGTAGGATCTATATAAACTAAAATATTACGGTATTTAAGCATGTTAGCCTCCAAATTTTAATAAATCACTTAACTATAATTTAGAACAAATGGAGGCAAACAGATAGTGATATTAGCCAGAAAATGCAAATTAAATCAGTATCTGGCCATTTAAAAGTAGAAGAGTGCTTTGATGTTAAATATTTGTTACTGGCCTGCTAATTCTGCGAGTTGTGGTTCATCTAATACGGTGATGTATTTACCTTTAACCGCAATCATCCCATTTTTTTGGAAACGACCTAATAAACGACTGATAGTTTCAACAGTCAGACCTAAGTAGTTACCAATATCACCACGTGTCATTGATAACCTAAATTCTCTTGGTGAGAAACCACGGGCCGCATAACGCACTGATAGGTTGTGAATAAATGACGCTAATCGTTCTTCTGCATTTTTCTTTGAAAGTAGTAAAATCATGTTTTGATCACCAACAATTTCAGAGCTCATTAAGCGTAAAATTTGTTGTCTCAACTTAGGCATTGATGTTGATAACTCATCTAATGTGTCGTAAGGAATTTCGCATATCATTGCCGTTTCAAGTGCCTGTGCAAAGCTGGGATGGCTACCTGAACTAATACCGTCAAAACCTACTAAATCGCCCGCTAAGTGGAAAGCTGTAATTTGCTCATCACCTTGCTCAGTAATCGTATAAGACTTTAAAGTACCTGAGCGAATTGCATATAAACACTTCATGTCTTCGCCAGCTTTGAATATTTCTTGGCCTTTTTGAATCGGTTTTTTGCGTTCTATAATGTCATCTAAACGGTCTAATTCAGATTCATTAAGGGAGTAGGGAATGCATAGTTGGCTAATACTACAATCTTGACAATGTATTGCGCAACCACCGGCTTGTACTCGACCTGAATTGTTTTTTTCCATATTCCGCTCTTAAAATTGTTGATTTGAATCAATTGTAGCATCTTATATAACATTTTATAAAGTGACTTTGAATGTGTAAAGCTATATAAACTATGGTCTTCATTGAGCCTGTGATGGATATCCACCTAATTATTTAGGTATTAGCTCAATTGTTTGAAAGCAATATACAGTGTTTGCAAGGCAAATAGGGCAAGTATAAGGCCGCTGCTATACCTAAACCATTGCTTGTTGAGGATTGTTTTCAATCGATGACTTAGTGTGCCAACTAACATCATGGCGGGTAAAGTACCAAGACCAAAACCAAGCATTATTAATAAGCCATTAACAGCATCTGCTGTGCTTATTGCCCAGACTAAAGTAGAGTAAACCAAACCGCAAGGCAGCCACCCCCAAAAAAAACCTAATGGGAATGCTAAAATAGGGTGCTTAAGGGGTAAAAAATACTGTGCTAATGGTTTGATGAAGCGCCATATAAATTGACCTGCTCGTTCTACAATTAACAACCCATTCCATAAACGAGCAATATAAAATGCCAGTAATAACATCATTATCGCAGCGAAGATGCGAAGGTAAATAAGTGATTCTTTCCCTCCCATCCAAATGATTAATACGCTGCTACTTGCGGCAAAGATAAAACCAGCGAGGGAATAGCTACTAATACGCCCTAGGTTATACAAGAGTAACGATAACAATCCATTTTTTTGTGTGGGACTGATTGAAAAGCTTAGTGCGCTAGCAATACCTGAACACATGCCGATACAGTGTCCAGCTCCTAAAATTCCAATTAAGAAGGCACTGAAAAAGTCATTAATGAGCATCGGAAGATTTACCGCTATTTTTCTTCGCTGTGCTCATTGGCGTGCTGTTTTCAGTATTTTCTTCACTATTTTCTTTATCATTAAGATCTGATTGTGACGTTTTACTGTGGGTCATATCCTCATCAAAAAGAATGTTCACACCTTCCCTATCTAAATCATCATATTGATTAGATTTTACAGCCCAAAAAAAGACCAGCACTGCGATTGCAACAA